>PJUI01000035.1_pt1 | contig 307454 bp, 263 predicted proteins | sample 1512201 | NCBI WGS metagenome assembly PJUI01 (sample SAMN08177670, study PRJNA422409) | Feces metagenome, whole genome shotgun sequencing project. | isolation source: Chicken feces (2) enriched on wood chips | host: Gallus gallus | place: USA: Madison | collected 2015-01-15
CACCGTCTACGCGACCAACGCCGTCGGCGACGGACCCGCCTCCCCGCCCTCGGCCGAGGCCCGACCCGACGAGAAGCCCGACCCGCCCGCCGCACCCACCCTCGAGTTCGGCGACCAGTCCCTCACCGTCACCTGGACCAACAAGACCTACACCGACCGCTCGCCCATCGAGACCGTCGACCTGGAGATCTCCCCGGCGCCGCCGGGCGGGGCGGTCCAGAAGACCGCGCTCGTCGGGACCTCCGTGACCTGGGACGGGCTGAAGAACGGCGTCGCGTACAAGGTGCGCGTCCGGGCGAACAACCTCGCGCCCGACCCCTCGGACTGGGGCGAGTACTCGACGGCGGAGACGCCCGCGGGCAAGCCTGCCGCGCCGGCGAAGCCGACCGTGAAGCGCACCTCGATCGGCGACACGTCGCAGATGCAGGTCGCGTGGACCGCCCCGTCCGACAACGGCGCGGCGATCTCGAAGTACACGATCGAGGCGCTCCAGGGCGGCTCCGTCGTGAAGACCGCCACTGCGGGGGCGGGGGCGACCTCGACGACGATCGGGGTCTCCGCGGACACGACCGGCTACACGTTCCGCGTGCGGGCGCACAACAAGGCGACCGACAAGTTCGGCGACGCCGAGTTCTCGCCCGCGTCCGACCCGGTGCGCGCCTTCGCCAAGCCGAGCGCGGTGACCAACCTCAGGGCCACGGCGAACGGGACGAACAAGCAGGTCCAGCTCTCGTTCGGCGCGGCGTCCGGCAACGGCGTGAAGGCGAGCGAGATCTTCTACCAGTACGACGCCGGCGGCGGCTGGAAGAGGCTCGCCGACAACAAGATCGTGGGTGGGCTCACCAACGGGACGGCGTACTCGATCAAGGTGCGCGCCGTCGCGGGCGTCGACGGCGCGAACGAGCCCGGCACGGCGACGACCGCGAACTCCGCCACCCCGTACGGCCCGCCGCCGCGCCCGTCCGTCTCGGCGAGCGGCGGCAAGGGACAGGTGACCTTCAAGGTCTCCGGCTCGACCAACGGCCGCAACGTGACGATCTCGGTGAGCGGGGCGAAGTCCGGCTCGTTCACCATCTCCCAGTCGGCCGGCTCGGGGTCGAAGACGTACACCGCGAGCGGGCTCGGCGACGGCAAGACTGCCAAGCTGTGCGCCGTCGCGAAGGACAGCGAGGGCAACACGTCCGCAGAGGCGTGCGACTCCGCCACGACCGACCCGAGCCCGGTCCCGAAGCTCTACAAGCACTCCAACGCCAAGGGCGAGGACGGCTGCGGCGACGACTCGTGCCGCTGGCTCGGCATCGACCCCAACGGCGCGACCGGATCGGTCCAGTACCAGTGCTGGGGCTCGGACGGCGGCTGGCACCGGTTCTCACCGTCGTCGAGCTACTCCAACGAGTGGTGGACCATCAACCTCAGCAACGGCCGCCAGCGGCTCCAGTGCTACTACGGCTGGCCGGGCCAGCAGGTCCAGGTGAAGTTCTCCGACGGGACGAGCACACCGGTCATGGGCTGGTAGCCCCACGCTGCCCTCTCCACAGCACGCAACGAGAAACGGAAACTCATGAGCACGATGACCCCCGAGCAGGCCACCTGGTTCGCTCAGACCTTCGACCGCCTCGTCGGCAACGTGGGCCAGGCAGTCCTGGGCAAGGCGCACGTGGTGCGCCTGACCCTGACGTGCATGCTCTCCGAGGGCCACATCCTCCTCGAGGACGCGCCGGGCACCGGCAAGACGTCGCTCGCCCGCGCCCTCGCGGCGAGCGTCCAGGGCACGAACAACCGCATCCAGTTCACGCCCGACCTGCTCCCCTCGGACGTCACCGGCGTGACGATCTACGACCAGAAGACCGGGAAGTTCGAGTTCCACCAGGGCCCGATCTTCGCCTCGATCGTGCTCGCGGACGAGATCAACCGCGCGTCGCCCAAGACGCAGTCCGCGCTCCTCGAGGTCATGGAGGAGGGCCGGGTCACGGTCGACGGCGTGGGCCACGACGTCGGCCGCCCGTTCATGGTCATCGCGACGCAGAACCCCATCGAGCAGGCTGGCACCTACCGGCTGCCCGAGGCCCAGCTCGACCGCTTCCTCATGAAGGCGTCGATCGGGTACCCGGACCACGCGTCGACGGTCGAGATCCTGTCGGGCGCCGCCGTGCGCGACCGGAGCAAGACGCTCCAGCCGCTCATCACGACCCAGGCCGTGACGGAGATGGCCGAGCTCGGCGCGCGCGTGCACGTCGACGGCGCGGTCCTGGAGTACGTCTCCCGGCTCGCCGAGGAGACGCGCAACGCGCCCGAGGTCCGCGTCGGCGTCTCCGTCCGCGGCTCGCTCGCGCTCGTGCGCTGCGCGAAGGTCTGGGCCGCGGCCCACGGCCGCAACTACGTGCTGCCGGACGACATCAAGGAGCTCGCGCAGCCGGCGTGGGCGCACCGCCTCGTGCTCGACCCGGAGGCCGAGTTCGCCGGCGCCACGAACGAGGCCGTGCTCGGCCGCCTGCTGGCCGACGTCGCGGCGCCGCAGGAGCGACGCTCCGCCTGACCGGACGCGCGGCGCTCCCCACGCCGCCCGCCCCCACCGCCCGTCCGCGCCGCCGCGCGGACCACCGACCGGCGGACCGTCCTCCCCCGTACCGACCGAGAGCCCATCGCATGAACGCCTCACACGGCCCCTCGACCGGCCGCCCGAGCCCCCGCTCGAGCAGCCCGAGCGGCAGGACCGGCACGCCACCCGCGTCGTCGGCCCTCGCCGGACTGCTCCGACCCCTCGCAGCGCCACTCGCCCGGGTCGCCGCGCCGATCGGGCGCGCGCTCGCGCCGGTGACGCGGGCGGTCGAGCCGGTGACGTCGGCGGTCAGCCCGTTCGGCTGGGCCGCGCTCGTCGTCACCGTCGGGGCGTGGTGGGCCGGGCTCGCCTTCTCGTGGCTCGAGCTGCTGGTGGTGGCGATCCTCCTCACGGTGTCGCTGCTCGCGGCGGTCGCGTTCGTGCTGGGCCGCTTCCGCTACGCCGTCGTGCTCGACCTCGCGCAGCAGCGCGTCACGGTCGGCGACCGCGCCGTCGGCAGGCTCGACGTGCGCAACGACTCGGGCCGGCCGCTGCTCCCCTCGGTCATGGAGCTGCCGGTGGGGCAGGGCATGGCGACGTTCCCCGTCCCGCGCCTGCGCCCCCAGGCGAGCCACGAGGAGATCTTCACGGTGCCGACGCACCGGCGCTCGGTGATCTCCGTGGGGCCCGTGCGCTCGGTGCGGGCGGACCCGCTCGGGCTGCTGCGCCGCGAGGTGGTCTGGACCGAGCCCGAGGAGCTCTTCGTCCACCCGCGCGTGAAGAACCTCTCCGGCTCGTCCACGGGCTTCCTCAAGGACCTCGAGGGCCGCGTCACGACGGACATCTCCAACTCGGACGTCTCGTTCCACGCGCTGCGCGACTACGTCCCGGGCGACGACCGCCGTCACATCCACTGGAAGACGACGGCCCGCACCGGGCAGCTCATGGTCCGCCAGTTCGAGGAGACGCGCCGGTCGCACCTCGCGGTGCTCCTCTCGACGCGTGCCGAGGACTACGCGCACGACGACGAGTTCGAGCTCGCCGTGAGCGCGTGCGGGTCGCTCGGCCTCCAGGCGATCAAGGAGGACCGCGGGGTCACGGTCCTCGTCAACGACGGCAACCTGCGCGGCGACCACCGCACCCGCCTGCTCGACGACCTCGCGCGCGTCGAGACGCGCGCCCAGCGGACGTCCCTCGTGGACGTCGCGCGCGTCGCGGGACTGACGATCAGCGACGCGTCGGTCGTGGCGTTCATCGTCGGCAGCAAGGTCACGCCCACCGAGCTGCGGGCGGCGTCCGCCCGGCTTCCCCAGGACGTCCGCGTCATGGCGATCCAGTGCGTCCCCGGGGCCTCGCTCAGCCGGCACGCGATCGCGGAGCTCGTCGTCCTCACCATCGGCGAGCTCGGCGAGCTCCCCCTCGCCCTGCGGAGGCTGAACGACTGATGAGCGCTCCCAGCACCACGACGCGCGGCTCGCGCCGCGCCACCCCGGTCGGCACGCCCGCGCCGTCCTCGGGCACCTCGCAGCGCAACACGACCCGGCTGCGCGGGGCCGACACCCCGCGCGCGCTCACGGCCCTCGGGGCCGTCGACGCGCTCGCGCTCGTGCTCGTCCTCGGCGCGGTCGCCGTCGGGTTCGGGCCCGTGTGGGGCTCGACGGGCTACCTCGTCCCGGCCGCCGGGGGAGCGGTCGTCGGGCTCCTGGTCGCGTGGCTCGGCGCCTGGCGCCGGTGGTCGGCCGCCACGGTCCTCGTGGTCGCGGTCGTCGCGTACCTGCTCCTCGGCGGCGCGCTCGCGCTGCCGGCCGACGCGATCGGCGGGGTGCTCCCGTCGCTGCAGACGATCACCGACCTGCTCCGTGGCGCCGTCACGGGATGGAAGGAGTTCGTCACCACGGTGCCGCCGCTGCACTCCTTCCCGGAGCTCGCGGTCGTCCCGTACCTCCTCATGCTCGCCACCGCGCTCCTCGCGGGGACGATCGCGTGGCGCGCGCGCCGCGCGGAGTGGGCGCTCGTGCCCGTCGTGGTCGCGTTCGTCGGGGTCATCCTCCTCGGGACCGTCATCGCGGCGTTCCCGGTGGTGCAGGGTCTCGTCGCGGGCGGCGTGGGCCTGCTGTGGGCCGGGTGGCGGGTCACGGCCGCACGGTTCGGCGCGCACCAGATCACGACCGAGGCGAGCAAGGCCGCGACGCGGCGGCTCTGGTGGCACCGCGTGCGCACCGGCGCCGCGATGCTCGTCGTCGGCGGCGTCGCCGCGGCGTTCGCCGCTCCCGTGCTGCTCCCGGACGCGCCGCGCACCGTCCTGCGGGAGACCGTCGTGCCGCCCCTGGACCTGCACGAGTACGTGAGCCCGCTCACGGCGTTCCGCAAGTACGCCAAGGACATGCGCGAGGACGAGCTGTTCACCGTGCAGGGGCTCCCGGCGGGCGCCAAGGTCCGCCTCGCCGGGCTCGACACGTACAACGGCGTCGTCTACGACGTCTCCAGCGGGCTGCCCGGCTCGGGCGTCTACACGCGCGCGGGCGAGGAGATCGCGACCGTCGCGTCCGGGACGCCGACGCGCGTCGACGTCCAGGTCGGGGACTACACCGGCGTGTGGGTGCCCGACGTCGGCACGCTCGAGGGCATCACCTACGGGGGCGACCGCGCGCGTGAGCTCGGCGAGACGACGTACTACAACTCGACCACGGGGACGGCGCTGACGACCGCCGGGCTGCGACCCGGCGACTCGTACACGCTCGACACGCTCGTCACGGTCGAGCCCACCGAGGACGACCTGCGGGCGGGCGCGATCGACCAGTCGATCGAGGTGCCGAGGCCGCCCAAGGACGCGCTGCCGGCGTCGCTCGCGGGCAAGGCCGCGCAGTTCATGGGGGAGGAGACGGAGCCGGTCGACCAGCTCTTCGCGCTCCGCGACGGCCTCGTGGCCAGCGGCGTCTTCTCCAGCGGGCTCGACACCCAGCCGCCGTCGCGTCCGGGCCACTCCGCGGAGCGCATCGACACGCTCCTCGCGGACGACGAGATGGTGGGCGACGACGAGCAGTTCGCCGTGGCGCTCGCCCTCATGGCGAACCAGGCCGGCATCCCGGCGCGCGTGGTCATGGGCTTCTACCCCGACATGGAGAAGAACCCGCTCGAGCCGGGCGAGCCGTTCACCGCGACCGGGACCGACGTGCACGCGTGGGCGGAGGTGCCGTTCGTCGGCTACGGATGGGTGCCGATCACGGCGATCCCCGACGAGGACAACAAGATCCAGCCGGAGCCCAAGAGCCTCCAGGTGCCCAAGCCCCCGATCCTCGAGGACCCGGAGCCGCCGGAGGAGCCCGCCGAGGCCGAGGCCGGGAAGGTCGACGACGAGGAGAAGGAGAAGGCCGAGAGCGACGGCTTCGACTGGGGCCAGGCGGCCCTCGTCGCCGTCGCCGTGGTGGTGCCGCTCGCGCTGCTCGCCCTGCCGGTGATCCTGGTGCTCGCCTACAAGGCGCGCCGCCGGGCTCGACGCCGCGCGGCGTCGCGTCCCGTCGACCGCGTGAGCGGAGGGTGGCGCGAGGTCCTCGACGCCGCGACCGACCTGGGGACCCCGGTTCCCGCGGGCTCCACGCGGCGCGAGGGCGCCGGTCTCCTGTCCCAGGCCTACGGCGCGACGGCGACGATCCCGCTCGCGCACCGGGCCGACGCGACCGTCTTCGGCGAGGGCGAGCCGACCGAGCAGGAGATCGACGCCTTCTGGACGGACGTGGACACCGTCGTCGGGGGACTACGCTCCTCCGTGAACCGTCGGGCCCGTGTCCGCGCCGCACTCTCGTTGCGGTCCGTGCGCGCGGCCTCCGGTTCGTCGGGCCTGCGCCGGTGGCTGCCCGGCCGCCGCGCCGGCACGAAGGGTGGCGCCGTGCCCCCGGCGGCAGGGTCGTCGTCGGAGCCGACGAGACGACAGGGAGACGAGTCATGAGCGACGTGACGTGCGCCGCGTGCGGGTCCGCGCAGTCCTCGGGGTCCGCGTTCTGCGCGGTGTGCGGGCAGCCCTTCCCCCGGACGGGGCGCCCGGTCGCCGAGCGCGCCACGGGCCCGGTCGGCAGCGTCCAGGCCGTCGCCGCGCGCTCGGGGACGGACCTGCCGTACGCGGCCGCCCCCCACTCGGCGCCGGACACCACGACGGAGCCCGAGGTCTACGCGGCGACCCAGAAGGCGTTCGGCCCGGCCGTCGCCGCGCCGTCGCCGTCGTCGCTCGAGTCCGCCCCGTTCGCGGGGAGGGGACGGCGCTTCCTCGCCTACGTGGTCGACGTCGCGGTCCCCGGCCTCGTCGCGCTCGTGGTCGTCGTCGCGGGTCTCGCGATCGTCGGGACGCCGCTCGGCAGCGTCCAGGTCGTGACGCAGGACGAGGCCGCCGCGCTCCTCGGCAAGATGCTCGTGGTCTACGTCGTGGCTGCCGTGCTCGCCCTCGCCTGGTGGGTGGGCGTCTGGTTCTGGGAGGGCTCGACGGGCAAGACGCTCGGCAACCTCCTCACGGGCATCCGCACGGTCGACGCCGGGACGCGCGAGCCGATCGGCTTCGGCCGTGCCGCGCTGCGCTGGATCATCGTCGGCGTCGTGCCGGCGGGCGGGATCCTCGTCGTCCTGCTCAGCCCGGGCTTCGACTCCTCGGGCCGGTCGCAGGGCTGGCACGACAAGGCCGGCCGCTCGCTCGTGCTCGACGTGCGCGGCGTCGCCCCCGCGTCCTCGTCGTCCTCGGGCTACGAGGGGGTGTCCTCGCTCATGGCCGGTGCGCCCGCGGGCGCCGGCCACGGCGCGGTCGGGGCCTACGCCCCGACGACCCCGCCGGGGTACGCCGCCGCACCGGCTCAGCCCGGGTACGCCCCCGCACCGGCCCAGGCGGGGTACGCGCCCTACCCGCCCGCCCCGGTCGGCGGCCCGGGCCCTGCGGCCCCGGCCGGACCTGCGGGCCCGGGCGCGTTCGCCCCGTCGGCACCGGCCCCGGCAGGCCCGGCACCGGCCGCGCCCGTCCCGGACCCCTGGGCCTTCCCGTCCTCCGCGGCGCCCGCGGGCGACGGGCTGATCACCGGCGTCCCGGGCGTCGGGAGCGGGTCGGCCCCGGCCGCGCCGCCGGTCCCCGCGACGCCCGCACCCGCCGCAGCGCCCGCCACAGGGCCTGCCGCGGTGACCCCCGGCCCGGTGGCGACGCCCGCCGCCGCGGCACCCGCCCCCGCGCCCACGCCCGAGCCCGCCGAGGCGGAGTGGGACAGCACGCGCATGACGGCGCGGGACGTCCGCGCCATGGACCCCGCACCCGACGTCTCGGTCGTCATCGAGCTCGAGTCCGGAGAGCGCCGCGCCGTCGACCGCCCGACCCTGCTCGGCCGCAACCCGCAGGCGCCGGACGACGGGCCGTGGAACCTCGTCGCGGTCGACGACCCGACGCGGTCGGTCTCCAAGACCCACGCCGAGCTCCGGGCGGACCCGAGCGGCCTGTGGCTCACGGACCGCGGCTCCACCAACGGCACGGTCGTGTCGGTGCCGGGCGCCCCGCCGCGGGTCGCTGAGCCGGGGACGCGCGTGCGCGTCCCGGTCGGCGCGACGATCCACGTCGGGGACCGCCGCATCGTCGTCCACCCCGGTGCCGCATGACGACCGAGCTGCCGGCCGAGGTCCACCTCGCCTGGGGCGCGGCGTCGCACCGGGGCGCGCGCCGGCTCCTCAACGAGGACCGGTTCCTCGTCTCGCGCTCCGTGTTCTTCGTGGCCGACGGCATGGGCGGCCACGAGGCGGGCGAGGTCGCGAGCGCGACGGCCGTCGAGGCGCTCCGGCCCCTGGCCGACCTCGACGTCGTCACGCCGGACGAGGTCCGCGACCGGATCGCGGTCGCGCAGGAGAACGTGCAGGCGATCGTCACCGAGCCCGGCCGGGGTGCGGGCACCACCGTCACCGGGGTCGTCGTCTCGGAGCAGGACGGGAACCCGTACTGGCTCGTCGTCAACGTCGGCGACTCGCGCACGTACCATCTCGCCGGGGGTCGTCTCGAGCAGGTGAGCGTCGACCACTCGGAGGTCCAGGAGATGGTCGACGCCGGGCTGCTGACGCCCGCGGAGGCGCTCACGCACCCGCGCCGGCACGTCGTCACGCGCGCGCTCGGCTCGCGCAACGCCCCGCAGGTGGACTTCTGGTACCTGCCGATCGAGCGGCACGACCGCGTCCTGGTCTGCTCGGACGGCCTGACGGGCGAGCTCACGGACGAGCGGATCACGGAGGTCCTGCTCTCCACGCCCGACCCGCAGGCGGCTGCCGAGCGCCTGGTCCACGAGGCCATCGCGGCCGGGGGGCGGGATAACATCACAGTCGTCGTCGTCGACGCGACGGGCGTGTCCGACGACACGGGCGGCGGGAGCACGACACCGCGCGACCACGCCGGGGCCCAGGGTCCGGCCGTCGACGAGAACACGCTGCCCAGGGATGTTCGTCTGCAGATCGGGGGTCTGACGTGACGCTGCGCTACGTCACGGGAACCGCACGTGCCGTCGTGCGAGGCGGCACGGTCGTCGTGCTGCCGGGTCCGGTGGAGGCCTCGCTCGTCGAGCAGGTCTGGGACCAGCTCGGCACCGACGCGGGGGTCGTCGAGGTGCTCCAGGTCCTCACGGGCGCCTTCGGTGCGAGCCTGCGGACGGTGCCGCCGTTCGTCGTGGCGGTGGTCGCGGACCGTCGCGTCCACGTCGCGGCGCGCGGCCGGGTGACCGTGACCCTCGAGCTCGACGGCGGCGAGCGCGTGCGGGTCGAGGGCGAGGGCGTCACGACCTGGTCCGAGCGCGTCCTGGACGACGTCGTCGAGCTGCTCGTGCGTGCTGACACCGGTGTCGTCGGCACCCTCGACGAGGCGCCCGCCGGCGAGCCCCTGCTCGGGGACGCGGCCACGCTGCCGCTCGTCTCCGGCGTGGTCCTCGCGGGCGCCGTCGCGTGGCCCCTCGCCGAGCGTCCCGCCCGGCCGGCTGCCGCGGACGTCCTGGACGACGACGCACCCGTGGCCGAGCCCGCGTCCACGGACCGGCCCTCCTTCGGCCCGGCCGCCGCGCCCACGGCCGTGGAGCCTGCGTCCGCCCCCGTGGTGGCCGCGCCGCCGCTCGGCGCGACGCTCCGCCTCCCCGAGGAGACCATCGCGCCCGAGCCGGAGTCCGACGTCCCGGCCCCGCCGGTCCTCGCGGACGAGCCCGCGACGGCGACCGAGGAGCCCGAGGCCGCCGCGTCGCCGGAGGAGGACGCCGACGACGACTACTCCCACCTGTGGGGGTCGACCATCCTGCGGACCGTCGAGGACGCGGCGGTGCGCACCGAGGACGAGGAGGAGCACGACGAGCCCGAGGCCCCGGCTCCCGTGACCCCGCCCGTCCCCCCGGCCCCCGTCGCGGAGGAACCGCCCCTGCCGTCGCCGGCCCCGACCGGCGACGGGCTCATCGCGGGCGTCCCGCGGGAGTGGACGGGCGCGACGCCCGCCGCGGCGCACCGCGCCGCGACCGTCCTCGACCCGGACGGCGAGCCCACCGAGGCCGAGCCCGCCGCCGGGCTCGACCACGACGGCCACACCGTCCACTCGTCCGCCATCGCCGACCTGCGCGCGGCCGCGCAGGACGCGGGGGCGTCCGCCCCGGTGCCGCCGCCGCCGTCGTTCAGCGCGCCGCCGGGGCCCGGACAGCAGCAGATCCTGGCGCGCACGTGCGCCCAGGGGCACGCGAACCCGCCGTCGCGGGACACGTGCGCGGTCTGCGGCGGGCCGCTCGAGGGCGACGCCGAGCTCGCGATCCGCCCGCCGCTCGGGCGCGTCGTCGTCTCGACGGGGCAGACGGTCGAGCTCGACCGTCCCGTCGTCGTGGGGCGGCGCCCGCGCACGCCCCGGTCGCAGGCGGCCGAGCTGCCCCGCCTGGTGACGGTCCCCAGCCCGCAGCAGGACATCTCGCGCTCGCACCTCGAGATCACCCTCGAGGGGTGGCACGTGCTCGTGAGCGACATGGCGACGACGAACGGGACCACGCTCCTGCGCGCGGGCCAGCCGCCGCGGCGCCTGCACCCGTCGGAGCCGGTCCTGGTCGTCGACGGCGACGTCGCCGACCTCGGCGACGGCGTGACCCTGGTGTTCGAGGGGATCCGGTGAGCACCAAGCGCGCGCCGTCCCCACCGCCGGAGATCAAGGGCTTCGAGTACGTCTCGCTGGTCGGCTCGGGCGGTTTCTCCGACGTCTTCCTGTACCAGCAGCAGCGCCCTCGCCGGCGCGTCGCGGTCAAGGTCCTGCTGCACGAGTGGTCGAGCCACTCGCAGCGCGCGGCGTTCGACGCCGAGGCCGACCTCATGGCGACGCTCTCGACCCACCCGTCGATCGTCACGATGTACGAGGCGGACATCGCGGACGACGGTCGCCCGTACCTCGCCATGGAGTACTGCTCGCGACCCAACCTGGGCGCGCGGTACCGCACCGAGCGGCTCTCGGTCGCCGAGGCGCTGCGCACGGCGGTCCAGATCGCGGGCGCCGTCGAGACGGCGCACCGCGCGGGCATCCTGCACCGCGACATCAAGCCCGCGAACATCCTCGTCACCGAGTACGGCCACCCGGCGCTCACGGACTTCGGCATCTCCTCGACGGTCGACGACGCCGCGCGCGCCGAGGGCATGTCGATCCCGTGGTCCCCGCCCGAGTCGTTCGCCGAGCCGCCGCGCAGCGGGATCGCGACCGACGTCTGGGCGCTCGCCGCGACGACGTACACGCTGCTCGCGGGTCGGACGCCGTTCGAGGTGCCCGGCGGGTCCAACTCGAGCGCCAACCTCATCTCGCGGATCGAGACCTCGCCGCTGCCCCCGACGGGCCGCACGGACGTGCCGGCCTCGCTCGAGCGCGTGCTCGCGACGGCGATGGCGAAGAACCCCGGGTCGCGCTACCCGACGGTCCTCGCGTTCGCCCGTGCCCTCCAGCAGGTGCAGAACGAGCTGTCGTACGCGGTCACGCCGATCGACCTGCTCGACGACACGGGGCACGTGCAGGAGGAGGAGCCGGACGACGACGCCGGGACCCGCCTGCGCCAGGTCGTGTCGATCGACCCCGCGGGGCCGGGCGGGACGTCGTCGGGACCCGTCGCCCCGGCCCGGCCCACCCAGCCGACGACGCCGCTGCGGCCGGGTCAGCCGGGCGCCCCGTGGCCGGGCCAGACCGTCGCGCCCGGACCCACCGCCCCGCAGCAGCCGGGACCGCCCGCGCCGCAGCAGCCCTACGCGCCCGCGGCCTGGAGCCAGGGCGCTCCCGCCCACACTGCGGGCACCGCGCCGACGTCCGCCGTCGGCCCGGGTGGGCACGCGCCCGTCGCGGAGCTCACGGACCCGTCCCGGATGTACCCCGGCGCCCGGCGCCTGGGGGCCTGGGGCCAGCCACCGGTCGAGGACACCGTCCACCGGCCCGCCGGGCCGGAGGACGGCGAACCGGCCGCCGCGCCGACGGAGGAGCGGTCGGGCCGCGGTGCGCTGTGGGCGACGCTCGCCGGCGTCGTCGGGGTCGCGGTCGCCGTCGGCGGGTTCTTCCTGCTGCGCCCGGACGCGACCCAGGCGGAACCCGACCCGACCCCGGACGGCGACGAGACGAGCGAGGTGGACGACGACTTCGTGCCGTCGGACAACCTGGGCGACCTCGTCCCGCCGGTGAACGACCTCGTGGGCACGTACGACCCGGCGCGCGAGGTCGCGACGTTCACGTGGGCGTTCGACTCGGACAAGGCGCAGGAGGGCGACTCGTTCGCCTGGAAGAAGCTGGACCCCATCAAGGACACCCCGTACAAGGAGATCTTCGACGAGACGACCGTCGAGCTCCGGGCGAAGCCGGGCGAGCAGGTCTGCATCGAGGTGATCGTGGACCGCGACGGAAGGTTCTCGGCGTCGCCCCAGAAGGCGTGCGTGACGGCGGAGGGAGCGGCGTGAGCGAGCTCGCGGTCGAGTTCTGCGGGGAGTGGTTCCGCCCGTCCGTGGACGGGGACCCGTTCGACATCGGGCGGGACGGCGACCTCGCGATCGAGGACAACCCGTACCTGCACCGCCGCTTCCTGCGCATCTCGCACGAGGGCGGCATCTGGTGGCTCGCCAACGTCGGGACGCTCATCTCCGCGACGGTGTGCGACTCGGGCGGCGGGGTGCAGTCCTGGCTCTCGCCGGGCAACCGCCTTCCGATCGTCTTCCCGACGACGTCGATCGTCTTCACGGCCGGGCCGACGACGTACGAGCTCACCGCGCAGCTGCGCGGCGCGCCGTACCAGGAGATCCGCTCGGAGGACACGGAGTCGGGCGGCGCGACGACCATCGGCATGATCACCTTCACCACGAGCCAGAAGCAGCTCATCGTGGCGCTGGCCGAGCCGATGCTGCGCCGCGACGGCACCGGTCTTTCGGAGATCCCGTCGTCGGCGGCGGCCGCGGCCCGGCTGGGCTGGGCGACGACGCGCTTCAACCGCAAGCTCGACAACGTGTGCGACAAGCTCGACCGGATCGGGGTCAAGGGCCTGCGCGGCGGCCCCGGAGCGCTGGCGACGAACCGCCGTGCGCGCCTCGTCGAGTACGCGGTCGCGTCGCGCCTCGTGACCTCGGCCGACCTGCCCCTGCTCGACCTCACCGACGACGGCTGACCGCGTCGGTCCCGGCGGGTGCGCCCCACGCGCGCCCCGCCCGGTCGCGCCCACCGCGGCGCTGCCCGGCCTGCCCGTCCCTCTCCCCGGACCTGAACAGGAAACTTCGTGCGAATCAAGCTCACGCTGCACCGCCCCGACGCCAGCACGACCAACGTCGCCGTCACGGCGGACGCGACGGCCACCGTGCGGGACGTCGCCGAGGCGCTGTTCGCGGGCGACCCCACCCGGTCGGGCACCGCCGTCCCGGACCGGCTCACGCTCCAGGTCGGGACCGCCCCGTCGGGCTCGGGCCAGGGTCGCGTGCTCTCGCCGACGAGCGACCTCACGGAGGCGGGGCTGCGGTCCGGGTCGACGGTCTCGATCGTGCGCGTCTCCGAGCAGTTCGACGCCCCCGGGCAGGACCGCGGTGCGGCCGTCGCCGTCCTGCGCGTGCTCGAGGGTCCCGACGCGGGGCGCGAGTTCCCGCTGCCCGTCGGGACGAGCTACCTCGGCCGCGACCGCAACATGGACATCCGGCTGAGCGACCCGCAGATCTCCAAGCGGCACGCGCGCCTCACGGTCGGCGAGACGATCGAGATCACGGACACGAACTCGGCCAACGGCCTCGTCATGGGCGGGCAGCGCATGGCGCGCTCGACGCTCACGTCGTCGGACACGGTGACGATCGGCAGCACCGTCGTGTCCGTCGTCGCGCTCCACCGCACGACGAGCCTCGCGCCGACGAGCCCGGTCGTGGAGTTCAACCGGTCCCCGCGCGTCGTCGCCCGCTTCCCCGAGCGCAAGCTCAAGGCGCCCAAGCCGCCGCAGCCGCCGGAGCCGCAGCGCTTCCCCTACCTGGCCATGGTCGCGCCGCTGCTCATGGGCGCGATCCTCTACTCCGTCACGCACAACATCCTGTCCATCGTCTTCGTCGGGCTGAGCCCGATCCTCATGCTCGGCAACTACCTGGACCAGAAGGTCCAGGCCAAGCGCAAGCTCAAGGCGCAGCGCGAGCAGTTCGAGGCGGGCGTCGTCGCGATGCGCGAGACGATCGACCGCACGCACGCCGTCGAGCGCGCGGTGCGCCTCTCGGAGGCCCCGTCGGTGGGCGACACAGTCGACGCGGTCCGGCGGCTCGGCGGGCTGATGTGGACGCACCGCCCGGAGCACGACGCGTTCCTCTCCGTCCGCATCGGGCTCGGCGCCGCGCCGTCCCGCACCCAGCTCGAGCAGCCGGGCGAGAACAACACGCTGCCGGAGTACTGGAACGAGCTGGAGAAGCTGCACGCCCAGTGCGCGACGATCTCCGGCGTCCCGGTCGTCGCGCGCCTGCGCACGGACGGCGCGCTCGGCGTCGCCGGTGCGGGGTCCGCGGTCGACGCCGTCGCGCGCGGGATCCTCGTCCAGCTCGCGGGCCTGCACTCGCCGTCGGAGCTCGTGCTCGCGGCCATGACGTCGCAGCGCTCGCGCGCCGACTGGGAGTGGCTCGAGTGGCTGCCGCACACCGGCTCGCCGCACAGCCCGCTGGGCGGCGACCACCTCGCCGACAACCCCGGCGCGGCCCAGGCGCTGCTGTCGCAGCTCGAGGACCTCGTCGAGGCGCGCGGGGCCGACCTCGACACGCACGCCGAGCTGCGCGGGCCGATCGACCCCGAGGAGGGCGAGGACACGCCCAAGCCGGTGCTGCCGACCGTCGTCGTGCTCGTCGAGGACGACGCCCCGGTGGACCGCTCCCGCCTGACGCGCCTCGTGGAGCGCGGCGCGGACGCGGGCGTGCACGTCGTCTGGGTCGCCCCCTCGGTCGAGCAGCTCCCCGCCGCGTGCCGCACGTTCGTCCTCGTGGACACCGTCGACGCGACGGGGGCCGCGCCGGGCGCCACCGCGGGCGCGACGAGCGGCGAGGTCCGGGTGGGCCGGCTGTCGTTCCCGGTGGCGTGCGAGACGGTGGACCTCGCGACGGCCCACGAGGTGGCGCGCATCCTGGCCCCGGTGGTCGACGTCGGCGCGCCCGTCGACGACGACTCCGACCTCCCGCGCTCGGTCTCCTACCTCACGCTCGCCGGCACCGCGCTGGCGGAGGACCCGTCCCGCCTCATCGACGCGTGGCGCGAGAACGGCTCCCTGACCCCGCGCGACGGGTCCCCGCCCGTGCGGCGCAAGGCGCCGACGAACCTGCGCGGGCTCGTCGGGCACTCGGGCACCGAGCCGCTCTACCTCGACCTGCGCACGCAGGGCCCGCACGCGCTCGTCGGCGGGACGACCGGTGCCGGCAAGTCCGAGTTCCTCCAGTCGTGGGTGCTCGGCATGGCCGCCGCCCACAGCCCGGACCGCGTGACGTTCCTGTTCGTCGACTACAAGGGCGGCGCGGCGTTCGCCGACTGCGTCAACCTGCCGCACACCGTCGGCCTCGTCACCGACCTGTCGCCGCACCTCGTGCGCCGCGCCCTGACGTCGCTGCGGGCCGAGCTGCGGTACCGCGAGCACCTGCTCAACCGGAAGAAGGCCAAGGACCTGGCCTCGCTGGAGCGGACCGGCGACCCCGACGCGCCGCCGAGCCTGCTCATCGTGGTCGACGAGTTCGCCGCCCTGGTCAACGAGGTCCCGGAGTTCGTCGACGGCGTCGTGGACGTCGCCCAGCGCGGCCGTTCGCTCGGCCTGCACCTCATCCTCGCGACGCAGCGCCCTGCGGGCGTCATCAAGGACAACCTGCGCGCGAACACGAACCTGCGCGTCGCGCTGCGCATGGCGGACGAGGACGACTCGACGGACATCCTCGGCATCCCGATGGCCGCGCACTTCGACCCGTCGATCCCGGGCCGCGGCGCCGTGAAGACCGGCCCCGGCCGCATCACGCCGTTCCAGACCGGCTACGCGGGTGGCTGGACGACGTCGCAGCCCGAGCGGTCGCGCATCGACATCCAGGAGATGGCGTTCGGCTCCGACATCCGCTGGGAGCTGCCGGAGCCCGAGGTCGAGGAGGTCACCGACCCGGGCCCCAACGACATCGCGCGCGTGGTGACGACGATCTCGCGGGCCGCGACGGAGGCCGCGGTCCCGATGCCGCGCAAGCCGTGGCTGGCCGAGCTCGCCCCGACGTACGACCTCGCCCGCCTGCCCAACCCCCGGACCGACACCATGCTGCTGCTCGGGGTGGAGGACGACCCGACGACCCAGGCGCAGCCCACGGTCTTCTACGAGCCCGACCGCGACGGCAACATGGCGATCTACGGCACGGGCGGCTCGGGCAAGAGCGCGACGCTGCGGACGATCGCCGTCTCCGCCGCGATCACGGCGCGCGGCGGCCCCGTCCAGGTCTACGCGATCGACAGCGGTGCGAGCGGGCTGCGCATGCTCGAGGACCTGCCCCACGTCGGCGCGGTCATCACGGGCGACGACGAGGAGCGCGTCCAGCGCGTGCTGCGCACGCTGCGCGACCTCGTCGACGAGCGCTCCGCGCGCTACGCCTCGGTCCGCGCCGGCAGCCTCGACGAGTACCGGCGCCTCGCGAAAGCGCCCGACGAGCCGCGCATCCTGCTGCTGGTCGACGGGATCGGCGCGTTCCGCGAGTCCTACGAGTTCCGGCCCGCGCACGCCTTCCCGGTGTGGGGCGCGTTCACGGCGATCGCGACCGACGGCCGCCAGGTCGGCGTGCACGTCGTCGTCGCGGGCGACCGGGCGGCGTCGGTCCCGACGTCCCTCGGCTCGACGATCCAGAAGCGGCTCGTGCTGCGCCTGGCGAGCGAGGACGACTACCTGACGCTCGGCGTCCCCAAGGACGTCCTGTCGCTCACGTCCCCGCCCGGGCGCGGCGTGCTCGACGAGAACGAGGTGCAGATCGCGGTCCTGGGCGGCGACCCGAACGTGGCGCTCCAGGCGCGCGAGCTGGGCAAGCTGCGCGACGCGATGACGCGCCTCGGCATCCAGCAGGCGCCGGGCGTCGAGCGGCTGCCCGACAGCTTCGCGCTGGACACGCTGCCCGAGGTCACGGGGGGCCGGCCGACGATCGGCCTCGACGACCTCGACATCGCCCCGGTGGCGCTGCCCGCCCGGGGGACGTTCATGCTCTCGGGCCCGCCCGGGGGCGGTCGCACGACGGCGCTCGTCACGATCGCCCAGGCCGTGCGCCGGGCGCGCGCGGGCCGGGTCGTGTACCTCTCGCCGCGCCGCACCAGCATCTCGGCGCTCGACGCGTGGGACACGGCGGCCACGTCGCCCGAGGAGGTCGTGACGCTCCTCGAGTCGCTCACGCAGGCGCTCGACGGCGGGTCGCTGCGTCCCGGTGCGCTCACCGTGCTCGTCGAGTCGGTGACGGAGTTCACGGGGACGCCGGCGGAGCAGCCGCTCGTCGCGTTCGTGCGGGCCGCCACGCGTGCCGAGCAGCTCGTCGTGGGCGAGGCCGAGTCGTCGACCTGGGGGCAGGCGTGGGCCATCGCGCAGCCGTTCAAGGCCGGTCGCAGCGGCCTGCTCCTCACGCCGGGCGACCTCGACGGCGACACCTTGCTCGGGACCGGTCTCGGCCGGATCCGGCGCGCGGACTTCCCGCCGGGACGAGGCTTCCTCGTCGTCTCCGGGAGGGCGCGCAAGCTGCACGTCGCGCTCCCGCGGTAGCGACGTGACGCCCGCGGGGACCTCATGGGGACACCTCCCCATCGACGGAGCTCGCGGGCCGATGGTTGAGTAGGGCCATCGACAACGGGACGACGTCCACGCAGGGTGGGGGTCGAGACACAGAAGGAGAACACCATGGCTGGTGGCATGTGGGGCGCGAACGTCGAGGAGCTGCGTGGGCTCGGTCAGACGCTGCAGCAGAAGGCGGACGAGATCCGCACGACCATGCAGAACCTGAACTCGCAGATCCAGAGCGTGCCGTGGGAGGGCCCCGACGCCCAGCAGTTCAAGGGCAGCGACTGGCCGGCCGCGCAGACGCAGCTCAACAACGTCGCGCAGACGCTGACGGACGCGGGCCAGAAGGCCACGCAGAACGCGCAGCAGCAGGAGCAGGCTTCGAACAGCTGATCCGCTGAGCTCCACCGAGGGCGCGGGACCCAGGACGGGTCCCGCGCCCTCGGTGTGTCCGGGGCCGGGCGGTCACGGCCGCGGCCGCCGGGGGTCGCGGACGCGACGGGTCTGCGAGACTGCTGGCGCGCCCCCGCCCCGTCGGAGCGCGACGAGAGCGACGAGAGGACCTGACGCATGGCCGTGCTGCGCTACCCGAGCGACGACTTCCCCGCGAGCGTGGGGGTGCGGGTCGACGCGCCGGACCGCTGGGTCCCGCTGCCGCACGTCGCCCTGCCGCTCGCGCTGGGCCGCGAGGTGGAGGAGGGGGAGTTCAACCCGAACGTCATCGTCGTCGTGTCGCGCATCCGGGCCGAGCAGACGCTCGACGACGCGCACGCCGAGGTGCTGCGCAAGCTCAAGCCGCTGCCGCGGCTGCGCCAGCTCGACGGCGGCGACGTCGACGTGGACGGCCTGCCGGGGCGGTGGGTCGAGGCGTCCTTCAAGGGCGGCGGGGGAGCGGTGCTCGTGCAGTCGGTACGGACGGTCGTCGTCCCGCGCGGGCCGGTGGCGGACCTCGTCCAGACGACGGGGACGTGCACGCTCCTGCAGCACCCGTGGGCCGCCGACGAGATCCGCGCGGTGCAGGACAGCCTCCGGATCGACCGCTGATCCGAGCGTTACATTCGCCCGGATCACAAGACGAGGTATCCACCTGGCGAGACCGGTGAGACCCTGGTCATGGAGGAGAGGGTCCGAGTGAGGCAACCCTCACCCCAGTCGTACAATCGAGAGGTCTCCTGCGGCCGGTACCCGAACCGGTCGACGCGGAACGGCCCGTCGGCCGCGCGGGAGAGACCCCCGTCCTCGACCGGAAGGCGCACCGTCCTGTGAGCAGCATCCGTCCACTGCGCGTCGCGATCGTCGGCGCTGGTCCCGCCGGGATCTACGCCGCGGACATCCTGTCCAAGACCGACCTCGACGTGAGCATCGACCTGTTCGAGCGTCTGCCCGCGCCGTTCGGCCTCGTGCGCTACGGCGTCGCCCCGGACCACCCGCGCATCAAGCAGATCATCGTGGCGCTCCACAAGGTGCTGAGCCGCGGCGACATCCGCCTGCTCGCGAACGTGGACTACGGCGTCGACCTCAAGCTGGACGACCTGCGCCAGTACTACGACGCGGTGATCTTCTCGACCGGCTCGATCCGCGACGCGGCGCTGCCGGTCGAGGGCATCGACCTGCCGGGCTCCTACGGCGCGGCCGACTTCGTGTCCTGGTACGACGGCCACCCGGACGTCCCGCGCACGTGGCCGCTCGAGGCCCAGCAGGTCGCCGTCCTCGGCGCGGGCAACGTGGCGCTCGACGTGGCGCGCGTGCTCGCGAAGCACGCGGACGACCTGCTGCCGACCGAGGTCCCGCACAACGTCTACGAGATCCTCAAGGCCTCGCCGGTCACGGACGTGCACGTCTTCGCCCGCCGCGGGCCGGCGCAGGCCAAGTTCTCGCCGCTCGAGCTGCGCGAGCTGGGCCACGTCCCCGACGTGGACGTCATCGTGTACCCGGAGGACTTCGAGTTCGACGAGGGCTCGATGGCCGCGATCAGCTCGTCGAACCAGACCAAGCAGGTCGTCAAGACCCTCACGGACTGGACGCTCAAGGACCCGAGCGAGAACACGGCCTCGCGCCGCCTGCACCTGCACTTCCTCCACGCCCCGGCAGCGGTCCTCGGCGACGGCAAGGTCGAGGCGCTGCGCACCGAGCGCACGCAGCTCAACGGTGACGGCACCGTCTCCGGCACGGGCGAGTTCCACGAGTGGCCCGTGCAGGCCGTGTACCGCGCGGTCGGCTACTTCGGGTCGCCGCTGCCGGAGATCCCCTTCGACGAGCTCAAGGGAGTCATCCCGAACCGCGAGGGCCGGGTCATCGACATCGACGGCGAGCACATCCCCGGCGTGTACGCGACCGGCTGGATCAAGCGCGGGCCGGTCGGCCTCATCGGCCACACCAAGTCGGACGCCTCCGAGACGGTCCGCCACCTCGTCGAGGACGTCACCGGTGCGGGCGACGGCGGCGACGTGGCGGCCGCGGACCTCTCCGCAGGGCGCGTCGCCCCGCTCGGCGACCCCGAGGCCGTCGTGGAGTTCCTCCGCGAGCGCGGCGTGGACCACATCGAGTGGTCGGGCTGGGAGCTCCTCGACGCGTACGAGCGCTCCCTCGGCGAGCCGCACGGGCGCGAGCGCATCAAGGTCGTGCCCCGCGAGGACATGATCCGCGTGGCCCGCGGCGAGACCCAGGTCGGCTGACCCGGCGGCCGCGCCTGCGCGGCCGAGCAGCCGAGCACGTCCGACGGCGCCCCACCCTCGCGGGTGGGGCGCCGTCGTCGTCCCGGGAACGGGACGGTCGCCTCGGGCGTTCATCAGGTGGGCGCCGACGGGGTCGGCGCCCGTCGGGCGCCCGGCGGACCACGCGGGTGCCCGAGGCGCGGAAGGGAGCACAGCGTGGGGCGTCAGCACTTCAACGGTCTCAAGACGGCCGGCCTGTTCGGCGTCATGTGGGCCATCGTCCTGGGCCTCTGGGCGCTGTTCGGCGCCAGGGCGAACCTGCTGTGGCTGTTCGTCGGCATCGGTCTCGTGACGACGTTCTACGGGTACTGGAACTCCGACAAGATCGCGATCCGCGCGATGCACGCCCGCCCCGTGAGCGAGCTCGAGCAGCCCGCCATGTACCGGATCGTCCGCGAGCTCTCGACGGAGGCACGCCAGCCGATGCCGCGCCTCTACGTCTCGCCCACGCAGGCGCCCAACGCGTTCGCGACGGGCCGCAACCCCAGGAACGCGGCCGTGTGCTGCACGGAGGGCATCCTGCGCCTCCTCGACGAGCGCGAGCTGCGCGGCGTGCTGGGGCACGAGCTCATGCACGTGTACAACCGCGACATCCTCACGTCGTCGGTCGCAGGCGCGCTCGCCGGGGTGATCACCTCGCTCGCGCAGTTCCTGCTGATCTTCGGGGGCGACCGCGACCGCGGCGGCAACCCGCTCGCGGCGATCGCGATGGTCGTCCTCGCGCCCGTCGCGGCGATGCTGATCCAGCTCGCCATCTCCCGCACGCGCGAGTACGACGCCGACGAGGACGGCGCGAAGCTCACGGGCGACCCGCTCGCCCTCGCGTCCGCGCTGCGCAAGCTCGACGCGGGCACGCAGCGGGCCCCGCTCCCGCAGAACCGCGACCTCGTGGACGTCTCCCACCTCATGATCGCGAACCCGTTCCGGGGCTCCGGCGTCGCCAAGATGTTCGCGACCCACCCGCCGATGGCGGAGCGCATCAAGCGGCTCGAGACGATGGCCGGGCACGGCCCGGGCTACGGCGGCATCACCTACCACTGACGGGCGCGGGGCGGCGTGCCGGGCGGGGGCCACGGGCGCGGCAGACGCGCAGCGCCGACGCGCGGGGCAGGTGGCACGATGACCCCGTGCCCCGCCGCCGAACGCATCTCGCGCGCGACCTCGCCCTCGTGCTCCTCGCCGTCGGCGGGCCCACGCTCGTGCTGCGCCAACGGCACGGCCACGGGTGGATCGTCGACGACGTGGTCACCGCCGTGACGGTCTCGGGTCTCGCGTGCCTGTCCGCCGCGGTCGGTCTCGCGCTGACGCGGCGCGCGCCCGGCCCGGTCGCGCGCGAGACGGCGCTCTACGTCGTCGTGGGCGTCTTCACCGCCGCCGGGGCGGCCGTCGGCACGTGGCGCGTCCTCGACGACCAGGCGCTCGCCCAGGGCTGGGTCGGCCTGCTCGCCGCGTACGTCGCGGTCGCCCTCCACGTCGGGCTGGCGGTCACGGCGCGGAGGCGCCGCCCGGCGCGCTGACCCCCAGCGCGTCGAGGAGGACGGCGGCGACGCCGTCGTCGTCGTTCGCGGCGGTACGGTCGGTCGCCGCGGCCAGGACGTCGGGGTGCGCGTTCGCGACGGCGAACGAGCGGCCCGCCCAGCGCAGCATGGGCAGGTCGTTGGGCATGTCCCCGAACGCCCAGACGTCGCGGGCGTCGACGCCGAGCCGGGCGCACCAGCGCGCGAGCGCGGCGTCCTTGGTCACGGCAGGGGCGAGCAGCTCGGCGAGGCCCGCGGCACCCGAGTAGGCGAGGTGCGCGCGCTCACCGACGGCCTCGCGCACGCGCGCGAAGAACCCCTCCTGCGCCGTCGTCTGCCCGTCCGCGACGAGGACGGGCTGCGTCGCGGGGGCGTCCTCGACCGGCGCGCCGGGGTCCCGCGCGAGGATCTTGCCGACGGGCTGCCGGCGCCCGGTGCCCGAGGCGGGCCCCGGCCCGACGAGCGTCGACTCGACCGGGGCGACGACGTCGGCGTCGTCGTCGGGGGTAGAGCGGAAGCCCGGGTCGAACGTCGGGCCGTCGACGCGCTCGAACGCGAGCGCGACGCCCGGGACGGCGGCCCGCAGGTCGGTGACCAGTGCGGACGCCTCGTCCGCGGTGAAACCGCAGACGTCGAGCGGGCTCGCGGTCGCCAGGTCCCAGACCGCGGCCCCGCCGAGGCAGATGACGTGCCCGTGCCCGCCGACGACGTCGGCGAGCTGATCGAGCCAGCGCGGCGGGCGCGCCGTGACGAACACGACCTCGACGCCCGCGTCCTCGGCGGCGCGCAGCGCGGCGCGCGTGCGCTCCGAGACGGTCCCGCCGGACCGCAGGAGCGTGCCGTCGAGGTCCGTCGCGACGACGCGCGGGAGCGCGCTCGACGACGCGGCAGGGCGACCCGGTGCGACCGGGCGCGCGCCGCCGTCGGGCAGGGTCACGGCGAGCGCTACCGGTAGTTGGTGAACTGCAGCGCGACGTCGAGGTCGGCGCTCTTGAGCAGCGCGATGACGGTCTGCAGGTCGTCGCGCGACTTGCTCGTCACGCGCACCTCGTCGCCCGTGATCTGGGTCTTGACGGCCTTGGGCGCCTCGTCGCGGATGATCTTGGTGATCTTCTTCGCGTTCTCGCTCGACAGGCCCTCCTTGAGGGTCGCCGCGAGGCGGTACTCCTTGCCCGAGGCCTTGGGCTCCTTGTCGCCCGTGTCGAGCGACTTCAGGGAGATGCCGCGCTTGATGAGCTTGGTCTCGAAGACGTCGAGGATGGCGAGCACGCGCTCCGCCGAGTTGGCGACCATGACGATGCTCTCGCCGCTCCACGCGATCGAGGCACCGATGTTGCGGAAGTCGTAGCGCTGCGCGACCTCCTTGGCGGCCTGGTTCAGCGCGTTGTCGACCTCCTGGCGGTCGACCTTGCTGACGATGTCGAACGAGGAGTCGGCCATGGGTGGTCCTCTCTCGGGCCGGAACGGGTGCTGGGTCCCACCGTAGTCGAGCGGGCTCAGGCTCGGGTCGCGAGACGCGTCGCACGCGCCGCCCGCAGCCCGTCGACGGAGAGCACGACGAGCGCGGCCCAGACGAGCGCGAAGCCGGCCCACCGGGTCGGCGACATGGGCTCCTGGAAGACGAGGAGGCCGACGAGGAACTGCAGCGCCGGCCCGAGGTACTGCAGCAGCCCGACGACGCTCAGCGGGAGCCGTCGCGCGGCAGCGCTGAAGAGGAGCAGCGGCAGGGCCGTCACGATCCCGGCGGACGCGAGCAGGAGCGCGTGGCCGGTGCCCTCGGCGCCGAACGTGCCGGCGCCGGTCGTGCCCAGCCAGACCAGGTACGCGAGGGCGACGGGGGTGAGCACGGCCGTCTCGACGGCGAGGCCCGGCAGCGCCTCGACCGTGCGGCCCACGCGGTTCTTCACGAGGCCGTAGAGGCCGAACGAGGCCGCGAGCGCGAGCGCGATCCACGGCAGGCCGCCCGCGCCCGTGCTGATGACGACGACGGCGGCGACGCCGATGCCGACGGCCGCCCACTGCGCGGGGCGCAGCCGCTCGCGCAGCACGGCGACGGCGAGCAGGACCGTGACGAGCGGGTTGATGAAGTACCCGAGCGCGGCGTCGAGCACGTGGCCGCTGAGGACGCCGTACACGTAGACGGTCCAGTTGGTGACGATGAGGACGGCCGCGACGGCGAGCACGCCGAGCGTGCGCGGGGTGCGCAGCGCGGTGACGAACCCGCCGAGCTGGCGCGTCGCGGCGAGGAGCACGAGGCAGAAGAGCAGGCTCCACACGACCCGGTGCGCGATGATCTCGAGCGGCGCCGCGGGCACCAGGAGCGGGAAGTACAGGGGCATCGCGCCCCACAGGAAGAACGCGCCGGCGCCGAGCAGGAGGCCCCAGCGGTCGGTCGGGGCGGGGACGCCCGGCGGGCGTGCGGACGACGCGGCCGGGGCGGGCGAGGACGGTGCGCCGGTGGGCGCGGGGCCGGGGTTCCCGGTGCCGGGGAGGTGGTCCGGCGCGGGGGCGGGGTGGGTCACCGCACCACTGTACGGACGGTCGTCGGGGCGCGGATTTCGCACCTGGTCCGACGGGGCTGTATCGTTGGCTCGCCCGCACGGCAGGGGCTGCACGACGTGCAGTCCGTCCGTCGTGCGACAACTCCACACGGCAGGTTGCCCGAGCGGCCAAAGGGATCTGACTGTAAATCAGACGGCTCAGCCTTCGGGGGTTCGAATCCCTCACCTGCCACCGGAGCGACGGGGCGTCACCCACGGGTGGCGCCCCGTCGTCGTCTGCCCGGGGTCGTCGTCGGCACCGGCTCTCCCGGCGCGCTGCGCCGTCCGGCCCCGTCGGACGGCGTGCGACGCCGGCGGCGAGCGGTGCTGGAGGGCCCAGGAACGGCGGAACGGCGCCGATTTCGTTCGACGCCGTGTTCCGTGTAGAGTTTTCCGCGCTGCCCCGATAGCTCAGTCGGCAGAGCGTCTCCATGGTAAGGAGAAGGTCAAGGGTTCGATTCCCTTTCGGGGCTCTGTGGTGACGCGGGGTCGTCTTGCTGGAATACTGGCGAGACGGCCTCGCGTTCAGTCACGCGGCGGGGTAGCTCAGATGGTTAGAGCGCACGACTCATAATCGTGAGGTCGCGGGTTCGATCCCCGCCTCCGCTACCACTTTCGACAACCTCGCACGACGGCCGGCGTCGTGCGACCTGCACAGCACATGCGCCCTCCGGAGGCGCGAGAGGTGGCTCACTACCGTGGCAAGCAAGAGCGCTGACGTTCGCCCCAAGATCACGCTGGCCTGCGTGGACTGCAAGGAGCGCAACTACATCACGAAGAAGAACCGTCGCAACGACCCGGACCGCCTGGAGCTCGCGAAGTTCTGCCCGCGCTGCGGCAAGCACACCGCGCACCGCGAGACCCGCTGAGCCTCCGGCTCCGCGCCCGCGCACCGCAGTGAGCGTCAACCTGGCCTACGTCGGCCGCGAGTACCCCGCCAACGCGCCGTACTCGGTGGGACGCGAGAAGCTGCGCGAGTTCTCGGGCGCCGTCGGCGCCACCCACCCCGTGCACCACGACCTCGTGGCGGCGCGGGGTGCGGGCTATCCGGACCTCGTCGCACCTCCGACCTTCGCGGTCGTCGTCGCCCAGCGGGCGGAGGGGCAGCTCATCGAGGATCCCGAGGCGGGCATCGACTTCTCGCGCGTCGTCCACGCGGACGAGCGCTTCACGCACCACCGGCCGATCGTCGCGGGCGACGAGCTCGTGACGGTGCTGCACGTGGACTCGATCACCGAGCGGGCCGGCCTCGCCATGGTCACCACGCGCTGCGAGATCGCCGCGCTCCTGCCGGACGGCGGCACCGAGCCGGTCTCGACCGTCACCTCCACCCTCGCCGTCCGTGGGGAGGGCGCATGAGCACCGACGTCACCCGCCCCGTCCTCACGGACCTCTCCGTCGGCGACGTGATCGGCACGCGCACCGTCGAGGTCGACCGCGCGCGCCTCGTCCGCTACGCCGGTGCGAGCGGCGACTTCAACCCGATCCACTGGAACGACGCCTTCGCGGCAGAGGTCGGCCTGCCGGGCGTCATCGCGCACGGCATGTTCACCATGGGTGCCGCCGTCGCGCTGGTGGAGGACTGGGCCGGGGACCCGGGCGCCGTCGTCGACTACCAGACGCGCTTCACGCGCCCCGTGCCCGTGCCGAACCCCGGCGTCGCGACGCTCGAGGTCACCGGGACCGTCGGCGTGATCGACTCCGACGCCGGCACCGTCCGCGTCGACCTCACGGTCACGTCCGAGGGCGCGCGCGTGCTCGGCAAGACGCAGGCCGTCGTCCGCCTCTGACCGCGTCGCCCCGGGCGGGCGACACCGTGCTCCTGACGCCACGAGGGCGCCGCACCCGGCCGGGTGCGGCGCCCTCGTCGTCTCGCGCGGACTCAGCAGGTCTTCCAGCAGTCGGGGCCGCCGCTCTCGGGGGGCGGCCCGGGGACCTCGCCCTCGTCGAGGTACGTGGTGCGATCCACGACGTGCTGCAGCGCGGCACCCTCGTCGCTCGTCCCCGCGGTCGGGTCGTCGTCGGTGGGCTCGGAGCCGAACCCGCTGAGGTCGACGTCGAAGGTGAGCTCGAGGAGCCGGTGCTCGGCGGTGTCGTAGACGAGGCGCACGATCCGGTTGCTCTGGTCCTCGCCCACCCACTCGAGACCCTCTCCTGTGCGACCCTGCGGGTCCTGGACGGCACCCAGCGGGGTGCTGCCCGTCAGACCGTTCAGTGTGGCCCAGAGGCCGTCGCGCACGGCGGGCGACGTGGGCCCGCTCTTGAGGAGGTTCCACGTCTTCTGGGCGAGCGCGTCCTCGTTCACCGACCCGAGCTCCGCCCGGATGCTGTCGCGCAGGAGCGCGTCGAGCTCCGCAGGGTCCGTCGGGAGCGTGGCGACCGCGTCCCAGCTGAGCCGGACGAGCTCCCCGTCGACGACGAGCGACCCGAACGTCGAGCCGGGCCAGGGGTCCAGGGCCTCGACCCCTTCGAAGGCCCGGTACGAGTCGCCCTCCGGGTCGCGGGCGGTCCAGTACGTGATGCCCTGCGTGCTCTCTTCCGTCCGTCCGTCGCTGGTCGTGTTCGTCGTGGTCGTCAGGGTCCGGACGCGCCAGTACGGTCCGTCGGAGGGGCCGTTGCCCTGCGGCCTCCCGTCAGGACCCAGGGCCGCGGCGTCGCCGCCGCTCGCCGGGGCGAGCTGCGACGGATGGGTGGGACTGGGTTCCGCCCAGTAGCCCGCCGCGCCCACCCCGCCGGCGACGACCGCGAGCGCGCACAGGCCCGAGACGACGGTGCGGCGCCGTCGTCGGCCGCGGCGGGCCGTCGGGAGCACGCGGTCGGTGTCGACGTCGATGCGGGGGGCGAGCGCGTCGACCCGCGCGCGCAGCGCGTGGGCGAACGTCTCGTCGTCGGTCGGAAGGGTGCCGGTCATGGCTGCCTCCTGTCGGTCCGGTCGGTGGAGAGGGGGTGCTGCGCACGGGCAGGCCACTGCGCGCGGCCCCGTGCGTCGGCGGGATCGGCGGCGCCGAGGACCGAGCGCAGCTGGGCGAGCCCCCGCGAGGCCGTGGACTTCACGGTCCCGACGGAGACGCCGAGGTCGTCGGCGACCTCCTTCTCGCTCAGCCCGACGAGGTGGCGCAGCACGACGATGCGGCGCTGGCGGGCCGTGAGCGTCGCGAGCGCGCGGACGAGGACGTCCCGCTCGGCGTGCTGGTCGGCCCGGGCGTCGCTCGCGGTCTCCGGGAGGTCGGGCGGGGCGACGAGCACCTCCCGGCGTCGTCGCCGCCACGTGTCGACCCGCAGGTTCGCGAGCGCGCGGCGGCGGGGGCGAACGATTCGACATCGTTCGCCACGGCCTGCCCCCTTTCGCCATGGGAACGCTCCCACTACCGTGGGTCGCGCCCCTCACGACGTCGAAGGAGACGCTCATGACCCAGCACGGTGGCCGACCCGCACCCCACGAACCTCGCGATCACGACCCCGCGCCCGCGCCTCCGCGCGGGCTCGACCGACGCGCCGTCCTCGCGCTCGGCGGAGCGCTCGCGCTCGCGGGTCTCACCGCGACCCCGGCGGCAGCCCGCCCGGGCGCGACCCTGCCTGCGGCGGCGGGCGCCGTCGGGCAGACGGCCGGTGGCCCGGCGCGGGGCCGCGCGGCGTCGGTCCAGCGCGCCCACGGCTTCCTCGCCGCGGCGACCGACGCGTACCCCGACGTCAACCCCGGCCCGCGGCTCGCCCAGTCGTACGCCGACCAGCTCGGCCTGTTCTCCACGGCGTTCGTCTACGACAACGCCCTCGCGATCCTCGCGACGCTCACCGCCGGCCGGCGTCACCTCGACCGCGCGCGGGCGCTCGGCGACGGCCTCGTGTTCGCGCTCGAGAACGACCCCGACCACGACGACGGCCGACTGCGCCAGGCGTACAACGTCGGGCCGTACACCTTCTACGACGGCACCCCGCAGGAGCACGGGCTCGTGCTGCCCGACGGCACGGCGAACGTCGGGTGGCAGTTCGGCTTCCTCGGGACGGCGGTCGGGGACATGGCCTGGCCGGGCATCGCGCTGCTGCACCTGCACGCGGTGACGCGCGAGCGGCGATACCGGGACGCCGCGCTGCGGATCGGCGAGTGGATCGTCGCGAACACGTGGTCGCAGTCGCCCCTCGGCGGGTTCTCGTTCGGCGTGGACGGCGCGAACGTCTCGATCCCCAACGGCTCGACCGAGCACAACATCGACTGCGTCGCGTTCTTCCGCCAGCTCGGCTCCGTGACGCGCGACCGGCGCTGGGACCGGGCCGCCGAGCACGCCCGCGCGTTCGTCGACCGCATGTGGGAGCCCGACGGCGGCTACCTGTACACCGGCACGAACGACGGCACCGAGATCAACCGGGACCCGCTCCCGCTCGACCCGCAGACGTGGGGCTGGCTCGCGCTGCGCGAGCGGCGCTACGCCCGCGCGCTCGACTGGGCGGACGACGCGCTGGCCGCGCGCGACGTCGCGGGCGAGGGCGTGTCACAGCTCCCCGCCGGGGCGGTCGTCGAGGGCGTGACGTTCTCGAGCGGGAGCCTGACGTCGACGGCGTCGTACAACGGGCTGCCCGTGCACCAGCAGGGCGTGTGGCTGGAGGGGACGGCGCAGCTCGCGTCGGCGCTCGCGGACCGCGGGGCGCGCGGGCGCGGTGGCCGCGACGACCGCCGGCGGGGGCGCCGCGGCTGCGAGCGGGACGACGACCGGGTCCGCGCCGAGGGCCTGCTGCGCGAGGTGCAGGGCGTGCAGGAGGCCGTCGGCGCCGGTCAGACGATCGGCGGTGCCGCGCTGCCGGAGCGAGCGGGCGTCGTCGCCGCGTCGAGCCTGATCGACTCGGGCTTCGGGTTCGGGTACTTCCAGGTCCAGCACGTCGGGGCCACGTCCTGGTACCTCCTGGCGGCCGCACGGGCGAACCCGCTGCAGCCCGGTCGCCTCGGCTGACGCGCCGGTGTCAGGTGGTGGGGGCGGGGCCCGTCGTCGTCCCCACCACCAGCTCGACGTCGAGCTCGACGGTCGTCGGGCTCTCGCCCGCGAGCTGGCGGATGACGGCGAGACCCAGCTCGGAGCCCTTGCGGGCGAGCGGCTGGTGGACGCTCGTGAGGACGTCCGGGGCGAGCCAGGGCAGGTCGAGCCCGTCGAACCCGGCGACCGAGACGTCGTCGGGCACCCGCAGGCCGAGCTCGCGCGCGGCGAGCAGGGCGCCCGCCGCCAGCAGGTCGGAGTGGGCGATGACCGCCGTGGGGCGGGTGGCGGGGTCGGCGGGCTCGGTCGTCCCGTCCGCGCCCGGGCGTCCCAGGAGGGCCAGCGTCGCGGAGCGGCCGTGCTCGACGAGCGACGCCTCGGTCTCCCAGCTCGCGACGGGCTCGACGACGTCCCGCACGCCCGCGAGCCGGTTCGCCGTGGGCGTGCGGTCCACCTGGGCGAGCCGTCGCGCGTCGATCGGCCCGCTGCGGTCGGAGTTGTCGAGGGGGAGCGAGACCTCCGCGACGCGCGCGTGGCCGAGGTCGACGAGGTGCCGCACGGCGTCGGCCGTGCCGACCCGGTCGCGGATCGCGACGAGCGGGGTGCCCTCGACCGCGCGCCCCTCCCCGATGACCACGGGCACGCCGCGCCGCTGCAGCGCGGCGAGCGTCGCGTCGTCGGACCCCACGCCCCACACGAGGACGGCGACGTCCATCGCCGCGCTCTCGACGAGCGGGTCGACGGCGCGGGCCGGGTCGTCCGACGGGATGCCGGGGATGAGGAGCACGCCGAGGCCGTTCTCGCCGAGGGTCGAGACGAGGCCGTCGAGCACCTGGACGGCGACGGGGTCCCGGAACGCGCGGCGGAGCTGGTCACCGACGACGACGCCCACGACGCCGGACCGCCCCGACCGGAGCTGGCGGCCGAGCGGGTTGGGACCCGTGTACCCGAGCTCCTTCGCGGCGTCGAGCACGCGGGCCCGGGTCTCCGGCGTGATCGGCCCCGCGCCGGAGAAGGCGAGCGACGCCGTCGAGACGGAGACCCCCGCGAGCTCGGCGACCTTGGCGAGCGTGGGCCGGTGGGCCGGCGCGGCGGTCGCCGCGGGCTCCCGGTTCCCGGGGGTGTCGCTCATCACGCTCCCTGCCTCCCGCGCGTGCGGGATTCTCGATTGACGCGCGGCCAGCGTACCCGCACACTGGTGACCATGCCTCGAATCGATTCGAAGCGCACCCTCGTCCGCCGGATCGAATCGATTCGAGGAGGTGCTGCGCAGTCACCGACCGACCTCCTGTCCGACCCCCGCGCCCTGACCCGGGCGCGCTGGGTCCTGCTGGGCGTGTTCGCGCTCAACGGCGTCATGATGTCGAGCTGGCTCGCGCGCATCCCCTCGGTGCGCGACGCGCTCGACCTCACCCCCGCCGACCTCGGCGTCGTGCTGCTCGCGGGCGCCGTCGGCGCCCTCGCCACGGTCACCGCCGCCGGCCCCTTCGTCACGCGCTTCGGCGGCCGCGTCGCCTTCGCCGTCTCCGCGGTCCTGTTCGGCGTCGCGTTCCTGCTGCTCGGCCTCGGCCCCGCGACCGGCTCCGTCCCCCTGCTCGCCGCGGGCATCTTCGTCAACGGCATGGCCTTCTCGCTCGGCAACGTCCCGATGAACGTCGAGAGCGCGGGCATCGAACGGCGGGTCGGGCGCACGATCCTGCCGCAGTTCCACGCCGCGTTCTCGATCGGCGCCGTCGTCGGGTCGCTCGTCGGCGCCGCGTGCGCCCACGCGCAGGTCCCCGTGCTCGTCCAGTTCGTCGCCACGGGCACGGTCGCCATGGTCTGGCGCCTCGCCGCGATCCCCGCGACGGTCCACGACACACTCCCGACGCGCGCGCCGACGGACGCCCCGGCACCGGTCGAGGCGCTCGGCGACGCCGTCGTCGACGTCGAGACGGCCGGGCTCCGCGCGCGCCTCGCCCGCCGCGGCGCCCGGCTCGGGGCGGCGCTCTCGGCGTGGCGCGAGCCCCGCACGCTGCTCATCGGCCTCGTCATCCTGTCCGCCGCGCTGTCCGAGGGGTCCGCCAACGACTGGCTCTCGCTCGCCGTCGTCGACGGGTTCGCGCAGACCGAGGCCGTCGGCGCCGTCGTGTTCGGCACGTTCGTCGCGGCCATGACCGTCATGCGCCTCGCCGGCACGCGCCTCATCGACCGCTTCGGCCGCGTCACCGTGCTCCGCGCCTCGGGCGTCGCGTCGATCGCCGGGCTGCTCCTCTTCGGGTTCGCTCCGACGCTCCAGCTCGCCGGGGCCGGGGTCGTGCTCTGGGGCTTCGGCGCGGCGCTCGCGGTGCCCGTCGGCATCGCGGCCGCGTCCGACGAGCCGCTGCGCGCCGCGAGCCGCGTGTCCGTCGTCTCCGCGTTCGCGTCGATGGCGTCGCTCGCCGCACCGCCCCTGCTCGGGCTCGCCGCCGAGGCCATGGGCGCGCGTCACGCGCTCGTGCTCATCGTCGCCGCGATGGTCCTCAGCGTCCTCCTCGCGCGCCAGGTCACGCCCCTGCGCACCCCGGCCGCGCTCGCCGCCCGGACGCCGCGACCCGCCGCGGGTGCGGACGACGACGTGCCCCACGGGGTGGAGGATGGTCCCGAGACCGACGCGGCGGTCGCCGCGGACGCCGCCGACCGGACGGGCGACCCCGACCAGGACGGCACGACCGGCGCCGTCCCGGACGAGGCCGACGACGCACGCCGCCCCCGCCGGCTCCGCCGACCTCGCGCGACGTCCCGCACCGGGTCGTCCACCGTCCACCGTGCCTCCGCACGCCGCCCCCGAACCCGCCCGTCGCACCGCCGCGAGGAGACCTCCGCATGACCACCGCCCGCACCGACCGCCGCGTCGTCGCGCTCGCCACCTGGGCCGTGTTCGCGGTCTTCTTCCTCAACGGCTTCAACTTCGCGACCTGGGCCTCCCGCCTGCCTGCGGTCCGGGACTCGCTCGGCTTCACCGAGGCGCAGATGGGTCTCCTGCTGCTCTTCATGGCCGTCGGGTCGCTCCTCGCGCTGCCCCTCTCCGGCATGGTCGTGCAGCGGCTCGGCGCGTCGAAGGCCGTCACGCTGTTCGCCGTGACCAACGTCGTCGGCCTCGTCACCGCCGTCATGGGCGTGGCCACGGGGGAGGACGTCGTCGTGCGCGCAGGGCTCTTCCTCGCCGGCATCGGCACGGGCGTGTGGGACGCCGCGATGAACCTCGAGGGCGCCGCCGTCGAGCAGCGGCTCGGCAAGGCGATCATGCCGCGCTTCCACGCCGGCTTCTCCTTCGGCACCATGGCGGGCGCCGGCGTCGGGGCGCTCATGGCCGCGCTCCACGTCCCGGTCCAGGCGCACCTCACGGCCGCGGTCGTGCTGAGCCTCCTCGGCGTGCTGTGGTCCGTGCGGTTCTTCCTGCCGGCCGGTCAGGTGGAGCACGTCGTCGACACCGCCCCGGACGCCGCCGGGTCGGACCCCGCCGCCGCGGCCGGCAGCGGCGCACCCCTCACCGCGTCGGAGAACGCACGCGGCGCGCTCAGCGCGTGGACCGAGCCGCGCACGCTCCTCATCGGGCTCGTCGTCCTCGCCGCCGCGCTCACCGAGGGCGCCGCGAACGACTGGGTCAGCCTCGCCGTCGTCGACGGCTTCGAGACGTCCGACGCGATGGGCGCCGTCGGCCTCGCCGTGTTCCTCACGGCCATGACCGGGATGCGCCTCCTCGGCACGGGCCTGCTCGACCGCTACGGCCGCGTCACCGTGCTGCGGCTCGGCGCCGCGCTCGCCCTCGTCGGGCTGCTCCTCTTCACGCTCTCGCCGAGCATCTGGCTCGCGCTGGTCGGCGTGGTCGCGTGGGGCATGGGCGCGGCGCTCGGCTTCCCCGTCGGGATGAGCGCAGCCTCCGACGACCCGGCCCGCGCCGCCGTGCGCGTGAGCGTCGTCGCGACCATCGGCTACTCCGCGTTCTTCATGGGCCCGCCCCTCATCGGGTTCCTCGCCGAGCACGTCGGCTACCGCGCCGCGCTCCTCGTGATCGCCGTGCCCGTGGTCGTCGGCCTGCTGGTCGTCGGCGCCACCCGCCCCCTCCCCACCGCCGCGGGCTCCGCGGGCCAGCAGGCCGCCCGGCGCTCCGAGGCGACCCCCGACCGCTGACCCGCACCGACCGCACGACGTGCCGAGGTAGAGCCCTGGTCGGCCGAGGTAGAGCCCAGGTCGGCCGAGGTAGAGCCGTGGTCGCGTGAGGTAGAGCCGTGGTCGCGCGGGGTAGAGCCGTGGTTGCGCGGGGTAGAGCCGTGGTCTTGCCCGACGGCGCGTGGTCGCCTTGGGTGGCGGGGTGGGTGGTGGTGCCGCGTCTACCATCCGCCGCTCGTTCCTCGCGGCTCCCGCCAGGCCCGCCACGACGCGGCACCACCACCCACCCCGCCCTACGGCGTCTCGCCCTGGTCTGGGCTTGCCTCGGGCGACTGCCCGCAGTGTCAGCTTCGCCCGCACGGTTCCCGCTGCATGCGGTCGGCGCACGAGACTGCCGTCGGCGTCGGCATCGCCATCGGCTTCGGCGCCGACGTCGCTGTGCCGCTGTGCCGCTGTGCCGCTTCGCAACGGACGGGACCGCGCAGACGGCAGAGCCCGTGTGCGCCGCGGACCGAGCCCGCGGGCCTGAGGCCGATCGAGCGAACGGTGACGGCGGCGGGCCGGGGCGGGGGGCGAACTACGCTGGGGCGGTGACGTGCGAACCCCTCACCCCCGTCGACCGCGACCTGCCCGAGATCGTCCGGACCGCGCCGGGCCTGCGGCCCGACGCCGTCGGCGCGCCTTCGTTGGCGGAGCTGACCACCCTGCGCGTGGGCGGTCCGGCGGACCGGTACGTCGAGGCGCACAGCGAGGCGGAGCTGCTGGAGACGGTGCAGGCCGCGGACGACGCCGGGGAGCCGCTCCTCGTGATCGGCGGCGGCTCGAACCTGCTCGTCGGCGACGAGGGGTTCGGCGGGGTCGTCGTGCGCGACCTGCGGCGCGGGATCACCGTGGACGCCGAGGACTCGTGCGGCGGTGCGAGCTTCCACGCCCCTGCCGGGCAGGACTGGGACGAGCTGGTCGCGCGCGCGGTCGCGGAGGAGTGGGTGGGCGTCGAGGCGCTCTCCGGCATCCCGGGCACGGTCGGTGCCGCGCCCGTGCAGAACATCGGCGCGTACGGCCAGGAGGTCGCGGGGGTGATCTCGACCGTGCGGGTGTGGGACCGCCGGCGGTCGCGCGTGCGCACCCTGGCGCTGGGCGAGCTCGCGTTCGGGTACCGCACGTCGCTGCTGAAGCGCAGCATGCACGCTGCCGTGAGCGGTGACGACGAGGCGGACGGCCCGTGGTACCCGTCGCCGCGCTACGTGGTGCTCGACGTCGGCTTCCAGTCCCGGCTCGGCTCGCTGTCCGCCCCGGTCGCGTACCCGGAGCTCGCCCGGACGCTCGGCGTGCAGGTCGGCGACCGGGCCCCGAGCGCGGACGTGCGCGACGCCGTCCTGGCACTGCGGGCGCGCAAGGGCATGCTGCTCGACGGCGTCGGCCCGGACGTCGCGCCCGAGTCGCCCGACGGCGCCGTGCCCGGGGAGACGGGTCCGGACCACGACCGCTGGAGCGCCGGGTCGTTCTTCACGAACCCGGTGGTCCCGGCGGAGCAGGCCGACCTCCTCCCGGCGGAGGCCCCGCGCTACCCGGTGCGCTCGGCGACGCCGTCCCGCACGACGGGCCCGAGCCTGGGCGAGGTCGACCCGACGCTCGTCAAGACGTCGGCCGCGTGGCTCATCGAGCACGCGGGGTTCACCAAGGGCTTCGGCGTCCACGGCCCGTCGAGCCTCGCGCGGCTGTCGACCCGGCACACCCTGGCGCTCACGAACCGGGGCGGCGCGAGCGCGGAGGACCTGGTCGAGCTCGCGCGCGCGGTCCGCGACGGCGTGCGCGAGGCGTTCGGCGTCGACCTGGTCCCGGAGCCCGTCCTCGTCGGCGTCTCCCTCTGACCGACCCACCGGTTGTGGGCATGGAATGGGCCCGGTTCCGGCCTCGGAACCGGGCCCATTCCATGCCCACAACCCGTGGGTCAGTAGACGAGGACCGTGGTGCCCGGGTCGGCGTGCCAGGTGTCCCAGAGCCAGTTCATCGCCGAGTTCGCGACGCGCACGCACCCGTGCGACGCGGGCCACGGCGGGATCGAGCCCGAGCCGTGCACCGCGATGCCGCCGGTGAAGAACTTGGGACGCCACATGTCGCCGAGCTCGAGGCTCGACGAGTGGTTGCCGTCCACCTGCCGGCCGACGCGGAACTCTCCGCGCGGCGTGCCCGCGCGGTAGGTCCGGCCCTTGGCCTCGTACGACTCGCCGTTGCCCGACGACGCGTTGACGACCGTGACGACCCGACCGTCCTCGACAGCGAGCAGGAGCTGGCGGTCGAGGTCGATCTCGATGACCTTGCCCGACCCGCTGCGCGGCTGCGGCGTGACGCCCTGGTCGAGCGCGGCCTGCGTCGCGGGGCCCACGACGCCGTCGCGCGAGAGCCCGGCGGCCTTCTGCAGCGCCCACACGGCCTGCTGCGTGCCGCCGCCGAAGTCGCCGTCGGGCGCGCCGATGAAGTAGCCGAGGTCGGCGAGCCGCTGCTGGAGCGCGACGACGCGCTCGCCGGTCGCGCCGCGCGCGAGCTCCTCCGGCTCGACGGGTGCGGGCGGCGGCTCGGGGGTCGGCTCCGGCGCGGGCGGGGGCGTGCTCGGCTCGGGGGCGGGAGTCTCGGTGGGCGTGGGCTCGGTCGTCGGCGTCTCCGGCGGCTCGGGCGTGGTCTCCGTGTCCGTGGGGCTCGGGCTCGCGGGCTCCGTCGTCGCGGGCCCGTCCGCGGTGGCCGACGGCGTCCGGCCGGGCTCGAGGTCGGGCAGCCCGGCCTGGCAGCCTGCGAGCGCCAGCGCCGCGACCAGCGTGGAGACGACGGCGAGCGACGCCGCGCGGGTACCGCGCCGACGTCGGCCCGGTCCGCGCCCCGCTGCCGCGGGAGCGGCGCACGCCGCGTCCCCCGCCGTCGTGCGCGTCGCAGCGCCCGTCCGCGCGCTCGCGGAAGCTCCGTCCACCTGTTCCCCCTCACGTGTGCCGCGGCGTCCGCCGCGGAGCACCATCATGCGCCCGGCCGGTGCCTCGGACGTCCGTGCCGGGCGCCTGTCGGCGGATCGTGACCCTGTCGTGACGCGGCGACGGGTCGGGCGCGGGCCGGACGGGCTCGGCCGCGTCCTCCGTCCGCCGACCGCCGGACCGCGACCGAGGGCGTTCGCCCGGTCGGCGCCCCGTCCAGCGCCGGGTCGCCCAGCACCGTCCAGCGGCGTCCAGCGCCGTTCAGCGTCGGGCGTCCCCCGACCCGGGTGGCTCGTGCAGCAGCGCCCCGCGCACGACGTCGAGGATCGCGTCGTCGGACAGGCCGGCCTCGCGTCCGGCGCGCACGAGTTCGTGCGCGGCGTGGCGCGCGGCGACGTCGCTCGCGGAGACGCCGTCGGCCACGACCGTCCCGGCGCGCCGCCGCGTCGTGACGACCCCGGCCGCCTCGAGCTCGCGGTACGCGCGCGCCACGGTCCCGGGCGCGAGCCCGAGGTCCGTGGCGAGCGCGCGGATCGTCGGCAGGCGGTCGCCGACGCGCAGGCGACCGGCGGCGACGTGCGCGACGACCTGCGACCGGATCTGCTCGTACGGCGCGAGCCCCGACCGCAGGTCGATCTCGACGCGCAGCTCAGCCGGCGGCATGGCCGCGCCCCGCCGCGCTCGCGTGGGCGTCCGCCCAGGCGTCCGGGTCCGGGGCGGCCCGCACGACGACGGCGATCGCCGCGAGCGCCAGCGCGACCGCGACGGCGACGAGGACGACCGCCCCCGGGTAGCCCACCCGCGCCGCGGCGTTCGCACCGGTGCCGAGCATCCCCGCGGCCGTCAGCCCGAGCGCGAGCTGCGCGCCCCGCAGGACCCGGTGCGCCGACGTGCGGCGCAGGCCGACGTCCCACGCCTCGTCGACCTGCGCGACCGCCGGGCGGCGGGCGACGAGGCGCAGCACGCCCTCGGTGCCCGCGACGACCAGCATGGCCGCGAGCGCGAGCCACGCGCCGTAGAACGCGCCGGGGTAGGGGCTCGCGGTCGAGGTCGAGTCGCCGAGGACGCGGGTCACCGACCGCCCGTCGTCGCCCGCCGTGAGCGCTCCGACGACCGCGAGCAGCACGACGAGCGTCCCGAGCGACCAGGTGAGGCGACGCAGGCCGCGGGGCGCGACGTCCGCGACGGTCCGGGGCCGCAGCGTGGCCGCGCGGACCGAGGTCCGCTGGCGCGGCCAGGTGCGTTCCCCGACGGCGTGCGCGCCGAGGAACGTGAGCCCGACGACCGCGGGGGAGAGGCCCACGAGCACGCCCTCGGCGAGACCTCCGACGGAGGTCGCGGCGGCCTGGGCGACGACAGCGCCGACGAGGAGCGCGGCCGTCACCGCGGCGACGCTCACGGTCGTCGCGTGCCTCCGGGCGGCGCGGCGCACCGGGTCCTCCGTGGCGAGCCCCTGGAGCGACGGCTCGGGCGCGCGCGTCGCGGCCCGCACGGCGAGCACCACCGCGACGCCGAGCGCCACCAGGACGGCGAGGGCCGCGCCGGTCCACGCGAGGTCGTACACCGCGGGGAGGAAGAGACCGGCGCCCTGCAGGCTCTTCGATGTTTGTATCAACACATCAGTACGTTGGCACGCGCGCCTCGACCCGTCAAGACCCCACGGATCACGGACCGGCGCGCCCGGATGAGAGGTCTCTCATCGCGGTCTCACCCGCGAGCCACGCGCGCGAGGTTGCCTGGGGCCATGACGCTCGCCCCTCTCGCGCCCGACCAGCGCGCCTGGCTCGACCTGCTCACCGCCCCCGAGGCGGGAGAGCTGCTCGCCGTGGCGCTGGGCGCCGACGGCGCGAGCCTCGACACGTGGCGCGTCCACCAGGTGCACGCGCGCCCCGGCGCGGAGGTCACCGTCGGGTACGACGTCGTCGCCCGCCGGGCGCTCGCGGCCGGGCCGGGCGGGGGCACCGCCGCGGCGGACGCCGCCGAGTACCTGCTCGCCACGACGGCCCCCCTCTCGCCCGACGCGGTCGGGGCGGGGGTCGTCCGCCTCGCGGACGGTCCGCGCGTCGTGCACGTGTGGCGCCACCCCGCCGACCCGCTGCTGCCCGGCCTCGCCGCCGCGTGCGACGCGGGCGAGCTCACGCGCCGCCTCGCGGCGGCGGGAGCGCTCGGGCCCGGCGAGGCCGTGGAGTCCGTGACGATGGTCGCCTACCGCCCGCTGCGGCGCGCGGTGCTGCGCGCGCGGACGTCCGCGCGCACGGTCTACGTCAAGGTCGTCCGGCCCGACCGGGCGCGCTCGCTCGTCCGTCGGCACGACCTCTTCCGGTCCACCACCGTGGACGCCCCGCGTTGCCTCGCGTGGCACGACGACGGCGTGGTCGTCCTCGAGGAGGCACGCGGCCCGTCGCTCGCGCAGCACCTCGCGGCGCTCGGCCCGGACGGCCAGCCCACCGCGATCGACCCGCGCGAGCTCCTGCGCGCGCTCGACGCCCTCCCGGCCCGCGCGACGACGCTGCGCCGCCGCCCCGCGTGGTCCGAGCGCGTCGAGCACTACGCGGCGTCGGCGCTCGCGGTGCACGCGCTGGACCCGGCGCGGGTGGACCGCGTCGCCCGCGCGGTCCGGACGGCCGTCGCGACGCGCGACCCCGGGCCGGTCGTCGCGACGCACGGCGACTTCTACGAGGCGAACGTCCTGCTCGACGTCCCGTCGGCTGCCGGCGACCCCGCCGTGCCGGGGGCCGGCGGCGCCCGCGTCGGCGTCCTGCTCGACGTCGACACGCTCGGCCCCGGGCACCGCGTCGACGACCTCGCGTGCCTCGTCGCGCACCTCGCCGTGCTCCCGTCGCTCGCCCCCGCGGTGTACGAGGGCGTGGGGGCGCTGGTCGACCGGTGCCTGGCCGTGTTCGACGAGCGCGTCGACCCCGCGGCCCTGCGGGCGCGCGCGGCCGGCGTCGTGCTGTCCCTCACGACCGGTGCGGCGTCGCGCGACCTCGCCGACGCGTGGCTGCAGGTCGCGGAGGGACTGCTGGACGCGGCCCCCGGCGCGGTCGCCGTTCCTGAGAGCACTCTCATCGGCGCCTCCTCGGCATCTCACGCGTGACCGAGAGGCTCGGAGCATGCACGGCCGAGGGGTCGTGCGCACCATCGGACGAAGGAGAAGGATCATGAAGGCACGCAGCGCATGGATCGTCACCGGGGCGCTCGGCGCGGTCGGTCTCGGAGCGACGGTGGCGACCGCCCAGGGCGCGTTCGACGCCCCCGAGCCGGCGACCGTCTCGCCGTCGGTCCAGGTGAGCACGTCGTCGAGCACGCCGACCGACGCGCCCGCCACGTCCGCGACGCCCAGCCCGACCGACGTCCAGAACGGGACGTCGATCACGACCGTCACGGCGAACACGTCCGCTTCCCCGAACACCGCGGGCTCGGCGAACACGTCCGGCTCGGCCGTGACGAGCCAGACCCCGAACACGCCCAACACCCCGCCCACGGCGAACACGGCGAACACGCCGCAGACGCCGAACACCCCGCCCAGCCCGGTCACGCCGCCGTCGCCGCAGTCGGCCGACTGACCTCGGCGCCCGACGGGCTACCGCGCCGCACCCGGGTCTGCCGGTCGCGAGGGACCACCTCGCGACCCGCGGGCCCGGGTTCGTCGTGCCGGGGGTGTGTCCGCGCCCGCCGGGTCGGCAGGCTGCGCCCGCCGGTCCGGCAGGTCAGCGGTCCGGCCGTCAGCGGTCCGGCCGGTCAGCGGGCGGCGTCGGCGAGCCGGTAGCCCATGCCGCGCACGGTGACGAAGTGCTCGGCCCCGAGCTTGTTGCGCAGGTAGCGCACGTACACGTCGACGACGTTCGACCCGGGGTCGAAGTCGTACCCCCACACGCGCGACAGGAGCTGCTCGCGGCTCAGCACCTGGCCGGGGTTGCGCAGGAACGCCTCGGCGAGCGCGAACTCGCGCGCCGAGAGGTCGACCTCGCGCTCGGCGGTGCGCGCGCGGCGCGTGCGCAGGTCGAGGCTCAGGGCGCCGTGCGTGAGCACCGTGACCTCGCCCGCGGGCTCGCTGCGCAGACGCAGTCGGATGCGCGCGAGCAGCTCCTCGAACCGGAACGGCTTGGCCATGTAGTCGTCGGCGCCGCCCTCGAGCCCGGCGACGGTGTCCGTGACCGACGTGCGCGCGGTGAGGATGATGACGGGGATCGCGTTGCCCGTCTCCCGCAGGCGCCGCAGCACGGTGAAGCCGTCCTGGTCGGGCAGGCCCAGGTCGAGCACGAGGAGCGCGAAGTCACCGGTGCTGGCGAGGTCGAACGCCTCGCGCCCCGTCGCGACGGTCGTGCTGGCGTAGCCCGCCGAGCGCAGCCCCTTGGCCACGAACGACGCGATGCGGGTCTCGTCCTCGGCGACGAGGATCTGGCTCACCGGGCGGTCCTTCCGTCGGGGGCGGGGTACGAGGGCGGACGGCGGTCGTCGGGGCCCGCGACGGGCGGTGCCGGCGGCCCGGGTGCCCGCGGAGGGAGCGAGGGGAGCGGAGGCGTGACGGCGGACGGCGCGCTGGGCACCGTCGACGCGGTGGGCGCCACCGCGGGGGGCGCGGGGCGTCGCCCGGGGCCGTGCGGGCCGATCGCCGGGTCGGCTGCGTCGAGGGACGCGGCGGCGACCGGGACGAGCGGGAGGTCCAGCGTGAACGTCGACCCGACGCCGGGCGTCGACGCGACGAGCACCGTGCCGCCGTGCCCCTCCGCGATGGCCGCGACGATCGCGAGCCCCAGTCCGGCGCCCTCGGGGTGGGTAGCGCCGGGCGTGGTGGCCTGGGCGAAGCGCTCGAAGATCCGCTCCTGCTGCTCGGGGGCGATCCCGACGCCCTCGTCGCGGACCCACACGCGCACGCGCGCGCCGTCGTCGGACACGGCCGAGCCGAGCGCGACGACGGACCCGGGCGCCGAGAACTTCACCGCGTTGGCGGCGAGCTGAAGGAGCGCCTGGGTGAGGCGCTGCGCGTCGGCGCGCACGGCGACGTCGGCCCGGGCGTCGACGAGCCAGCGGCGCTCGCCGAGCGTGCGGACCTTGTCGTGCACGTCGTCGAGGAGGCGGCCGAGGTCCGTGTCGACCGGGCGGACGAAGTCGGGGCGACCGGCGGTCGCGAGCGTCACGAGGTCGTCGACGAGGCGGTTCATGCGGTCGAGCTCGTCGAGCGCGAGGTCGCGCGTCTCGGACGCGTCCGAGGCGTCGTGCGGGTCCATGAGCTCGAGGTGCCCCCGGACCACGGTGAGCGGGGTGCGCAGCTCGTGCCCGACGTCGTCGATGAGCCGCCGCTGCGAGTCGAACGCCCCCTCGATCCGGTCGAGCATGCCGTTCACCGTGCGCGACAGGTCCGAGAGGTCGTCGTTGCCGGTCACCGGGATGCGCGCGGACAGGTCCGTCTCGCCGATGTCCTGCGCGGTGCGCGAGAGCGTGCGGATCGGCTGGAGGAGGCGCCCCGCGACGACCCACCCGACGACGCCGATGAGCACGAGGGCGCCGAGCGCCACGACCGCGTAGGTCCGGAAGACCTGCGCGAACTCGGCGTGCTCGGCCGAGCGGTCGTAGGCGAGCACGAGGGCCGCGGGCGCCTGGCCGGACGCCGCACCCGGGCCGCCGACGGAGCGGACCGGGGCGACGAGGGCGCGGTAGTCGGCCGTCGCGGTCCGCGGCGAGCGCAGCACGACGTCGTCGCCCGCCACGAGCGGCGAGAGCGCGGCGACGAGCTCGGGGTCGTCCTCGAGCCGCAGCCGCACCTCCTGCTGCGAGACGAGCGGCGTGCGGCCCTCGCGGAGCCCGAGGATGCCCTCGTTGTGCGCGGGGACCGTGAGCTGGATCGAGGCGACGACGACGTCCTCGGCGGACGTGAAGGGCTCGCCCGTGACGGGGTTCACCCCGGACTCCGCGAGCTGCGCGAGCTCGTTCGCGCTCCGGGTCAGGCTCTCGTCGATGCGCGCGTCGATCTGCCCGCGCTGCAGGAACCAGGCGGCGCCGCCGGCCAGGAGGAGGGCGAGGGCGGAGAGCCCGAGGAACGCCGCGAGCATGCGGGTGCGGACGGTCAGCCCCGCGCGGCGCGTCCGGCGGCTCACCCGTCGCCCCGGTCGGAGCCGCTGCGGTCGTCGTCGTCGTCATCGTCGTCGTCGCTCGACGGCGGGGCCGGCGTCACGCGGTCGTCGTCGTCATCGTCGTCGTCCTCGTCGTGATCGTCGTCGGACGAGGTCGGCGACGGGTCCGGCGTGGTCGTCGGCGTGGTGGGGGTCGCGGGGGCGGGCGTCACGACCACGGCGCCCCCGACCTCACGGTCCTGCGGGCGCGCGGCGAGCGCACCCGCGGCGGCCGCGCCCCCGAGGACGAGCACGAGCGCCCCCACGAGCCACGCGACGGTCCGGCGAGTCATGAGCCCAGTATCCGAGAGCAGGATGAGACGCACATGAGAAGCGGGCGGCCGTCAGCCCGCCGCGAGCCAGTCGTCGACGCCCGCCAGCAGGCGCTCCCTCGTGCCCGACGACGCCCGGCTCGCCCGGATCGACGACCGCGCCAGCGCGGCGAGCTCGTCGTCGGAGAAGCCGTGCTCGTGCCGCGCCGTCTCGTACTGCGCCACGAGGCGGGACCCGAAGAGGAGGGGGTCGTCCGCGCCGAGCGCGACGCGGGCCCCGGCGTCGACCAGCGCCCCGAGGGGCACCTGCCCGGCGTCCTCGTAGACCCCGAGGGAGACGTTGGACGCCGGGCACACCTCGAGCGCGATCCCACGGTCCACGACGTCGTCCAGCACGCGCCGGTCCTCCGCGGACCGCACGCCGTGGCCCAGCCGGTCCGGGACGAGCTCGCGCACGACCTCGTGCACGTGCGCCGGCCCGAGCAGCTCGCCCCCGTGCGGCACGGACGCGAGCCCGGCCCGCCGCGCGATGGCGAACGCACGGGCGAACTCCGCGGTGTCGCCGCGGCGCTCGTCGTTGCTCAGGCCGAACCCCACGACCTCGCCCGCACCCTCGCCCGCGTACTGCGCCGCGAGGCGCGCGAGCGTGCGCGCGTCCAGCGGGTGCCGCATCCGTGACGCCGCGACGACCACCGCGACCTCCGTCCCCGTCGCGGCGCTCGCGGACCGCGCCGCGTCGAGCACGATCTCCACCGCCGGCGTGATGCCGCCGACGAACGGCGCGTACGACGTCGGGTCCACCTGGATCTCGAGCCGGCCCGACCCCTCCGCGGCGTCGTCCTGCGCGGCCTCCAGCACGATGCGGCGCATGTCGGCCTCGGAGCGCACGCACGCGCGCGCGGCGTCGTACAGGCGCTGGAAGCGGAACCAGCCGCGCTCGGTCGGGGGGAGCCGGAGCGGGTCGCCGTCGACGAGCGCGTGCGGCAGGCGCACGCCGTACTGCGCGGCGAGGTCGCGCAGCGTCTCCGGGCGCATCGACCCGGTGAAGTGCAGGTGCAGGTGGGCCTTGGGAAGCGTCGCCAGGTCTCGCACACGGGGAGTCTGTCACGCGGACCCGGCCCGCGCGTCGCGCACGGGGCCGGGTCCCGACGGCGGCCCGCCCCCTGCGCGGGCCCCGTCACGCGCGACGTCGGGTCAGGTCCCGGTGAGGAACCCGCGCTGCATGGCGACCGTGACCGCGGCGGTCCGGTCGTCCACGCCGAGCTTGGCGAACGCGCGGAGCAGGTGGGTCTTCACCGTCGCCTCCGTGATGAACAGCTCGCTCCCGACGGCCGCGTTCGACAGCCCGCGCGCGACGAGGCGCAGCACCTCGATCTCCCGGTCCGTGAGCCGGTCCGCCCCGCGGACCGACGTGACGAGCCGGGTCGCGACGCTCGGCGCGAGCACCGTCTGCCCGCGCGCCGCGGCGCGCACCCCCGCGACCAGCTCGTCGCGCGGCGTGTCCTTGAGCAGGTAGCCGGTCGCCCCCGCCTCGACCGCGCGCAGGATGTCCGCGTCGGTCTCGTACGTCGTGAGCACGACGACGCGCGGGGCGGTCGCCGTGCCGCCGCGCCCCGCACCCCGGCCCGGCGCGCCGACGATGGCCGCCGTCGCGCCGACGCCGTCGAGCACGGGCATCCGCAGGTCCATGAGCACCACGTCGGGCGCCAGCTCGCCGGCGAGCGCCACCGCCTGCTCGCCGTCGCCCGCCTCGCCGACGACCTCCAGGTCGGGCTCGGCGGCCAGCATGCCGGTGATCCCCGAGCGCACGACGGGGTGGTCGTCCACGACGAGCACCCGGACGACGCCGAACCCCGCCGCGCTCATCGCACGTCTCCCGCCCGCGTCGTCGCACGCGTGCTCGTGGCCGGTCCGTCCGGCGACGCGCCGGCGGGCAGGCGGACCGCGACGCGCGTCCCGCCGCCGGGGGCCGGCCCCACCTCGAGGCTCCCGCCCTCCGCCGCCACGCGCTCCCGCATGCCCCGCAGCCCGTAGCCCTCCGTGAACCCCGACGCGTCCGCGGGCAGGCCGCGCCCGTCGTCGGTCACCTCGAGCACCGTCCCCTCTGCGTCCTGCCGGAGGTCGACGCGCACGGCCGCCGCGGCCGCGTGCCGTCGGACGTTCGTGAGCGCCTCCTGGGCGGACCGCAGCAGGACGACGTCGTCCGCGCTCGACAGGCACAGGGCCTGGGGTGCGGCGAGCTCGACGCGCGTGCCCGTCTCCTCCGCGAACCGGTCCGCGAGCCGGCGCAGCGCCTCGCTCAGCGTGCCGCCCTGCAGCGGGGCGGGGGCCGAGGCGGCGACGAGCGCACGCGCCTCGGCGAGGTTGTCGCGCGCCGTCGACTCCACGAGCGCGAGCCGCTCGCGCGCGGCGTCGGCGGCGCCCCGGTCGAGGTCGGCGCCCGCGGCCTGCGCGAGCATGACCACGCTCGTGAACCCCTGGGCGAGCGTGTCGTGGATCTCCTGGGCGACGCGCTCCCGCTCGGCGAGCACCCCCGCCGCGTGCGACGCGCGGCCGAGCTCGGCCTGCGTCGCGCGCAGCTCGTCGACGAGCCGCGCGTGCCGCTCCGCTTGGCGCATCGTGTGCGCGGTCCACAGCCCGAGGCTCAGCGCGAACGCGAGCGCGACCCCCATCTGCGGGGCCGAGCTCGCGAGCTCGTCCGGCTCGACCCGGCCCGTCGCCGGGTCGAACGCGAGCGCGAGCGCGGTGCCCGCGGCGAGCGCGACGCACAGCGCGACCTGCGCCCACAGGTGCTCCGAGAGCATCCAGATCTGCGTGAACACGGCGAACAGCAGGAGCGTGCCGAGCGCGTCCTGCCCGACGACGACGAGCGTGCACGCGATCGCGACGACGAGGTACACGTGCGCCGTCACCTGGTCCCGAGTCCGCGCCGCCCGTCGCCCCCAGCCGAGGTACCCGACGAGGATCGCCGCGACCGCCCCGAGCGACACCGCGAGCGCCGGACCCCGGACGCCCGCCGTGACCAGGGCGAGCGCACTGAGCACGACGATGACGTAGAACGCCACGTCCCACCAGCGCACGTCGCGCTCCCACGTCCCGTCGAGCTGGGCGGACGCGGCGCCGGTGGCGGTGCCGTCGACCACCCCGGCGCCCTCCCCGCCCGGCGACGGCGACTCAGCCGTCGTCACGGCGCCGCCACCGGAACGACCGCGCACCCACCACGAGCCCCACGACCAGCCATGCGACCAGTACAGCAGCGGTCGCGCCGTGCTGCCACGACCCCGACGGCTCGAGCGCCGCCGCCTGCTCCGGGAGGAACACCGAGCGCATGCCCTGCGCCATCCACTTGAGGGGGAACAGCGACGCGACGGTCTGCATCCAGGACGGCAGCGCGAAGAACGCGAAGAACACGCCCGAGATGAACTGCAGGACGAGCACGACGGGCGTGACGACCGCCGTCGCGGACCGGCCGGACCGCGGCAGCGACGAGAACGCCACGCCGCACACCGCGCCGGTGGCGCACCCGAGCACGAACACCCACGCGAACGTCGCGAGGCGCGCGCCGCCGTCGGGCATCTCCCACGGCATGGGGACGTCGTAGACCGTCGCGGCGAGCAGGAGCAGCAGACCGGTCTGCACGACCGACGTCAGCAGGACGAGCCCGATCTTGCCGTAGAAGTACGCGGACGGCGGCAACGGGGTGGAGCGCAGCCGCTTCAGCGAGCCGTCGTCGCGCTCGACCGCGATGGAGATCGCGAGGGACTGGAAGCTCGTGAGCATGACGCCGGTCGCGATCATGCCGGGCAGGAAGTACTGCGCGAACGGCACGGAGTGCGCGGCCGTGCCCTGGTCCTGCCCGCCGAACACCGTCGCGAAGATCGCGAGCATGATGAGCGGGTACGTGAAGATGAAGATCACGGCGTCGCGCTCGCGGAAGAACGCGTGCAGCTCGGCGCGGGTGCGCTCGATCCCCAGCCGCCCGGCGCCGGGCAGGGCGGAGGGTCGGGCGGAGCGCGTGGACCGGGCGGCGGTCGGGGCGGTGGTCACTTGCGGGCCTCCTCGGGGACGACGGCGGTCGTGCCGTCGGGCGTGGGGTCCTCGGCGCGCGCGTCGAGGGAACCGGGTGGGGTCGTGCCGGCAGGAACGGAGACGGGCGCCGTGGCCGGCTCGCCGATGAGCTCGAGGTAGACGTCCTCCAGGCTCGGGCGGGTCACCGCGAGGCCGGGGACCTCGCCGTCGGGTCCGGCGTACCGCGCGGCGAGGGACGCGACCAGCGCGGTGGGGGAGTCGGTGCGCTCCGACCGCCACGTGCCGTCGTCGAGCCAGCGGACCTCCGGGCGGCGCGCGTCCGGGCCGCCGAGGCGGTCGGGCGCGTCGAGCGCGACGACCTGGCCCGCGCGCACGACGGCGGCGCGGTCGGCCAGGTGCGCGGCCTCGTCCAGGTAGTGCGTGGTGAGCAGGATCGTCGTGCCGTCCGCGCGCAGCGAGCGGACCAGCGCCCAGAACGCGCGGCGGGCCTGCGGGTCGAACCCGGTCGTCGGCTCGTCGAGGAACAGCAGCTCCGGGCGCCCCACGATGCCGAGCGCGACGTCCAGGCGCCGCCGCTGGCCGCCGGAGAGCTGGCGCGTGCGGGTCCGGGCCTTCTCCCGCAGCCCGACGGCGTCGATCACCTCGTCCGGGTCGCGCGGCGCCGGGTAGAACGTGGCGAAGTGCCGGACGATCTCGGCGACCGTGAGCTCGGCCTGGTCCCGCGAGTCCTGGAGCACGACGCCGATGCGCGAGCGCCAGGCGCGACCCGCGGTCTGCGGGTCCTCGCCGAGCACGCGGACCTCGCCCGCGTCGCGCCGCCGGAAGCCCTCGAGGATCTCGACGGTCGTCGTCTTGCCGGCGCCGTTGGGGCCGAGGACGGCGAAGATCTCGCCGCGCTCGACCCGCAGGTCGACGCCGTCGACCGCCTGCTTGGCGCCGTAGCTCTTGCGCAGGCCGCGGACCTCGACGGCCGGGCCGCTCTGCCGGGCGCCCGCGGCGGGGGAGCCGGCGGGGGAGCCGGTGGGGAGGGGTGTCGTCGTCATGGGACCAGCCTGTCGACGGGGCCCCGCCGCCCGCGACGGCCGTTCGTCCGGACCTCGTGTCCACCGATCGGTGGACGGCGGTTCGACCAGGGGCCTCGCGTCGCGTACAGTGATCCCTCGGTGGTTGACGCCCGCCACGCTGGTCCGCGCCCGTGAGACGTGTCTCGTCTCGGGGTTCAGGTCGGTGCGGCGCCGTCGAGCACGAAGGGTAGTGGCGCAATTGGTAGCGCAGCGGTCTCCAAAACCGCAGGTTGCAGGTTCGAGTCCTGTCTACCCTGCACGGCGTGGCTCTGGTGGGACCTTCCCCGGAACCACGCGCGGCCCGGCACCGGGTCGCACCGAGGGTTCGAGCAGGTCCCGTACGTGAGCGATGGGGAAGAACGAGTGAGCGAATCGCCGTCAGAGGCCGTGGGTGCAGGCGGCGCACGCGCCGACGAGGTGAAGAAGAAGGGCCGTCCGTCCGCGGACAAGAAGCCCAACATCTTCGCGCGCATCGCCCTTTTCGTACGCCAGGTGGTCGCCGAGCTCCGCAAGGTCGTCACGCCGACCCGTTCGGAGCTCATCACCTACACGACGGTCGTCCTGGTCTTCGTGGTCGTGGTCATGGCCTTCGTGACCGTGCTCGACCTCGGGATCGGCAAGGCCGTCATGTGGGTCTTCGGCTAGCGAGCCCTCTCCGCCCGGTCGTGCCGGGCCTCACCACGGCAGCCGGCGCCCCTCGGGGCGCCGTCGGCGCTTCCAGAAGAAGTCATCGAGCAGTTCGTCAGAAAGCAGGTTCGTTCGTGTCCCAGGAGTCGCTGGACCAGACGGAGAACGTCGACCCGACGCAGCCCGAGGGTGCCCAGGACGACGTCGAGGAGACCACGGACGTCCCGGCGGTCGACGAGGCTGACGAGACGGTCGACGAGGACGCCACGGACGACGAGGCGGACGAGGACGCGTCGGACGACGACGAGGCGTCGGAGGACGAGCGCCCGGTCGACGAGGACGGCGACGTCATCGAGGACCCGGTCGCGGAGTTCAAGCGCACGCTGCGCACGCAGCTCGGCGACTGGTACGTCATCCACTCCTACGCGGGCTACGAGAACCGTGTGAAGGCCAACCTGGAGAACCGCATCCAGAGCCTGAACATGGAGGACTACATCTTCCAGATCGAGGTCCCCATGGAGGAGGTGGCCGAGATCAAGAACGCGCAGAAGAAGATCGTCCGACGCGTGCGCATCCCGGGCTACGTCCTCGTCCGCATGGACCTCACCGACGAGTCGTGGGGCGCCGTGCGCCACACGCCCGGTGTCACCGGCTTCGTCGGCCACACCCACCAGCCCGTGCCGCTGACGCTCGACGAGGTCTTCTCGATGCTCGCGCCGATGCTGGCCCCCGCCCCGGAGCCCGGCAAGCCCGCCCAGGCCGCCGCGAAGGCTCCGGTCGAGGTCGACTTCACGGTCGGCGAGTCGGTCACCGTCACCGACGGCCCGTTCGACACGCTGCCGGCCACGATCTCCGAGATCAACGTCGAGAACCAGAAGCTCAAGGTCCTCGTCTCCATCTTCGGCCGGGAGACCCCGGTCGAGCTGTCGTTCAACCAGGTCGCCAAGATCTGACGTCGGGGCGGCCCGAGCCGCCTCGCGTGAGCGCAGCACTGCAACCGGGTCATCGCCCACGGCGTCGGTCCACGAGAAGAAAGTCAGGGAAGAGTCATGCCTCCCAAGAAGAAGGTCTCCGGCCTCATCAAGCTCCAGATCCAGGCCGGTGCGGCGACGCCCGCCCCGCCGATCGGCCCCGCGCTCGGTCAGCACGGCGTGAACATCATGGAGTTCTGCAAGGCCTACAACGCGGCGACCGAGTCGCAGCGCGGCAACGTCATCCCCGTGGAGATCACGGTCTACGAGGACCGTTCGTTCACGTTCGTGACGAAGACCCCGCCGGCCGCGGAGCTCATCAAGAAGGCCGCGGGCGTGCAGAAGGGCTCGGCCACGCCGCACACCGTCAAGGTCGCGAAGATCACCGCCGACCAGGTGCGCGAGATCGCCCAGACCAAGCTCGAGGACCTCAACGCGAACGACCTCGACGCCGCGTCGAAGATCATCGCCGGCACGGCCCGTTCCATGGGCATCACCGTCGAGGGCTGAGCAGAGCTCGGCCCGACCAGGGGCTCGAGGGCTGAACAGCCCACGAACGACCTCGTCCCCGGCGCGCCTCACGGCCGCCCGGGAACGGACTGAGGCCGGCACGCACCGCGTGCCGGCCTCGGGCACGACGTCGATCCGCACCTCGCGGACGACGGTGGCAGGGTCCGCGCGGACCCGCAGACCACGACTGCAGAAGGAGAAGCAGATGGCAACGCGCAGCAAGGCGTACCGCAACGCCGAGGAGAAGATCGACCGCGAGCGTCTCTACGCGCCGCTCGAGGCGATCCGTCTCGCCAAGGAGACGTCGACCGTGAAGTACGACGCGACCGTCGAGGTCGTGTTCCGCCTGGGTGTCGACCCGCGCAAGGCGGACCAGATGGTCCGTGGCACGGTCAACCTCCCCCACGGCACGGGCAAGACGGCCCGCGTCATCGTCTTCGCGAACGCCGCGAAGGCGGAGGAGGCCCGTGCGGCCGGTGCCGACGAGGTCGGCGGCGACGACCTCATCGAGAAGGTCGCCGGTGGCTACACCGACTTCGACGCCGCCGTGGCGACGCCGGACCTCATGGGCAAGGTCGGCCGCCTGGGCAAGGTGCTCGGTCCCCGTGGTCTCATGCCGAACCCGAAGACCGGCACCGTGACGATGGACGTGGCGAAGGCCGTGTCCGACATCAAGGGCGGCAAGATCGAGTTCCGCGTCGACAAGCACGCGAACCTGCACTTCATCATCGGCAAGGTCTCGTTCGACGAGAAGGCGCTCGTGGAGAACTACGCGGCGGCGATCGAAGAGGTCCTGCGTCTCAAGCCGTCGTCCTCGAAGGGCCGGTACATCACCAAGGCCACGCTGACGACGACGATGGGCCCCGGCATCCCGCTGGACCAGTCCAAGACGACGAAGCTGCTGGAGGACGACGCCGCCTGACGGCAGTCCCCTCCGCGCGGGTGGTTCCCCACCCGCACGACGCACGACGGCGCGGCACCCTGCGAGGGTGCCGCGCCGTCGTCGTCTCCGTACGTGCCCTGCGCCCGCGCCGAGCCCGGGATCCCTCCCCAGCATCGGTGGTCTCTCGGGAAGGATCCCGGGTTCGGCAGCTGAGGGGACCAGCGGATGCGCGACGGGCCGGGCGCCGCACCTCAGGTGCGACGCCCGGCCCGTCGTGGGTCAGCGGGACGGCGTCAGCAGGCGCCGAGGTCCTTCCAGACGCCCCACTGCCCGCTCTGCGTCGGGTTCTCGTTCGTCGTCCACCACTTGGCCTCGTACGTGTGGCCCTGGAGGGAGACGCGGTTCCCGCCGGTGTACACGGCCGACGCGGACCACGCCGGGGCGGTGCAGGTGCCCGGGTCGGTCGGGTCGGTGGGGTCCGTCGGGTCCGTCGGGTCCGTGGGGTCCGTGGGGTCGGTCGGGTCGGTCGGCGTGGTCGGGCCGCTGGCGAGGCGCGAGCCGATGACGGAGGCGACCTGGTAGTTGTTCGTCTTGTCCCAGTTGATCGACCAGGTCATGACGCCGCCGATCTTGCCGTACGGCGTCGCGGGCTTGAACGACCCGCAGCCGGTGCCGACCTCGAGGCAGTCGACGGCCTTCACGACGTTGGCGAGCGGCTGGTAGCCGCCGCCGGCGGCCTTCTGGACCGCGGGCACGCCGATGCCGACCTGGTCGGGGCGCAGGCCCATCTCGAGCTGGATGCAGGACAGCGCGGTGAGGAAGTCGACCGTGCCCTGCGAGTAGACCTGCTGGTTGCAGCCCATCATCGAGCCCGAGTTGTAGTACTGGGTGTTGACGATCGTGAGGATGTCCTTGATCGCCAGGGTGAGCTGGTAGTACCCCATGCTCGTCGCCTGGTAGTCGATCGTCTGCGGCGCCATCGTGAGGATGAGATTCGGGCCGGCCTTCGCGGAGAGCTGGTGCAGCGCGCTCGACATGTACGTCGCGTTGATGCCGTGCTCGAGGTCGATGTCGACGCCGTCGAAGCCGTACTCCTGCATGAGCGCGTACGCGGTGTCGGCGAAGTTCTTGGCCTCCGTCGCGTTGGAGACGATGACGTTGCCCTTCTCGCCGCCGACGGAGAGCACGACCTTGCGGCCCTGCGAGCGGATCGTCGCGATGTCCGTCTTGAACTGCGCCTCGGTGTAGCCGCCCAGCTCCGCGCTGGAGAGGTTGAACGTGATCCCGCCCGGCGTTCCGGCCAGGTTGTCGGCGAAGGCGACCGCGACGAGGTTGTACGCCTGCGGGATCTCCGACAGGCGCATCGTCACGGAGCCGTTGTCGAAGTTGTGCCAGTAGCCGGTGAGCCACTGCGTGCTGCCCGACGCCGCGGCGGCGGGTGCGGCGACGGCCGGAGCGGGCGCCGCGGTCGCGGGCGCTGCGGCGAGGGCGCCGCCCGCCGCGACGGTCGCGGCGGCGACGACGGTGGCGAGGGCGCGCAGCGCGCGCCCGGTGCGGCCGCGCGCGCGGCCGGAGAGGACTGGTGTCACGGAAGTGCTCCTCGTGCTCGGGCGGGTCGCGACGTCGCGTCCCCGCCGGTCCGCACCCGCGGTGGGTGCAGGGGTCGTCCTGCACGCTAGGAGCCTGTGCGGCCCCGTGGCATGAGGGATTCCCCGGCAGTTCCGGGCCCCCGCGTACGGGGTTACCCCTAGACGGCGACACCGCCCGACGGCGATCCTGAGGCCCGTGGGCGGCGTCGTGAAGAACGGTGGCGACGGATGTATCAGACGGGCGACCCGTCCCTCTTGTCCCGGTGGAGGAGTGTCGGCCGACGCTCCGACCCGCGTGTCGAAGGAGCGAGATGGGACGCAGCCGCACGAGCCAGGAGGGGTGTGACCAGTGACGATGGTTGTCGACCCCACCGGCCCGGCCATAGAATCAGGCGCTTCCGGGGACCCCCCGCTGATGCCTGGACGGACGAGCGTGCCGAGGACAGTGCCCCCCATGACGAGAACGACCGACGAGGTGCCCGACACCGACGAACCCGGGCTGAGCCTGGGGGACCGGGGCGCGATCGCGCTCCTCGAGTACCGCGACGGTCGCCCCCACGCCCTCGGCGAGTTCGTCCGCGAGGCGACGCCCCTGCTCTGGCACACGGTGCGGGCCCAGGGCGTCGAGCGCGAGCAGGCGGACGACATCGTCCAGACGGTGTGGGTCGCGCTCGTGCGCAACGCGATGACGATCAAGGAGCCGCACGCCGTCCTCAAGTGGCTGCTCATCACGGCCAAGCGCGCCGCGTGGGAGGCCGTGCGCAAGCACCGCGACGAGGCGAAGCGCCGCACCGAGCTCCCCGACGACACCGACGAGGGTGTGCCGGAGCTCCCCTCGGGCGACCCGACGCCGGACGTCGAGGTGCTCCGCAACGAGCGCGACCGCACGCTGTGGGCCGCGCTGGACCAGCTGCCGGACCGCTGCCGGCGGCTCCTGCGGCTCGTGTCGCTCGCCGACCGACCCGACTACAAGGCCATCTCGGCCGCGATCGGCATGCCCGTCGGGAGCATCGGCTCCACGCGCGGCCGCTGCCTCGCCAAGCTGCGCGACATCATCGACCAGGGGGAATCGTGGGAAGCATCATGAGCACCGAACCGACGCACAGCCCCGACGAGCCGCTCGACGCCATCGACCTCGCGGTGCTCGCGGAGCTGGCGCGGATCGCCGAGGAGATCGACCCCGTGCCCGACGGCCTCGTGGAGCGGTCGCTGTTCGCGATCACCCTCGCCGGGCTCGAGGCCGAGGTCATGGAGCTGGAGTACGTCCAGGTCCCCGAGATGTCCGTGCGGGGCGACGCGCCACCCGTCGAGGCGCGCACCATCACGTTCACGTCCGAGTCCGTCACGGTCATGATCTCGCTGTCGGCGACCGACGACGGACGCATCCGCATCGACGGCTGGGCCGCCCCGGCGACGGCGCTGCGCGTCGAGCTGCACCGCCCCGGCACCGTCAGCGAGACCACGAGCGACGACGACGGCCGCTTCGTCTTCGACGCCGTCGACCGCGGCCCGGCGAGCCTCGTCGTGCGCCGTGCCGACGGCGCCGGCGGCGCCGTGAGCACCCCGGTCGTCGAGCTGTAGCCGCCCTCGTGCCGCGGGCGACCTCTCGCCCGCGGCACGACGGCGTCCCGCCCCCACCCCCTTCCGCGCACCCGTGCGCGGCCGCGCCCGTCGACGTCGACACCCGCGGCACCGACTGAACGTCATCCCTCGAGGAGGAGCACGTGAGCGAGACCCCCGGAACCCCCGCGCCGAGTCCGCAGAGCGGCCGGTACTACGGTGACCGCCCGAGCCGCCTGCAGTGGCGCACGAGGACCATCGACCCCGTCAGCGCACCGCGGCGGTCGGGGCAGCAGTCGCCCCATCCGACCTGGTACGTCGGCGACAGGCTGCTCTTTCCCGGGTCGCGGTGCGGTGAGCACCGCATGCGCCGACTCCGCGACGCCGCGGCGCAGTTCGACCTCGACGTCGAGATCGAGCCGGAGAGCGAGCACGACGCGGCCCTGGTGCGGCGCGCCGACCTGGACACGGAGACGACGGAGGATCTGCTACGTGTGTTCGGAGTCTCGTTGCGGCTCACTCCCCGTGGCGGCTCCGCCCGCTCTCTGCCGGACGCCTGGCAACTCCTGGAGCACTTGGGCGGCGTCGTCGAGGGGGATGATGCCGACCGCGGTCGGGCTCGGATCGGTCTCGACCACATCATCGTCCCTTCGGTCGGCGGATTCATCGGAGGCCAGCCGGCTGCGCAGCCGACAGCCTTCGCCCATGCCCAGCCCTACGGTCAGCCGTTGCCCTACGGTCAGCCTCTTCCCTACGGTCAGCCGTTGCCGTACGGTCAGCCTCTTCCCTACGGTCAGCCGTTGCCGTACGGCCAGCCCCTGCCCTTCTCCGGGACTTCCGAGTACGCCGTTCCTGGGTCAGGGGGCCGAACGCCTGTGAACTGGGTCGGTGCGGAACCGCGACGTGACCACGCGCCTGGAGACGATGCATGGACGGCCTCCGACGGAACGCGCCGTCCCGTCGTCGCAGTCCTCGACTCGGGCGTCGGAGAGCACGCCTGGTTCGACGAGACACCTGGGCGTGGCAGGGTCGTGGTTCGGGATCCCGAGCTCCTGGGTGAACCGCTCTCTGTGCTGCCGCGCCCCGAGTACGAGTACGAGGACCCTGAGATCGGAGGCGTCTCGGTCTCCCCGCTCACGGGCCCTCTCGACCCAGTGGCTGGACATGGCACGTTCATCGCAGGCCTCGTGCACCAGAAGTGTCCCGACGCAGTCATCCTCGCGCCGCGCCTGTACGGAGGTTCCGGCGTGATCCCGGAACGTGACATGCTGCGCGCGCTGCGTCGACTCCTCCTGTGGCACGTGCTCGGACTGGTCGGCCGTGGCGGCTACGCACCGGTCGACATCGTCGTGCTCTCCTTCGGGTACTACCACGAGCGGCCGGGTGACGCCGACTTCGATGCCCCACTGGGTGCCGTGCTCGACGCGCTGCGCCGGTACGGGGTGCTTGTCGTCGTCTCCTCGGGAAACGACGGTCAGACCCGTCCGATGTTCCCCGCGGGCTTCGCTCCCCGCGTCCGGCGTGCCGATGGCCGCGCGACGGCGCTCGACCCGCGCGAGGTGCCGCTCGACAAGCCGCCGGTTCTCGCGGTCGGTGCGCAGAATCCCGACGGCACAACCTCGCTCTTCAGCAACGACGGCCCGTGGATCACGTGCGTCCGCCCCGGGGCCGCGCTGGTCTCCACGGCACCCAAGACGATCGACGGTGCGGTGGCTCCCTCGCGGAGCGTCAAGGAACTGTGGTCCGACGGCCGCCGTGCGACGATCGACCCGGAGGGATTCCAGAGCGGCTTTGCCACGTGGAGCGGGACGTCCTTCGCTGCGCCGGTCCTGGCCGGAGAGCTCGCCGCGCTACTCTTGGCTGATGCGGCGCAGGATCCGACACACCAGGCATCGGTGCAGCCAGGTGTCGGTTCGCCCGAGCGATGTGCCTGGCTGTGGACGGCCGTCAGCGCCGCGACAGGTCTTGAGCCGACGATCGTGTAGTCCACGCAGGCGAGGATGACGCGGGCAACCCGGCCGGGTGCGGCCGCGGCGCATCTCGCTCGGGCCATCAGCGCGTCCCAGCAGGGTCGCTATGCGCTCGCAATCCGCCACTACGAACGCGCTCTGGTTTCGAGCGGGGACCGGTGGACCACCTCGGAGCAGCGCTATGTCGTCGTGCGCAGCACCATCGGCGCCGCCGCCTGCGGGTTCGAGCTCGACGGCGACGTCCGCGCCGCTCGTCAGCGCATCGAGGCGATGCGTGCTGTGCTCGACCAAGAGCCGGAGGAACGAGAACGGCTACGGTTCGCGCTACTGGTCGAGGGGCAGGCAGCATTCTTGGACTGGCGCACCGGAGATCTTGACCATGCGCACGAGAAGCTGTCGGTCGCGGTCGCCCTCGCCCGGCGCCTGGGCGACCCGGACACCGCGACGATCCTGCTCAACCGAGGATCGTTGCGCCTCGATCTCGGCGATGTTGACGGCGCGACCGCAGACCTGAGCGAGGCCGTCGGGAGCGGCGACGCTGCGGGCGACGTTCTGCTGGCCTCGAAGGCTCGCCACAACCTGGGGTATGCCGAGTACCTCCGTGGCGATCTCCCGGTCGCGCTGCGTGCGATGGACGAGGCCGCGGAGCAGGCGCCGGACCGGCACGCCGCGGTCGGTCTGATCGACCGCGCACAGGTGCTGCTCGACGCCGGGCTGCTGACCGAGGCCGACGAGGCGCTGCGCGAGGCGCGCGAGCACCTCTCGCGCTACCGCATGCTGCGCGACCTCGCCGAGGTCGAGCTGGTGCGGTCGCGCGTCGTGCTCGGCCTGCGCCGCTACGCCGACGCCCGCCGCCTGGCCCGGTCGGCGTCGCGCCGGTTCGACCGGCTCGGGAACACCCCGTGGATGCTGCGCGCCCGCGTCGCCGAGCTGCAGGCGGCGCTCACGGAGCACCGGTCGGACGGCGTGACGCCGACGACGGCACGGCGGCACGCCGGCTGGGCGCTCGCCCTCGCGCGCGAGGGCGAGGCGCTCGGCGGAGCCGCCGGCCTCGGCGTGACGATCCCGGCCCAGCTCCTCGCGGCCGAGTGGCTCGTGACCGCGGGGGACGTTCCCGCCGCGCAGGACGTCCTGGCGCAGGTTCCCGGGCGGCTCGACCGCGCCCCGCTGCCCGTGCGGCTGCAGCACGAGGCCGTGCTCGCCCAGCTCGCGTTCGCGGCCGGGGACCGCCGTGGCGGCGTGCGGGCGGTGCGGCGCGGCCAGTCGGCCCTCGCCGAGCACCGCGCGCGGCTCGGCTCCGTGGACGCGGTGACGGCGTCGGCCGTGCACGGGGTCCGGCTCGGCAACGTGGACGTGGCGGCAGCGCTGCGGACGCGGCGCCCGGGGACGATCTTCGACGCGGTCGAGCGGGGCCGCGCGGCGTTCGCCGGCACCGGCCGTGTGCGGCCTCCGTCGGACCCGGTCCTCGCGGATCTCCTCGCCGCGGCGCGCCGCGAGGTCGAGGCAGCCCGCGCGCTCGGCGCGCCCTCGGACCCCTCGCACCTCGCCCGTCGCCAGGACCACCTGCGGTCTGCCCGTCGGCTGCAGGACGACGCGCGTCGCCGCGCCTGGCAGCACGGGGGAGAGGCCGCCACGCCGCTGGCCACGACGGAGCGCCGGCTCCGGGCCGCGCTCGCCGCGGCGGGCTCCGACGCCGTGGTCGCCGACCTCGTGGTCGAGGGCGACGACGTCCTCGCCGTCCGCGTGTCCGCGGCGGGGACGCGGCTCGTGCGGCTCGCGCCGCGCACGACGGTCGCGGAGCGCGTGCGCCGCGCGCGGGCCGACTTCGCGGTCCTCTCCAACGTGCTCATCCCCGTCCCGATGCGGGAGGCGGCGGTCGCGTCGCTCACGCGCACCCTGACCGCGCTCGACGACGCGCTCGTCGTCCCTCTGGAGGCCGACGGCGACCTGCACCTCGCCGCGCGCGACCTCCTGCTCGCGCTCCCGTGGGCCTCTCTGCCGTCACGGCGCGGGCGACGGACGTGGGCGAACTCGTGGGTGGACCTGCGGGTCGGGGACCCGACGCGGCGTGCCGACGAGGCGCTCGTCGTCGCCGGCCCCGGGCTGCGGTTCTCGGGTGCGGAGGCCAAGCTCGTCGCGTCGGTCTGGGAGGGCTCCGAGGCCCTCGCGGGCGAGGACGCCACGTGCGAGGCGGTGGTCGAGGGTCTCCGGAGCGCGGGGGTGGTCCACCTCGCGGCGCACGGGACGCACGAGACCGACAACCCGCTCTTCTCCTCGCTGCGGCTCGCCGACGGCCCGCTGTTCGCGCACGAGCTGGACGGGATCGACCTGCACGGCGTGGTCGTGGTCCTCTCGGCGTGCGAGGTGGGGCTCTCGACGCCGCGCATCGGCGGCGAGTCGCTCGGCCTGACGAGCGTCCTTCTGCGGCTCGGCGCGCGCGCCGTGGTCGCGAGCGTGGCCCCGCTGCGCGACGACGTCGCCGCGCGCGTCATGCCGTCGCTCCACGCCGAGCTGCGCGACGGCGCCATGCCGGGGACGGCGCTCGCCCGCGCCGTCGCCGACGAGCCCGAGCCCGTCCCGCTCGTGTGCTTCGGGCCGCTGGTGCTCTGACCGCGAGGGGGAGCGCCCCGACGGGGCGGCCGCGGTTTGGAGCACACGCCGTCGTCCCGTACGATGAGCGTGTACCCAAGACCGCCGGTCGTCCGACGCTGCCCGCAGACTCCGTCTGCAGGACGTGACGGACCGAAGTCCCACCCACGAGGTGGAGGCCAGCGCAGGTAGCGAATCGACGACGTCCGCCCGGCCCCGCCGTGCGTGCGACCACGAGCCCCGCGCCTGCGCGGGGCTCTTTCTCGTTCCGGGACGGACGCCGGTGGTACCACCACCGGAAGGATTGCCATGGCGAGGCCGGACAAGGCAGCCGCAGTCGCCGAGATCTCGGACAAGTTCCGCGACTCGAACGCTGCCGTGCTGACCGAGTACCGCGGGCTCACCGTCGCGCAGCTCAAGCAGCTGCGTCGGTCGCTCAGCGGCAACGCAACCTACGCCGTGGTGAAGAACACGCTGACCGCCATCGCGGCCAAGGAGGCCGGTGTCGAGGGACTCGACGCCGACCTGCAGGGCCCGTCGGCAATCGCCTTCGTCACCGGGGACCCGGTCGAGGCTGCCAAGGGTCTGCGTGACTTCGCCAAGGCGAACCCCGCGCTGGTCATCAAGGGTGGTGTCCTCGACGGGCGCCCCCTGACCGCCGCGGAGGTCACGAAGCTCGCGGACCTCGAGTCCCGCGAGGTCCTGCTGGCCAAGGCGGCCGGCGCGATGAAGGCCAAGCTCTTCCAGGCTGCCTACGTCTTCACCGCGAACACCGCCCAGGCCGCCCGCGTCATCGATGCCCTGCGTCAGAAGCAGGAATCGGAGGGCGCTGCCGCCTGATCCCGCGTCCGGGGCTCGCCCCGGACCCGTGATCCACGCAGCGCAAGCACACACCCCGCTTCTGGCAGGCCCGCACCGGGCCGCTGCCGAGCACCGACCGAAAGGAACGCCATCATGGCGAAGCTCAGCACCGACGAGCTCATCGAGCAGTTCAAGGAGCTCACCCTCATCGAGCTCAACGAGTTCGTGAAGGCCTTCGAGGAGACCTTCGAGGTCACCGCCGCCGCCCCCGCCGCCGTCGCGGTCGCCGCCCCCGCGGGTGGCTCGGGCGACGCCCCGGCCGAGGAGGAGAAGGACGAGTTCGACGTCATCCTCGAGGCTGCCGGCGACAAGAAGATCCAGGTCATCAAGGAGGTGCGCGCGCTCACGTCCCTCGGCCTGAAGGAGGCCAAGGACCTCGTGGACGGTGCCCCGAAGCCGGTCCTGGAGGGCGCGAACAAGGAGACGGCCGAGAAGGCCAAGGCTGCCCTCGAGGGCGCCGGCGCCACGGTCACCCTCAAGTGATCTCGCCGGTCCCGTCCTGACGGGACCGGTCAGCACGCCGCACGAGGCCCGCACCCCGCCCGGGGTGCGGGCCTCGTCGTCGTTCTCGCCGCCCGACGGCGTGAGCGGGCGGGGGAGCGCGGCGCAGCACTGGGCGTGCACGGCGTCGGGCACCCGGGCGGGCGCACCGGCTTCACGGAACGGCCACGAGTGTGCCACCATGTGCGGGTCGACGACGCAGGACAGCGAGGTCGACGGCAGCAGGTTCGCGACCCGCGAGACGGGTCGGAGGCGGGCGACGAGGCCCGCACGAGTACCGGTGGGACGCGCAGGCGCCCGGAGCCGGGCGGGGGAGTGCGCCCCGGGGTTGTGTGGCGACGCCTTCTTGGGGTATGCTCACGCTTTGCGCTGTCCTGTGCCCCCGATCTCAGATACCCCCGACCCCCTCGTCGACGTACGTGCGCGTCCGCGAGGTGTCGTGGCGGCGGTGATCGTGTCCAGCCCGGCGGTGCAGCGTTCTTTCGATCTGCAGGGAAGGACCCCTCTTGGCTGCCTCGCGCACCCCTTCTGCTCCGACCGCCGACGCCATCGCGAACCGCACCGCATCGCGTCGCCTCTCCTTCGCCAAGATCTACGAGCCCCTCGAGGTCCCCGACCTGCTGGGCCTCCAGACCGAGAGCTTCGACTGGCTCCTCGGCAACGAGGCGTGGCAGGCGCGTGTCGCCGCCGCGGCCGCGGCCGGCCGCCAGGACGTGCCCTCGACGTCGGGTCTCGAGGAGATCTTCGAGGAGATCTCCCCGATCGAGGACTTCGGGTCCTCGATGTCGCTGTCGTTCTCCAACCACCGTTTCGAGCCGCCGAAGTACACGGCCGACGAGTGCAAGGAGAAGGACTTCACGTACGCCGCGCCGCTCTTCGTCACCGCGGAGTTCGTCAACTACAACACCGGTGAGATCAAGAGCCAGACGGTCTTCATGGGCGACTTCCCGCTCATGACCGAGCGCGGCACCTTCATCATCAACGGCACCGAGCGCGTCGTCGTCTCCCAGCTCGTCCGCTCGCCCGGCGTCTACTTCGAGCGCGCGGCCGACAAGACGAGCGACAAGGACATCTTCTCCGCGAAGATCATCCCGTCGCGCGGCGCCTGGCTCGAGTTCGAGATCGACAAGCGCGACGCCGTCGGCGTGCGCGTCGACCGCAAGCGCAAGCAGTCCGTCACGGTGCTGCTCAAGGCGCTCGGCCTGACCGAGTCGGAGATCCGCGAGCAGTTCGCCGACTTCCCGTCGGTGCTCGACACGCTCGAGAAGGACCACGTCCACACCCAGGACGAGGCCCTCGTCGACCTGTACCGCAAGATCCGCCCGGGCGAGCCGCCGACCGTCGAGGCCGGCCGCGCGCTGCTCGAGAACTTCTACTTCAACCCGAAGCGCTACGACCTCGCGAAGGTCGGCCGCTACAAGGCGAACAAGAAGCTCGGCATCGACGCGCCGCTCACGGACTCCACGCTCTCCGTCTCGGACGTCGTCGCGACGATCAAGTACCTCGCGGCCCTGCACGCCGACCACGCGTCCATCCCGGGCACCCGGAACGGCGAGGCCGTCGAGGTGCGCGTCGAGACGGACGACATCGACCACTTCGGCAACCGTCGCATCCGCGCCGTCGGCGAGCTCATCCAGAACCAGGTCCGCACGGGCCTGTCCCGGATGGAGCGCGTCGTGCGCGAGCGCATGACGACGCAGGACGTCGAGGCGATCACGCCGCAGACGCTCATCAACATCCGCCCGGTCGTGGCGTCCATCCGCGAGTTCTTCGGCACGTCGCAGCTCTCGCAGTTCATGGACCAGAACAACCCGCTCGCGGGCCTGACGCACAAGCGTCGTCTCTCGGCCCTCGGCCCGGGTGGTCTGTCGCGCGACCGCGCCGGCATGGAGGTCCGTGACGTCCACCCGTCGCACTACGGCCGCATGTGCCCGATCGAGACCCCTGAGGGTCCGAACATCGGTCTGATCGGCTCGCTCGCGTCGTACGGGCGCATCAACCCGTTCGGCTTCATCGAGACGCCGTACCGCAAGGTGTCGGCGGGCAAGGTCACGGACGAGGTCGTCTACCTCACGGCCGACGACGAGGACCGCCACGTCATCGCGCAGGCGAACCAGGTGCTCAACGCCGACGGCTCCTTCGCGGACGAGCGCGTGCTCGTGCGCACCAAGGGTGGCGAGGTCGAGATCGTGCCCGGCGCGCAGGTCGACTACATGGACGTCTCGCCGCGCCAGATGGTCTCGGTCGCGACGGCGCTCATCCCGTTCCTCGAGCACGACGACGCGAACCGCGCCCTCATGGGCGCGAACATGCAGCGCCAGGCCGTGCCGCTGGTGCGCTCCGAGGCCCCGCTCGTCGGGACCGGCATGGAGTGGCGCGCGGCCGTCGACGCGGGCGACGTCGTCGTCGCGTCGAAGCCCGGTGTCGTCACCGAGGTCTCGGCCGACCTCGTGCTCGTCGCGAACGACGACGGCACGACCGGCAGCTACCGCATCGCGAAGTTCCGCCGCTCCAACCAGGGCACGAGCTACAACCAGCGCGTGCTCGTCGACGAGGGCCAGCGCGTCGAGACCGGCTCCGTCCTCGCGGACGGCCCGGCGACCGACGAGGGCGAGCTCGCGCTCGGCCGCAACCTCCTCGTGGCGTTCATGTCGTGGGAGGGCCACAACTACGAGGACGCGATCATCCTCAGCCAGCGTCTCGTGCAGGACGACGTGCTCTCCTCGATCCACATCGAGGAGCACGAGGTCGACGCGCGCGACACCAAGCTCGGCCCGGAGGAGATCACGCGGGACATCCCGAACGTCTCCGAGGACGTGCTCGCGGACCTCGACGAGCGCGGCATCATCCGCATCGGCGCCGAGGTCGGCGCGGGCGACGTCCTGGTCGGCAAGGTCACCCCGAAGGGCGAGACCGAGCTGACCCCCGAGGAGCGCCTGCTCCGCGCGATCTTCGGCGAGAAGGCGCGCGAGGTGCGCGACACGTCCCTCAAGGTGCCCCACGGCGAGTCCGGCACGGTCATCGGCGTGCGCGAGTTCAACCGCGAGGACGGCGACGAGCTGCCCGCGGGCGTGAACCAGCTCGTGCGCGTCTACATCGCGCAGCGCCGCAAGATCACGGACGGCGACAAGCTGGCCGGCCGTCACGGCAACAAGGGCGTCATCTCCAAGATCCTGCCCGTCGAGGACATGCCGTTCCTCGCGGACGGGACCCCGGTCGACGTCGTCCTCAACCCGCTGGGCGTCCCCGGTCGTATGAACGTCGGCCAGGTCCTCGAGACGCACCTCGGGTGGGTCGCGAAGCAGGGCTGGGACATCTCGCTGGCCGAGGGCAAGGACCTCTCCTGGCGGGAGAACGTCCCGGAGATCGCCGCCACCTCCGAGCCCGGCCGTCCGGTCGCGACCCCGGTGTTCGACGGCGTCCACGAGGACGCGCTCACGGGCCTGCTCTCGACGACGATCCCGAACCGCGACGGCGACCGCATGGTCGGCGCCGACGGCAAGGCGCGCCTCTTCGACGGCCGCTCCGGCGAGCCGTTCCCCGAGGCCGTGTCGGTGGGCTACATGTACATCCTCAAGCTCCACCACCTGGTCGACGACAAGATCCACGCGCGCTCGACCGGCCCGTACTCGATGATCACGCAGCAGCCGCTGGGTGGTAAGGCGCAGTTCGGCGGTCAGCGCTTCGGCGAGATGGAGGTGTGGGCCCTCGAGGCGTACGGCGCGGCCTACACGCTCCAGGAGCTCCTCACCATCAAGTCGGACGACGTCCCCGGCCGCGTCAAGGTCTACGAGGCGATCGTCAAGGGCGAGAACATCCCCGACTCGGGCATCCCGGAGTCCTTCAAGGTCCTCCTCAAGGAGATGCAGTCGCTGTGCCTGAACGTCGAGGTGCTCTCGAGCGACGGCGTGTCCATCGAGATGCGGGAGTCGGACGACGACGTGTACCGCGCAGCAGAAGAGCTCGGCATCGACCTGTCGCGCCGCCCCAACGCGGCGTCCAGCGTCGACGAGATCTGATCTCGGGCAGGCGGGAGCGGGTCACCCCGCTCCCGCCCACGACCCCGCACCAACCGTCTTTATGGCGTCGGCACCGGCTCCGGCCGGTCCCGGCAGACGAAGGAAGTAGGACAACTTGCTCGACGTCAACGTCTTCGACGAGCTGCGTATCGGCCTGGCCACGGCCGACGACATCCGTGCGTGGTCGCACGGAGAGGTGAAGAAGCCCGAGACCATCAACTACCGCACCCTCAAGCCCGAGAAGGACGGCCTCTTCTGCGAGAAGATCTTCGGCCCCACCCGGGACTGGGAGTGCTACTGCGGCAAGTACAAGCGCGTGCGCTTCAAGGGCATCATCTGCGAGCGCTGCGGCGTCGAGGTGACGCGCTCGAAGGTGCGTCGTGAGCGCATGGGCCACATCGAGCTTGCCGCGCCCGTCACGCACATCTGGTTCTTCAAGGGTGTGCCGTCGCGCCTCGGCTACCTGCTCGACCTCGCCCCGAAGGACCTGGAGAAGGTCATCTACTTCGCGGCGTACATGATCACGTCGGTCGACGACGAGGGCCGCCAGGAAGACCTCCCCAACCTCCAGAACGAGATCGACCTGGAGAAGAAGGAGATCGCGGACGCCCGCGACAACGACATCAACTCCCGTGCGCAGAAGCTCGAGGCCGACCTGGCCGAGCTCGAGGCCGAGGGCGCCAAGGCCGACGCGCGCCGCAAGGTCCGCGACTCGGCCGAGCGCGAGATGGCGCAGATCCGCAAGCGCGCGGACGCCCAGCTCGACCGCCTCGACCAGGTGTGGGACCGCTTCAAGAACCTCAAGGTCGCCGACCTCGAGGGCGACGAGATGCTGTACCGCGCCCTCCAGGACCGCTACGGCACCTACTTCGAGGGCTCGATGGGCGCCGCGGCGATCCAGAAGCGTCTCCAGGACTTCGACCTGGAGGCGGAGGCCGAGTCCCTGCGCGAGACGATCCGCTCGGGCAAGGGGCAGCGTAAGACGCGTGCCCTCAAGCGCCTCAAGGTCGTCAACGCGTTCCTCACCACGACGAACTCGCCCACGGGCATGGTGCTCGACGCCGTCCCGGTCATCCCGCCGGACCTGCGCCCGATGGTGCAGCTCGACGGTGGCCGCTTCGCGACGAGCGACCTGAACGACCTGTACCGCCGCGTGATCAACCGGAACAACCGCCTCAAGCGTCTGCTCGACCTGGGCGCCCCGGAGATCATCGTCAACAACGAGAAGCGGATGCTCCAGGAGGCCGTCGACTCGCTGTTCGACAACGGCCGTCGTGGTCGTCCGGTCACCGGCCCGGGCAATCGCCCGCTCAAGTCCATCTCGGACATGCTCAAGGGCAAGCAGGGTCGTTTCCGTCAGAACCTGCTCGGCAAGCGCGTCGACTACTCGGGCCGTTCGGTCATCGTCGTCGGCCCCCAGCTCAAGCTGCACCAGTGCGGCCTGCCGAAGCAGATGGCGCTCGAGCTGTTCAAGCCGTTCGTCATGAAGCGGCTCGTGGACCTCAACCACGCGCAGAACATCAAGAGCGCCAAGCGCATGGTCGAGCGTGCCCGCCCGGTCGTGTGGGACGTGCTCGAAGAGGTCATCACGGAGCACCCCGTGCTGCTCAACCGTGCGCCGACGCTGCACCGCCTGGGCATCCAGGCGTTCGAGCCGCAGCTCGTCGAGGGCAAGGCGATCCACCTGCACCCGCTCGTCTGCGCCGCGTTCAACGCGGACTTCGACGGCGACCAGATGGCCGTCCACCTGCCCCTGAGCGCGGAGGCGCAGGCCGAGGCCCGCATCCTCATGCTCTCGAGCAACAACATCCTCAAGCCGTCGGACGGCCGTCCAGTGACCATGCCCTCGCAGGACATGATCATCGGGCTGTACCACCTGACGAGCGACCGCAAGGGCGCCGAGGGCGAGGGCCGTGCGTTCGGCTCGGTCGCCGAGGCGATCATGGCGTTCGACCAGGGCACCCTGGACCTGAACGCCGAGGTCAAGATCCGCACGACCGACCTCGTCCCGCCGGTCTCCGGCTTCGAGGCTCCCGAGGGCTGGGAGGAGGGTCAGCCGATCCTCTTCGACACCACGCTCGGTCGCGCGCTGTTCAACGAGACGCTCCCCGTCGACTACCCGTACGTGAACTCGGTGGTCGACAAGAAGCGCCTCTCGGCGATCGTCAACGAGCTCGCGGAGCGCTACCCGAAGGTCGAGGTCGCGGCGTCGCTCGACGCGCTGAAGGCCGCCGGCTTCCGCTGGGCGACCCGCTCGGGCGTCACGATCGCGATCTCCGACGTCGCCACCCCGGCGGCGAAGGCGGAGATCCTCGAGCAGCACGAGGAGCGCGCGCTCAAGGTCCAGCAGCAGTACGACCGTGGTCTCATCACGGACGACGAGCGCCGTCAGGAGCTCATCGAGATCTGGACCCAGGCGACGGACAAGGTCGCCTCCGTCATGCGCGAGAACCTCGAGGCGAACGACCGCAACACCGTGTACCGCATGGTCGGCTCCGGTGCTCGTGGTAACTGGATGCAGGTCCGTCAGATCGCCGGCATGCGCGGCCTCGTGGCGAACCCGAAGGGCGAGATCATCCCGCGCCCGATCAAGTCCAACTACCGCGAGGGCCTGTCCGTCCTCGAGTACTTCATCGCGACGCACGGCGCCCGCAAGGGTCTGGCGGACACCGCGCTGCGGACCGCCGACTCGGGCTACCTCACGCGTCGTCTCGTGGACGTGTCGCAGGACGTCATCGTCCGCGAGGAGGACTGCGGCACGGAGCGCGGCCTGACGCTGCCGATCGCGGAGGAGCTCGCGGGCAAGCTCGTGCGCCACCCGAAGGTGGAGACGAGCGTCTACTCGCGCACCCTCGCGGCCGACCTGGTCGACCCGGACGGGAACGTCGTCGGCAAGGCCGGCGACGACGCGGGCGACGTCCTCATCGACGCCGCGGTCTCCGCGGGCGTCCGCGAGGCCAAGGTCCGCTCGGTCCTCACGTGCGAGTCGCGCGTCGGCACGTGCGCCAAGTGCTACGGGCGCTCGCTCGCCACGGGCAAGCTCGTCGACATCGGCGAGGCGGTCGGCATCATCGCCGCCCAGTCGATCGGTGAGCCCGGCACCCAGCTGACGATGCGTACGTTCCACACCGGTGGTGTGGCGTCCGCGGACGACATCACGCAGGGTCTGCCGCGTGTCACGGAGCTCTTCGAGGCCCGCACCCCCAAGGGTGAGGCGCCCATCGCGGAGTTCTCCGGCCGCATCGCGATCGACGACACGGAGCGCTCGCGCCGTCTCGTCCTCACGCCGGACGACGGCTCGGAGGAGATCGCGTACCCGGTGACCAAGCGTGCTCGCCTGCTCGTGCAGGACGGCGACCACGTCGCGGTCGGCACGCAGCTCGTCCAGGGCGCGGTGGACCCCAAGAAGGTCCTGCGCATCCTCGGCCCGCGCGCCACGCAGAAGCACCTGGTGGACGAGGTCCAGGAGGTCTACCGCTCCCAGGGCGTGGACATCCACGACAAGCACATCGAGGTCATCGTGCGGCAGATGCTGCGTCGCGTGACCGTGCTCGACTCGGGCGACTCGCACCTCCTGCCGGGCGAGCTCGCCGAGCGCGGCCGCTTCGAGGACGCGAACCGTCGCGCGGTGGCGGAGGGTGGCCAGCCGGCCTCCGGCCGTCCCGAGCTGATGGGCATCACGAAGGCGTCGCTCGCGACGGACTCGTGGCTGTCGGCGGCCTCCTTCCAGGAGACGACGCGCGTGCTCACCGAGGCGTCGATGAGCGGTCGTCGTGACCCGCTCCTCGGCCTCAAGGAGAACGTCATCATCGGTAAGCTCATCCCGGCCGGTACCGGTCTGCCCCGGTACACCAAGGTCCAGGTCGAGCCGACCGAGCAGGCGAAGACGGAGCTCTACCCGAGCTTCGGCTACGACGAGATCGACTTCCCGGCGCTCGGCATGGGCTCCGGCGAGGCGATCCCGCTCGAGGACCTGGACTTCGGCGACTACCGCTGACGTCCCTTCGCTGCCGGACGGGTGCCCGCCGGCGCCCCGCACCTCGGTGCGGGGCGCGGGCGCGGCACCCGTCCGGCGTCCTGGGGGAGTGCACCGCCCGCCTCCGGCGGGCGGTGACCTGCTCCTTTGACTACTTGTCGAGGGGCGGGTAACCTGGTAAACCGTGCCCGCGCCGTCGGGCCCTCCGTGATGTCCCTGGCGGGGCGGTGTCAGCGAGCGATCGCTCCCACCTCCGCGCAGCGGGCTCCGGACGGGCCGATGTGAGTGCCCGGGCACTCCGGATCCCGGTCCTCGCGGCGCCCTCGTGCCCGCAGGCGGGGGACGGACCATCGAGCCGGTGGTAGGTGGCTGCTGCAGCGTGTCTCGCGCTGCGGGTGCCTCGTGCGATCGGCTCCAGCAGCCAGCACGACCACCATCGGGGATAGCCCCGGTAGCTCGAGAAGACACGGAGACGTAGTGCCTACGATCCAGCAGCTCGTCCGCAAGGGGCGGACCTCGAAGGTGGGGAAGTCCAAGACCCCCGCCCTCAAGGGTTCCCCGCAGCGGCGCGGTGTGTGCACGCGCGTGTACACCACCACCCCGAAGAAGCCGAACTCCGCGCTGCGCAAGGTCGCTCGCGTGAAGCTCTCCTCCCAGGTCGAGGTCACGGCCTACATCCCCGGCGTCGGCCACAACCTCCAGGAGCACTCCATCGTGCTCGTGCGCGGCGGTCGTGTGAAGGACCTCCCGGGTGTGCGCTACAAGATCGTGCGCGGCGCGCTCGACACGCAGGGCGTGAAGAACCGCAAGCAGGCCCGCTCCCGCTACGGCGCCAAGAAGGAGAAGAGCTGATGCCTCGCAAGGGCCCGGCCCCGAAGCGGCCGCTCATCGTCGACCCCGTCTACGGGTCGCCCGTCGTCACGCAGCTCATCAACAAGGTGCTGCTCGACGGCAAGAAGTCCACCGCCGAGTCGATCGTCTACGGCGCCCTCGAGGGCGTCCGGGCGAAGACCGACGGCGACCCGGTCGTCGTCCTCAAGCGTGCGCTCGAGAACGTCCGCCCCGCGCTCGAGGTCCGCTCGCGCCGCGTCGGTGGTGCGACCTACCAGGTGCCGGTCGAGGTGCGCCCCGCGCGCGCCACGACGCTCGCGCTGCGCTGGCTCACGGACTACTCGCGCGCGCGTCGCGAGAAGTCGATGACGGAGCGCCTCATGAACGAGATCCTCGACGCCAGCAACGGCCTCGGCGCAGCGGTCAAGCGTCGCGAGGACATGCACAAGATGGCGGAGTCCAACAAGGCCTTCGCCCACTACCGCTGGTAGTCCGCACGACGGGCCCCGGGGACCGACGCGTCCCCGGGGCCGTCGGCGGGTCCGAGGCCGGTCACCCCGGTCCGAGCAGCGCCCCCCGACTCAACCCATCTAACGAGGGAAGCAGACCGTGGCACTTGACGTGCTGACCGACCTGAGCAAGGTCCGCAACATCGGCATCATGGCCCACATCGATGCCGGGAAGACCACGACCACCGAGCGCATCCTGTTCTACACGGGTGTGAACTACAAGCTCGGCGAGACGCACGACGGCGCGTCGACGACCGACTGGATGGAGCAGGAGAAGGAGCGCGGCATCACGATCACGTCCGCCGCCGTCTCGTGCTACTGGAACAAGAACCAGATCAACATCATCGACACGCCGGGCCACGTCGACTTCACGGTCGAGGTCGAGCGTTCGCTGCGCGTGCTCGACGGCGCCGTCGCGGTCTTCGACGGCAAGGAGGGCGTGGAGCCCCAGTCCGAGACGGTGTGGCGCCAGGCGGACAAGTACAACGTCCCCCGCATCTGCTTCGTCAACAAGATGGACAAGCTCGGCGCGGACTTCTACTTCACCGTCGACACCATCATCAACCGCCTCAAGGCGAAGCCGCTGGTCGTCCAGCTGCCGATCGGCGCCGAGAGCGACTTCACCGGCGTCGTCGACCTCCTCGAGATGAAGGCGCTCGTCTGGCACGGCGAGACGCAGCTCGGCGAGGCGTACGACACCGAGGAGATCCCCGCGGACCTGGTCGAGAAGGCCGAGCGCTACCGCAGCGAGCTCGTCGAGGCCGTCGCCGAGGCCGACGAGGAGCTGCTCGAGAAGTACCTCGGCGGCGAGGAGCTGACGGTCGCCGAGATCAAGTCCGGCATCCGCAAGCTCGTCATCGCGGGCGAGGCGTTCCCGGTCCTGTGCGGGTCCGCGTTCAAGAACAAGGGCGTCCAGCCCATGCTCGACGCGGTCATCGACTACCTGCCGTCGCCCCTCGACGTGCCGGCGATCGACGGTCACGACCCGAAGGACGAGGAGAAGGTCGTCCAGCGTCACCCCGACGCCTCGGAGCCGTTCTCCGCGCTCGCGTTCAAGGTGGCGGCGCACCCGTTCTTCGGCAAGCTCACGTACGTGCGCGTGTACTCGGGCCGTGTCGAGCCCGGCCAGCAGGTCGCGAACTCGACCAAGGGCAAGAAGGAGCGCGTCGGCAAGATCTTCCAGATGCACTCCAACAAGGAGAACCCGGTCGACGAGGCGAGCGCCGGTCACATCTACGCGGTCATCGGCCTCAAGGACACGACCACCGGTGACACGCTGAGCGACATGGCGAACCCGGTGATCCTCGAGTCGATGAGCTTCCCGGAGCCCGTCATCGACGTCGCGATCGAGCCGAAGACGAAGGCCGACCAGGAGAAGCTCTCCACGGCGATCCAGAAGCTCGCCGAGGAGGACCCGACCTTCCGCGTCAAGCTGGACGACGAGACCGGCCAGACCGTCATCGGCGGCATGGGCGAGCTCCACCTCGACATCCTCGTCGACCGCATGCGTCGCGAGTTCAAGGTCGAGGCGAACGTCGGCAAGCCGCAGGTCGCGTACCGCGAGACGATCCGTCGCAAGGCGGAGAAGATCGACTACACGCACAAGAAGCAGACCGGTGGGTCCGGGCAGTTCGCGAAGGTCCAGGTGACCTTCGAGCCGCTCGACACGGCCGAGGGCGAGCTCTACGAGTTCTCCAACGCCGTCACCGGTGGTCGCATCCCGCGCGAGTACATCCCGAGCGTCGACGCCGGCATCCAGTCCGCGATGGAGCTCGGCGTGCTCGCCGGCTTCCCGCTGGTCGGGGTCAAGGCGACCCTGCTCGACGGCGCCTACCACGAGGTCGACTCCTCGGAGATGGCGTTCAAGATCGCCGGCTCGATGGTCCTCAAGGAGGGCGTCAAGCGGGCGGACCCGGTTCTGCTGGAGCCGGTGATGGCGGTCGAGGTGCGTACGCCCGAGGAGTACATGGGCGACGTCATCGGCGACCTGAACTCACGTCGTGGAATGATCCAGTCCATGGAGGACGCGACGGGTGTGAAGGTCGTCCGGGCACAAGTACCGTTGTCAGAGATGTTCGGGTACATCGGTGACCTCCGGTCCAAGACCCAGGGTCGCGCGGTGTACTCGATGCAGTTCGACAGCTACGCCGAGGTTCCTCGGAACGTTGCCGAAGAGATCATCAAGAAGACCCGGGGCGAGTGAGTCCCCACAGGTCGAAGACCCGCACAACCATCAACCTGTAGGAAACCGCAACGCCCCGCGGATGTAAGATCTCTCGGTCGACATTCGCAACGTTCGGCACATCTACCCAAGTCCCAGGAGGACCCCAGTGGCTAAGGCCAAGTTCGAGCGGACCAAGCCGCACGTCAACGTCGGCACCATCGGTCACGTCGACCACGGTAAGACGACGCTCACGGCGGCGATCTCGAAGACGCTCGCGGACACGTACCCGGACCTGCCGGCGAACACGCAGCGCAACTTCGACGAGATCGACGCGGCTCCCGAGGAGAAGCAGCGCGGTATCACGATCAACATCGCGCACATCGAGTACGAGACGCCGAAGCGCCACTACGCGCACGTCGACGCCCCGGGTCACGCCGACTACATCAAGAACATGATCACCGGTGCCGCCCAGATGGACGGCGCGATCCTGGTGGTCGCCGCGACCGACGGCCCGATGGCCCAGACGCGCGAGCACGTCCTGCTCGCCCGCCAGGTCGGCGTGCCGTACCTGCTCGTCGCGCTGAACAAGTCCGACATGGTCGACGACGAGGAGATCCTCGAGCTCGTCGAGATGGAGGTGCGCGAGCTCCTCTCCTCGCAGGAGTTCGACGGCGACAACGCGCCGGTCGTGCGCGTGTCGGGTCTCAAGGCGCTCGAGGGCGACCCCGAGTGGACCGCGAAGATCATCGAGCTCATGGAGGCCGTGGACGAGAACGTCCCGGAGCCCGTCCGCGAGCTCGACAAGCCGTTCCTCATGCCCGTCGAGGACGTCTTCACGATCACCGGTCGTGGCACCGTCGTCACCGGCAAGGTGGAGCGTGGCACGCTCGACCTCAACTCGGACGTCGAGATCGTCGGCATCCGCGCGCCCCAGAAGACCACGGTCACGGGCATCGAGACGTTCCACAAGCAGATGGACCAGGCTCAGGCCGGCGACAACACCGGTCTGCTCCTGCGCGGCATCAAGCGCGAGGACGTCGAGCGCGGCCAGGTCGTCGTCAAGCCGGGCTCGATCACCCCGCACACCAACTTCGAGGCTCAGGTCTACATCCTGGGCAAGGACGAGGGTGGCCGCCACAACCCGTTCTACTCGAACTACCGTCCGCAGTTCTACTTCCGGACCACGGACGTCACCGGCGTCATCACGCTGCCCGAGGGCACCGAGATGGTCATGCCCGGCGACAACACCGAGATGACGGTCGAGCTCATCCAGCCGATCGCCATGGAGGAGGGCCTCGGCTTCGCCATCCGTGAGGGTGGCCGCACCGTCGGCTCGGGCCGCGTCACCAAGATCATCAAGTGATCTGACGCTGCCTCCGCAGCACTCGTCGAAGGCCCGGTCCCGTCCGCGGGGCCGGGCCTTCGGCCTGCGGTCCGCCGCCCTGTGCGGTGCGCCGCGGTCACCCCTGCGGTGACCGTCACAGCACCCGCCCCGGTCTCGACTTGGCCCGGGCGGCCTTCGTGTGGCAAACTGTTCAGGTTGCCTGTTACGGGTGCGCTCTTTCACGTGTCGAACAGTGTGTTGAACCGGTCCTCCTGAGGAGGACCAGGACCCCGGGACCTCGTCCTGGGTCTGCGGGTTGAGCTCTCTGTCGCCATGGATCGAGTACCCCGCGGAACACACGTTCCGGCCAGGCTCGCACAAACGTTGTGGTCCGCTCCGCGGAGCCGTGCGTCAGCACGGTGCGGACGCCGGTCCACATATCCAACGGCCCTGCGTCTCTCGGCGCGTGCGCCCAGGTGCGTCGCGACTACGCGACACGCCCGAGCGCGGGGGTCGGACAGCTAGCGGTTCGAGAGAGAGAGTCAGACGACGCCATGGCGGGACAGAAGATCCGCATCCGGCTCAAGTCCTACGACCACGAGGTCATCGACAGCTCGGCGCGCAAGATCGTCGACACGGTGACGCGCGCTGGTGCAACGGTCGTGGGTCCGGTGCCGCTGCCGACGGAGAAGAACGTCTTCTGCGTCATCCGGTCGCCTCACAAGTACAAGGACAGCCGCGAGCACTTCGAGATGCGCACGCACAAGCGGCTGATCGACATCATCGATCCCACGCCGAAGGCCGTCGACTCGCTCATGCGTCTCGACCTGCCTGCGGACGTGAACATCGAGATCAAGCTCTGAGGCTGGAGGACATCATGACTATTCCCCAGCAGAACGCGCGCCCGGTCACCGCGGTGCTCGGCACGAAGCTCGGGATGACGCAGCTCTGGGACGAGGCCGGTCGCCTCGTGCCCGTGACCGTCGTCGCCGTCGGGACGAACGTCGTGACGCAGGTGCGCACGGCCGACGCCGACGGGTACGCCGCCGTGCAGCTCGCCTACGGCCAGATCGACCCGCGCAAGGTCACGAAGCCGCTCAAGGGCCACTTCGAGAAGGCCGGCGTCACGCCGCGCCGTCACGTCGCCGAGGTCCGCACCACCGACGCCGCCGAGTACTCGCTCGGCCAGGAGATCACCGCGGAGGCCTTCGAGGCCGGCGCCGTGGTCGACGTCGTGGGCACGACCAAGGGCAAGGGCACCGCCGGTGTCATGAAGCGCCACGGCTTTGCCGGCGTGGGCGCCTCGCACGGTGCGCACCGCAACCACCGCAAGCCGGGCTCGATCGGTGGGGCCTCGACCCCGTCGCGCGTGTTCAAGGGCCTGCGCATGGCCGGTCGCATGGGCAACGCCCGCCAGACCACCCAGAACCTGACCGTCCACGCGGTCGACGCCGAGAAGGGTCTGCTGCTCGTCAAGGGCGCGGTTCCCGGCCCCAAGGGCGGCGTCGTCCTCGTGCGCAGCGCCGCGAAGGGAGCGTGAACACCATGTCCGCTCTGACCGTTGACGTGCTGGACCCCAAGGGCAAGAAGGCCGGCACCGCCGAGCTCCCCGCCGAGGTGTTCGACGTCGAGCTCAACGTCCCGTTGATCCACCAGGTCGTCGTCGCCCAGCGTGCCGCTGCACGCCAGGGCACCCACGACACCAAGAGCCGCGGCGAGGTCCGCGGTGGTGGTCGCAAGCCGTACAAGCAGAAGGGCACCGGCCGCGCCCGCCAGGGTTCGACCCGTGCGCCGCAGTTCGCCGGCGGTGGCACCGTCCACGGCCCGACGCCGCGCTCGTACGACCAGCGGACGCCCAAGAAGATGAAGGCCGCCGCGCTCCGCGGTGCCCTCTCGGACCGCGCCCGCAACGGCCGTGTCCACGTCGTGACCGGCTTCGGCGTCGACGGCCTGCCGTCGACCAAGACCGCCGTCTCGACGCTCGCCAAGCTCTCCGAGCGCAAGCACGTCCTCGTCGTCACCGAGCGTGGCGACGAGCTGACGATCAAGTCGCTGCGGAACGTCGAGCAGGTCCACCTCCTGGTGGCCGACCAGCTCAACACCTACGACGTGCTCGTCTCCGACGACGTCGTCTTCACGCAGGGCGCGCTCGACGCGTTCCTGGCGGGCCCGGCCACGGGTCGCTCCGCGAAGGCCGTCGCCACCTCCACCGAGGCGGACGAGACTGCTGCCGAGGAGGCCGCGAAGTGACCACCGTGACCAAGGACCCCCGTGACGTGATCCTCGCGCCGGTCGTCTCCGAGAAGAGCTACGGCCTGCTCGACGAGGGCAAGTACACGTTCGTCGTCGACCCGCGGGCCAACAAGACCGAGATCAAGATCGCCGTCGAGCAGATCTTCTCGGTCAAGGTGGCCTCGGTGAACACGATCAACCGCAAGGGCAAGACGCGTCGCACGCGTTTCGGCCTGGGCAAGCGCAAGGACACCAAGCGTGCGATCGTCACCCTCCGCGAGGGCACGATCGACATCTTCGGCTGAGCCGACGAGAGCAGATTGAGGACAGATCCCCATGGGAATCCGTAAGTACAAGCCGACGACGCCCGGCCGCCGCGGCGCGAGCGTCGCCGACTTCGCCGAGATCACGCGCTCGCAGCCGGAGAAGTCTCTGGTCCGCCCGCTCTCGAAGAGCGGCGGCCGCAACAGCTCCGGCCGGATCACCACCCGTCACAAGGGTGGTGGCCACAAGCGTGCGTACCGCGTGATCGACTTCCGTCGTCACGACAAGGACGGCGTGCCCGCCAAGGTCGCGCACATCGAGTACGACCCCAACCGCACGGCGCGCATCGCGCTCCTGCACTACGCGGACGGCGAGAAGCGCTACATCATCGCGCCGGCGAAGCTCAAGCAGGGCGACGTCGTCGAGAACGGCGCGGGCGCGGACATCAAGCCCGGCAACAACCTGCCGCTGCGCAACATCCCGACCGGTACGGTCATCCACGCCATCGAGCTCAAGCCCGGTGGCGGCGCGAAGATCGCCCGCTCGGCCGGTGCGTCGGTGCAGCTCGTCGCCAAGGACGGGCCGTACGCGCAGCTGCGCATGCCCTCCGGCGAGATCCGCAACGTCGACCTGCGCTGCCGCGCGACGGTCGGCGAGGTGGGCAACGCCGAGCAGTCGAACATCAACTGGGGCAAGGCCGGCCGCATGCGCTGGAAGGGCAAGCGCCCGACCGTCCGTGGTGTCGCCATGAACCCGATCGACCACCCGCACGGTGGTGGTGAGGGCAAGACCTCCGGTGGTCGCCACCCGGTGAGCCCGTGGGGCCAGCCGGAGGGTCGTACCCGCCGTCCCAACAAGCCGAGCGACAAGCTGATCGTGCGTCGTCGCCGTACCGGCAAGAAGCGCTGATAGGAGCCTGGAGACATGCCTCGTAGCCTGAAGAAGGGCCCCTTCGTCGACGACCACCTGCAGAAGAAGGTGGACGCTCAGAACGAGAAGGGGACCAAGAACGTCATCAAGACCTGGTCCCGTCGGTCGGTCATCACGCCCGACTTCCTCGGTCACACGTTCGCCGTGCACGACGGTCGCAAGCACACGCCGGTGTTCGTCACCGAGTCGATGGTCGGCCACAAGCTCGGCGAGTTCGCTCCCACGCGGACCTTCCGCGGCCACGTGAAGGACGACAAGAAGGGTCGTCGCCGCTGACCCCCGGGTCAGTCTGGTGACGACCTGGACGGTCAAGAGACAAGAAGGCAGGACAGCAATGGAAGCCAAGGCGCAGGCGCGGTTCGTCCGTGTCACGCCCCAGAAGGCCCGGCGCGTCGTGGACCTCATCCGTGGCAAGCAGGCCTCCGAGGCCGTCGCGGTGCTGAAGTTCGCACCGCAGGCGGCGAGCGAGCCCGTCCGCAAGGTCGTGGAGAGCGCCATCGCGAACGCCCGGGTGAAGGCAGACCGTGCGAGCGAGGCGTTCGAGGAGCAGGAGCTCGTCGTGCGTGAGGCGTTCGTCGACGAGGGCCCGACCCTCAAGCGTTTCCGCCCGCGGGCCCAGGGCCGTGCGAACCGCATCCTCAAGCGCACCAGCCACATCACCGTGGTCGTCGCTCCGCGTGAGAACACGAAGGGAAGTGCCCGATAGTGGGACAGAAGGTTCACCCGCACGGGTACCGCCTCGGCATCACCACCGACCACCGGTCGCGCTGGTTCGCCGACAGCACCAAGCCCGGACAGCGGTACCGCGACTACGTCCGCGAGGACGTCCAGATCCGCAAGCTCATGAGCACCGGTCTCGAGCGCGCAGGCATCTCCAAGGTCGAGATCGAGCGCACCCGTGACCGCGTCCGCGTGGACATCCACACGGCGCGCCCCGGCATCGTCATCGGTCGCCGCGGCGCCGAGGCGGACCGCATCCGCGGCGAGCTCGAGAAGCTCACCGGCAAGCAGGTGCAGCTCAACATCCTCGAGGTGAAGAACGCCGAGACGGACGCGCAGCTCGTCGCCCAGGGCATCGCCGAGCAGCTCGCGAGCCGCGTCTCGTTCCGTCGTGCGATGCGCAAGGGCATCCAGTCGGCCCAGCGCGCCGGTGCCAAGGGCATCCGCGTGCAGGTCTCCGGCCGCCTCGGCGGCGCGGAGATGAGCCGGTCGGAGTTCTACCGCGAGGGTCGTGTGCCGCTGCACACGCTCCGCGCGTACATCGACTACGGCTTCTTCGAGGCCCGCACGACCTTCGGCCGCATCGGCGTGAAGGTCTGGATCTACAAGGGCGACGTCACCGAGAAGGAGTTCGCCGCGCAGCAGGCCACGGCCGCTCCGCGCCAGGGCCGTGGCGGCCCGCGCGGTGAGCGTGGCGGCGACCGTCGTGGTGGTGGCCGTCGTCCCGAGCGTTCGGGCGAGCGGACCTCCGGGTCCGAGGCGCCGGCCGCGGCTGAGCAGTCCGCTCCTGCCGCGGAGGCGAAGGCCCCTGAGACCGGAACGGAGGCCTGAGTCATGCTGATCCCGCGCAGGCTCAAGCACCGCAAGCAGCACCACCCGTCGCGCTCCGGCGCGGCGAAGGGTGGCACGCAGATCGCGTTCGGCGAGTACGGCATCCAGGCTCTCGAGCCGGCGTACGTCACCAACCGTCAGATCGAGGCTGCTCGTATCGCGATGACCCGCCACATCAAGCGTGGCGGCAAGGTCTGGATCAACATCTACCCGGACCGTCCCCTGACCAAGAAGCCCGCCGAGACCCGCATGGGTTCCGGTAAGGGTTCGCCCGAGTGGTGGGTCGCCAATGTCAAGCCCGGCCGCATCGTCTTCGAGCTGGCCGGTGTCCCGGAGGACCTGGCTCGCGAGGCCATGCGCCGCGCGATCCACAAGCTCCCGATGAAGTGCCGTTTCGTGGTGCGCGAGGGTGGTGGCAACTGATGGCAATCGGAACGAAGGGGCTCGCCCCCGTCGACCTCGACGCCATGGACGACGAGACGCTCGTCGCCGAGCTCAAGAAGGTCAAGGAGGAGCTCTTCAACCTCCGCTTCCAGTCGGCCACCGGCCAGCTGGAGAGCCACGGGCGCCTCAAGGCCGTCCGCCGCGACATCGCGCGGATCTACACGATCCTGCGTGAGCGCGAGCTCGGCATCCGTACCGCGCCGAGCGCCGAGTGAGTGAGGCTGGAATGAGCGAGAACGCAACGAACGCGCCCGAGGCGGCCGAGGAGCGCGCGAACCGCAAGACGCGCCGCGGCTACGTCGTGAGCGACAAGATGGACAAGACCGTGGTGGTCGAGGTCGAGGACCGGGTCAAGCACCCGCTCTACGGCAAGGTCATCCGCCGCACGAGCAAGGTCAAGGTGCACGACGAGCAGAACTCTGCCGGCGTGGGCGACCTGGTGCTCATCATGGAGACCCGCCCGCTGTCCGCGACCAAGCGGTGGCGCCTCGCGGAGATCCTCGAGAAGGCCAAGTGATCCACCGGTCGTGACGGGCGGGCCCCGGCTCGCTCGTCACGACCGCTCTCGTGCCGCACCGCGGTGCGGCAACCAGTGAGGACAGGTCGGGCGGGTCCACCGCCCGGTCCTGGCCGGTTCACCCGCGAGGGACCCGGCACTGACAGCTACCCGTTCGGCAAGGCTCGCCTCGCGCGAGAACCGGCTCGACGACAGGAGTTCATTACATGATCCAGCAGGAGTCGCGACTTCGTGTCGCCGACAACACGGGTGCCAAGGAGATCCTTTGCATCCGCGTTCTCGGTGGCTCGGGCCGTCGCTACGCCGGAATCGGCGACGTCATCGTCGCAACCGTCAAGGACGCGATCCCGGGCGGCAACGTGAAGAAGGGCGACGTGGTCAAGGCCGTCGTCGTCCGCACCGCCAAGGAGCGCCGTCGTCCGGACGGTTCCTACATCAAGTTCGACGAGAACGCCGCCGTGATCCTCAAGAACGACGGCGAGCCGCGCGGGACGCGCATCTTCGGCCCGGTCGGGCGCGAGCTGCGCGACAAGCGGTTCATGAAGATCATCTCGCTGGCTCCGGAGGTGCTCTGACCATGGCCAAGATCAAGAAGGGCGACCTCGTCGTCGTCATCGCCGGCAAGGACAAGGGCAAGCAGGGCCGCGTCCTCGAGGTGCTCACCGACCGTGACCGCGTCATCGTCGAGGGCGTCCAGCGCATCACCAAGCACACCAAGGTCGGCCAGTCGCAGCGCGGCACGCGGACCGGTGGGATCGAGACCGTCGAGGCCCCGATCCACATCAGCAACGTGATGGTCGTCGACCCGGAGACCAAGAAGGGCACCCGCGTCGGGTACCGCACCGAAGAGGTCGAGCGTGACGGCCGCAAGCGCACCGTGCGCGTGCGTGTCGCCAAGCGCTCCGGGAAGGACATCTGATGAGCACCGAGATCGTCGCCCCCGAGGTGCCCCGTCTGAAGCAGCGCTACCGCGAGGAGATCGTCGCCGGTCTGCGCGAGGAGTTCGGGCACGAGAACGTCAACCAGGTCGCCCGCGTCACGAAGATCGTCGTGAACATGGGTGTCGGTGACGCCGCCAAGGACTCGAAGCTCATCGAGGGCGCCATCCGCGACCTGTCCGCGATCACCGGCCAGAAGCCGCAGGTGACCAAGGCCCGCAAGTCCATCGCGCAGTTCAAGCTGCGCGAGGGCATGCCGATCGGCGCGCACGTCACGCTGCGCGGCGACCGCATGTGGGAGTTCCTGGACCGTCTCCTGTCGATCGCCCTGCCGCGCATCCGCGACTTCCGCGGCCTGTCGCCCAAGCAGTTCGACGGGCACGGCAACTACACGTTCGGCCTCACGGAGCAGTCGATGTTCCACGAGATCGACCAGGACAAGATCGACCGTGTCCGCGGTATGGACATCACGATCGTGACCACGGCGACGACCGATGACGAGGGCCGCTCCCTGCTGCGCCGTCTCGGCTTCCCCTTCAAGGAGAACTGACATGGCGAAGAAGGCCCTGATCAACAAGGCGGCCGCCAAGCCGAAGTTCGCGGTCCGCGCCTACACCCGGTGCCAGAAGTGCGGTCGCCCGCACTCCGTGTACCGCAAGTTCGGCCTGTGCCGCATCTGCGTGCGCGAGATGGCCCACCGTGGCGAGCTTCCCGGCGTCACCAAGAGCAGCTGGTAACAACTACGTCGTAGGTCCTGGCGGAGCGCGCCGCACGGCGCGCCTCCGCCCGGATACCACGTCGAGGAAGGGCTAGAGCCCGATGACGATGACCGACCCGATCGCAGACATGCTGACGCGTCTGCGGAACGCGAACTCGGCTTACCACGAGACGGTGACCATGCCGTACTCGAAGCTGAAGTCGCACATTGCCGAGATCCTCCAGGCCGAGGGCTACATCTCCGGCTGGAGCGTCGAGGACGCGACGGTGGGCAAGAACCTCACCATCCAGCTGAAGTTCGGCCCGAACCGTGAGCGCAGCCTCGCCGGCGTGCGCCGCGTGTCCAAGCCGGGCCTGCGCAAGTACGCCAAGTCCACCGAGCTGCCGAAGGTTCTCGGCGGCCTGGGCGTGGCGATCCTGTCCACGTCCTCCGGCCTGCTCACCGACAAGCAGGCCGCCAAGAAGGGCGTGGGCGGCGAAGTCCTCGCCTACGTCTGGTAATCCGGAAAGGAGATACGCCATGTCTCGAATCGGCAAGATCCCCGTTCCGGTTCCCGCCGGAGTGGACGTCACCATCAGCGGTGCGCTCGTGACCGTGAAGGGCCCCAAGGGTTCCCTCGAGCACCACGTGCCCGCCCCCATCCAGGTCGCTCAGGAGGACGGCACCCTCGTGGTGTCGCGCCCGGACGACGAGCGCGAGTCCCGCGCGCTGCACGGCCTCACCCGCACCCTCCTGGCGAACCTCGTCCAGGGCGTGACGCAGGGCTACGAGAAGAAGCTCGAGATCGTCGGCACCGGTTACCGCGTGACCGCCAAGGGCTCGGACCTCGAGTTCGCCCTCGGCTTCAGCCACCCGGTCGTCGTGACGCCGCCCGCGGGCATCACGTTCGCGGTCGAGAGCCCGACGAAGTTCTCGGTCTCCGGCATCGACAAGCAGCAGGTCGGCGAGATCGCAGCGAACATCCGCAAGATCCGCAAGCCCGAGCCGTACAAGGGCAAGGGTGTGCGTTACGCCGGCGAGGTCGTCCGCCGCAAGGCTGGAAAGGCTGGTAAGTAACGATGGCTCTGAAGGTTCTCGGCAAGGGCAAGGCCGTCGCGCGTCAGCGCCGCCACCTCCGCCTGCGCAAGAAGATCAAGGGGACCGCCGCTCGTCCGCGCCTCGTGGTGACGCGCTCCACGCGCCACATCACGGCTCAGGTCGTGGACGACACGATCGGTCAGACGCTCGCGTCGGCCTCGTCGCTCGAGGCGGACCTGCGTGCGCTCGACGGCGACAAGAGCGCCAAGGCCCGCAAGGTCGGCGAGCTCGTCGCCGAGCGTGCGAAGGCCAAGGGCGTCGACTCTGTCGTCTTCGACCGTGGCGGCAACAAGTACCACGGTCGGGTCGCTGCGGTCGCCGACGGCGCCCGCGAGGGCGGTCTGTCCCTGTGACGACGCCGACCATCCCCACACGGAAGCAAAGGATTCTCTGATGGCTGCAGGGCAGCGCAGCAACACCGGCGCCCCCACGGGTGCCGCCAACGAGTCGAGCGACCAGAACGCGCGCGGGGGGCGCCGCGACGACCGTCGCGGTGACCGTCGCGACGGTCGCCGTGGCGACGCAGCCGAGAAGAACGCCTTCGTCGAGCGCGTCGTCACCATCAACCGCGTCTCCAAGGTCGTCAAGGGCGGCCGCCGCTTCAGCTTCACCGCGCTCGTCGTGGTGGGCGACGGCGACGGCACCGTCGGTGTCGGCTACGGCAAGGCGAAGGAGGTGCCCGCGGCGATCGCCAAGGGTGTCGAGGAGGCCAAGAAGAACTTCTTCAAGGTCCCGCGCATCCAGGGCACCATCCCGCACCCCATCCAGGGTGAGGCCGCCGCCGGCGTCGTCTTCCTCCGTCCGGCCGCTCCGGGTACCGGTGTGATCGCCGGTGGTCCGGTGCGCGCCGTGCTGGAGTGCGCCGGCATCCACGACGTGCTGAGCAAGTCGCTCGGCTCGTCGAACGCGATCAACATCGTGCACGCGACCGTCGAGGCCCTGCGCAACCTGGAGCAGCCTGAGGCTGTCGCCGCGCGTCGTGGTCTCCCGCTCGAGGACGTGGCTCCGGCCGCGCTCCTGCGTGCCCGTGCTGCGGGGGTGAACGCCTGATGGCCAGGCTCAAGGTGACCCAGACGAAGTCCGCCATCGGCGGCAAGCAGAACCAGCGCGACACGCTGCGCACTCTGGGCCTCAAGCGGATCGGCGACACCGCCGTGAAGGAGGACCGCCCGGAGATCCGCGGCATGGTCGCGACGGTGGCGCACCTCGTCACCGTTGAGGAGGTCGAGTGACCATGGCTGAGAAGGCCACCAAGGAGACCGCCGAGGCTCCGAAGAAGAAGGCTGCTGCGAAGGCCCCCACGAAGGCGGAGGCCGCGACTGCCGAGAAGCAGTCGGGCAAGCAGACCGAGGGTGCCGGCGGCACGCTCAAGATCCACCACCTGCGTCCGGCTCCCGGCGCCAAGAAGGCCAAGACCCGCGTGGGTCGTGGTGAGGCGTCGAAGGGCAAGACGGCGGGCCGCGGTACCAAGGGTACGAAGGCTCGCTACCAGGTTCCCGAGCGCTTCGAGGGCGGGCAGATGCCTCTGCACATGCGCCTCCCGAAGCTGCGCGGCTTCAAGAACCCGTTCCGCACCGAGTACCAGGTCGTGAACCTGGACAAGCTCGCGGCGCTGTACCCCGAGGGTGGCCAGGTCACCGTCGAGGACCTCGTCGCGAAGGGCGCGGTCCGCAAGGGCCAGCTCGTCAAGGTGCTCGGCACGGGCGAGATCACCGTCAAGCTCGAGGTCGCGGTCGACGCCCTCTCGGGCGCCGCTCGCGAGAAGATCCTCGCGGCCGGCGGTTCGGTCTCGGAGGACTGACACCCCCGGACAGGGCCGGTGGCGCGCTCGCGCCGTCGGCCCTGTCCGCGTCTGGGGAGGCCCTCCCGCACGACCCGTGGTCCGTCCGGCAGCGCGCCACGGTTTAGACTCTCCGACGGTTGTCTCCCCGCACCCCGGGGTGACCGCCGTCACTCTCAGGTCCACGGTCGGTCCGTCCGGTCGTCGGGACCGACTTGCCGTTCGACGCGGCGCTACGGCTAGGGTGCCTCTTGGCGCCCGTGCCGTGCGTCACACCTCGCCGGGCCTCCCGGCGACACGACATCCCGCCTCGGCGGGCCAGGAGGATAGGTGCTCAGCGCATTCGCCCGGGCTTTCCGGACGCCCGACCTGCGGCGCAAGCTGCTGTTCACGATCGCGATCATGGCGATCTTCCGGGTGGGGTCGTTCATCCCCACACCGGGTGTGGACTACCCCAACGTGCAGCAGTGCATCGCCGAGACCGCCGAGGGCAACGACCTGCTCGGCCTCGTCAACCTCTTCAGCGGTGGCGCCCTGCTCCAGCTGTCGATCTTCGCGCTCGGCATCATGCCGTACATCACCGCGAGCATCATCGTCCAGCTGCTGCGCGTCGTGATCCCTCGCTTCGAGGCGCTCCACAAGGAGGGCCAGTCGGGCCAGGCGAAGCTCACGCAGTACACGCGCTACCTGACGATCGCGCTCGCCATCCTCCAGTCGACGACCGTCATCACGACGGCGCGCAACGGCCTGCTCTTCCAGGGCTGCTCGGTGGACGTGATCCCCGACGGCAGCTTCCTGACGATGGCGCTCATGGTCATCACCATGACGGCCGGCACCGGCCTCATCATGTGGCTCGGTGAGCTCATCACCGAGCGCGGCGTGGGCAACGGCATGTCGCTCCTCATCTTCACGTCGATCGCCGCGAGCTTCCCGACCGCCCTGTGGTCGATCGCCGGTGGTGCGAACGGCGCCACGAACTTCATCATCATGATCGCGGTCATCGTGGTCGTCATCGGCCTGGTCGTGTTCGTCGAGCAGTCGCAGCGCCGCGTGCCGGTCCAGTACGCCAAGCGGATGGTTGGGCGTCGCATGTACGGCGGCTCGAGCACGTACATCCCGATCAAGATCAACATGGCCAACGTCATCCCGGTGATCTTCGCGGCCTCGCTGCTCGCGGTCCCGGGTCTCATCGCGCAGTTCGGCGACCAGAGCGCCGACTGGGTCATCTGGGTCAGCACGAACCTGGCCGACCCGGCCGCGCCGCTGCACATCGCGCTGTACGTGCTGATGATCATCTTCTTCTGCTTCTTCTACACGTCGATCACGTTCAACCCGGACGAGGTCGCGGACAACATGAAGAAGTACGGCGGCTTCATCCCCGGCATCCGTGCCGGCCGGCCGACCGCCGAGTACCTCGACTACGTCATCACCCGCATCACCTCCGCGGGCTCCATCTACCTCGCGCTCGTCGCCCTGCTGCCGACGCTGGTCCTCATCGGGCTCGGCGTGAGCACGAACATCCCGTTCGGCGGCTCGTCGATCATCATCGTCGTCGGTGTCGGCCTGGAGACGGTCAAGCAGATCAACTCCCAGCTGCAGCAGCGCCACTACGAAGGGTTCCTCCGTTGAGCAACGCCACCGACGGCCAGTCCACCTCGCGTCCCGCGCGCCTCGTCATCATGGGCCCGCAGGGTGCGGGCAAGGGGACGCAGGCCGCCCGGCTCGCCGAGCAGCTCGCCATCCCCGCGATCTCGACCGGAGACATCTTCCGGGCGAACATCAAGGGCGGCACGGAGCTCGGCAGGCTCGCGCAGGAGTACACCGCGAAGGGCGACCTGGTCCCCGACTCGGTGACGAACGCGATGGTGCGCGACCGCCTCGCCCAGGACGACGCCGCGCAGGGCTTCATCCTCGACGGCTACCCGCGCAACGCGGCCCAGGTCGTCGAGCTGGACGCGATCCTCGCCGACCTCGGTGTCGCCCTCGACGGCGTCGTGGAGCTCACGGCGGACCGCGACGAGCTCCTCGCCCGGCTGGCGAAGCGCGCGGAGATCGAGGGTCGTGAGGACGACACCGAGGAGGCCATCGCGCGCCGCCTCGACATCTACGCCGAGCAGACGGCGCCGCTCACGTCGGCCTACGACGAGCGCGGCCTGCTCGTCCGTGTCGACGGCATCGGCGACGTCGACGAGATCACCGGGCGCATCGTCTCGGCGCTGACCGCGCTCGTCGGCTGAGCGCCGCGAGTTCGTCCGTCAGGTTCTGGGGAGCAGCAGGGTGTTCGGTCGCGAGCGCATCGAGTACAAGACGCACGACCAGGTCCGGTCCATGCGCAGCGCCGGCCTCGTGGTCGCGCGGGCGCTCGAGACGGTCCGTGAGACCGTCCGCCCGGGCATGACGACGGCCGACCTGGACGCGCTCGCCGCCGCGGTGATCGCCGACGCCGGTGCGACGCCGTCGTTCCTCGGCTACGAGGGCTACCCGGCGTCGCTGTGCGTGTCGGTGAACGACGAGGTCGTGCACGGCATCCCCGGTCCGCGCGAGCTGCGCCCGGGCGACATCGTCTCCGTCGACTGCGGGGCGATCGTCGACGGCTGGCACGGCGACTCGGCCGTCTCGTTCGTGCTCGGCGAGGGCGAGCCGCGGGACGAGGCGCTCGTGGAGGCCACGCGCCGCGCGATGTGGGCGGGCATCGCCGCGCTCGCGACGAGCGAGCGGCTCGCCGACGTGGGCGCCGCGATCGAGGACTCGGTCCGGGTCTCGGGGGAGTCCGACGGCGTCTCCTACGGGATCGTCGAGGAGTACGTGGGCCACGGGATCGGTTCCGCGATGCACCAGCCGCCCGACGTCCCGAACTACCGCACGCGCGAGAAGGGTCCGCGGCTGCGCCCGGGCATGTGCCTCGCGATCGAGCCGATGCTCACGCTCGGCGACCGGTTCACCGAGGTCTGCGAGGACGACTGGACGGTCGTGACCGACGACGGCGCCCGTGCCGCGCACTGGGAGCACAGCGTCGCGATCCTCGACGAGGGGATCTGGGTGCTCACCGCCCCCGACGGAGGGGCGGCCGAGCTCGCGGAGCTCGGCGTCCGCGTCGCGCCCCTGGCGGCCTGACGCCTCGACCCGCCCGGCACCTACCCGCGCCTGCGCGGCCCGGCGTCCGCACGGCACCTGCCCGGCCGGCCCGGCGCACGGCGGGGGAGTGACGCGTCGCACGACCTCCGGCGCCCGCCGCGGTTTCGCGACTCTTGCCGGATGCCGTAGGATGGTCCGTCGGGTGTAGTCCGTGCACGTCGTTCGACCGGCCCCCGTCCCTCGGGACCCGGGCGACCGACCCCGCACGCGGCTCCACGCACCTCCCTCGAACGGACGACCCTCGGGTCGGGCGTGCGCGGGAGTACCAGCAGTTCAGACGAGAGTTAGCGGAGGACATGGCAAAGAAGGACGGTGTCATCGAGATCGAGGGCAGCGTGGTCGAGGCCCTGCCGAACGCGATGTTCCGCGTGGAGCTGGCCAACGGTCACAAGGTTCTCGCGCACATCTCGGGCAAGATGCGCCAGCACTACATCCGGATCCTCCCCGAGGACCGGGTCGTGGTCGAGCTGAGCCCGTACGACCTGTCCCGCGGCCGGATCGTCTACCGCTACAAGTAGTCGCCACGCGTCCACCCACTCACCCGCCTCGCCACCCGGATCCCGGGACCGCTCGTCGGTCGCGCCCGGAGCGGGGCACCACTGAGGGAACGAAGATGAAGGTCAAGCCCAGCGTCAAGAAGATCTGCGACAAGTGCAAGGTGATCCGCCGGCACGGTCGCGTCATGGTGATCTGCGAGAACCTGCGGCACAAGCAGCGCCAGGGCTGAGCCCGCGCCTGCGCCACGGGTGACGGTCCCTCGGGACCGCGGTCACCAGGTCGCCCGTCACGACGACGGACGACCACCAGCGCACCACCACGAACCTGCTCGGCACCCCGGACGCGAGTCCGGGAGGAGAACGCCACAGGCAGGGGAACCCCCGGCTCGGAGGCCGGGGCCCACGGAGCTCCCCGTGGGAGGGCGGTGCGACAGACCTCCGACGAAGCACGAGGAGCCGAAAGGCACATGGCACGTCTCATCGGCGTCGACCTCCCCCGCGACAAGCGGCTCGAGGTCGCGCTCACCTACATCTACGGCGTCGGCCGTACCCGCGCCCAGCAGACGCTGGCCGCGACCGGCATCAGCCCGGACGCGCGCGTGAAGGACCTCGGCGACGCCGAGCTCGTCGCGCTCCGCGACTACCTCGAGGGCAACTACAAGCTCGAGGGTGACCTCCGTCGTGAGGTGGCCGCCGACATCCGCCGCAAGGTCGAGATCGGCACCTACCAGGGCCTGCGTCACCGCCGCGGCCTGCCCGTGCGCGGCCAGCGCACCAAGACCAACGCGCGTACGCGCAAGGGACCCAAGCGCACCGTGGCCGGCAAGAAGAAGGCCCGCTGAGCCAGTCCGCAGGGCGGGCCCCGCTCGGGAGCTGACGTCGGCCGCACGGTCCACGTCGTCCCGGTCGGAGATCCCCGCGGTCAGACCACCTCAGACCAGGAGAGAAACGAAAGATGCCTCCCAAGACTCGCGCCGCCGCTGGGCGCAAGCCTCGTCGCAAGGACAAGAAGAACGTCCCCGCCGGCCAGGCGCACATCAAGAGCACGTTCAACAACACGATCGTGTCGATCACGGACCCGTCGGGCGCCGTGATCGCGTGGGCCTCCGGCGGCGACGTCGGCTTCAAGGGCTCGCGCAAGTCGACCCCCTTCGCCGCCGGCCTCGCGGCCGAGGCCGCTGCCCGCAAGGCGCAGGAGCACGGCATGAAGAAGGTCGACGTCTTCGTCAAGGGCCCGGGCTCGGGTCGCGAGACGGCGATCCGCTCGCTGCAGTCGGCCGGCCTCGAGGTCGGCTCGATCCAGGACGTCACGCCGCAGGCGCACAACGGGTGCCGCCCGCCCAAGCGTCGTCGCGTCTGACCCTCGTCGTCGGCGTGCCGTCGACGGGCCGCCCGGTCACCGACCGGCCGAGCCCGTCGACGGCGCCCGTCACGGGGCAGCCGCCTCCTGACGGGGTCGACGCACCCTTCCTGGCCGGGTGGACAGAGTCCCGGCCGGGGCCGCGTGCCGCAGGCACGCACCTCGCCTTGAACCGTGCAGCGTCATATGGCGGACGCTCACCGAAAGGAAACCACCAGTGCTGATCGCACAGCGCCCCACCTTGACCGAAGAGGTCATCTCGGAGAACCGTTCGCGCTTCTCCATCGAGCCGCTGGAGCCCGGCTTCGGCTACACGCTCGGCAACTCGCTGCGTCGCACGCTGCTGTCGTCCATCCCGGGCGCGGCGGTCACCTCCATCCGCATCGACGGTGTGCTCCACGAGTTCACCACCGTGCCGGGTGTGAAGGAGGACGTGACCGAGGTCATCCTCAACATCAAGAACCTCGTCGTCTCCTCGGAGAACGACGAGCCCGTCGTGATGTACCTGCGCAAGCAGGGTGCTGGTGCGGTCACCGCGGCGGACATCGTCCCGCCCGCGGGTGTGGAGGTCCACAACCCCGAGCTGCACATCGCCACGCTCAACGACAAGGGCAAGCTCGAGATCGAGCTGACCGTCGAGCGCGGCCGTGGGTACGTCTCGGCCTCGCAGAACAAGTCGTTCGACGCCGAGATCGGGCGCATCCCGGTCGACTCGATCTACTCGCCGGTCCTCAAGGTGACCTACAAGGTCGAGGCGACGCGTGTCGAGCAGCGCACGGACTTCGACAAGCTGGTCGTGGACGTCGAGACGAAGCCGGCGATCTCGCCGCGCGACGCGCTCGCGTCGGCCGGCAAGACGCTGGTGGAGCTCTTCGGCCTGGCCCGTGAGCTCAACGTCGAGGCCGAGGGCATCGAGATCGGCCCGTCGCCGACGGACGCGGCTCTCGCCGCGGACCTGGCGCTGCCGATCGAGGAGCTCAACCTCACGATCCGCTCGTACAACTGCCTCAAGCGCGAGGGCATCCACCAGGTGGGCGAGCTCGTCGCACGCAGCGAGGCGGACCTGCTGGACATCCGCAACTTCGGTGCGAAGTCCATCAACGAGGTGAAGGAGAAGCTCGCCGAGCTCGGCCTGTCCCTCAAGGACTCGCCGCTCGACTTCGACCCGTCGGCCGCCGCGTACTACGACGGCGACGACGAGGCGACGTTCTCGGACACCGAGCAGCAGTACTGAGCCTGCGGCTCTAGACACCTCAGCGCGTCCGGGTCCGCACCTGCGGCGCGAACACTTCCCAAGGAGCACATCCCATGCCTACCCCCGCCAAGGGCCCCCGGCTCGGCAGCGGACCGGCTCACGAGCGCCTGATGCTCGCGAACCTGTCCACCCAGCTCTTCGAGCACGGCCGCATCACGACCACCGAGACCAAGGCGAAGCGCCTGCGCCCGGTGGCCGAGCGCCTCATCACGTTCGCCAAGCGCGGCGACCTGCACGCGCGTCGTCGCGTCCTGCGCGTCGTGCGCGACAAGTCCGTGGTGCACACGCTGTTCACCGAGATCGCCCCGCAGATGGCGGAGCGCGAGGGCGGCTACACGCGCATCACGAAGGTCGGCACGCGCAAGGGCGACAACGCGCCCCTCGCCGTGATCGAGCTCGTGACCGAGCCCGTCAGCCCCAAGCAGGCCGTCGTCCGCGAGGCGGAGAAGGCCGCGGAGAAGGCGAGCAAGAAGAAGGCTGACAAGCCGGCCAAGAAGGCCGACGCGGTCGAGGACGCGCCCGTCGAGGACGCTCCCGTCGCCGTCGAGGACGCTCCCGCCGAGGACGTCCAGGACGCGCCCGTCGAGGACGCCGCCGAGGAGAAGAAGGAGGCCTGAGCCTCCTCGATCGACTCTCGGGGTCTTCCGAGACCCCACGCCGCAGGGCCCGGGACCGTACGGTCCCGGGCCCTGCGGCGTTCTGCCGTCCCGCCGGCGTCGGTGTGCGTCCGGCCGCGAGGGTGGGTGCGAGATCGACCCGTAGGGCCGAGATCGACCTTCGGGAGGTCGACTTCGCGACGTACGGGTCGATCTCGCGTCGGGGAGGGCCTACCGTCGAGACGTGACGGGTGTCGACTCCTCCCTGGCGGCGTGGCCGCCCGTCGTGCTGGTGCACGGCTCGCGCACGTCGCGGTCGATGTGGCGCGACCAGCTCGCGGCCCTGCGCCGCGCGGGCGTCGACGCGGTGGCCGTGGACCTGCCGGGGCACGGGGCGCGGCGGGGCGAGGCGTTCACCCTGGACGGTGCCGTGGAGGTCGTCGCGGCCGGGATCGACGGGCTCGGCGGGCGTGCGCTCGTCGTCGGGCTGTCGCTGGGCGGCTACGTCGCGATCGAGACGCGGGCTCGGCACCCCGAGCGCGTCCTCGGCCTCGTGGCCGCCGCGTGCTCGACGCCGCCCGCCACCCGCCTGCGCGGGGGCTGGCTCCTTGTCGCCCGCGGCATCGAGCGGTTGCCCGACGGCGGAGCGGGGCTCAACCAGGCGCTCGTCGACCGGGCGCTGACGCCGCAGGCCGCGGCCGACCTCGCGGCCGGCGGCTTCGCGCTCGACGTGATGAGCGCGATCCTGCGCGAGGTCGGAGCGGTCGACCCGGTGTCCGCCCTCGCCGCCACGGACTCGCCCGTGTGGCTGGTCAACGGCCGGTGGGACCACTTCCGGTTCGGGGAGCGGGCGTTCCTCGAGGCGGCCCGGCGCGGGGGAGCGCCCGCGCGGCTCGTGGTGGTCCCGGGCGCGCGGCACCTCGTGAGCCTCGATGCGCCGGTCGCGTTCAACCGGGCCCTGCTCGACGCCCACCGCGCGGTCGCGACGGACGGGCCGGCGCCCGAGGCGGCCGGGGCGGCGCCCGCGGGCGTCGCGCGGCGGGGCGCCGTCGTGCGCTGAGCCGGTCAGGCCGGCGGCAGGTCCCAGGCTCGCGCCCCGCCCACGAGCGCCGCGGAGTTGGGGACGACCACGACGTCGTCGCCGAGGCGGTCGAGGACGCTCGGGGTGATCTGCCGCGAGTTCCCGCCGCCCAGGTACAGCCGGTCCCACCAGAAGACGGGCCGCAGGCCCTCGACGACCGCGAGGACGCGCCGCGACCACAGCCCGTTGCCGAGCCGGCGCCGCTCCGGCTCGCCGACGTACTCGTCGTAGGTGGTGCCGCGGCGCACGGGCGCGCGCGACCACTCGAGGTGCGGCGCGAGCCGCCCGCCGTGGAACAGCGCCGAGCCGAGGCCCGTCCCGAGGGTCAGCACGAGCTCGAGCCCGGACGCGGCCACGACGCCCGCGCCGTGCACCTCGGCGTCGTTGAGCACGAGCGCGGGCACGCCGAGCCGCCGGGCGACGGCCGCCTGGACGTCGAAGCTCGTCCACGCCTCGACGAGCGCCGGGTCCACGCGCGAGCGGGGTCCGCTGCGGGTGACGTAGTGCGGGGTGTGCACGACGACCCCGCGCCGGATCATGCCGGGCATCCCGACGGTCGCCCGGTCGGCGGGCGGCAGCGCGGCCGCGATCTCCGCGATCGTCTCGACGAGCAGCTCGGGTGGCAGCGGGTAGGGCGTGGGCACGCGGACGGCGGCGGCGTGCGCGGTGCCCGACGCGTCGAGCACGTTCGCCTTGATCCCGCCGCCGCCGCAGTCGACGGCGAGGGTGCGGACGTCTGGGCGGTCGCCGGTCATGGGCGGCAGCGTAGGCACGACGACGCGCGCGCCGCACGGCCGGGCGACTACGGTGAACTCCCGTGAGCGACGCCCCACCCCTCGACGCACGCCTCGACGCCGCGGCGGCCACCCCCGGCGGAGCGCCGGGCACCTCGCCGGGCACCGCGCCGGGCACCTCGCCAGGCACCGCACCGGACGCCGCGGCGACGGACCGGCACGAGCCGCCCGACGGCGTCGTGCGCGTCCGCCTCGACCTCGCCTACCAGGGGACGGACTTCGCCGGGTGGGCCCGTCAGCCGGGGCTGCGGACGGTCCAGGGCGCGATCGAGGACGGGCTCGCGACGCTCCTGCGGGGTCCGGCGCCGCGCCTCACCGTCGCGGGGCGCACCGACGCGGGGGTGCACGCGCGGGGGCAGGTCGCGCACGTCGAGCTCACGCGGGACCAGTGGGAGGCGCTGCCCGGGCGCTCCGACCGCACGCCTGGGGACGCGCTCGTCGCGCGGCTCGGCGGCGTGCTCCCGGGGGACGTCGTCGTGCACCGCGCGGCGCCGGCCCCGGTCGGGTTCGACGCCCGCTTCTCGGCCCTGCACCGCGCGTACACCTACCGGGTCGCCGACGACCCGGTGCAGCGCGACCCGCTGCGGCGCGCGTGGGTCCTGTGGAACCGGCGCCCGCTCGACGTCGCCGCGATGGACGCGGCCGTGCGGCCGCTCCTCGGGGTGCGCGACTTCGCGGCGTTCTGCAAGCCGCGACCCGGGGCGACGACGATCCGGGAGCTCCAGCACCTGTCGTGGTCACGGCCGGTCGACGGGCCCGACGCGGGCCTCGTCGTCGCGCACGTCCGCGCGGACGCGTTCTGCCACAACATGGTGCGCGCCCTCGTGGGCGCGTCGCTCGCGGTGGGGGAGGGGCGGCGCGACGTCGCGTGGCCGGCGCAGCTCCTCGCGAGCCGACGGCGCGACGCGGGGGCCGGCGTCGTCCCCGCCCACGGGCTCGTGCTCGAGGAGGTCACGTACCCGCCCGACGACGAGCTGGCCGCGCGCGCCGACCGCGTCCGCGCCGTCCGGAACGAGGAGGACGTCTGGGACGAGGGCCCGTCCCGCGACCCGGCCTGACCGCCGCGGGGCTACGCGGTCACGGCTCCTCGACGACGTGCACCGCGGCCTCCTCGGCGCCCGCCGCACCCCCGGAGATGCCCTCGTCGTCGGCGTAGGTGTCGTTCTGGCGCCCGTCGAGCGCGTCGGGGTCCGCGACGAGGCGGCCCGACCGGGTGTCGTCGGGGCGCTCGAGCGGGTCGCGGTCCCAGTCCTCGGGCTCCTCCTCGGCGAGACGCTGGTCGAGGGTCTCGCCGTGCACCTCCTCCCACGGCGTCTCGCCGTGGTGGTTCTTGCGCGGGCGGTCGGGCGGGGAGTAGCCCTCGTCGAGCACGTCGTCCACGCCACGGTCGAGCAGCGTGTCCTCGGCCTGGAGCTGGTCGTTGTCGCCCTCGGCGCCGGTCTCCGGGTCCGGGCTGGTGCCGGTGGTGTCTTCGCTCATGCGTCCACAGTGGCACCTCGCGCGGCCCGACGCAGCATCTGCGCCCGGACCTGCACCGACGTGCCGCGGGCGATACCGTGGCACGGGTCGCGCGCGTCGTGGCCTTCCCGAACGACCCCGAGAACCGAGGACCACCATGGCCGGCATCGACGACATCCTGTCCACCATCCCGCTCGACCAGCTCGCCGGTCGGCTCGGCGTCGACGAGGCGACGGCGCAGCAGGCCGTGGGCGCGGCGCTCCCCGCCCTGCTGGGCGGGCTCCGGGCGAACGCGCAGGACCCCGCCGGCGCGGCGTCGCTCGGCCAGGCGCTCACGCAGCACGACCCGTCGCTCGTCGAGGGCGGGGTGGACCTCGACGACGTGGACACCGCCGACGGCGAGAAGATCGTCCGCCACGTCTTCGGGTCGAACGAGGAGGCCGTCGTCGCGCAGCTCGCCGACTCGACGGGGACGCAGCAGGGGTTGCTCTCGAAGGTCCTGCCCGCGCTCGCGCCGATCGCGCTGGCGTTCCTCGCGAAGCAGCTCGGCGGCAAGGACGCCGGGGCGGGCTCGTCCACGGCGGCGCCCCAGGGCGCGGGCGGCGGCGGTCTGGGCGACCTGCTCGGTGGTCTGCTGGGCGGCGGCTCCGGCGGCTCCGGCGGCTCCGGGGGCGGCTTCGGCGACCTCCTGGGCGGTCTGGGCGGGCTCCTCGGGGGCGGCCGTCGCTGAGCCCGGCGGCATCCGCGGTCGTCCGGCCCGGGGCGCGGCGGTGCGGGCGCGGCCGGGGAGCGCGGATTCCGCGTGACCCGGCGGGCCCGGCCGGGAGACCATGAGCCGGTGGGACACCTCGACCTCAGCGACGTCACGTATCACCTGCCCGACGGGCGCACGCTCCTCGACGGCGTGAGCCTGCGCGTCGCGGACGGCGCTCGGGTCGCCCTCGTGGGGCCGAACGGCGTCGGCAAGTCGACGCTGCTGCGCATCGTCACGGGCGACGTCGCGCCGCACGGCGGGGCGGTCGTGCGCAGCGGCGGCCTCGGCGTGATGCGGCAGGACGTGGGGCGCATCGACGACGACCGCACGGTCCGGGACCTGCTCGTCGAGCTCGCGCCCGCCGCGGTCAAGGAGGCGGCGCTCGAGCTCGCCGCGGCGGAGCACGACATCATGACGGTCGACAACGAGCCCGCCCAGCTCCGGTACGCGCAGGCCCTCGTCGACTGGGCCGACGTCGGGGGCTACGACGCCGAGGCGGCGTGGGACGAGGTCACCGACGAGGTCCTGTCCGTCCCGTTCGAGAAGGCGCAGTGGCGCGACGTGCGCACGCTGTCCGGGGGCGAGCAGAAGCGCCTCGCGCTCACGGCGCTGCTGCGCGGCCCGGAGGAGGTCCTGCTGCTCGACGAGCCGGACAACCACCTCGACGTCCCGACCAAGCGGTGGCTCGAGGAGCGGCTCGTCGCGTCGCCCAAGACGGTCCTCTACGTCTCGCACGACCGCGAGCTGCTGTCCCGCACGGCGACGCAGGTCGCGACCCTCGAGCCGACGCCGGGCGGCGGGACGGTCTGGGTGCACGGCGGCGGGTTCGCGACCTACGCGCAGGCGCGCGCCGACCGGCGCGAGCGCCTGGCGGAGCTCGCGCGGCGGTGGGACGAGGAGCACGCGAAGCTGCGCGAGCTCGTGCAGACGCTCAAGACCAAGGCCGCCTACAACGACGGGCTCGCGAGCCGGTACCAGGCGGCGAAGACGCGCCTGCGCAAGTTCGAGGAGGCAGGCCCCCCGGAGGTGCTCGCGCCCGAGCAGCGCGTCACCGTGCGGCTCGCGGGCGGGCGCACGGCGAAGCGTGCCGTGACGTGCCACGCGCTGGAGCTCACGGGGCTCATGCGGCCGTTCGACCTCGAGGTGTTCTTCGGGGAGCGCGTCGCGGTGCTGGGCTCGAACGGGTCGGGCAAGTCGCACTTCCTGCGGCTCCTCGCCGCCGGCGGGACCGCCCCCGAGCCCGGGGTGGTCCCCGACCCCGCGACGTCCGACGGCGTCCGGCCCGACCCCGTGGCGCACACGGGTCGCGCGGTGCTCGGCTCGCGCGTGCGGCCGGGCTGGTTCGCGCAGAACCACGACCACCCCGAGCTGCGCGGTCGCACGCTCCTCGAGATCCTGCACCGGGGCGACGGTCACCGCGCCGGGATGGGCCGCGAGGGCGCGAGCCGCGCGCTCGACCGCTACGAGCTGGTCGGCCAGGCGGAGCAGCGCTTCGAGACCCTGTCCGGCGGGCAGCAGGCGCGGTTCCAGATCCTCCTGCTCGAGCTCGACGGCGCGACGCTCCTGCTCCTCGACGAGCCGACCGACAACCTCGACCTGCACTCGGCGGAGGCGCTCGAGGCCGGCCTCGCGGCGTTCCAGGGCACCGTGCTCGCGGTGACGCACGACCGCTGGTTCGCGCGCGGGTTCGACCGCTTCCTCGTGTTCCGCGGGGACGGGGAGGTCGTCGAGGCGCCGGAGCCGGTGTGGGACGTCGAGCGCGTGCAGCGGGCGCGGTAGCCGCGTGCGGGAGGCGGCGTCCGCCTCCCTATCCTGGTGGGCATGGCCGTCCACAAGATCGTGCTCTTCTACGCCTTCACGCCACTGGCCGACCCCCGCGCGGTGCAGCTCTGGCAGCAGGCGCTGGGGGAGCGCTGGAACCTCACGGGACGCGTGATCGTCGCCGAGCACGGGATCAACGCGACGCTGGGCGGGACGGTCGAGGACCTCAAGCAGTACGTGAAGACGACCCGGCAGTACCCCGGGTTCGAGGGCATCGACGTCAAGTGGTCCGACGGCACGGGCCGGGACTTCCCGCGCCTGTCCGTGAAGGTGCGTCCCGAGCTCGTGGCGTTCGGCGTCCCCGACGAGATCGTGGTCGACGAGCACGGCGTCGTGGGGGGCGGGGCCCGGCTCAGCCCGCAGGCCCTGCACGACCTCGTGGCCGAGCGGGGCGACGACGTCGTGATGTTCGACGGCCGGAACGCGTTCGAGGCGGAGATCGGCCGGTTTCGTGGTGCGGTCGTGCCAGACGTCGCCACGACGCGCGACGTCGTCGCCGAGATCGACTCGGGCCGCTACGACGACCTCAAGCAGCGGCCGGTCGTCACGTACTGCACCGGGGGCGTGCGGTGCGAGGTGCTGTCCGCGCTCCTGACCGCCCGCGGTTTCGAGGAGGTGTACCAGCTCGACGGCGGCGTCGTGCGGTACGGCGAGGCGTTCGGCGCCCAGGGGCTGTGGGAGGGCTCGTTGTACGTGTTCGACGAGCGCATGCACGTCGAGCTCGGCCCGGGGTCGACCCCGCTGGGCGCGTGCACGGGGTGCGGCGCGGCGACGGCGAAGTACGAGAACTGCGCCGACCCGAGCTGCCGGACGCTGCGCCTGTACTGCCCGGACTGCGTGCACGTGGCCCGCTCGACCCGCTGCGCGACGTGCGTGGCGGAGCGCCCGGCATCCAGCCCCGATCCCGTCCGGCCGCTTTGACCGGCGGCCTGCCCCGCGGGTAGTCTGGTGAGTCGTTGTGCTCATCTCACGACACCCGTGTCGCTAGCGCGCCCACTCGCTGCCGGCCAAGGAGCGGGTGTCGACCGAGCCCGCCGCGCAACGACCTGCCCTCTCGGTCGCACGCTTCAGCGGCCGAAGAAGACATTCTGAGACAGAAACGAAGGCTACGACCGTGCGTACGTACACCCCGAAGCCCGGCGACGTCCAGCGCGACTGGTACGTCATCGACGCGACCGACGTCGTCCTGGGCCGCCTGGCCACCCACGTGGCCACCCTGCTGCGCGGCAAGCACAAGCCGACCTTCGCTCCGCACGTCGACGGCGGTGACTTCGTCATCGTCATCAACGCCGGCAAGGTCGCCCTGAGCGGCAACAAGCGCGAGCAGAAGATGGCCTACAACCACTCCGGCTACCCGGGTGGTCTGCGTGCCGTCGCCTATGGCGACCTGCTCGACAAGCACCCCGAGCGTGCGGTGGAGAAGGCCGTGCGCGGCATGCTCCCCAAGACCACCCTCGGTCGCGCCCAGTTCGGCAAGCTCAAGGTCTACGCGGGTGCCGAGCACCCGCACGCCGCGCAGCAGCCGAAGCCGTTCGAGATCACCCAGGTCGCGCAGTAATCGCCGCCCAGGCGTAGCGCACAGAGAGACGCGAGGACACCACCCGTGGCCGAGACCACCGTCGACACCGACACCCTGGGCGACGAGACGCCCAGCACCTACACCTCTGAGTCCGCCGCCCCCACGGGCCGCGGCCAGAGCATCACCGCCCCCGGCCAGGCCCTGGGCCGCCGCAAGGAGGCCGTGGCGCGCGTGCGCCTCGTCCCCGGGACCGGGCAGTGGAAGATCAACGGGCGCACGCTCGAGGACTACTTCCCGAACAAGGTTCACCAGCAGCTCGTGAACTCCCCGCTGAAGCTGGTCGACGTCGAGGGTCGCTTCGACGTCGTCGCCCGCATCAGCGGCGGCGGCACCTCCGGCCAGGCCGGTGCGCTGCGCCTCGGCATCGCGCGTGCGCTCAACGCGATCGACGCCGAGCACAACCGCCCCGCGCTGAAGAAGGCCGGCTTCCTCACTCGCGACGCCCGCGTCGTCGAGCGCAAGAAGGCCGGTCTCAAGAAGGCCCGTAAGGCACCGCAGTACTCCAAGCGCTGATCCGCGCTGTGCGCTCGTCGGCCCCGGTGGACCTCGTCCACCGGGGCCGACGTCGTTTGTGAGGGACGGTGACCAAGCCCGCCGAGGGCGGGGCAGGGCAGGCGGTCGTACGGTCGACGTACGGCCGGTCGAGGAAGGACTTTCCATGGGACGGCTTTTCGGCACCGACGGGGTGCGCGGGCTGGCGAACGGCAACGTGACGGGCGAGCTCGCCCTCGACCTCGGCGTCGCGGCGGCGCGCGTGCTCGGCAGCGGGCAGGAGGAGGGCCACCGGCCGCGCGCGGTCGTGGGGCGCGACACGCGAGTCTCGGGCGAGTTCCTGGGCGCGGCGCTCATCGCGGGGCTCGCCAGCGCGGGCGTCGACGTGAAGGACGTGGGCGTGCTGCCGACGCCTGCCGTCGCGTACCTGACGAGCACCATGGACGTCGACTTCGGCGTCGTGATCTCGGCCTCCCACAACCCGATGCAGGACAACGGGATCAAGTTCCTCGCGCGCGGCGGCGTCAAGCTCGACGACGCGGTCGAGGACCGGATCGAGAGCCTGCTCGGGCAGGAGTGGCAGCGCCCGACGCACGGCGCGGTCGGCCGGATCTCCCCGGACTCGGGGCGCGCCGGCGGCGCGTACGTCGAGCACCTCATGGCGAGCATCGGGGCGGACGAGGACCACAAGCCGCTCGCGGGCCTGCGCATCGCGGTCGACTGCGCGAACGGCGCGGCGAGCGACGTCGGCCCCGCGGCGCTGCGCGCGGCCGGCGCCGACGTCGTGGTCATCAACGCGAGCCCGGACGGCCGCAACATCAACGCCGCGTGCGGCTCGAACCACCCGGAGCAGCTCCAGGCCGTCGTCGTGGCGTCCGAGGCGGACTTCGGCGTCGCGTTCGACGGCGACGCGGACCGCTGCATCGCCGTCGACCACGGGGGCACCGTCGTCGACGGCGACCAGATCATGGGCGTCCTCGCGCTCGCGCTCAAGGACGAGGGCGCGCTCCCGCACGACACGCTCGTCGTGACGGTGATGAGCAACCTGGGCCTCCTGCTCGCGATGCGCGACGCGGGGATCACCACGGTCCAGACCGCGGTCGGCGACCGGTACGTCCTCGAGGAGATGCGGGCGCACGGGTACGGCCTCGGGGGCGAGCAGTCGGGCCACATCGTGCTGTCGCGCTACGCGACCACGGGCGACGGCGTGCTCACGGCTCTGCAGCTCGCCGCGCGCGTGCGGGCCACGGGGCAGAAGCTCGCCGACCTGGCGGGCGTCGTGCAGCGCCTGCCGCAGACCCTCCTCAACGTCCCCGGCGTGGACAAGGCGCGGGCGTCGAGCGACGAGGAGCTCCAGGCCGCCGTCGCGGACGCGGAGCGGGCCCTCGGCGAGACCGGCCGCGTGCTCCTGCGTCCGTCGGGCACCGAGCCGCTCGTGCGCGTCATGGTCGAGGCGGCGACGCAGCAGCAGGCCGACGCGGTCGCCGCACGGCTCGGGGGCGTCGTGCGGGACCGGCTCGCGCTGTGAGCGCCACGGGACGGACGACGGGCGTGCGGCAGGGGGTCGACGAGGCGCTGCGCGAGCACGTGGTCGCGCTCCTCGACGCGTACGACGACGGCGTGCTGCCGATCGTCCAGGCGGGCCAGCCCGTGCTGCGCACGCCGGCCGTGCCGTACGCCGGGCAGCTCGGCGACGTGCTGCCGCGGTTCCTCGGCGCGATGCGCGCGACGATGCACGCGGCGCCCGGGGTGGGGCTCGCGGCGCCGCAGGTCGGGATCGGCCTCGCGATCGCCGTCGTGGAGGACCCCGGCGCCCCCGACGCGGACGACGAGCGCGAGCGTCCCCCGCTCGCCTTCCGGGTGCTGGTCAACCCGCGGTACGAGGCCGTCGGCGACGAGACGAGGACGTTCTTCGAGGGCTGCCTCTCGGTGCACGGCTGGCAGGCGGAGCGCACGCGCGCCCGCTCGGTGCGCCTCACCGGGCAGGACGAGGCGGGCGAGCCGTTCGACGACGTCCTCACCGGGTGGGCGGCACGGATCGTCCAGCACGAGACCGACCACCTGCGCGGCGAGCTCTACGTCGACGCCGCGGACCTGCGCACCCTGGCGTCCACGCTCGCGGTCGCGCGGTTCCCGGGCAGCCCGGGCTGAGGCGCGGCCTGGGACACCGTCCGCGGTTCGATGCGGGCGGGTCGGCGCGCGAGACTACCGGGGTGGACCCGCTCGCCCGACTCCTCGCCGCTCCGCCCGACCTGCCGGTGGGCCGACACCTGGCCGAGGTGGTCGCCGCGGTGCACGCCGCGGGTGCCGTCGTCGTGCAGGCACCTCCCGGGACGGGCAAGACGACCCTCGTGCCGCCGGCCCTCGCCGTCGCCCTGGAGGACGCCCCTGGCGGCCGCGTCGTCGTGACGCAGCCCCGGCGGCTCGCGGCCCGGGCGGCGGCGCGGCGGCTCGCGACCCTGCTCGGCGAGGAGCTCGGCGGCACCGTGGGCTACACCGTGCGGGGCGAGTCGCGGACGTCGCGACGCACCCGGGTCGAGGTCGTCACGACGGGCACGCTCGTCCGCCGGCTCCAGCGCGACCCGGAGCTGCCGGGCGTGGCGGGGGTCGTGCTCGACGAGGTGCACGAGCGGCACCTGGACGACGACCTCGCGCTCGCCCTGCTGGCGGACGTGCGCGAGAACCTGCGCGACGACCTCGCGCTCGTCGCGATGTCCGCGACCGTCGAGGCCGGGCGGACGGCGGAGACGCTCGGCGGGGGAGCGCGACCCGTCCCCGTGGTGCAGGTCCAGGGCGGCCTCCACCCCGTCGACGTCGTCTGGTGCCCCGCGCCCGGTCCGCGCACCGACGCCCGCGGCACGTCGCCCGCGCTGCTCGACCAGGTGGTCGCCACCACGCACCGCGCGCTGCGCGAGCGCACGGGCGACGTGCTCGTGTTCGTCCCCGGCGCGCGCGAGGTGGACACCGTGTCGGGAGCCCTGGCGCGCGGTCTGTCGGACGTCGACGTGCGTCCGCTGCACGGCCGCCTGCCCGCACGCGAGCAGGACCGGGCGCTCGAGCCCGGCCCGCGGCGCCGGGTCGTGGTCTCGACGGCGGTCGCCGAGTCGTCGCTCACGGTCCCGGGCGTCCGGGTCGTCGTGGACGCCGGGCTCGCGCGCGAGCCCCGGACGGACGTCCGCCGGGGGCTGCCCGGCCTCGTGACGGTCGCGGTCAGCCGGGCGGGTGCCGAGCAGCGCGCAGGACGGGCCGGGCGCGAGGGCCCGGGAGCGGTGTACCGCTGCTGGTCGGAGGGCGACCACGCGCGCCTCCCGCGGCACCCGGAGCCGGAGATCCGCACGGCGGACCTCACCGGGTTCGCGCTCGAGCTCGCGTGCTGGGGCAGCCCCGACGGCGCGGGGCTCGCGCTGCTGGACCCGCCGCCCCCGGCCGCCTGGGCCGCCGCGCGCGACGTGCTGCACGGCCTGGGTGCCGTGGGGCCGGACGGGGTGACGCCGCTCGGACGCCGCATCGCCGCCGTCCCCGCCGACCCGCGCCGCGCCCGGGCGCTGCTCGACGCCGCCCCCGAGGTGGGCGCGGAGCTCGCCGCGGAGGTCGTGGCGCTGCTCTCGGAGGACGTGCGCGTACCCGGGGCCGACCTCCCGGCGGCGCTGCGCGCGCTGCGCCGCGGAGGTCCGGGCACCGGAGCCTGGGCCGCGCAGCGGGACCGGCTCGCGCGGGTCGCGCGCGCCGCCGCGACCGAGGACGGCTCTCCCCGGGGACCGGGTCCGGCCGCGCGGCGCGGGCGGACCGACGACGCCGCCGTCGGGCACGTCGTCGCGCTCGCCCACCCGGACCGCCTCGCCCGCCTGCGACCCGGCGGCGAGACCTACCTCCTGGTGTCCGGGGCGGGCGCGCGCCTGCCCGCAGGCTCGCCGCTGCAGGGCGTGCCGTGGCTCGCGGTCGCCGACGTGGACCGCGCGCCGGGCCGGGCGGACGCCGTCGTGCGGTCCGCCGCGCCCGTCGACGAGGCGACGGCGCGGGCGGCGGCGGCACCCGCGCTGCGGACGACCGGCGTCGCCGGATGGACGGGCGGGCGCGTGCGCGCCGCCCGGGTCACCTCGCTCGGCGCGATCGAGCTCGCGCGCGAGCCGTGGCGGGACCCGCCGGCGGACCTGCTCGCGGCGACCGTGCGCGACGGGCTGCGCCGGGACGGTCTGGACGGCCTCCCGTGGTCCGACGGCGCGCTCCGGCTCCGGGACCGCCTGCGGTTCCTGCACCGGGTGCTGGCCGACCCGTGGCCCGACGTCGGTGACGACGCGCTCCTGGACGCCCTCGACGTCTGGCTGGGCCCGGAGCTGCCGGCCGTCGCCCGCGGGCGGGGCACGGGGCAGGGCGCAGACCTCGCGGGTGCGCTGCGCCGCCTCCTGCCGTGGCCGGAGGCCGCCCGCCTCGACGCGCTCGCGCCCGAGCGGCTCGAGGTCCCGAGCGGGTCGCGCGTGGCGGTGGACTACGGGCAGGACCAGCCCGTGCTCGCGGTCCGGCTCCAGGAGACGTTCGGCTGGGCGAGCACGCCGCGCGTCGCGGACGGGCGCGTGCCCGTCCTGCTGCACCTGCTGTCCCCGGCGGGTCGTCCGGCCGCGGTCACGGCGGACCTGGCCTCGTTCTGGGTGCAGGGCTACCCGCAGGTGCGCGCCGAGCTGCGGGGCCGCTATCCCAAGCACGCGTGGCCGGAGGACCCGGGGTCCGCCCGGCCGCTGCGGGGCACGCCGCGCCCGCGTCGACGCGACGCCTGAGCAGGTGGAGGGCCCTGGTCCTCACGACGTACGGTCTCGCCGCGGGAAGTCGTTCGTCGGGATGACGACGCCGCGCGCCGCGGGGCGGAAGACTCGTCACCGGGCGCGGCGCTGCCGGGCGGGAATCCTCAGGGGCGAACCGGGGGTTTCCCTGATGGTCGACGTCGTCGCGCTCCGTAGGCTTGTCGTGGCGCAGGACGCCCGACCTGCCGCCGCCGCCCGCCTGGCCTCCCCGCCAGCCGACGAACGAGGACGCCGTTGCCCGACGCCGTGTCGACCTTCCTGGAGAATCTGGAGACCTGGATTCTCGCCCTCGCGGCGTCCGCGTGGATCTATCCCGCGCTGTTCGGCTTCGCGACGATCGACGGGTTCTTCCCGCCCATCCCGAGCGAGTCCGTCGTCATCACGCTCGCCGTGTCCGCGCACGCGACCGGCGAGCCGAACCTGCTCCTCGTGCTCCTGGTGGCCGCGGCCGGCGCGTGGACGGGCGACCAGATCGCGTTCTCGATCGGCCGCGCCATCGGCACCGACCGCGTCCGGTTCCTGCGCTCGCCCCGGGGCCGCAAGGCCGTGGCCTGGGCGGAGCGGGCCCTCGCGCACCGTGGGGCGTCGTTCATCCTCGCCGCGCGCTACATCCCCGTCGGCCGCGTCGCGGTGAACATGACGGCCGGCGCCGTGGGCTACCCGCGCCGCCGCTTCATGGCGTTCTCCGGGATCGCGGCCGTCACGTGGGCGGTGTACTCGGTCCTCATCGGGCTCGTCGCGGCGCAGTGGCTGGGCCACGAGCCGCTCCTCGCGATGGTCGTGGGCGTCGTCCTGGGGATCGCGACGGGCTTCGTCATCGACCGCGTGCTCATGATGCGCGCGCGCCACAAGGGCGAGCTGCCGCAGACCGAGAGCACGACGTCCCCGGAGCAGGAGACCGCGGACGAGCCGAGCACCCAGGAGAACCGGCCCGACGCGGCACCCCGCGCCTCCTGAGGACGCGGGGGCGCAGGGCTCCTCCCGCCCCGACGCGTCAGAGCTTGCGCAGCCGCACCCGCTGGACCGAGTGGTCGGAGCCCTTGGTGAGCACGAGCGTCGCGCGGCCGCGCGTCGGCAGGATGTTCTGCTCGAGGTTCGGGGCGTTGATCGCGTCCCAGATGGACTTCGCCTTCTCGACCGCCTGCTCGTCCGTGAGGTCGGCGTAGCGGCGGAAGTACGACTCGGGCCGGGCGAAGGCGGTGCGACGCAGGGCGAGGAACCGGTCCACGTACCACTGCCGGATGTTGCGCGTGCGCGCGTCGACGTAGATCGAGAAGTCGAAGAAGTCCGAGACCGCGACCGTGGACTCGTCGTGCGCGCTCGGCCGGGCCGGCTGGAGCACGTTCAGCCCCTCGACGACCAGCACGTCGGGCTTGCGCACGACCGCCTCTGCGCCGGGGACGATGTCGTACGTGAGGTGGTCGTAGACGGGCGCCTTGACCTCGGCGTGGCCCGCCTTGACCCGGGACAGGAACCGGATGAGCGCGCGCCGGTCGTACGACTCGGGGAACCCTTTGCGCTCCATGAGGCCGCGGCGGGCCAGCTCCGCGTTGGGGTACAGGAAGCCGTCGGTCGTGATGAGCTCCACGCGCGGCGTCTCGGGCCAGCGGGCCAGCATCTCGCGCAGGACGCGCGCGGTCGTGGACTTGCCCACCGCCACCGACCCGGCGACGCCGATGACGTACGGCGTGTTCCCGGTCTCCTCGCGGAGGAACGTCGACGTCGCCTCGTGCAGCCCCGACGTCGCGGTCACGTAGAGGTTGAGCAGGCGCGACAGCGGGCGGTAGACGGCGTCGACCTCCGCGAGGTCGATGGGGTCGCCGAGCCCGCGCAGCCGGGTGACGTCGTCGTCGGTGAGGGGGAGCGGCGTCGACTCCGACAGGCGGCTCCACACCGCCCGGTCGAGGTCGACGTACGGGGAGGACGACGGTGCCGCGAGGTGGGCCGGCAGGAGGTCGGACGGGTCGTCGACGGGGGAGGGCACCCGACTGATTCTGCCGGATGCGTGCGGGTGCCGGTGCACGGCCCCGCGGCCGGGGCCGTCGCGCGCCCCGGTCCGGTCACGTCCTGACCGGGTCGCTCCCCGCCCGCACCCGGCCGCGGGCCCGGGATCAGGGCGCGGCGTCGCGGGGTCGTGCGGGCCGCCTGCCGCGCGCGGGCTCCGGGGTCGGGCCGGGCCCGGGGAGGGCGAGGTCCGGCAGCCGGGACATCAGCGAGTGCGCGTCGGCCGGGGCGTGCGCGTGGACGTCGTTGTCGAGGTAGACCTCGACGTCGTGGCCGGCCTCGCACCAGCCCCGGATGCGCTGCGCCCACGCGTCCAGGACGTGCGGGCGGTACCCGCTCGTGTACAGCGAGGTGTCGCCGTGCAGCCGCACGTACACGAGGCGGCTCGTGACCGCCTCCACGAGCGGCCACTGCCCGGCGCCGTCGGAGATCGCGAAGGCCACCCGGTGCCGGCGCAGGACGTCGAGCGCCGCGTCGCTCGCGAACGACGCGTGCCGCGGCTCGAGCGCGTGGGCCAACGGGCGGTCGGCGTCGACCTCGGCCCAGGCGGGTGCGCGCAGGCGGTCGTCGTGGTCGCCGGCGAGGCGGGCGGCCTCGGCCGTCGTCCGCGGCAGGAGGGCGAGGAACTCGTCGAGCAGTCCGGCGTCGAAGGTCGCGCGTGCCGGGAGCTGCCACAGGACGGGACCGAGCCGGTCGCCGAGCGCGAGCACGCCGCTCGCGAAGAAGTTGGCGAGGGGCGTGCGCACGTCCCGCAGCCGCTTCATGTGGGTGACGAACCGCGGCCCCTTGACCGCGAAGGTGAACCCCTCCGGCGTCTGCTCGCGCCACGCGACGAACGACGACGGACGCTGCAGCGAGTAGAAGGACCCGTTGAGCTCGACCGCCGGGAACACGGACGCGACGTGCTCGAGCTCGCGGCGCTGAGGGAGGCCGGGCGGGTAGAACGGGCCGCGCCAGTCGGCGTAGCGCCATCCCGAGAGACCGATCCGCACGGTGGGCACGAGACCCAGCCTCGCCGGACGTCGCGCCGCACGCGCGCCGGGGCGCTTTTGGCAGCGGGCCTGACGAAAAACCGCGGGATCGTGCGTCCGCGGAGGGGTCCGCGTCCGTGGATAGACTCGATCACCATGTGCGGAATCGTGGGCTACGTAGGCCCTGGAACCATGGTCGGAGAGGCCTCGGGGCGACCCCTCGACGTCGCTCTCGAAGGACTCGGCAGGCTCGAGTACCGCGGCTACGACTCGGCCGGGGTCGCGCTCGTCGCGCCCGGGATCGACGCCGTCGCGTTCGCCAAGAAGTCGGGCAAGCTCGCGAACCTCGTCGAGGAGATCGACCTGCACCCGCTCCCGGCGGCGACCGCGTCGATCGGCCACACGCGCTGGGCGACGCACGGCGGCCCGACGGACACCAACGCCCACCCGCACCTCGCGGACGACGACCGCCTCGCGGTCATCCACAACGGGATCGTCGAGAACTTCGCGACGCTCAAGTCCGAGCTGCTCGCCGAGGGCGTGCAGTTCCGGTCCGAGACGGACACGGAGGTCGCGGCGCAGCTCCTCGCGGGGGCGTACCGCGACACGAAGGACCTCACGCTCGCGATGGGCCGGGTCGCGCGGCGGCTCGAGGGCACCTTCACGCTGCTCGCCGTGCACGCCGACTCGCCCGACACGGTCGTGGGCGCCCGGCACGACTCCCCGCTCGTCGTCGGGATCGGCGAGGGCGAGAACTTCCTCGGCTCCGACGTCGCGGCGTTCATCTCCCACACCAAGGAGGCGCTCGAGCTCGGGCAGGACCAGATCGTCACGATCACGCCGACGTCGGTCGAGGTGACCGACTTCGACGGGAACCCGGCCGAGGCCAAGCGGTACACCGTCGACTGGGACGCGGCCGCCGCGGAGAAGGGCGGGTTCTCGTCCTTCATGGACAAGGAGATCCACGACCAGCCGCACGCGGTGGCGGACACCCTGCTCGGCCGGACGGACCCGTCGGGCAAGCTCGTGCTCGACGACGTCCGCATCGACGAGGCCGTGCTCCGGTCGGTCGACAAGATCATCGTCGTCGCGTGCGGAACCGCCGCGTACTCGGGCCACGTCGCGAAGTACGCGATCGAGCACTGGTGTCGCATCCCCGTCGAGGTCGAGCTCGCGCACGAGTTCCGCTACCGCGACCCGATCGTCGACGAGAAGACGCTCGTCGTGGCGGTGACGCAGTCCGGCGAGACGATGGACACGCTCATGGCCGTGCGCCACGCGCGCGAGCAGGGTGCCAAGGTCATCTCGATCGTCAACACGCACGGGTCGACCATCCCGCGCGAGTCCGACGCCGTGCTCTACACGCACGCAGGGCCGGAGATCGCGGTCGCCTCGACCAAGGCGTTCCTGTCGCAGATCACCGCGGCCTACCTCCTCGGGCTCTACCTCGCGCAGCTGCGCGGGAACAAGTTCCCGGACGAGATCTCGGCGATCCTCGAGGACCTGCGCGACATGCCGCGCAAGATCCAGACCGTCATCGAGCGCGGCGAGTACGTCCGTGCGACCGCCCGCTCCATGAAGGACGCGACGTCCGTCCTCTTCCTCGGCCGTCACGTCGGGTTCCCGGTCGCGCTCGAGGGTGCGCTCAAGCTCAAGGAGCTCGCGTACATCCACGCCGAGGGCTTCGCCGCGGGCGAGCTCAAGCACGGGCCGATCGCGCTCATCGACGAGGGCCAGCCGGTGTTCGTCGTCGTGCCGTCGCCGAAGGGCCGCGAGGGCCTGCACTCGAAGGTCATCTCGAACATCCAGGAGATCCGGGCCCGTGGAGCGAGGACGCTCGTCATCGCCGAGGACGGGGACGACGCCGTGCGCCCCTACGCGGACGAGATCTTCTGGGTCCCCGAGTCGCCCACGCTGCTCTCGCCGCTGCTGGCCGTCGTGCCGCTGCAGATCTTCGCGATGGCGCTCGCCACGGCCAAGGGCCTCGACGTCGACCAGCCCCGCAACCTGGCAAAGTCGGTCACGGTGGAGTAGCCCTCCGCCGAACCCGTCGCACGCCGATCAGGTGGTCCTGGTTCGTCCGGTCTCCCGGAGGAGCCAGGACCACCTGCTCGTGGTGGCGGGATCGCCTGGCCGGGGGACGGCAGGCCGGAGGCCCGGTCGTAGGGTGGGCGCATGATCAAGGGCGTGGGGATCGACGTCGTGGACGTCGCGCGGTTCATGGAGACCCTCGGGCGGACGCCCCGGCTCCGGGAGAAGCTGTTCACGGACGCCGAGCGCGACCTGCCGCCCGCGTCGCTCGCCGCGCGGTTCGCCGCGAAGGAGGCCATCGCCAAGGCGCTCGGCGCCCCGGCGGGCATGCGCTGGCACGACGCGACGGTGCACCGCGTCGTCGGAGGTCCGCCACAGGTCGAGATCACCGGCACGGTCGCGGCGCGCGCGGCCGCGCTCGGCATCACGGCGTGGCACCTGAGCATCTCCCACGACGCCGGCATCGCCTCGGCCATGGTCGTGGCGGAGGGCTGACCAACCGCGTGGCGGTCAGGACTGGAGGGCGGGGATGACCTGGCGCTGGAAGAGCTCGAGCTGGTCGCGGTCGGTCGCGGCGAACGGGAAGTAGCCGATCGCGTAGCCGAGGCCCTGGTCGCGCAGGCCTGTGAGGGTCTCGACGATCTGCTCCGGCGTGCCGACCAGGGGGCCGTTCCGCCACGACGCGACGTTGTCGTCCGCCTTCTCGGGGAAGTACCGGCGCGCGTGCTCCTCGATCCGGTCCAGCCGGTCGGCGACGTCCTGCTCGGTCTCGCCGATGACCACGTTGTAGTTGGCCGACCGGGTGATCTCGCCGAAGTCACGGCCGAGGTCGCGGCAGTGCTGCTCGAGCACCGCCGACTTGTGCGCGAACCCCTCGGGCGAGCCGTCGAAGTTGGTGTACTGCGCGTGCTGCGCGGCGATCCGCAGCGTCTTCTTCTCGCCGCCGCCCGCGATCCACAGCGGGATGCTCGGCTTCGCGCCCTCGCCGTCCACGACGACCCGCTGCAGGGGCTGCGGGTAGCAGAGCGCGCCGTCCACCTGGTAGCACTGGCCCTCGAAGGTGCCCGACGATCCCGTGCGCCACATGCTCGCCATGATCTGGACGCCCTCGTCGAGCGCGCGCAGACGCTCGCCCGCGCTCGGGAACCCGTACCCGTACGCACGCCACTCGTGCTCGTACCAGCCCGCGCCGATGCCCATCTCGAGCCGCCCGCCGGAGACGTGGTCGACGGTCGCGGCGACCTTCGCCAGGTACGTCGGGTCCCGGTACGCCATGCACGTGCACATCTGGCCGAGCCGCACGCGCTGCGACGCCGCCGCGAACGCGGCCATGAGCGTCCACGCCTCGTGCGTCGCCTCGGTGCTCGGGGTCGGCGTGGTGTGGAAGTGGTCGTAGACCCACACGCCGTCCCACGCGAACTCGCCGCCCGGCAGGGGCTCGCCCGCGGCGGCGTTGTCGGCGTAGTGCAGGAGGGAGAGCATCGTCTTCCAGTGGTCCTCGGGTGCGACGTCGACGAGGTCGTAGCGCCAGCCCTGGGGGATGAAGAGTCCGAATCGCATGGTCGTCACCCTATGCGGGTCCGTGCGGCCCGCAGCGCGCCCCCGGGCGTCGTCTCACCGCTCGGTCGCGCCGCTCCGCAGGCGCCGCCGCGCAGGCGACGAGGGCGCACGGTGGGCAGGATGAGGTCATGATCGAAGCCTGGTCCGCCGCCGACGTGCGCGCCGCCGAGGAGCCGTTGCTCGCCGCGGGCGTCCCGCTCATGGAGCGCGCCTCGTTCGCGCTCGCGACGATCGTCGCGCGCGACGTCGCGCGACGACGGTCGGTCGCGCTGCCCGACGGCGGCCGTCGGGACGGGCGCGTCACCGGCGCCCGGGCGGTCCTGCTCGTGGGGTCGGGCAACAACGGCGGGGACACCCTCCACGCGGGTGCGTACCTCGCGCGCCGGGGCGTCGAGGTGCTCGCGGTCCTCACCGGCGAGCACGCGCACGCGGGCGGGCTCGCGGCGCTCCGGGACGCGGGCGGGTCGGTCGAGGTGCTCGTCGGCAGCCCCGAGGACCCGACGCGCGCGGACCGCCCGCACGACCACCTGGACACGCACGTCGCCAGCCGCGTCGCTGCGCAGGTCCTGCGGGCCGACGTCGTGCTGGACGGTCTCGTCGGCATCGGCGCCCGGGGTCCGCTGCGCGGCGTCGCGGCGGACCTCGTGCGGCACGTCTCCGCGGTGCTCGACGGCAGGGCGCCCGGCGGCGTACCCGGTGGGGGGCTCGACGGGGACGACGCGCCTGGGGCGGGTGGCGGCGCCCGCGCCGGGTCGGGAGGCCGTCCCTGGGTCGTCGCGGTGGACGCGCCGAGCGGCATCGGCGTCGACGACGGGACGGTGCCGGGCCCCGTGCTGCGCGCCGACCGCACCGTGACGTTCGGCGCCGCCAAGCCGGGGCTGCTCCTGCCGCCCGCGACGCACCTCGCGGGTCACGGCGCGGTCGTCGACATCGGGCTGCGCCTCGGCACGCGGACCCCGGACGCGTCCGCTCCGGACGCCTCGCCCGTCCCGGACGGGTCGTCGGCTCGGGAGGGGGCCCACGCCCCGGACCGCGGGACCGCGACGCCGGTCGTGCGCCGGCTGGAGCCGGCGGACGTCGCCGCCCTCTGGGCCGTGCCCGGCGCGACCGACCACAAGTACACGCGCGGCGTCGTCGGCGTCGTCGCGGGCACGCCGACCTTCCCGGGCGCCGCGGTGCTCGTCACGAGCGCGGCCGTCCGCACCGGTCCGGGCATGGTGCGCTACCGCGGGCCCGACGACGCCACGCGCGCCGTCCTCGCGGCCCGCCCCGAGGTGGTGCCCGCCCCGGGCCGCGTCCAGTCCTGGGTGCTGGGCCCGGGCGTCCCGGCGGTCCCCGGCCCGGACGACGACCCGGTGGACGACGGCGGGCAGCACGAGCGGGTGCGGGACGCGCTCGCCGCCGCGACGAGCACCGACGCCGCGGACACCGACGCCGCGGGGGAGCGCGTGCCCGTGGTCGTCGACGCCGGGGCGCTGTCGCTGCTGCCCGACCGCTGCCCGCCGTCGGTCGTCCTCACCCCGCACGCGGGGGAGCTCGCGACGCTGCTGCGGTCGCACGGCGACGACGTGACGCGCACCGACGTCGAGGCCGAGCCGCTGCGGTGGGCGCGACGCGCGCACGCGGCCACGGGCGCGACGGTGCTGCTCAAGGGCTCGGCGACCGTCGTCGTCGGGCCGGAGGGTGCGTGGTCGCAGGCGGACGCGCCCGCGTGGCTCGCGACCGGCGGAGCGGGGGACGTGCTCGCCGGGATCCTCGGCACGGTGCTCGCGGCGCACGCCGCGCGGGTCGTCCGGGAGCCGGGGCTGGCGGCGGCGCTCGCGGCCGCGGCCGCCGTCGTGCACGGCCTCGCGGCGGAGCGCGCGAACCCGGGCGGCCCGGTCGCGGCGCTCGACGTCGCCGACGCGGTGCCCGCCGTCGTCGCGGGGCTGCTCGCCGCGCGCTGAGCGGCGCGGTGCTCGCGGGGCTTCGACCCGTCAGCGCCCCGCAGACCCCGGGACCGTGGGGGTGCTGACAGGTCCGGGCAGGACGCGCCGGTACCGTGGAGGGCGTGGTCCCCCTCCCCGTGCGCGACGGTCTCAACCCGACGCGCCTCGTGCTGCCGCACGACGCCGAGAGCGTCGCGCGGTACACGCGCACGCTCGACTACGTGCGCCACCGGTTCCCGGACGACGCCGCACGCCTGGCCGAGAAGGTCGCGGCGGGCGAGGTCGTCGACGGGCGCGGCCGGCCGGTCGACGCGACCACGCCGTACGAGCCGCGCGGCTTCGTGTTCCTCTACCGGGACCCGCCGGTCGAGCCCGAGGTGCCGTTCGAGGTCCGCGTGCTGCACCGCGACCGGGACCTGCTGGTCGTGGACAAGCCGCACTTCCTCGCGACGATCCCGCGCGGGGCGTACGTGGCACGGTCGGTGCTCGTGCGGCTGCGGCGCGACCTCGACCTGCCCGACCTCAGCCCCGCGCACCGGCTCGACCGCGTGACGGCAGGCGTCCTGCTGCTCACGCTGCGCCCGCAGGTGCGCGGCGCGTACCAGGAGCTCTTCGCGCGGCGCGAGGTGCGCAAGACGTACGAGGCGGTCGCCCCGTGGGACCCGGCGCTGGAGCTGCCCGCGACTGTGCGCAGCCGCATCGTCAAGCGCCGCGGCGTCATGCGTGCGGAGGAGGTCGACGGCGAGCCCAACGCGGAGAGCCGCGTCGACGTGATCGAGACCGACCCGGCCCGCGGCCTCGCGCGCTACCGGCTGGAGCCGCACAGCGGCAAGACGCACCAGCTCCGGCTGCACATGGCCCGGCTCGGGGTGCCGATCGTGCACGACAACTTCTACCCCGAGGCGTACGACGTCGCGCCGGACGACTACGCGCGCCCGCTCCAGCTCGTGTCGCGCTCGCTCGCCTTCGCCGACCCGCTCACCGGGCAGCCGCGGCGCTTCGAGACCGACCGGGCGCTCGACGCCTGGTGAGAGGTCGTCACGGCCGGAGCGCGACGCCCGGCGTGGGGACGCGCAGGAGGTCGGTCAGCCCGGCGGCCGCGAACGCCCGCTCGACGTCGGCGACCGACTCGCTGAAGTGCGCCCACCCGTCGGCGTGCACCGGGACGACGACGCGCGCCCGCAGGAGCCGCGCGACCTCGGCCACGCCCGCGCCGTCGAGCGTGAGCGCCGCGCCGTCGAGGATCGCGGGGACGCGCGCCGCGCCCGCGTGGACGATCGCGACGTCGACGGGCCCGACCCGGTCGGGGACCTCCGCGACGAGCCCCGGGGCGGCGTTGTCGCCGGACAGGTAGACGCGCGGGAGCCCGTCGCCGTCGAGCACGAACCCGGTGACGTCGCCGAGCACGCGCTCCGCGCCCTCCGGCCCGTGGCGCGCGGGGACGCCGGTCACGCGCAGCGCCCCGCCGTCGGGCCGGGGCAGCACGGCCGACTCCCACGGGGCGAGCCCGACGACGCCCGGGACCTCGGGCGCGAGCCGCGCGGCGCCGGCGGGGGTCGTGAGGACGTGCGGGACGTCCGGCAGGAGCGCCCGGCCGCTGAGGTCGAGGTTGTCGACGTGCTGGTCGTGGGAGACGAGCGCGACGTCGAGCGGGCCGAGCGCGTCGGGCGACGCGGCCGGGCCGTGCAGGCGCGTGCTCGTGCCGCCGCCGGGGCGCGGGTAGTCGCGGGGCGCGTCGAACCCGGGGTCGGAGACGATCGTCAGCCCGCCGAGGCGGAGCAGGAGCGCCGGCCCACCGACGTGGAGCAGGGTGAGCCCGCCGTCGTCGGGCGTCGCGTGCGCGGTCTCGTCGGGCCGGGGGACGGGGTGCGGTGCGGTGGTCATGGGTCGAGCCTCCCGTGCGGGACGTCGACCCGACAGTGGCCCGCAGGTCGATGATCGGTAGGATCGGGCCATGAGTCTCCTGGCCGCTGCCGACGTCGCGGAGTCCGCCCGGGTGCCGGCCCGCGAGCGCGCGCGGGAGTCCGCCCGGCACCCCGAGCGCGTCGCCGTCGTGGCGTTCGACGGCATCAGCCCGTTCCACCTCGCCGTCCCGAGCCTCGTCCTGGGCTCGGACGCGCTCGCCGGGGGCGCGGGGCCCGCGTACGACGTCGTGGTGTGCGCGCCGACGCCCGGGCGGCTCGCGACGTCCGCCGGCTTCGCGCTCCACGTCGACCACGGGCTGGAGGCGATCGAGGGCGCGGCGACCGTCGTGCTGCCGAGCTGGCACCCCGACGTCGAACCGCCGCCCGCGCTCCTGGCCGCGGTCCGGGCCGCGCACGCCCGCGGCGCCCGCGTCGTCGGGCTGTGCCTGGGCGCGTTCCTCGTCGCGGCGAGCGGCGTGGCGGACGGGCGGGAGGTCGTGACGCACTGGCGCGCGGCCGAGCGGCTCGGCCGGGACCATCCCGCCGTGACGGTCCGCAGCGACGTCCTGTGGGTCGACCACGGGGACGTCGTCACGTCGGCCGGGACCGCCGCGGCGCTCGACTGCTGCCTGCACCTCGTCCGGCAGGACCACGGTGCGCGGGTCGCGGCGTGCGTCGCCCGTGCGCTCGTGCTCGCGCCCCACCGCACGGGCGGGCAGGCGCAGTTCGTCCCCGCGCCCGTGCCGCCGCAGGACACGGCCGACCCCGTCGAGCTCGCGATGGTCTGGGCGCGGGCGCACCTCGACGAGCCGATCTCGCTCGACGCGTGGGCGCGCGCCGCCGGGACGTCGCGGCGCACCTTCACCCGGCGGTTCGCCGCGCGCACCGGGCTCAGCCCGGTCCGCTGGCTGCTGGACCAGCGCGTCGACCGGGCGCGCGAGCTCCTCGAGACGACGGACCTGGCCGTGGACCGCGTCGCGGACGCCGCGGGCCTCGGCTCCGCGGAGTCGCTGCGCCACCACTTCCGGGCGCGGCTCGGGACCAGCCCGTCGCGGTACCGGGTCGAGTTCGGCGGCGCCCCGGTGGCCCGACCGGACGACCGCGACCCGGCGCGCCCGCTCGCCGGGCGACGACGGTGAGAGAATCGTCCACCGTGAGCGACACCCAGCGCACGACCCCGACCGGCGCACCCGCCGGTGCCCCCGCAGGACCCGCCTACCCCGCCCGCGCCGTCGTCGACCTGGCCGCGGTCCGCGACAACGTCCGCGCCCTCGCCGGGCACGCGCCGTCGGCCCAGGTGATGGCGGTCGTGAAGGCCGACGCGTACGGGCACGGCCTCGTGGCGAGCGCGCTCGGGGCGCTCGCGGGCGGCGCGACGTGGCTCGGGACCGCGCAGCCGAGCGAGGCGCTCGCCCTGCGCGCCGCGGGCATCGGGGCGGACCGCGCGCGCGTCCTCACGTGGCTCTACCCGCCCGGCGCGCCGCTGCGCGCGCTCGTGGAGGCCGACGTCGACGTGTCGCTCGCCGCCCGCTGGGCGGTCGACGAGGTGGTCGCCGCGGCCCGTGCCGCCGGCCGGACCGCGCGCGTGCACCTCGCGGTCGACACCGGCCTCGGCCGCAACGGGATCATGCCCGCCGACCTGCCCGACGTGCTCGACGCCGTCGCGCGCGCCCAGGCCGAGGGCGCGGTCCACGTCGTCGGCCTGTGGTCCCACCTCGCGTTCGCCGACGAGCCCGGGCACCCGAGCGTCGTCGCCCAGGCGGATGTGCTCGACGAGGCCGTCCGGCTCGCGGAGCGCGCCGGCGTCGCGCCCGAGCTGCGCCACCTCGCGAACTCCGCCGCGACGCTCACCGCGCCGCGCACCCACTACGACCTGGTGCGACCCGGCCTCGCGGTGTGGGGGATGACGCCCGTGCCGCAGCTCGGGCCGCCGTCGCGGTACGGGCTGCGCCCCGCGATGACGCTCGAGGCGCGCCTCGCCACGGTCAAGCGCGTGCCGGGCGGGCACGGCGTCTCCTACTCGCACCACTACACGACCCCGCAGGACACGACGCTCGGGGTCGTCCCGCTCGGCTACGGCGACGGGATCCCGCGGCACGCGTCGGGCGGCGGTCCCCCGGCCGCGCCCGGCGGGCCGGTCCTCGTCGGCACGCGCCCCGGCGCGGCCGGCCGCGTCCTGCGGGTCGCGGGCCGCGTGTGCATGGACCAGCTCGTGCTCGACCTCGGCCCGGACGCGACCGAGCGCGCGGGCGACGTCGTCACGCTGTTCGGCGCGGGCGACGGCGTCGAGCACGACGGCGTCCCCACCGCCGAGGACTGGGCGCGGGCCGCCGGGACCATCAGCTACGAGATCACGACGCGCCTCGGCGCGCGCGTGCCGCGCGAGCACGTGGGGACCCACGTGCTCGACGACGGCGCGCGGGCGCTGCTCGCGCGCGAACAGCACCCCAGCACGGAAAGGACGGTCCGCGCATGAGCGACGACCCGACCCCCACTGCGCCCGCCGGGCCCCCCGCCGACGTGGCCGACGCGCACGGCGTCGTCGTCCTGCCCGACGCCGACGCCACGCGCGCGTTCGGCCGCGCCCTCGCGGGCGTGCTGCGCGCGGGCGACCTCGTGATCCTCACGGGCGACCTCGGCGCGGGCAAGACGACGCTCACGCAGGGCATCGGCGCCGGGCTCGGCGTGCGCGGGCAGGTCGCGTCCCCGACGTTCATCGTCGCGCGCGAGCACCCGTCGCTCGTGGGCGGCCCCGCGCTCGTGCACGTGGACGCGTACCGGCTCGGCTCGCTCGACGAGGTTGACGCGCTCGACCTCGACTCGAGCCTGGAGGAGTCGGTGACCGTCGTGGAGTGGGGCAGCGGGCTCGTCGAGGCGCTCGCGGGCGACCGGCTCGAGCTCGTGCTCGAGCGCCCGCGCGGCGACGCGACCGAGGTCGTGCCCGGCGGTGCGGCCGACGACGAGGACGCGCCCGAGGCGGGCGCGCGCCGGGTGACGGTGCGCGGCGTCGGCGCGCGCTGGGCGGACCTCGACGTCGCGGCGCTGACCCGCTAGCCCGCTCGCGAGGAGGACGTCGCGGTCTCGGCCGTAGGCTGGGGCCGTGGCTGTTCTCGCGCTCGACACCTCCGCCTCCGTCACCGTCGCCGTCGTCTCCGACGACGGCGCTCGTCTCGCCCGCCGCGACGCGCCCGAGCGTCGCCGGCACGCCGAGGCGCTCGCCCCGCTCGTGGAGGAGGCGCTCGCCGAGGCCGGGGTCGACCGCGGCGACCTCACGGCCGTCGCCGTCGGCACGGGCCCCGCGCCGTTCACGGGCCTGCGGGTCGGGCTCGTCACGGCCCGGGCGCTGGGCTTCGCGCTCGGCATCCCCGTGCTGGGTGTCCCGAGCCTCGACGCGATCGCCGCCCAGGCGGTGAGCGACCTCGGCCTCGAGCCCGACGACGAGCTGCTCGTCGCGACCGACGCGCGCCGCCGCGAGGTGTACTGGGCGCGCTACCGCGTCGTCGCGCACGAGGGCCCGCACGCCGTGCCGGTGCTGGAGACGGTTGCCGGGCCCGACGTCGGGCCGGCGGCAGCGGTCGCCGAGCACGCCGTGGGCGCCGTCGTCGTGGGGGAGGGCGGCGAGCTCTACCCGGACGCGCTCGATGCCGCTGAGGACGCACCGCAGGTCCCCGACGCCGCCGTCCTCGCCCGGCTCGCGATCGCGCGCCGGGCCGCGGGGATCGACCAGCCGACCGAGCCGTTGTACCTGCGCCGCCCGGACGTCCACGAGGCCGCGGCGCGCAAGCGCGTGAGCGACAGCGCGCCCGCGGCGAGCCCCGCGCCGGAGGTGGCCCGATGAGCGCGCGCCGCTACGAGATCCGCCTGCGACCGCTCAGGGCGGCCGACCTCGACCGCGTCGTCGAGCTCGAGCGCGAGCTGTTCGGGCGCGGCGCCTGGACGTACGGGATGCTCGCCGACGAGCTCGCGGGGCTGGGCCGCTGGTACGTCGCCGCGGAGCCCGTGCGGCTCTACGCCGCCGGCCCGCAGCCCGTGGTCGGCTACGCGGGCCTGTGGTTCGACGGCGACGTCACGCAGGTCATGACCCTCGGCGTCGACCCCGCGTTCCAGCACCAGGGCGTCGGCTCGACGCTCCTGGAGGCGCTCATCGACCGCTCGCGCGACCTGGGCGCGAGCGCGGTGCTGCTCGAGGTGCGGATCGACAACGACCCGGCGCTCGCGCTCTACGCGAAGTATGGGTTCGAGCAGCTCGGCATCCGCAAGCGCTACTACCAGCCCGAGGACGTCGACGCCTACACGATGCGGCTCGAGCTCGGTGCGACCACGACGCCCGACGGGCCGGACGCGCCGGACTACGGGACGGCGTCCGAGACGGGCGCCGTCGCGTGACCGCGCCGGCGCCGCGCGGCCCGGGCCTCGGCACGGACGACCGCGGGTCCGACGCCGCGCGCCGTGACCGTGTCCTCGTCACCGCGGCCGCCCTGGCGGCGGCGCTCGCGGGTGGACGCCCGCCCGTCGTGCTCGACGTGCGGTGGGCGCTCGGCGTCACCGACGGCCGCGAGCAGCACCGCGCAGGGCACGTCCCGGGAGCGGTCTACGTCGACCTCGAGAGCGAGCTCGCCGCGCCGCCCTCGGCCGCGGCGGGGCGGCACCCGCTGCCCGAGCCCGCCGACCTCCAGGCCGCGGCGCGGCGTTGGGGCGTGCGCGCGGACCGGCCGGTCGTCGTCTACGACGCCGTGGGCGGCACGTCCGCCGCGCGCGCCTGGTGGCTGCTGCGCTGGGCCGGGCACGACGACGTGCGGATCCTCGACGGCGGGCTCGCCGCCTGGCAGGCGGCCGGGCACGCGCTCGACGAGGGCGACGTGCGGCCCGAGCCGGGCGACGTCGTCGTCACGCCGGGCGGGCTGCCCGTGCTCGACGCCGACGGCGCGGCCGACCTCGCGACGACGGGCGTCCTGCTCGACGCGCGCGCGGGCGAGCGCTACCGCGGCGAGGTCGAGCCGGTCGACCCGCGGGCGGGCCACGTCCCCGGCGCGGTGAGCGCGCCGACGACGGGCAACCTCGCCGCGGACGGGACGTTCCTGGACGCCGCGGCGCTGCGCGCGCGGTTCGCGGGTCTGGGCGTCGTGGACCGGGAGCGGGAGCCGGGCGCGGCGCGGCCCGCCGTGGGCGTGTACTGCGGGTCGGGCGTGACCGCCGCGCACGAGGTCGCCGCGCTCGCGACCCTGGGCGTCGACGCGGCCCTGTACGCGGGCTCGTGGTCGCAGTGGTCGAACGACCCCGCGCGACCCGTCGCGCCCTGACGCGAGGACCCGGACGCGCGCGAGGCGGCACCCCGTGGAGGGGTGCCGCCTCGCGCGCGTGACGACGGGTGGGGTGCTCAGAGGATCTCGGCGACCTGGTGGAAGTCGAGGCGGGCCTGGCGCGGGAAGTGCGCGCCCTCGTCCGCGGGGTAGCCCACGTTGATCGCGACGAGCGTGCGCCAGCCGGACTCGCCGAAGAACTCGCCGTCGATCCCTGCGGCGTCGAAGCCGGTCATCGGGCCGACGGACAGGCCGGCGGCGCGCAGCCCGACGATGAGGTAGCCGATCTGGATGAGCGCGTTGGTGCGGGCCATGCCCTCGCGCAGCTCGGTCTGCGGGTCGAGCTGCTCGGTCATGCCCTCGCGGAACGGCGCGAGCGTGCCGAGGTGCTGGTGGAACGACGGGTCGGCGGCGGCGATGACGGTCACGGGCGCGGCGAGCGTCTTGTCGCGGTTGAAGTCCGCCATGTGCGCGGCGAGGCGCTGCTTCGCCTCGGGCGTGCGGACGACGAGCAGGCGCAGCGGGAGCGTGTTCATCGCGGTGGGTGCCCAGCGGACGAGGTCCCAGGCCGCCTGGATCTGCGCGTCGGTGACGGGCTCGTCGGAGAAGGCGTGGGTCGTGTGCGCGTCGCGGAACAGGCGGTCCGCGGCCTGCGCGTCGATCGCGAGCTGGTCGGCCAGCCCGGTCGGCGCGGCAGGGGACTCGATGAGGGTGTCGGTGCTCATGACCGGACCAACGGTTGAGCGTTGAATCATCTTCCCGGCAGACGGTGTGACGTGAGCGACACGGCACGGGCCGGCCCCGCACGCGACTACCCTGGACGCCATGCCTTCCACGCTGTCAGTGAGCCGTCAGTGAGCGCCGGCGAGCCCCTGGTGCTCGGCATCGAGACGTCCTGCGACGAGACCGGCGTCGCGCTGGTCCGGGGTCGCGAGCTGCTCGTCGACACGGTCGCGAGCTCGATGGACGAGCACGCGCGCTACGGCGGCATCATCCCCGAGGTCGCGTCGCGCGCCCACCTCGAGGCGATGATCCCGACGATCGAGCGCACGCTCGGCACGGCGGACGTCGACCTGTCCGAGGTCGACGCGATCGCCGTCACCGCCGGGCCGGGGCTGGTCGGCCCGCTGACGATCGGCGCGTCCGCCGCCAAGGCGCTCGCGCTCGCGCTCGGCAAGCCGCTCTACGGCGTCAACCACGTCATCGGCCACGCGGCGGTCGACGAGCTGGTGCACGGCGCGTTCCCCGAGCGCGTCATGGCGCTCGTCGTGTCCGGCGGGCACAGCTCGCTCCTCCTGGTCGACGACGTCGCGACGTCCGTCACCGAGCTCGGCTCGACGCTCGACGACGCGGCGGGCGAGGCGTTCGACAAGGTCGGCCGCCTGCTGGGCCTGCCGTACCCGGGCGGGCCGCACATCGACCGCCTCGCGCGCGAGGGCGACCCGACGGCGATCCGCTTCCCGCGCGGCCTCACGGCCCGCAAGGACCAGGAGAAGCACGCGGACGACTTCTCGTTCTCCGGCCTCAAGACGGCCGTCGCGCGCTGGGTCGAGGCGCGGCAGGACGCGGGGGAGGAGATCCCCGTGCACGACGTCGCGGCCTCCTTCGCGGAGTCCGTCGCCGACGTGCTCACCGCCAAGACCATCGCGGCGTGCGAGCGGCACGGGGTGTCGACGCTCGTCGTCGGCGGCGGGTTCAGCGCCAACTCGCAGCTGCGCGACATGGCCGCGAAGCGCTGCGCGGAGGTCGGGATCGAGCTGCGCATCCCGCCGATCCGCTACTGCACCGACAACGGGGCGATGATCGCCGCGCTGGGGTCCGCCGTCGTGCGGGCCGGGGTGGCGCCGTCGAGCCTCGACATCGGCGTGGACTCGTCGATGCCGCTGACCGTGACCCACGTGTGACCCCGGAGCCCGGTCTCACGCCCGACGAGGCGCTGCGGCGCGCCCACGCCTGGGCGCGAGCGGCAGCATCGACGCCGCCCGGGCCCGAGCGCGCCCGGGCCGAGCACGCCGCGGCGTACTGGACGGCGCAGCACCGGGCGCTCCTCGTGGCCGTGCCCGCGTACGGGTCCGTCGCGGCGCCCGTCGGAGCGCCGCCCTACGGGACGGCGGGTCCGACGACCGCTCCGCCGTACGGCCAGGCCTACGGCGCCCCCGCGCTCTCCGGCGCCCCCGCGGCCCCGCCGGCCTACGGGGCACCGGCGGCGACCGTCCCCGCGTACGGGGCGTCCACCGTCTCGTGGGAGGTGCCGCGCCGGCGCCGAGGTCGTGCCAGGCGGGTCGTGATGTTCGTCCTCGTCCTGGTGGTGTCCGTCGTCGCGTACCTCGTCAACTCCCTCGGCGGGGCGCGGGACGACGGCGCGGTCCTGCCCACCGAGCAGGAGGGCGCCGTGCCGCCCCCGACGGTCTGGGAGGACGCGAGCCCCGACGCGACCGCGTCGGCCACCGGCGTGGAGGCCGACTGGAAGACGGGCGAGTACGCCGAGCCGCTGCCCGACCCCGTGCCGGGCGCGACGCAGACGACGCCGTTCCTGCCCGACCACCCCGACCCCATGGCGTGGCTGCTCGCGCTCAACCCCGCCAACGAGGGCGTGCAGGTCGTGTTCACCGACGACCCGACGCTGAACTGCGGCATGGCGCACGTCGCCGAGCACGACGCGTACGCGACGGGCTCGGCCGGGTGCTTCCAGCCCGCCCACCCGACGGTGCTGTTCGTGTGGTGGGGCGAGGACTCCGACCCGGCGACCAAGCAGGTGCTCCTCGCGCACGAGCTGTCGCACATGCTCCAGTGGTGGCACGAGTTCGACCTGCTCCAGTCGGCCGTCGACTCGGGGTTCGCGGAGGACGAGGAGTGGACGCACGCGCTCGAGACCGACGCGACGTGCCGCGTCCTGTCGTGGGGCGGGTACTCGGAGGCGGCGGCCGACCGGACGTCGTCGCCGTGCGACACCGACGACTGGTCGCCGACGTGGCTCGCCGACCGGGCCGCCGACCTCGGCGTGGTCCTGCGCGACTACTGACCACCGCGGGTGACCGTCAGAGCGGGCGGCCCGCCCGCATCTCCGCGACGAGCGAGCGCACGACGGCGTCGAGCTCGCCCCCGTTGCGGCGCGCGACGGCGCGCTGGCGCTGGTAGGAGGCCCCGCGGCGCACGATCGTGCGCACGCCGTCGAGCTCGTCGAGGCACCCGAGCCGGGCGGCGACGGGCTCGAGCTCGACGAGCAGCCGGCCGACGGCGTCGGTCACCAGCTCCTCGTTGCCCTCGCGGTCGAGGATGATGATCGCGTCCATGCCGTAGCGCGCCGAGCGCCACTTGTTCTCCTGCGCGAACCAGGGCGGGATGCTCGGGAGCTCGCGCCCCTCGTCGAGCATCGTCGAGAAGTGCTCGACCAGGCAGTGCGTGAGCGCGGCGAGCGCGAGCAGCTCCGAGATGTTGGTGACCCCGTCGCAGATGCGCGTCTCGAGCGTGCCGAACTGCGGGGCGGGGCGCAGGTCCCAGCGGATCTCGTCGAACGCGTCGATGACGCCCGTGTGCAGCATGTCCGCGACGTAGCCCTCGAGCTCCTCCCACGTGGCGAACTGGAACGGGAGCCCCGCGGTGGGGAGCTGCTGGAACATGAGCGCGCGGTTCGACGCGTACCCCGTGTCCTTGCCGCCCCAGAACGGCGAGCTGGCCGAGAGCGACTGCAGGTGCGCGAACGTCGTGAGCATCGCGCGCTGGACCGGCAGCACCTTGGCGCGGTCCTCGACGCCGACGTGCACGTGCACGCCGTAGATGAGCATCTGCCGCCCCCACCACTGGGTGCGGTCGATGAGCGTGGTGTAGCGCTGCTTGTCGGTGACCTTCTGCTGCGCCCAGCGCGCGAACGGGTGCGTGCCCGCGCTCATGAGCTCGACGCGCAGCGGGTCGGTCACCGCCCGCAGCTCCTCGATCGAGCGCTCGAGGTCCCGGCCGGCCTCCCCGACGGTGCGGCACACGCCGCTCACGACCTCGACCGTGTTGAGCAGCAGCTCCTGCTTGATCGACGGGTGCGTGCCGCCGTCCTCCGGGCGCACGGCGTCGAGGACCGTCTGCGCGACCTGGCGCAGGTCGCCGGAGTCCGCGTCGACCAGCGCGAGCTCCCACTCGAGCCCGACGGTCGAGCGCTCCGACCGCGCGAACGGGATCGCGGTGCGGCGCGGGAGGGCGCTCACCGCGGTCCGTCCTGGGTGGCGCCCCGCACGGCGTCGGCCGGGGGAGCGCCGAGCGGCTCCACGACGAGCACCTGCTGGGACCCGCCGACGCGCGTCAGGACGATCGTCGCGGTCGCGTCGCCCGTGAGCGCGAGCTGGCGGCGGAGCTGCTCGGGCGTCACGGCGGTGCCCCGCTTCTTGATCGTCAGGCGCCCGACGCCCCGCTCGCGCAGGTAGGAACGCAGGCGCTTGAGGCCGAACGGCATCGTGTCGAGCACGCGGTAGCCGCGCGCGAGCCCGTCGGCGAGGCCGGTCGCGTCGAGCGGCGCGGGGGAGTCGGTCGTCACGTACGCGATCGTCCGGTCGAGCAGCCGCCCGCCCAGCCCGCGCGCCGCGTGGGCGACGAGGCCCGCGCGGATGACCGCGCCGTCGGGCTCGTAGAGGTACTGCCCGACGCCGCCCACGTCGGGGACGACGTCGTCGTCGCCCGGGCGGTGGGCGACCCGGCGCGTCGTGGTGCGCTCGGTCCCGTCCGGCCCGGTCCACGTGGTGAGGACGAGCGCCGAGCGGCCCGGCCCCTCGGGCGCGAGCGGCCCGAACCAGAGGCCGGCCTCCACGACGTCGCCGTCGACCGAGACCCACTCGGTCTCGGCGTCCGCGGGCAGGCCGTCGTGCGGGATCCCGGGGCCGACCTTGATGCCGACAGCGGGGACCCGCTCGCGCAGCGCCCACACGGCGTCGAGCGGCGGGGCGTAGGCCTTCGGGTCGAACACGCGCTTGCCGCCCCGTGTCCGTCGGGCGGGGTCGGCGTACACGCCCTCGACCCGCTCGCCCTCGAGGTCCAGCGCGAGCCCGTCGCCGTGGCGCACCTCGGCCTCGGGGAAGTGGCGCAGGTTGACCGTCGCGATCGCTGCGGTGAGCTCGTCGACGTCGGTCGCGAGCACCTCCAGCTCCGCCGCCGCGAAGGCGAGCGCGTCGACGCCGATCCCGCTCGTGAGGTCGGCGACGCGCCGGATCCCCGCGTCCTGGTACCGGCGCGCGTGCAGGCCGGCGACGACGAGCCGGCTCGCCTGCTCCAGCCCCGCCTGCGTGAAGAGCATGCCGTCGGCGAACGCGCCGAGCTTGCCGCGGGCCGCGGCCCGCAGGCGCGACTGCGTGAGCGCCGCGGCGGCGAGGTCGGGGTCGACGCCCTTCGCGCGCAGCCCCGCCGAGAGCACGAGCGCCTGCTGCTCGTCGTACGGGGGGAGCGCGCCGAGCAGCGCCCAGCCCTCGGGGCTGAGCAGCTTGGTCAGCGTGGCGGCGTCCATGGCGTCGATCCTTCCACGGGGGACGGGGACCACGCGCAGCCGGGACCGCGATCGTCCGAGGGGCGGACGTTGGCACTCGCCTTGACCGAGTGCTAACGGCGACCTAGATTTGAGGACGTGCCGCCACCGCTCGCGGAGGTGGCACCACGTGCGACCAGGCTGTCCGGCACCCGCGACGACGGCCAGCCGGTGCGCTCGACCCATCCGTTGCAGTTCTCACCGCGAAAGGGGAGGTCCGACGTGTCGGTCCCCATCAAGCCGCTCGAGGACCGGATCGTCGTGAAGGCCCTCGAGGCCGAGACCACGACCGCATCCGGCCTGGTCATCCCGGACACCGCCAAGGAGAAGCCCCAGGAGGGCGAGGTCCTGGCCGTCGGTCCGGGCCGTGTCGACGACAACGGCAACCGCGTCCCGCTCGACGTGAGCGTCGGCGACAAGGTCATCTACAGCAAGTACGGCGGCACCGAGGTCAAGTACGGCGGCGTGGACTACCTGGTCCTGTCCGCGCGCGACATCCTCGCCGTGGTGGTCGGCTGACGCCGACCCGCTCCAGCAGCAGGGCCCGCGACCGTCCGGTCGCGGGCCCTGCTGCGTTCCGTGGCCGGTCGCCCCACCGTTCCCACGGGTCGTGCGCACGCGCTCCCGGTACGACGTCGGACCGGTGCCGTGCAGGTCTGCTGGTGGTGCTGCTGCTGGTCGTGCCGCCGGTGCTCAGCCGGTACGGCGCGCGCCGCCGGCGAGGATCGCCGCCCGCTCGTCCTCGCTCAGGCCGCCCCACACCCCGTACGGCTCGCGCACGCGGAGCGACTGCTCGCGGCACTGCATCATGACGGGGCACGAGTGGCAGATCGCCTTCGCGGCCTCCGCACGACGTCGTCGCGTCGAGCCGCGCTCCCCCTCGGGGTGGAAGAACAACGTGTCGTCCGCGTCGCGGCACGAACCCTGGTACTGCCATTCCCACAGCTCCATGACGGGCCCGGGAAGCCTTGAGATCTCAGCCATGGCGAACAACCTACAAGCGTTTCAGAAGTTGTTCAACCCCCCTGTGCGAGAAAAGTGAAGGGCCAGGTCACAGCCGGTTGATAGGGGAGAGGGGCTCGTTGGGACGGCGAGAACGATGCAGCGTCCGGGTCTACGCTGACGCGATGCGGAAGTGCTGGCGCGTTTGCGCGTATGGTGAACAAACTCTGCACAAGCCTGACTCGAAGGGTGCAGGACTGTGACCTGGACGAGGTGGCGGGACGGTGGCGCGGTCGGCAGAATCGATCCATGACCTCCGTCCGGTCCGCCCCCGACCCCGAGGGAGCCCGACCGAGCATGTCCACGAACCCCGGCCTCGCCGTCGCCGCCGTCGCGCGCCGGCTCGGTGTCGCGCCCGCGACCCTGCGGACCTGGGACCGCCGCTACGGCCTCGGGCCCTCGCAGCACCGCGCGGGCTCCCACCGGCGCTACACGGACGACGACGTCGCCCGTCTGGTCGTCATGCGGCGCCTCACGCTCGACGGCGTCGCGCCCGCCGACGCGGCCCGCGCGGCCCTCGCCGCCGACGACGACGAGCTCGACGCGCACCGCGGTGCGGTCTCGTTCGACGAGCACGGCGCCGAGGGCGGCCCCGACGACGACCTCGACGCGGACGACACGGCCCCCGAGCCTGCTCCGCCGTCGCGCCCGTTCCTGCGCGCGGTGCCTGGCGGAGAGTCGTCGCGGGGGACCGCGCCGCGTGCCCTCGGCGTGCGGGAGGCCCCGCGCCCCACGCGCGTGTCCGACGTCGTCGACGCCGCGATCGCCTACGACCAGCGCACGTGCGACCGGCTCCTGCGGATCCCCGCGGGCGGCGACCCGGCGGCCTGGTGGTCCGACCTCGTCGAGCCGGCGCTGGAGCGGCTCGCCGAGCGCACCGTGCTCGCGGGCCCGGGCGAGGTCCCCGAGGTGGTCCTCGCCAACGCGACGCTCGGCGCGCTGCGCGAGTACACGCAGGCGAGCGAGGACGCGATCGTCGCGGCCGGCGGCCCGCCCCGCAACCACCCGAGCCGCATGCGCCGGATCGTCCTCGTGTTCGCGGCGCCCGACGAGCCGCTGCCCCTGGCCGCGCATGCCCTCGCCGCGTCGCTCGCGTCGCACGGCGCGATGGCCCGCATCGTCACCTGCCCGGCCAACGTCCACCGCACGCTCGAGATCGTCACGATGGTGCGGCCGTCCGCGGTCGCCATGGTGACGACCCAGGCGCGCCCCGACCTGGGGATCGTCCACGCCGCGCACGAGGCGAACCCGAGCCTGCCGTTCTTCGTCGGCCTGCCGAGCGACGAGGCGGCCGGCGACCTCCCGCTCGCCGCGACGGTGCACCGCGTGCGCAGCTTCCCGGGGCTCCTGCACGAGCTCCTCGCGGTCGTCCGCTGAGGTGTCGGGCGGGGTGTCGCGCGGGCCCTCGTGCGCGGACGGCGCGGGAATACCGGAGGGCCCCGCGGCGTAGAATCCTGGTGTGACCGCCTCGCCCGTCCCCGCCGCCGCTCCCGACCGCGACCCCTTCGGTTTCCTGGGTCTCACCTACGACGACGTCCTCCTGCAGCCCGGCTACTCGGACCTGGCGCCGTCGGACATCGACACCACGACGCGCCTGACGCGCGAGATCTCGATCCGCGTCCCGCTCGTCTCGGCGGCCATGGACACCGTCACCGAGTCGCGCATGGCGATCGCGATGGCGCGCCAGGGCGGCATCGGCGTCCTGCACCGCAACCTCTCCATCGAGGACCAGGCGCTCCAGGTGGACCTGGTGAAGCGCACGCAGACGGGCATCATCGACAACCCGGTGACCATCGGCCCGGACGCGACGCTCGAGGAGCTCGACAAGACGGCTGGCGAGTACCGCATCTCCGGCTTCCCCGTGCTCGACGCGGAGCGCCGCCTCATCGGCATGGTCACCAACCGCGACCTGCGCTTCACGCCCGTCGCGGAGTGGGCGACGACCAAGGTCGACGAGGTCATGACGCCGCTGCCGCTCATCACGGGCCCGGCCGGGATCTCGCGGGAGGAGGCGACGGCCCTCCTGCGCAAGCACAAGCTCGAGCGCCTCCCGCTCGTCGACGCCGACGGCCGTCTCTCGGGGCTCATCACCGTCAAGGACTTCGTGAAGTCCGAGCAGTTCCCGCAGGCGTCCAAGGACGGTCAGGGCCGCCTGCTCGTGGGGGCCGCGATCGGCTACTTCGGCGACGCGTGGCAGCGCGCCACGACCCTCATCGACGCGGGCGTCGACGTGCTCGTCGCCGACACGGCGCACGGCAACGTGCGCATGCTCATCGAGATGGTCGCGCGCCTGAAGTCCGACCCGGCGACGCGCGACGTCCAGGTCATCGGCGGCAACGTCGCGACGCGCGAGGGCGCCCAGGCGTTCGTCGACGCGGGCGCGGACGCGGTCAAGGTCGGCGTCGGCCCGGGCTCCATCTGCACGACGCGCATCGTCACCGGCGTGGGCGTCCCGCAGGTCACGGCGGTCTACGAGGCGTCGCTCGCCGCGCGCCCGGCAGGCGTGCCCGTCATCGCCGACGGCGGCATGCGCCACTCGGGCGAGATCGGCAAGGCCATCGTCGCGGGCGCGGAGTCGGTGATGCTCGGCTCGATGCTCGCGGGCACCGAGGAGTCGCCCGGCGAGACGATCCTGGTCAACGGCAAGCAGTACAAGGCGTACCGGGGGATGGGCTCCATGGGCGCCATGTCCTCGCGCGGCAAGAAGTCCTACTCGAAGGACCGCTACTTCCAGGCCGAGGTCACGAGCGACGACATGATCGTCCCCGAGGGCATCGAGGGTCAGGTCGCGTACAAGGGCTCGCTCGGCACGGTCGCGCACCAGCTCGTCGGCGGCCTGCACCAGACGATGTTCTACGTCGGCGCGCGGACCGTCCCGGAGCTCCAGGAGAAGGGCCGCTTCATCCGCATCACGTCGGCGTCGCTCAAGGAGAGCCACCCGCACGACGTCCAGATGACCGTCGAGGCCCCCAACTACACGGGGTTCTGACGACACCCCCCGGGGGGCGCTGAGTGCATGAAAGAGTCGCGGTCGGACGTCCCGACCGCGACTCTCTCATGCACTCAGCAGGTAGGTAGGTGTCAGTCGCGGAAGGTCTCGATGTTGGCGCCGAGCTCGCGCAGGCGCTCCGTCAGGCCCTCGTAGCCGCGCGCGATGATGTCCACCCCGCGCAGGACCGACGTGCCCTTCGCCGCGAGCATCGCGAGGAGGATCACGACGGCGGGGCGCAGCGCCGGCGGGCAGCTCACCTCGGCGCCGGACCAGCGCGTCGGGCCGGTGACCTGGAGGCGGTGCGCGTCCAGGAGCCGCACGTCCGCCCCGAGGCGCGTGAGGTCCGTGAGGTGGATGGCCCGGCCCTCGTAGACCCAGTCGTGGATGAGCGTCGTCCCGTGCGCGTTCGCCGCGATGACGGCGAAGAACGGCAGGTTGTCGATGTTGAGCCCGGGGAACGGCATCGGGTGGATCTTGTCGATCGGGGCGTGCAGCTCGCTCGGGTGCACGGTGACGTCGACGAGGCGCGTCCGGCCGTTGCGGGCCAGGTACTCGGCGCTCAGGGTGTAGTGCAGGCCCATCTCGGACAGCGTCGCGAGCTCGATCTCCATGAACTCGATCGGGACGCGCGCGACCGTGATCTCGGACCCGGTGACGATGCCCGCGGTGAGCAGGCTCATCGCCTCGACCGGGTCCTCCGAGACGGCGTACTCCACGTCCACGTCGATGTCCGTGCGGCCGTGGACGCGCAGCGTCGTCGTGCCGATGCCCTCCACCCGGACGCCGAGCAGCTCGAGGTAGAAGCACAGGTCCTGGACCATGTAGTTGGGGCTGGCGTTGCGGATCGTGGTCACGCCGTCGCGGCGGGCCGCGGCCATGAGCGCGTTCTCGGTGACGGTGTCACCGCGCTCGGTGAGCACGACCGACAGGTCCGTCCCCGACGCCGGGGCGACCGTCGCGTGGTAGTTGCCGCCCGTCGCGGTGACCGCGAGGCCGAACGGCCGCAGCGCGATCATGTGCGGCTCCACGGTGCGCGTGCCGAGGTCGCAGCCACCGGCGTACGGGAGCTCGAACGCGTCCCGGAGCCCGAGCAGCGGGCCGAGGAACATGATGATCGAGCGGGTGCGACGCGCGGCGTCGACGTCGATGGCGGCGAGGTCGAGCTGGTCCGGCACGACGATCTCGAGGTCGCGGCCGCCGGTGGTCCAGGTCGCGCGGACGCCGATCGAGCGGAGCACGTCGACGATCCGGTCGACCTCGACGATGCGGGCGACGCCGCGCAGGGTGGTGCGGCCCCGGTTGAGGAGCGACGCGCACAGGAGCGCGACCGCGCCGTTCTTCGAGGAGTTGACCTCGATGCGCCCGGACAGGGTGTGGCCGCCCTGGACGCGCAGGTGCGCGTGCTTGGGTCCGCCGAGGCTGATGATCTCGGAGTCGAGCGCGAGGCTGATGCGGTTGAGCATCTCCAGGCTGAGGTTCTGGGCGCCCTGCTCGATGCGGTGCACGGCGCTCTGGCTCGTGCCGAGCCGCTCGGCGAGCTGGGTCTGCGTGAGGCCCCGGTTCTGGCGGGCGCCGCGGATGAGCGTGCCGACCTGCGTGAGTGGGGCGTCGTCGATCGCTGTCATGCGAGCGACGATAACTCATGGATGAGATATTCACGCGCCGACGTGCCGCAGCCCTGGCGGGATCACGGGTTTGTCACAAGATCTCCATCCGTGTCGTGAGATAGGCGATGTCCGCTACGAGGGCCAGCGGCCGTCCGCGCCGGCTCCGATGTAGGGCGGCTCACGGTCGGGGTCGAGCGCGTCGACCCAGCGGCGGTGCGCCGCGATCTGCAGGTCGTGGAGGGCGTCCGGGCCGAGGGTGCCGAGGTCCGGGAAGGCGCGCACGAGGGCGTCGAGGAGGTCGAGCGTGGCGAGGACGTCCGCGTCCGCGGTGTGCAGCGGGCCGACGTCGAGCACCTCGTAGCGCGCGCAGAGGTCGACGAGCCGGCGCTTGCCCTCGCGCTCCGGGTCCCACGCCCGGTCGAGCACGAGCGGGTCGAGCACCGGGCGCACGGGCCGCCCGAGCCGGGCGGCGAGCGTCGGCAGGCCGTGCCGGACGAGCTCTGCGTCGAGGAGGGACAGGTCGAACGCGGCGTTGTACGCGACGAGCGGGACGCCGTCGCGCTGGGCGTCGACGACGAGCGTCGCGATCTCCTCCAGCGCCTCGGCCGGCGCGGCACCGCGGGCGGCCGCGTGCGCCGTCGTGACGCCGTGGATCGCCGTCGCCTCGGCGGGGATCTCGACGCCGGGGTCGAGGAGCCACGTCCGCACGTGCGTCGACCCGGGCTCGCGCAGGACGAGCGCCGCGGTGACGATCCGGTCGACGTCCACGTCGACGCCCGTGGTCTCGGTGTCGAGACCGAGGAGCGGTCCCGCCGTCCAGGGCGTCGTCGTCATGGTCCACCTCGGGTGTCTCGCTCGGGTCCCGGCGCGCCGCGGCCGGTGCCGCCGGACGTCCCGGCGACGAGCGTCACCCTGCCAGCGCCCACCCACACGGCGGTCGTGCAGGTGGCGGGTTCGGCCCGCCGGTAGGCTGGCCCGGTGAGCAACGAGATCGAGATCGGACGTGGCAAGCGCGGTCGGCGCGCGTTCTCCTTCGACGACGTCGCGGTCGTGCCCTCCCGGCGCACGCGCGACCCGAAGGAGGTGTCGGTCGGCTGGCAGATCGACGCGTACCACTTCGAGCTGCCGATCCTCGCGGCGCCCATGGACTCGGTGATGAGCCCGGCCACGGCCGTCGCGCTCGGCAACCACGGCGGCCTCGGCGTGCTCGACCTCGAGGGCCTGTGGACGCGCTACGACGACCCCACCGCCCTCCTGGAAGAGATCGCGACGCTCGAGCCGCTCGAGGCGACGCGGCGCATGCAGGAGATCTACGCCGAGCCCATCAAGCCGGACCTCATCACGCAGCGACTCAAGGAGATCCGCGCCGCGGGCGTCACGGTCGCCGGCGCCCTGTCGCCGCAGCGCACCCAGGAGCACTACCAGACCGTCGTCGACGCGGGTGTCGACCTCTTCGTCATCCGCGGCACGACCGTCTCGGCCGAGCACGTCTCGGGCGTCGCGGAGCCGCTCAACCTCAAGCGGTTCATCTACGAGCTCGACGTCCCGGTCGTCGTCGGCGGCGCGTCCACGTACACCGCGGCGCTGCACCTCATGCGCACGGGCGCCGCGGGCGTCCTCGTCGGCTTCGGGGGCGGCGCGGCGCACACCACGCGCGTCTCGCTCGGGATCCACGCGCCCATGGCGACGGCGGTCGCGGACGTCGCGGCCGCGCGCCGCGACTACCTCGACGAGTCGGGCGGCCGCTACGTCCACGTCATCGCCGACGGCGGCGTCGGCCGCTCGGGCGACCTCGTCAAGGCCGTCGCGTGCGGCGCGGACGCCGTGATGATCGGCGCGGCGCTCGCGCGCGCCGAGGAGGCGCCGGGCCGGGGCTGGCACTGGGGCTCGGAGGCGCACCACGCGCAGCTCCCGCGCGGCGAGCGCGTGCGCGTCGGCACGGCCGGGACGCTGGAGGAGATCCTCTTCGGCCCGGGTCGCCAGGCGGACGGCACCCTCAACCTCGTCGGCGCGCTGCGGCGCGCGATGGCGACGACCGGGTACTCCGACCTCAAGGAGTTCCAGCGCGTCGAGGTCGTCGTCTCGCCGTACCAGCCTCGCTGAGCCGCGCCGTGACGGGGCGCGTCGCGGACGGGCCGCGGCTGACCCGCGCGGGTGCCGCCGTGCCCGGTCCCGTGCGTGACGGGGCGCCCGACGACGACCTCCGCGGTCCGGGCGCGGACGTCACCTACGCCGAGGTCGCGGACGACGACGTCGAGGCCGTCGTCGCCCTGTGGCGCGCGTGCGACCTCACCCGACCGTGGAACGACCCGTACCGCGACCTCGCGGACGCCCGGCTGGGGGAAACGTCCACCGTGCTCGTCGGCCGTGCGACGCGCGACCTCCCGGGTCCGGCGACCGCCGCCCGCGCTCCCGACAGCGATCACGGTGGCGTCGTCCGCGCGGGCGAGGTCGTCGCGTCGGCGATGGCCGGCGTCGACGGCCACCGCGGCTGGCTCTACTACGTCGCCGTGGACCCGCGCCTGCAGGGCACCGGCACGGGTCGCGCCACGGTCGTCGCGGCGGAGGCGTGGCTCGCCGCGCAGGGCGCGCGGGCCGTGCGCCTCATGGTGCGCTCGACCAACGACGCGGTCCGCGGCTTCTACGAGCGCCTCGGCTACACCGACCAGGAGTGCGTCGTCCTCGGCCGGCCGCTCGGCGCGCCGGACGCGCGCGACGCCGGACGATGACGACGGCCTGGGCGCCGGACGCCGCCGACCTGGCCGCGCTCGAGGCCGAGCACCGCGCGCGGGTCCGCGCGCTCGACCCGCTCGTCGCGGTCCCGGACCTGGGCGCCGCTCCGGACGACGGGCGGCTGCTCGCAGTCCGGCTGCCCGACGGGTCCCGGGCTGCGGGTCTCCTCTCCGTCGGCGACGTCGGCGCGGACTCCCCGGCAGCGCTGTTCCGCCCGCTGCGCGAGCACCGGCTGCGCGCGCGAGCGGCCGGCCCGGACGTCCCGGGCGCCGTCGCGGCGCTCCTCGCCGCCTGGGCGGCGCGCGTCGCCGGGGACCCGGGCACCCCGCCCGACGGCGACGGCGTGCGCCAGGTGGGACCGGCCCCGCGCGACCACGGCATGGTCCTGCTGTGGCCGAGCCGGGACGTCGAGGCCGTCGCGGCGCTCGCCGCGCACGGGATGCGCCCGACCGTCCACCTGGCGGCACGGCGCGGGACGGCGCCCGCCGCGCCGCGAGGTCGTGCCGGAGCGGTCGTGCGCGACGCGACGCCCGACGACGTCCCGGCGCTCGTGGCGCACCAGCTCGACGAGCTCGCGTACGACGAGCTCGTGGGCGCGGCCCGGGTGCGCCCCGGAGCCCAGGAGCACCTCGCGACCCAGGTCGCGGGCGCGGTGGCGAACCCGGCCACGACGTTCCTCGTCGCGACGGCGGCCCGGGCCGACGCTCGCGGGGGCACGTCCGGGGAGCTCGGCGAGGACGTGCTGGGCGTGGTCGCGGTCGAGCCGCCGGAGCGGTCCGGGGCCGTCGCCGGGACGGTCACGGCCGGACCGGTCTCCTACCTGGTGCTCCTGCACGTGACCGGCGCGGCGCGCGGGGCCGGGGTCGGCGGTGCGCTCGTCGACGCGGCGCTCACGCGCGTGCGGGAGCGCGCCGGGGAGGACGCGGTCGTGCTCCTGCACCACGGTGTCCTCAACCCGCTCTCGGCGCCGTTCTGGGCGCGCCAGGGCTTCCGCCCCGTGCTCACGACGTGGGAGCTGCCCGTCACCGGTCCTGTCGGTCCGACGACGTAGCCTGTCCCCATGACGAGCTCATCCGGCACCCCCGGCAGCGGACCCGGCGAGGGCGCCGCGCTGGACGGCCTGATCGACCCCGAGAACCCCGCGGCGACGTACGTGCTCGAGCCCGACGTCGTCGCACCGCTCGCGCAGCGCGTCGTCACCAGCAACGAGGCAGGCATGCACCGCTCCGTCCTGCCCTTCACGGGCGCGCCGCTCGCCGCGTTCCCGGTGTCCTCCGTCGAGGACGTCGCGCGGGCGGTCGAGCGGGCGCGGGCCGCGCAGCCGGCGTGGGCGGCGCTCCCCGTCCGGGAGCGCGCGACCGTGCTGCGCCGGTTCGGCGAGCTCGTCCTCGCGCGGCAGTCCGACGGGCTCGACCTCATCCAGATGGAGTCCGGCAAGTCGCGCCGCAGCGCGTTCGAGGAGGTCGCGGACGTCGCGATCCTCACGCGCCACTACGCCCAGCGCGGGCCGCGCTACCTCGCCGACCGCCGGGCGCCGGGCATGCTGCCCGTGCTGACGGGCACGCGCGTGCACCGCCGTCCCGTGGGCGTCGTCGGCGTCATCGCGCCGTGGAACTACCCGCTGACGCTCGCGTTCGCGGAGGCCGTGCCCGCGCTCGTGGCGGGCAACGCCGTCGTGCTCAAGCCGGACCCGCAGACGACGCTCAGCGCCCTGTGGGGCGCCGAGCTGCTCGAGGAGGCGGGGCTGCCCGCCGACCTGTTCCTCGTCGTCGCGGGCGGGGGGGACGTCGGCGCGGCGGTCACGGACCACGTGGACCACATCGCGTTCACCGGCTCGACGGCGACGGGCCGCAAGGTCGCGGCGCGCGCGGGGGAGCGGCTCATCGGCGCGACCCTCGAGCTCGGCGGCAAGAACCCGCTGTACGTCGCGGCCGACGCCGACGTGCGCGCCGCCGCGCGCGGCGCCGTCCGCGCGTGCTTCTCCAACTCGGGTCAGCTCTGCGTCTCGGTGGAGCGGCTCGTGCTGCACGAGGACGTCGCCGACGCGTTCCTCGACGAGTTCGTGCCGCTCGTGCGGGAGATGCGCCTCGGGGCCGGCCTCGACTACTCCGCCGACATGGGGTCGCTCACGTCGCAGGCGCAGCTTGACCGCGTCGTCGCGCACGTCGAGGACGCCATCGCGCGCGGCGCGCGCGTCCTCGCGGGCGGCGTGCACCGCGCGGACATCGGGCCGTGGTTCTACGCACCCACGGTGCTGGACGACGTGCCCGACGACGCGGCGTGCGCGCGCGAGGAGACGTTCGGTCCCGTCGTCTCCGTGCGTCGGGTCGCGAGCGACGACGAGGCCGTGCGGGTCATGAACGACTCCGAGTTCGGGCTCAACGCGAGCGTGTGGACGCGCGACGTGGCGCGAGGCCGCCGGATCGCGGCCCGCGTGGAGGCGGGGACCGTCAACGTCAACGACGGGTACTCCGCCGCCTGGGGCTCCGTCGGCGCCCCGATGGGCGGGTTCAAGGCGTCCGGCCTCGGCCGTCGGCACGGCCGCGAGGGGATCGAGGCGCTCACGGAGGCGCAGACCATCTCCGTGCAGCGCGGCGCGAACCAGGGCCTCACGCTCGACACGCTCTACGAGATCGGCGGAGAGCTCCCCAGCAGGGTGCTCACCTCCGCGCTCGACGTCATGCGTCGCCTGCGCCTGCCCTGACCGGGCGCCCGCCCACGGAGCCGGACGGGCGCCGGGGCGTCCTCAGCGGCGCACGGCGTCGAGCACGGCCTTCGTCGCCGCCGGGACCTCGCGGACGCGGTAGAGCACGGCCTTCCACGGCTCCACGCTCGCCGCGCTGACCCCGATCCCGACGGCGTCGAGGCCCGCGACGCGGCACGAGAACAGCGTGCGCGGCAGGTGGTAGCCCTGCGTGACCACGACCGCCGTGCCGACGCCGAACTCCGACACCGCGCGCGTGCACGTGGCGTGCGTGTCGAAGCCCTCCCGGTCCAGCAGGATCGCGTCGTCCGGGACGCCCCGGTCGAGCAGCCACGCGCGCATCGACCCGGGCTCGTCGTAGTCGTCGTGCGCGTCGCCGCTCACGAGGACGACGGGCGCGACGCCCCGGCCGTAGAGCTCCGCGGCCGCGTCGAGCCGACGCCGCAGGTACGTCGACGGCGACCCGTCGGGGCGCAGCCCCGCACCCGGGACGACGATCGCGTCGCTCGGCGGCACGTCCGCCCGGTCGGCGACGTGCGCGCGCCCGACACCCTGCACGACGACGAACGGCGCCAGCACGAGCACCGCCAGACCGGCGGCGACCCAGATCGTCGCCCGCCGACGCCGCGACCGGCGGGAGCGGTCCCGCGGGCACCGGCGGGAGGACACCGACCCGGACGGCGTCGGTGACGATGACGATGACGGGGGCTGCGCGGCGGGGGCGTTCGAGGCCAGCTCGTCGGTCACGCCCCGACCCTAGCGCCGCCGGAGCGCTGAGCAGGCGATCGTGGCGCGTCGAGCAGGCGATCGTGGCCCGTCCGTCGTCCCGGACGGACCAGGACCACCTGCTCGGCGGGTCGTGGGGGCCCCGGGGGGTGGGGTGGGTCAGGCGGGGGTGTCGAGGGTGGTGAGCTCGTCGCGCAGGTTCCTCTGGGCGCGGGCCTCCCACGACGTGGCGCCCTGCGGGGTGCGGAAGAGCGCTCCGCCTCCGAGCAGCCCGCGAAGCACGGCGGCGCGACCGGTGCGGAAGGCGTCGTCGGGCACGTGGGCGTACTCGGCGCGGACCTGCCGGACGTACCGCGCGTAGCGGTCCGGCGCGGAGCCGAGGATCGCGAGGTCGGCGTCGGACACGAGCGCGCCCGACCGGTCGCCCGCCGCGGGGGAGTGGTCCGTCGTCACGAGCACGAGCCGCACGACCTCGTCGACGGCCGCGGTGCCGAGGTGGCCCGCGAGCCGGGCACGCGCCAGGTCGGCGGAGCGTTCCTCGTCGCGTCCCGCCTCGCCGTCGTGCACGGCGTCGTGGAACCACAGCGCGAGCTGGGTCACCGCGGCGTCGCTCGCCGCGCCGCCCGGCGCTCCGCTCGTCGCCACGCCGCCCGGCAGTCCGCTCGTCACCGCGCCGTCCGACGCCCGGCCGTCCGACGTCGTGCCGACGGGCTCGTGACCGGGCGGGCTCGCGCCGTCGGGCACGCCGGGGGGCCGCCCCTCCAGGAGCGCGAGCGAGTCGAGCGCGTGCACCAGGTGCTCCGGCCCGTGGTAGACGCGGTGCGGCTCGTGCCAGCGCTCGACGAGATCGACGCCGACGTCGCGGGCCCCGGGCAGGAGCGCGTCCCACCGGGCGAGCAGCGCGTCGGCCTTCGCCGCGCGCCGCGCCCGGCCCGGGACGCGCAGCCCGGACGCCCCGAGCCGGCGGGCGAGCTCACGGCCGCCGACGGGGATGGCTCCCGCCGCGACCGCGACGTCGTACCGCTCGGCGGCGACGTCGTAGTGGTCGAGGTCGAACGCCCGCCGGCTCACGCCGATGCCCGCGGCGAACGCGTGCAGCTCCGCCAGCGAGTCGTCCGACACCAGGTGGCTGAACAGCGTCCCGTGAGCGGGCCACGCCGGCGGGTCGATGAGAACGGTCACCGACCGAGCATGCCACCTACGACGCGCGCGACGCCGCCTCGACGACCTCGACGGACTGGCGCGCGATCGCGAGCTCCTCCATCGTCGGCACGACCATGACGAGCGTGCTCGTCCAGTCGGGCGAGATGACGCGCGGCTCGCCGGAGCGCACGGCGTTGCGCTCCGGGTCGACGGCGAGGCCGAGAGGCTCGAGCCCCTCGACGACGGCGGCCCGCACGTCGGCGTCGTTCTCGCCGACGCCCGCGGTGAACGCGACGACGTCGACCCGGCCGAGCACGGCGGTGTAGGCGCCGACGTACTTGCGCAGGCGGTGGATGTAGACGTCGAAGGCACGGCGCGCGTCCTCGTCGCCGGCGTCGATGAGACGGCGCAGCTCGCGGAAGTCGTTGACCCCCGACAGGCCCTTGACGCCCGAGCGCTTGTTGAACAGGACGTCGATCTCGTCGATGCTCATGCCCGCGTTGCGCGCGAGGTGGAACACGACGGCCGCGTCGATGTCGCCCGTGCGGGTGCCCATGACGAGGCCCTCGAGCGGGGTCATGCCCATCGACGTGTCGTCCGCGACGCCACCGCGCACGGCCGACGCGGACGCGCCGTTGCCGAGGTGCAGCACGATCGTGTTGAGGCCCTCGATCCGGCGGCCCAGCACGCGCGCGACCTTGCCGGACACGTACTGGTGGCTCGTGCCGTGGAACCCGTACCGGCGCACGCCGTGCTCCTGCGCGACCTCCCGGTCCAGCGCGTACGTCGCCGCGGCGTCGGGCAGCGTGGAGAAGAACGCCGTGTCGAACACCGCGACGTGCGGCACGTCCGGCAGCAGCTCGCGCGCGACCTCGATGCCCTTGACGTTCGGCGGGTTGTGCAGCGGTGCCAGCGGCGAGAGCTCGGAGATCTGGCGGACGACGTCGTCGTCCACCAGGACCGGCGCGGAGAAGACCGCGCCGCCGTGCACCACGCGGTGGCCCACCGCGTACACGTCCGCGTCGGCGAGCGTCGGCCCCACCTCGTCGAACAGGCTCAGCGCGATGCGCAGGGCGTCGCCGTGGTCGGCGACCGGCTCCTCGCGCGTCGTCGTGTTCCCCGCGAACCGGTGCTTGATGATGCCGGTGTCCTCGCCGATGCGCTCGATGGTGCCCGCCGCGATCGCCTCGCCGCCGACGGGGTTGACCAGCTGGTACTTGAGCGAGGACGACCCCGAGTTCATGACGAGCACGGACCCGTGCGCCCCGTAGGCGCTGTAGGGGTTGGGGCGCTCGCCCTCGGGCAGGATCGTCATGAGGTGGCTCCTCGGGAGTCAGGACCGGAGTCGGCGGCGGAGTCAGTGGTCGAGGCGGGGACGTCGGCGTCGGCCGGCACCTGCGCCTGGATCGCGGTGATCGCGACGGTGTTGACGATGTCCTGCACGAGCGCGCCGCGGGACAGGTCGTTCACCGGCTTGTTGAGGCCCTGCAGCACGGGGCCGACCGCGACGGCGCCCGCAGAGCGCTGCACGGCCTTGTAGGTGTTGTTGCCCGTGTTGAGGTCCGGGAAGATGAACACCGTCGCGCGGCCCGCGACGTCCGAGCCCGGCATCTTCGACGCCGCGACGGACGCGTCCACGGCGGCGTCGTACTGGATCGGGCCCTCGACGAACAGATCGGGGCGGCGCTCGCGGACGAGGGCCGTGCCCCGGCGCACCTTGTCGACGTCGGCACCCGACCCCGACTCACCGGTCGAGTACGACAGCATCGCGACGCGCTGGTCGACGCCGAACTGCTGCGCCGTCGCCGCGGAGGAGATCGCGATGTCCGCGAGCTGCTCCGCGGTCGGGTCCGGGATGACCGCGCAGTCCCCGTAGACGAGGACGCGGTCCTGGAGGCACATGAGGAACACCGACGACACGACGGACACGCCCGGCTGCGTCTTGATGATCTCGAACGACGGCTTGATGGTGTGCGCCGTCGTGTGCTTGGCGCCCGAGACCATGCCGTCCGCGAGGCCGAGGTGGACCATCATCGTGCCGAAGTACGAGACGTCCTGGACGCGCTCGCGCGCCTCCTCGAGCCGGATGCCCTTGTGGGCGCGCAGGCGGGCGTACTCCACCGCGAACCGGTCGACGAGCTCCGGGTCGTGCGGGCTGACGACGTGGGCGGCGTCGATGTCGAGGCCGAGCTCGGCCGCGCGGGCGCGGACCTTGTGCTCCTCGCCGAGGATCGTCAGCTCGGCGACCTGGCGGCCCAGCAGGGTCGACGCGGCGCGCAGGATGCGGTCGTCGTCGCCCTCGGGGAGCACGACGTGCTTGCGGTCCGCGCGGGCGCGCGAGAGCAGCTCGTACTCGAACATGAGCGGCGTGACGACCTCGGGGCGGGGCACGTCGAGGCCGGCGAGGAGGGCCGCGCCGTCGATGTTCTGCTCGAAGAGCGCGAGCGCCGTGTCGACCTTGCGCTGCGACTCCTTGGTGACGCGGCCACGGGCGCTCGCGGTGGCGCTCGCCGTCCGGAACGTCCCGAGGTCGGTGCGGATGACCGGGAGGCTCGGGTCGAGGTCGGCGACGAGGCGCGCGGTCGACTCGGGCGGGAAGAACCCGCCGTTGAGGATGACGCCCGCGAGCGACGGGAAGCCCGACGCCGAGTGCGCGGCGAGCAGGCCGATGAGGATGTCGACCCGGTCGCCGGGCGTGATGACGACCGCGCCGTCGGTCAGCCGGTCCAGCAGGTGCTCGAACGACATGGCGCCGACGAGCAGGTCGGTCGCCTCGCGGCCCAGGAGCTCCTCCTCGCCGAACGCGAGCGTCCCGCCCACGGCCTCCATGAGCGCGCGCACGGTCGGGGCGTCGAGGAACGGGTCCTCGGGCACCGCCCAGCCGGGCAGGCGCGTGCCCGTGGCGGGCTCGGCCGTCGTGCCCGACGGCGCCCCGCCGGTCCGCGCGAGCGGCTCGCCGTCGGGGCCGAGAGCCCCGAGCAGCGCGCGCACCGCGTCGAGGTCGTCCGGCTGCACGCGGTTCGCGACGACGCCGATGGGCTGCGCGTGCTGGGAGCGCAGCTCGGCGACGCTCACCTCGATGAGGTTGCCCACGGCGTCGGGCGTGCGGCCCTTGCCGGAGACGACGAGGAGGACCGGCGCGCCGAGGTTCGCCGCGACGCGCGCGTTGAACGACAGCTCGGTCGGGCCCGCGACGTCGGTGTAGTCCGTCCCGACCACCACGACGAAGTCGCACTGCCGCGCGACCTCGTGGTACCGGGCCACGATCTGCGAGAGCGCGGCCTCCGGGTCGGCGTGGACGTCCTCGTACGTGACGCCGATCGCCTGCTCGGCGGTGACGTCCACGCCGTCGTGCGCGAGCAGGAGCTCGAGCACGTAGTCCTGCACGTCCGGGCCCGCGGCCCGGGTGACCGGCCGGAAGACCCCGACCCGCTGGACCTTGCGGACCAGCAGGTCGAGGACCCCCAGCGCGATCGTGGACTTGCCCGTCTCGCCCTCGGGCGAGGTGATGTAGATGCTGCGAGCGGTGTCGCTCACTCGTTGTCTCCTCCGGTGTCCTGCACGGCGGCGCTCGCGCCGTTGTACTGCGGGCCACCCTCCTCGGTCGCCGTCTCGCCGACGTCCGGCCACACCCAGTCGCGCACCTCGGGGATGTCCTCCCCGTGCTCGCGGGTGTACTGCCGGGCGGTCAGCCGCGCGTCGACCATCTCCTGGCGCAGACCCGCGTAGGTCGAGCGCAGGGACGGCACGCGGTCGATGACGTCGATCACCAGGTGGTAGCGGTCGATGTCGTTGAGCATGGCCATGTCGAACGGGGTGGTGGTGGTGCCCTCCTCCTTGTAGCCGCGCACGTGGATGTTCGCGTGGTTGGTGCGGCGGTAGGTGAGGCGGTGGATGAGCCACGGGTAGCCGTGGTAGTTGAAGATCACGGGCCTGTCCGCGGTGAAGAGCGTGTCGAAGTCCTTGTCCGACAGGCCGTGAGGGTGCTCCTTCTCGTCCTGGAGCCGCATGAGGTCCACGACGTTGACGACCCGGACCTTGAGGTCCGGGATGCGGCGGCGCAGGATGTCCGCCGCGGCGAGCACCTCGAGCGTCGGGACGTCGCCTGCGGCGCCGAGCACGACGTCCGGGTCCTCGCCCTCGACCTCGGTCCCGGCCCACTCCCAGATGCCGAGCCCGCGCGTGCAGTGCGCGACCGCCTGCTCCATGGACAGGAACTGCGGCGCCGGCTGCTTGCCCGCCACCACGACGTTCACGTACTGGCGCGAGCGCAGGCAGTGGTCGTAGGTGGACAGGAGGGTGTTGGCGTCCGGCGGCAGGTAGACCCGGACGATCTCGGCCTTCTTGTTGACGACGTGGTCGATGAAGCCCGGGTCCTGGTGGCTGAAGCCGTTGTGGTCCTGGCGCCACACGTGGCTCGACAGCAGGTAGTTGAGGCTCGCGACCGGCCGCCGCCACGGGATGTGGTTGGTGACCTTGAGCCACTTCGCGTGCTGGTTGAACATCGAGTCGACGATGTGGATGAAGGCCTCGTAGCTCGTGAACAGGCCGTGGCGCCCGGTGAGCAGGTAGCCCTCGAGCCAGCCCTGGCACTGGTGCTCCGACAGCATCTCCATGACGCGGCCGGCGCGCGCGAGGTGCTCGTCGACGTCGGGCCCGTAGAAGTCGGCGTTCCACTGCTTGTCCGTGACCTCGTAGACCGCCTGCAGGCGGTTCGACGCGGTCTCGTCCGGACCGAAGATGCGGAAGTTGTCCGGGTTCAGCCGCACGACGTCCGTGAGCCACTGCCCGAGGACGCGCGTGGCCTCGGCGACGGCGCTCCCCGGTCCCGCCACGTCCACGGCGTAGTCCCGGAAGTCCGGGAGACGCAGGTCCTTGAGCAGCAGCCCGCCGTTCGCGTGCGGGTTGTCGCTCATGCGCAGCGTCCCCTCGGGGGCGAGCGCGGCGATGTCGTCCTGCAGACGGCCGTCCTCGTCGAACAGCTCGTCCGCGCGGTACGACTCGAGCCAGCCGCGCAGCACGTCGAGGTGCTCCGGGGTGTCGCGCGCGCTCGCGAGCGGCACCTGGTGCGCGCGCCACGAGTCCTCGGTCTTCTTGCCGTCGATGACGGGCGGGCAGGTCCAGCCCTTGGGCGTGCGGAAGACGATCATGGGCCACGCGGGGCGCTCGTCGTTCCCGGCCGCGGCGTCCGCCTTGATCTGCGCGATGTGGTTGAGCACCTCGTCGAGGAGCCGCGCGAAGCGCTGGTGGACCTCGAAGTGGTCCTCGCCGTCGAACCCGCCCGTGAAGAAGTACGGGGTGTGGCCGTAGCCGATCATGAGGTCGCGCAGCTCGTCGTCGCTGATCCGGGCGAGCACGGTCGGGTTGGCGATCTTGTACCCGTTGAGGTGCAGGATCGGCAGCACGACGCCGTCGTTGCGCGCGTTGACGAACTTGTTGGAGTGCCAGCTCGTCGCGAGCGGGCCGGTCTCCGCCTCGCCGTCGCCGACGACCGCGGCGACGAGCAGGTCCGGGTTGTCGAACGCCGCGCCGTACGCGTGGGAGAGCGCGTAGCCGAGCTCGCCGCCCTCGTGGATCGACCCCGGGGTCTCCGGTGCGACGTGGCTCGGGATGCCGCCCGGGAACGAGAACTGGCGGAAGAGGCGGCGCAGGCCCTCGGTGTCCTGCGTGATGTCCGTGTACGTCTCGGAGTACGTGCCCTCGAGGTACGCGTTCGCGACGAGGCCGGGACCGCCGTGACCGGGGCCCGCGACGTAGATCGTCGACTGGCGGCGCTGCGCGATCGCGCGGTTGAGGTGCGCGTAGAGGAAGTTCAGGCCGGGGGTCGTGCCCCAGTGGCCCAGCAGGCGCGGCTTGACGTCCTCGCGGTCCAGCGGCGTGCGCAGCAGCGGGTTGTCGAGCAGGTAGATCTGCCCGACCGACAGGTAGTTCGCCGCGCGCCACCACGCGTCGACGCGACGCAGGGTGTCGTCGTCGAGGGGCGCGACCTCGGCGGGTCGCCAGGCGGTGGACTCGGTGGCGGTGGTCGTGCTCATCTCACGCTCCTGCGGGGGGAAGGGTTCGTGAACGACTACGGCTTCATACAACCGCATCGACCGGGGCCCTGCACGGTCCGTGACGGCCCCGGGAGGTGTGACGTCCGTCCGGGACCGCAGAAAAGGTCCTAGGTCCCGGGACCCGGTCGCTCCCGGCACCGCGTCGGACCGCGCCGGTGTGAGGTTCGCCCGGTACGACGCCCGCGATGCGGGTTCTCGCAGGAGGCCCGGCTACCGTGGGGTCGTGCCCGAGCCCACCGCCCGCCGTTCGTTCTGGGCGGTCGCCCGCCAGCCCCGCGTGGTCGGCCTGCTCGTGCTGTTCCTCCTCGCCGCCGCGGTGTGCGCGCGCCTGGGCGTCTGGCAGCTCGACCGCGCCCAGCAGCGCGCCGAGCTCGCGGCGCAGCAGGAGGCCGCGGAGCTCGAGGCGGCCGGGCCCGAGGGCGTCGGGGAGCTGCTCCCGCCGCAGTCCTCCTTCCCGGGCGAGCTCGTCGGTCGCCAGGCGTGGGTCGAGGGGGAGTACGACCCCGCCGGCCAGCTCCTCGTGGAGGACCGCGCGCTCGACGGCCGCGTCGGCTACCTCGTCCTCACCCCGCTGCACGTGACCGACGACGGGACGCAGGGCGCGTCGTGGGCCGACCTCTCGGGCGCTCCCGTGCTGCCCGTGGTCCGCGGCTGGGTCGAGACGCCCGAGCAGGGCGCGGCGCTCGAGCCGCCGGACGGCGTCGTGCGGCTCACGGGCTACCTGCAGGCCTCCGAGGCCGCGGGCCAGGGCGGCTCCGCCCCCGGGCTGACCGACGCCATCTCGACCGGGGCGCTCGTCAACGAGTGGGGCGGGCCGATGTACTCGGGGTACCTCGTGCTCCTCACCTCCGACCCCGAGCAGCCGTCGGCGGCCGAGGGCGGCCCGGCGCAGCTCCCGCGCCCGACGATCGAGGGCGGCACGGGTCTCAACCTCCAGAACCTCTTCTACGCGCTGCAGTGGTGGGTGTTCGGCGGCTTCGCCGTGCTGCTGTGGATCCGCCTCGTGCGCGACGAGGCCGCGGGTGGCGAGCGCCGTACCCGCGGCGACGGCGGTGGCATCGCCGGCCTCCCGGCCCCCGCCGAGATCGACCCGCCCGGCCCGACGTCGACCTCCTGAGGGCCGATCTCGGACGTACGGGTCGATCTCGCACCGTGCCTCGAACCGCGGGAGCCGTCACCGACGAAGAGCCCGCTCGACGCGGCGCACGATCGTCGCCGGGTCGCCCAGGTCCGCCCACACCACGCGCAGCACGACCCACCCCGCCTCGACGAGCGCGTCGTGCCGCTCCTTCTCCCGCTGCAGGCGTGTCCGCGGGTCCCCGAAGTCGCCGCCGGAGTACTTGACCGCGCCGTCGAACTCGATCGCGATCCGGTGCTCCGGCCACCCGAGGTCGACCCACAGGCTCCCGCGCCACGTCGGGACCTCGAGCCCGGGCACGGGAGCGGGCAGCCCGGCGTCGTGCACGACCCATCGCACGACGGACTCGCCCGGGGACTCCGACCGGGCGTCCGCGAGCCCGACGACGTCGCGCGCCCTCCGGACGCCGCGCCGCCCGGCGGCCTCCGCGAGGAGGACGGCCAGCGCCGCCGGGTCGGCCCCTGCGCGCAGCGCCGAGTCGGCGACGACCAGAGCCTGCGCTCCCGGCAGGGAGCGCGCGCAGTCCACGACCGTGCGCTCCAGCGTCGTGACCGGGAGGCCGGAGACGAGGATGCGGTCCCGGACGGGGAGCGGGGTCCAGTGCCGACGGAGCGCCGGCTCGCGGGTCTGTGCCGCCTTGGGCGGGCGGAGCTGGGTGACGTGGACGACGTCGGCCAGCCGCCAGGTCCAGCAGCCGTGCAGCAGCGCTGCGCTCGTGTGGCTGAACCAGTACGCGCTCGACAGCCGCTCGGCGACGGCGCTGACGCGACGCAGCACCAGCTCGCGGCGGAGCTGTGCGGGGCTCAGGTCGTCCGGGACCGGCGGGAGGTAGACGCCGCGCCGGACGCGGTCGAGGGTCCCGGCCCGGGTGCGGCGCGCGAGCTCCGTGCGGCGCTCCTCGGAGAAGCGGGTCGCCGTCGGCGGGGCGGGACGCTCGGTCCGTCGGTCGTCGCCGGGGCGCCGGGGCGCGGCGTCGGGGGAGGCGACGTCCGCACGGGCGTCCGACGACGTGCGGCCCGGCGGGGTGTCGCGGGCGGGCGGCTCCACGGGCGCGGCGTCGCGCGCCGGGGTGGCCCGGGGCAGGGTGTCGATCGGCGGGATGTCGTGCGGCATGGTGCCGAGCGTGGCCGACGCGGGCGGGGCGTGGGGCATCACGCCGTGGTCTGTGGACAACCGAACCCGCGAGATCGACCCCAGCGTCCGAGATCGACTCTCTGAGGGTCGATCTCGGGACGCTGGGGTCGATCTCGCGGGCGGCTACTCCTGTTGCCAGGAGTGCCAGAGGCGTGCGTAGTCGCCGCCCGCCGCGACGAGCTCGTCGTGCGGGCCGATCTCGCTGATGCGGCCGCCGTCGACCACGGCGACGCGGTCGGCGTCGTGCGCGGTGTGCAGACGGTGCGCGATCGCGACGACGGTCCGGCCCGCGAGCACGGCGTCGAGCGACCGCTCGAGGTGGCGGGCCGCGCGGGGGTCGAGGAGCGACGTCGCCTCGTCCAGCACGAGCGTGTGCGGGTCGAGGAGCACGAGCCGCGCGAGCGCGACCTGCTGCGCCTGCGCGGGGGTGAGCACGTGCCCGCCCGACCCGACGGTCGTCTCCAGGCCGTCGGGCAGGGACTCCGCCCAGCCGCGCGCGTCCACGGCGTCGAGCGCGTCGCGGAGCTCGGCGTCGCTCGCGTCGACCTTCGCGAGGCGCAGGTTGTCCGCGAGCGTCCCGACGAACACGTGGTGCTCCTGCGTGACGAGCGCGACCTCGCGGCGCAGGTCCTCCAGCGGCAGGTCGACGAGGCGGACGCCGCCCGAGCGGACCGACCCGGCCGTGGGCGGGTGGATGCCCGCGAGCATGCGCCCGAGCGTCGACTTGCCCGCGCCGGACGGACCGACGACGGCGAGCCGCTCGCCCGGCTCGAGGTCCAGCGAGACGCCGTGCAGCACGGGGTGGCCCTCGCGGTAGGCGTACTCGACGTCGCGCGCGACGAGCCGGTCGCCGTCGGGCACGTCGCCCGTCGCGGTGCGGTCGCCGGGGACCTGCGCGACGCCGACGATGCGCGCGTAGGACGCCGCGGCGACCTGGATCTCGTCGAGCCAGAAGATGAGGTTCCACACCGGGCCGGCGAGCTGGAACGCGTACGTCGTGACCGTGGCGACGGCGCCGAGCGTCGTCTGGCCCTGCGACAGCAGCCACGCGCCCCACACGAGCGCCGCGACGGGCGCGATAGCGATCGCGAGGTCGATGCCCGGGAAGAGCACGGTGCGCAGCCCGAGCGTGTACTTCTCGGCCTCGTACGCCTCGGTGAGGTCCGCGCGCACGCGGGCCTTGCGCCGCTCGGTGAGCGAGAGCGCATCGACCGTGCGTGCGCCCTCGACGCTCTCCGTGATGGTGCCGTTGAGGGTCGCGTACGCGGCGGCCTCGCGCTGGTAGCCGGCCGACGCGCGCTGGAGGTACCAGCGCGAGACGACGACGAGCAGCGGCACGCCGACGAACAGCGCGAGCGCGACCAGCGGCGCGACGACGACCGACGCCACGACCGTGAGCACGAGCGTCACGACCGCCACCAGGAGCTGCGGCACGCCGAAGCGCACCGCGTGCTGGATGCGGTCCACGTCGTTGGTCGTGCGCGCGACGAGGTCGCCCGTGCCCGCGCGCTCGACGGTCGAGAGGGGGAGCGAGGTCACCGTCTCGACGAGGTCCTCGCGCAGCTCGGCGAACACCGTCTCGCCGAACACCATGGACAGGCGCTGCGCGTACCGGCGCAGCACGGCCTGCGCGACGACGGCCCCCGCGCCGACGGCGACGACGGTCGTCACGTAGGACGAGGTCGTGCCCTCGGTGACGGCGTCGACGAGGCGGCCGAGCAGCCACGGGCCGACGAGCCCGGCGACGGCGGCGAGGGTGTGGAGCACGGCGATCAGGACGAACGTGCCCCGGTGGCGGGCGAAGAGCCGCCCGGCGGCGGCGCGGACGGCGGGGCCGTCGGCGACGGGGAGCTTCACGACTCTCCTCCTTCGGGTGCGGTGCGGGCGAGGACGGGCGGCTCGTCGAGCGAGCGCCCGACGACGCGCAGGTAGCGGGCAGCGTCGTCGTCCGGTGCGGTGCCGGACGCGTGGGCGCGGTCCACGAGGTCGCGGTGCGTGCCGCGCGCGGTGACGCGACCGCCTTCGAGGAGCAGGACCTCGTCGACGTGCTCGAGCACGAGCGGCGAGGCGGTGACGACGAGCGTCGTGCGGCCGCGCCGGGCGTCGGCGAGGCTCGCGGCGATCCGAGCCTCCGTGTGGGCGTCGACGGCGCTCGTCGGCTCGACGAGCACGAGGACCTCGGACTCGGTGAGCAGGGCGCGCGCGAGCGCGACGCGCTGGCGCTGCCCGCCCGAGAGCGAGCGGCCCTTCTCGGGCAGCTCGCCCGCGAGGCCGTCGGGGACGGAGTCGAGCACGTCGTGGGCGTCGGCGGTCCGCACAGCGGCGAGCACGTCCGCCTCCGTTGCCGTGCCCCGCGGGTCGAGCTCGTCGCGCAGCGCGCCCGAGAAGAGCTGGGGCGTCGCCTCGGCGACGACGACCCGGCGCCGCAGCGCGTGCTTGTCGAGCTCGGCGAGCAGCGTCCCGCCGAGCCGCACGGGCGTCGCGGCCTCCGCGTCGTCGTCGAACCGGCCGAGGCGCGTGGCGACGGCCGCCGACGCGTCGGGGTCCGCGGACACGAGCGCGACGACGCGGCCCGGCTCGAGGACCAGGCCGCTCGTCTCGTCGACGAGGGGGCTGCCCTCGGGCGGCATGGGCGCCGTGGCCGGCGTCGCGCCCACGGCGGGCTCGACGGCGAGGACGCGCACGATCTTGCGCGACGCGACGTGGGCGCGCGTCGCGATGTTGAGCATCTGCGTCGCGACCTGCAGCGGCCAGCCGAGGAAGGCCGCGTACCCGTAGAACGCGACGAGCTGGCCGGGCGTGATGTCGCCGGCCAGCGCCGCCGTCGCGCCCAGGTAGACGACGAGCACGACGAGGAGGCCCGGCAGGAGCACCTGGAGGGCGTCGAGCGTGGCCTGCGTGTGCGCGACCTTGACGCCCGCCTCCCGCACCTTCTGCGACTGGCGCGCGTAGCGGCCGACGAACACGCCCTCGCCGCCGATGCCGCGCAGGATCCGCAGACCGGAGACCGTGTCCGCGCCGAGCGTCGTGAGCCGGCCCTGCGCCTCGCGCTGCGCGGCCTGGCGCTGCTGGAGCGGCTTGACGAGCAGTGCGAGCACGGCCGCCACGACCGGCAGGCCCAGCACGACGACGAGCCCGAGCTGGAGCGACGTCGAGAGCATGATGACGGCCACCACGACGTACGCCCCGAGCGCACCGAGGAACTGGCCCATCATCGAGAAGAGCTGGCCGACGCGCATGGCGTCGCTCGCCACGGTCGACACGACCTCGCCCGTCGGCAGCTCCTCCGTGATCGCGTCGCCGGAGCGCGCGGTGACGTCGCCCACGAGCTGCGACGTCGTGAGCGCCGAGCGCAGCCAGTTCGCGATGTCGAACCGGTGCTGCGTCACGCCCGTGACGACGATGCCCAGGCCCAGCGCGAGCAGGAGACCCGCCCAGCGCCACAGCTCCGGCCCGAACCCCTCCGCGAGCCCTTCGTCGAGCGCACGGCCGAGCATGTACGGCTGGAACGCCTGGCACGCGAAGTTGGCCAGGCCGAGCAGCACAGAGGCGGTGAGCACGGTCCACTGGCGCCTGGCCAGCCAGAGCAGGTAGCGCGTCGGTCCGCGCAGGTCGGGGGTCCCCGGGTCGGGGAGGGGGAGGGGTCGCACGGTGTTCTACCCTAGGTTCGGCGTCCGACACGCGGCGACGCTTTAACCGCTGCGACCGCGTCACACGCCACCGCGCGCGGCAGGGACCGCCGCGGCCGTCTCGCCCGGAACGAGGACCTCTCCCATGACCACGCAGGACCCGGCCACCCCGACCGACGCGCCCGCCGCGGCGGCGCCCAGCACGGAGGCCGCGCGCACCGCGATCCGCAAGGCGCGCGGTGCCCTCGCCCGCTACCGGGTCCTCGCGATCATCACCGGTGTGATGCTCCTCATCCTGTGCGTCGAGATGCTCGTCAAGTACGGGGTCGGCCAGTTCGTCGACGTCGACGGGATCATGCGGTACGTCTCGTGGATCCCGTTCGCCCACGGCTGGATCTACGTCGTCTACCTCGTGACGGTCCTCGACCTGTGGACCAAGATGCGCTGGGGCTGGGGCCGCCTCGCGACCATGGTGTTCGCGGGCGTCGTGCCGGTCATGTCGTTCATCCTCGAGAAGAAGGTGCACGCCGAGGCCGAGGCCAAGCTCGCCGTCTTGGAGGAGCAGTACGCGTCATGACGGCGCCCCTCGTGCCGCTCGCGCCCCTCGTCGCACCCGGCCCCGAGCTGACCACCGCGGAGCTCGAGCGGTACGCGCGCCACCTCGCGCTGCCCGGCGTCGGCCCCGAGGGGCAGCGCCGTCTCGCCGCCGCGCGCGTGCTCGTCGTCGGCGCGGGCGGCCTCGGCAGCCCCGCCCTGCTCTACCTCGCCGCCGCGGGCGTCGGCACGATCGGCATCGTCGACGACGACGTCGTCGACACGTCCAACCTCCAGCGCCAGGTGATCCACGGCGGGCCCGACGTTGGCCGTCGCAAGGTCGACTCCGCCCGCGACGCCATCGCCGACGTCAACCCGCACGTGCGCGTCGTCGAGCACGCGGTCCGCCTCGACGCGGACACCGCGCTCGACGTGCTGCGCGGCTACGACGTCGTGCTCGACGGCGCCGACAACTTCCCCACGCGCTACCTCGTCTCCGACGCGGCCGAGGTCCTCGGCCTCCCCGTGGTCTGGGGCTCGATCTACCGCTTCCAGGGTCAGGTCAGCGTCTTCTGGGCCGCGCCTCGGTTCTCGGTGCCCGACGACGTCCTGCGCCCGGGCGGCGCGGCTCCCGTCGGCCCGGGGGACGACGAGGCGCGCGGCGTCACGTACCGCGACGTGTTCCCCGTCCCGCCACCGCCCGGCGCCGCGCCCGACTGCGCGACCGGCGGCGTGTTCGGCGCGATGTGCGGGACCCTCGGCTCCGTCATGGCGACCGAGGCGATCAAGCTCGTCACCGGCGCCGGCACGACGCTGCTGGGTCGCCTCGCCGTCTACGACGCGCTCGACCTCTCCTGGCGCCAGCTCACCGTGCGCGCCGACCCGACGCGCGACCCCGTCACCGCGCTCCTGCCGGGCGACGCCGCCTACGCCGCGTTCTGCGGGCTCGCCCCTGCGGCCGCGGACGCCAGGCCGCTGGCGGGGGAGCGCGACGTCGCCGCCCTCGACGCCGCGGCCCTGCTGGGCGACGACGGCACGGCGCCATACCTGCTCGACGTGCGCGAGGACTGGGAGGCGCAGGTGCGTCCTCTGCCCGGGTCGACCCTCGTGCCGAGCGGGACGTTCCTCACGGGCGACCCGGGCGCGGCGCTCGCGGACCTCCCGACGGACCGCACCGTGCTGGTCGTGTGCGCGGTCGGTGCCCGCTCGGCCCGGGTGGCCGACGTCGCGCGCGCCGCCGGGATCGACGCCCGCTCCGTCGTCGGCGGCGTCCCCGCGCTCCTCACGGAGCTCGCGGGCGCCTCCGCGGAGGAATAGGTTCCCCGGCCTCCGACCTGCTCCCGACCTTCGCGAGGTCGGCGTGCTCCCCGCCCACGTCGTGACCGGAGGTCTCGTCCTCCCGGCTCGTTCAGTCGTCGTCGAGCAGGCGGCGCGGCTCCGCAGCGAGCACCCCGGTGACCAGGAGGTCAGCGAGTCGGGCAGCGTCGTAGCGGGGGTCGTCATCGCCGCCGATGCAGAGGTTGCCGATGCCCCGCAGGAACATGTACCCGCTCGGCCGGCGCGGGGGCCGGGGCCCGAGCGCAGCATCGAGCAGGGCGTCGCACACCGGGACGAGCCGGTCCACGAAGTACCGGTGCAAGGCGTTCGCGTCCGCGGAGTCGGCCCCGAGGACGCCGGCGAGCCCGTGCTTGGTCACGAGGAAGTCCACGAAGCCGCTCACCCATCGCCGGAGGGCGGCACCGGGGTCCTCGGTGTCGCGCAGGAGCTCGGGTCCGGCGTCGGCCAGCGCCTCGACCTGGTGCCGGTACACCGCGGCCACCAGTGCGGCGCGCGTGGGGAAGTGTCGATAGATCGTCCCCATGCCGACCCCGGCGCGCTCGGCGATCAGTCGTACAGGTGCGTCCACGCCGTCGGTCACGAAGACGGCGGCTGCGGCATCGAGCAACGCCCGCTCGTTGCGCCGCGCGTCGGCGCGCTTCGTCCGCGGCGTCGGGCCGGCCGCTCCGGGAGACGTCATGAGGACCTTTCGTCGAGGTCTTGATAAGCGGAGCGATGTTCCATATAGTTCCGGAGTGGCGCTCCGGTTCTATTGTGCTCAGCGGCGCCTTCGGACGCAAAGGACGGGTGATCCCTCATGAGCGGTACCCCCACGACGACGGCTACGCAGGTCGTCCAGGATCTCGACGACGTCGTCGGTGGCGGAAGCCCCGTCGTCTCCGTCGCCCCCGTGCGCCTCGACGCACCCGGGCGCGCGCTGCCTCTCGACCTGCGCGTCTCCGCCCCCGTGTCCGGGCAGGACCTTCCGGTGCTGCTCTTCTCGCACGGCAACGGGTGGTCGTTCGACGGGTACGCACCGCTGGCAGGTTTCTGGGCCTCTCGCGGGTTCGTCGTCGTGCAGCCGTCCCACCTGGACTCGCGTCGCGACGGCATCGGGTTCGACCATCCCGCTTTCGCTCAGGTCTGGCTCCAGCGTCACGCCGACCTCGTGCGGGCCGTGGACCAGCTCGAGACGATCGAGCGTGCTGTGCCGGGCCTCGTCGGACGGGTCGATCCCGGCCGGGTCGTCGCGGCCGGGCACTCCTGGGGCGCCCAGACGGTGCAGATGCTGCTCGGCGCCCGCGTCCTCGACGGCACGGGCGAGCCAGGCCAGGACCGCTCGGACAGTCGGGTGCGGGCCGGCGTGCTCCTGGCAGCGACCGGGATCGGAGGCGACGAGCTGCACCCGTTCGCCCGGAAGCACTTCCCCTTCATGAACCCCTCGTTCGCCGAGCTGACCACGCCCACGCTCGTGGTGGCCGGCGACCGCGACCAGTCGGCGATGTCCAGCCGTGGCCCGGACTGGTTCACCGACGCCTACGTCCAGAGCCCGGGAGCCACGGACCTGCTGACCCTGTCCGGCGCCGAGCACTCCCTGGGGGGCATCCCCGGCTGGGAGGCGGCCGAGACCACCGACGAGAACCCCGAGCGGGTCGCGGTGCTGCAGCGGCTGACCACCGCCTATCTGCGCAGCGCGCTCGACCCGGCTGATGTCGGATGGGCGCGGGCTGCCGCGGCGCTGGCCGAGAGCGGTACGGCACTCGGCCGGATCGACAGCAGGTAGCCCGCCCCGCCGCCCGGCTTCGCTTCACAGGGCGAGGTCGAGGCGGCCCTGGGGGGACGAGCTCGCGAGGGCGCCCTCGCGGCGGGGGATGCGGCCGGCGCCGGCGGCGAGGCGGCCGGACTCGACGGCGAGGCGCATCGCGTGCGCCATGCGGACCGGGTCGGCGGCGCGCGTGACGGCGGTGGCGAGCAGGACGCCGTCGCACCCGAGCTCCATCGCCTGCGCGGCGTCCGACGCCGTCCCGATCCCCGCGTCGAGGATCACGGGCACGCGGGCCGCGGCGGCGATCGCCTCGATGTTGCGGGGGTTGAGGATGCCGAGGCCGGTGCCGATCGGCGCGCCGAGAGGCATGACCGCGGCGCACCCGACGTCCTCGAGCCGGCGCGCAAGGATCGGGTCGTCGTTCGTGTAGGGCAGCACGACGAACCCGTCCCGCACGAGCTGCTCGGCCGCCTCGACGAGACCGACGGGGTCGGGCAGGAGCGTGACGTCGTCGGCGATCACCTCGAGCTTGACCCACTCGGTGCTGCACGCCTCGCGCGCGAGGTGCGCGGTGAGCACGGCCTCGCGCACCGAGAAGCACCCGGCGGTGTTGGGCAGCGCGCGGATGCCGAGGCGCGCGAGGAGCGCCCAGATCCCGGCGTCGGGGCTGGCGTCGCCGCCCGCGCGCACCGCGACGCGGCGCATCGCGACCGTCGTCAGCGCGGTGCCCGACGCGACGAGCGCGTCCTCGAGCGTGAGCAGGTTCGCCGCCCCGCCGGTCCCCATGACGAGGCGGGACCCGATGGTCGTGCCCGCGACGACGAGCGGGTCGTCGGCGAGGCCGTCGCGGTTCGCGGCGCGGCGCTGGGTGGTGTCGGTCGTGGTCACGGGTCCTCCTCAGCCGCCCTGGACGGCGGTCACGATCTCGATGCGGTCGCCGGGCGCGACGACGGTCGTCGCCCAGGAGCCGCGCGGCACGACGGCGTCGTCCACGGCGACGGCGACGCCCTGCGGCGTCCCGTCGGCGACGTATGCGGGCACGAGCGCCGCGACGAGCTGCTCGAGGTGCACGGGCGCGTCGAGCGGGTACGGCTCGCCGTTGACGAGCGCGGTCGGAACGGGTGGGGTCACGGGAATCACCTCGGTGTGGTGGTGGGGAGCGCGGCCGCCCGGCCGGTGCCGAACCCGGGATCGTTCCCCAGGTCGGGCGCGCCGTGGGGAGAGAGCCCGGGTTCGGCGAAGCGGTCGGTGCGGGTCGGGGCGAGGGCTGCCGCGATGTCGGCGGGGAGCGGGGTTCCGGTGAGGCCGGCGACGACCGCGTCGGCGGTGAGCGGCGCGAGAAGGATGCCGTTGCGCCCGTGCCCGGTCGCGAGGTGCAGGCCGGGGACGTCGGTCGGGCCGACGAGCGGCAGGTTGTCCGGGGTCGCGGGCCGCGCGCGCGGGGTCACGTCGACGAGCGCGGCCTCGTCGATCCCGGGCAGGAGGGCGCGCGCGTCGCGCAGCAGGGCGAAGACGCCGCCGGCGGTCGCGCGGCGGTCGTCGGGGTTCTCCTCGGTCGTCGCGCCGACGACGACCTCCCGGTGCCCCGCGCAGCCGTGACCCGGCCCGTCGGGTACGGGGTCGCGCGGCACGACGTACACCGGCCGCCCCTGCACGACCCCGCGCACCACGTGCTCCAGCGCGAGGTCCGGCCCGGCGTCGAGGCGCAGCGTCTGCCCCTTGACCGGTCGCGTCGGTACGACGACGCCTGGCACGTCCGCGAGCAGAGCGCCGGACTCCCAGCCCGCAGCGACGACGACGGCACCGGCGGCGTGGAGCCGGCCCCCGTCGTCGTGCACGCCCACGACCCGCCCGGCCGGGTCGACCGCGAGCCGCGTCGCCGACGCCCGCACGACGACGGCGCGCACCCCGGCACGGCCGTCCCCGCCTGCGGGCGTACCTGCCCCGGAGCCCGCGCCGGGGGCGACGTCGAGCGTGCCGAGCAGCGCCGCGTGCGTCGCGCGGGGGTCGACCGCGTGGTCGGCGGGCGCCCACGCCGCGCCCGCGACCCGGGGGCCGAGGTACGGCTCGCGCCGGCGCGCGTCGGCGACGGTGAGCTCGCGCGAGGCCAGGCCGTGCTCCGCGTGGAGGGCGAGGACGCGGCGGAGCAGCGCGAGGTCGTCCGCGTCGTAGGCGAGCGTGAGGGTGCCCGCGGTGCGCAGACCGACGTCGGCCCCGGTCGCGGCACGCAGGTCGGCGGCGAACCCGGGCCAGGCTCCGGCGGCCGCGAGGTGCAGGCGCAGCGCGTCGTCCTCGCCGAAGTCGGTCTCCGTGACCGGGGCGAGCATGCCGGCGGCAGCGTGCGTCGCGCCGTCGCCCGGCGACGGGTCCAGCACCGTGACCGTCAGACCGGCGCGCGCGGCGCGCCACGCCACGGCGAGCCCCACGATCCCGCCGCCCACGACGACGACGTCGCGCGCGCCGTCGGGCACGGCAGGACCGGCTCCCGGCGGGCGGGGCTCGGGACGGACAGGAGTGTGCATGCGCGCTCCCTTCGCTGGCATGACCCAGATCAGGTTCGACGGTCGGCTCCGACGCCCTCTCAGCCCCGTGCGGGGCTCCCGTGCTGTCGGCCACAGTACCCGCGCGGGGGAGCGGGCGCGGCTAGGCTCCGGCGGGTGAGCACCGAGACCTTCGCCACGCCCGCGAGCCCCGTCGTGCCGGCACCGGACGACGCGCGCGCTCGCCTCGCCGACGCGCGCCTCTACCTGTGCACCGACGCGCGCGAGGAGCGCGGCGACCTCGAGGACTTCCTGCGGGCGGCGCTCGCGGGCGGGGTCGACGTGGTCCAGCTGCGCGACAAGACGCTCGACGTGGCGCGCGAGCTCGAGCTCCAGGCGCTCGTCGCACGCGTCGCGACGGAGCACGGCGCCCTGTGGGCCGTGAACGACCGGGCCGACGTCGCACGGCTCGCCGGCGCGCCCGTCGTCCACATGGGCCAGAGGGACCTCCCGGTGCCTGCGGTGCGCGCCCTGCTGGGCCCGGACCCCGTGCTCGGCCGGTCCACGCACTCGGTCGAGCAGGCGGCCGCGGCCGAGGCCGACCCGGGCGTCGACTACGTCTGCGTGGGCCCGCTGTGGGCGACGCCCACCAAGCCGGGGCGTGCCGCCGTCGGGCTCGACCTGCTGCGCGCGGTCGCCGCGGCGCGGCCGGGCACGCCGTGGTTCGCGATCGGCGGGGTGGACCCGGACCGGCTCGACGCGGTGCTCGACGCCGGGGCGGAACGCGTCGTCGTGGTGCGGGCGATCACGCAGGCGCCGGACCCGGAGCGTGCCGCGCGCGCCCTGCGCGAGCGCGTGGCAGGACGAGCCGCCGCGCGAGCGGGCGAGCGCGCCGGGGCCCGAGACGCGTGACGGTCGCCCGCCGAGCGGCGACTATCCTGGAGCCGTGACGTCACCCGCCACCGCTCCCGACACCCCCACCACCGCCGAGGTCGCCGCGACCCCGCGCCCCGTGCTCGTCGTCGACTTCGGCGCCCAGTACGCGCAGCTCATCGCGCGCCGCGTGCGCGAGGCCAAGGTCTACTCCGAGATCGTGCCGCACACGTTCACGGTCGAGCAGATGCTCGCGAAGGACCCGGTCGCGATCATCCTCTCGGGCGGTCCGTCGTCCGTGTACGCGACCGGCGCCCCGTTCGTCGACCCGGCGCTGTTCGAGGCGGGCGTGCCCGTCATGGGCATCTGCTACGGCTTCCAGGCCATGGCGAAGGCGCTCGGCGGCGAGGTGGCGCAGACGGGCCTGCGCGAGTACGGCGGGACCGAGGTCGAGGTGTGCGCCGCGGGCGTGCTGCTCGACGGCACGCCGGGGAACCAGACCACGTGGATGAGCCACGGCGACGCGGTGCACCGCGCGCCCGAGGGCTTCGAGGTCCTCGCGACGTCGGCCGGCTCGCCCGTGGCGGCGTTCGAGAACACCACGCGCCGCCTCTACGGCGTGCAGTGGCACCCCGAGGTCAAGCACTCCGCGCACGGCCAGACCGTGCTGGAGCACTTCCTGTACGACGGCGCCGGGCTGGCCCCGGACTGGACGCCCGGCAACGTCATCGCGGACCAGGTCGCGGCGATCCGCGCCCAGGTCGGCGACGCGCGCGTCATCTGCGCGCTCTCCGGCGGCGTCGACTCCGCGGTCGCGGCCGCGCTCGTGCAGCGCGCCGTGGGCGACCAGCTGACGTGCGTGCACGTGGACCACGGGCTCATGCGCGCGGGCGAGGTCGAGCAGATCGAGCGCGACTTCGTCGCGGCGACCGGCGTCAACCTCGTGATCCGCGACGAGAAGGAGCGGTTCCTCACCGCGCTCGCCGGGCACAGCGACCCCGAGACCAAGCGCAAGATCATCGGCCGCGAGTTCATCCGCGTGTTCGAGGACGCGGCGCGCCAGATCGTCGAGGACGCGGGCGAGCACGGCGCCGAGGTCAAGTTCCTCGTGCAGGGCACGCTGTACCCCGACGTCGTCGAGTCGGGCGGCGGCGAGGGCGCGGCGAACATCAAGAGCCACCACAACGTCGGCGGCCTGCCCGACGACCTGCAGTTCTCGCTCGTCGAGCCGCTGCGCACCCTCTTCAAGGATGAGGTCCGCGCGGTCGGCCGCGAGCTCGGTGTGCCCGAGGAGATCGTCGCGCGGCAGCCGTTCCCGGGCCCCGGCCTCGGCATCCGCATCGTCGGCGAGGTCACGGCGGACCGCCTCGAGACGCTGCGCGCCGCCGACGCGATCGCGCGCGAGGAGCTGACGAAGGCGGGTCTCGACAACGAGATCTGGCAGTGCCCGGTCGTGCTGCTCGCCGACGTGCGCTCGGTCGGCGTCCAGGGCGACGGCCGCACCTACGGCCACCCGATCGTCCTGCGCCCCGTCTCGTCCGAGGACGCCATGACGGCCGACTGGACGCGCCTGCCCTACGACGTGCTGTCCGTCATCTCGACGCGCATCACCAACGAGGTGGCCGAGGTCAACCGGGTCGTGCTCGACGTCACGAGCAAGCCCCCGGGCACCATCGAGTGGGAGTGACCCCCTAGCGGGACGGACGGGCCCGACGATCCACGACGATCGTCGCGGCCCGTTCGTATGCCCGCTCCACGTCGGCGAGCACACGCGGCCAGCCCGCCGACGACGGCACGTCGCGGTTGTGCGCGACGATCCGGTCGAGCAGGCCGCCCTCGGTCGCGAGCCGCACGAGCGCGTCGGCGAGCCCGGCGTCGTCGTCCGCGAGGAGCGCGTCGACGCCGTCGGTGAGGCGTTCCGCGACGCCCGACTGCGAGCGCGTCAGGACCGCGAGACCGGCGGCCTGGCCCTCCAGCGCGGCGATGCCGAACGCCTCCTCGACGGCGGGCGCGGCGAACACGTCCGCCCGAGCGTAGAGGCGCTGGAGCCCGGTCGCGTCGAGGCGGCCCGGCAGCGACACGACCGACCCCAGCCCGTGCTCCGCGACGAAGCGCCGCGCGTCGGCCAGCTCGGGGCCGTCTCCGGCGAGCGTCACGTGGAGCGCCCCCTCGGGAAGGCGCCCGACGGCGTCGCGCACGACGTCCAGGAGCGGCAGCACGCGCTTGCGCGGGGCGAACCGGGTCGCGGCGACGACGTGCACGGCGGAGCCCTCCATGCGGTCCGCGCGCTCGGTGCGCGGGACGCGCCACGCGTCCAGGTCGAGGCCGTTGTGCAGCACCACGACCTCGCCGTGGTCGCCGACGATGCGGCGCAGGGGAGCGGCGGTCAGCTCGCTCACCGCCGACCACAGGACGGGCCAGCTCGACCAGCGTGTGACGCGGTCGAGCGCGGCGAACGCCTTCTCGGCCCCGCCCCACACGCTGTGCACGGTGAGCACGGCGGGCAGCCCGGCGCGCACGACCGTGCGCAGCGACGCCTGCGTCGAGGGGGTGAGGACGCCCATGTGCAGGTGCACGACGTCGGGCCGGTCCGCGCCGAGGATCCGCGCCACGTGGTGCGGGGCGCGCGGGTGGACGGGGTAGCCGCCCGGCACGCGCGCCGCGAGCCGGTGCACCGTGACGTCGCCGTCTTGCTCGGTCGACACGCCGTGCGCGCCGGGGCGCGCCGGCGTGGTGCACACGACCGAGACGTCGTGGCCGGCCGCCGCCTGCTGCTGCGCGAGCCGCGCGACCTGGGTCTCGATCCCGCCGAGCAGGGGCAGGTAGCAGTCGGTCAGGTGGGTGATGCGCACGGTCCGCATCCTCCCATCCCGGCGCGGGCGGGCGGCGGCGCGACCCGTCCCGCCGCCGCCGACCGTGTCGTGGACCGACGCGCGCACGGCGCAGCGCGCTGAGGTGCGTGCTCGCCGCGCGGCGGACCGGCGTCGTCGCTACCGTGGGTCCCGTATGGGTGGTTCGACCGCCCTGCGGCGGACCCGCGCCCGCGGGTCGCGGACCGCGGTGCGGCAGCAGGTGGGTCCTGACGAAGGGGAGAACGCGCCATGTCGAGCACCGTCACCGTCACGCCGGCCAAGGGGGCGCGAGGCATCGGCCTCGTGTCGATCATCGCCGGCATCGTCCTCCTCCTCGCGGGCATCGGCACCTGGGTCGTGGTCGCGAACCAGCTGTCCGCCGAGGAGATCACCGTCTCGGACGACGCGTCGTTCATGGCGGGCCGCCACGTCAACGGGCCGCTCACCGCGTACGCGCAGGCCGAGGTCATCAACAAGCACGCGCTCGAGGCGAGCGGCGGCCAGACGTACGCCGAGCTCGACCAGGACGACCCGACGCGGCAGACGGTCATGACGGCGTCGTTCCTCCGGGCGTCGCTCTTCACGTCCGTCGTTGCGTTCGGGGTGTGCCTGCTCGTCATGGGGCTCGGCGTCCTGTTCATCCTCGTCGGGATCGCGCTCCGGCGGCTCGCGGGCGGCCCCAGCGTCGCGGTCGAGACGCCGGGGGCGTACACGTCGTCGGGCGACCTGTCGGACGCGGGACGGCACGCCGCCCCGGCGCACGCGGAGCCCGCGCCGACCGCTCCGCCCGTCCGTCCGGAACCGACACGCCCCGTCGAGGCGCCGGGCCGCACGTCCGCGCTCTCGACGCCGGGCGCCGAGGCCCGCGCGGCCGCGACGCCGGTCGAGCCGACCGGCGCACCCGGCACGGGCACGCCGTCCGCACCCGGCGCGTCGCCCGCGGCCTCGCCGGACACGACGCCGCCCGCGACCGGACCCACGGGCAGCTCGCCCGAGCGCCGGGGTGACGAGCCCACCCCCTGATCGTCCCGGCCGTCCGTCCGGACGCCGAGGACCCGTTCCCACCGGGTCGCACCGGGGAGAGCGTGCGGGGCGGCGTCGCTCGGACACGCCGAGGGGCCGTGGCACACCTGCCACGGCCCCTCGGTGTTTGTCGACCCGGTGTCTCTCGACCCGGTCTCTCCTGGGCCTCCGGGTCCGCGCGTGCGTCCCCGGTCGCAGGGTCCCGCGCAGGCGAGACCGGGCTCAGCCTCGTCGGCGCCGGGCCCCCGAGACGATGGACCCGACCACGAGCGTGAGCCCCGCGGCGGCGAGCACCACGATCGTGGCCAGCCCGAGGTCGACCCGCGCGCCGAGCGCTGCGGCGAGGACGACGACGCCGAACGCGACGATGACGAAGCCCCACACGATCGTGGAGACGCGCGGCCCGCGCCGGCCGGGCGCCTGGGGCTCGGCGGGGGCGAACGGCGCGGTGGGTGCCGTGGGCGACCCGGGCGTCGCCGGGACGGACCGCCCTCCGGGCGGGACGGCGCCGGGGGCCGGGCCGGACGTCGTCAGGGCGCCGGGAGCGGCGGGCGGGTGCGCGGGGGCCGCCGGTCCGGGCACGTCCAGGACGGAGGTCTCCCCGTCCCGCACCCGCGCCGCGGGCAGGGGCTCCGTGGGGTGCGGCTCGGGCGCCGGCGGCCCGGCGAGCGGCTCCGTGGCCGCGGGCTCGGTGGACAGCGGGACCGTCGGGTGCGCGTCCGCCTCGGGGGCCTCGGCCTGCGGCGTGTCGAACAGCTCGTCGCCGAGCGGCCGCGTGTCGTCGGCGCGGCGTTCTGAGTCGTTCATCAGTCCTCCTCGATCGTGATCTGGCCGGCCCCGACCTCGACCCGCAGCACGAGCAGCGGGTCGTCGCCGGACTGGACCTCGTCGTTGTCGAACGTGACCGGCTGCGTGCTGACGCCGCCGATCTCCTGCCGGTCGCCGTCGACGTGCCAGCGGGCGTTCCCGGCGAGCACCTGGACCTCCGCGCGGACGGGGACGCCGTCGGGCACGACGACGGTCGCGTCCCCGGCGCCGAGCTGGACCGGGACCTCGACGGGGGAGGCGCCGGACGCGTCCGACAGGTCGAGCCCGGAGAGGTCGATCGTCGGGTCGCCGAACGCCACGGCGAAGCCCTCCTCGGCGACGTCCGGGTCGGTCACGCGGTGCGTGCCGTCCGTGACGGTCCGCACGGAGTCGTCCAGGAAGAACGTGAACGGGGCCGACCGCCACGCGGACGCCGGGAGCGCGACGACCAGCAGGAGCACCGCGAGCCAGCCGAGGCCGCCGCTCGTGCGCCCGCGCAGGCCGCTCACCACGATCGCCAGGCCCGCGAGGATCCCGGACAGGCCCGCCCAGGTGAGGAACACCGGCCAGGGCAGGTCGCCCTGCCGGTCGACGACGAGGAGGAACGCACCGAGCAGGAGGCTCAGCCCGACCACGACCCCCGTCGTGGTCGCGCCCGGCCCCCGCGGACGCGGGGGCTTCGGCGGCTGGGGGGCGCGCGGGGGCTGTTGCGCGGACGGGTTCCGCGGTCCCTGGTGGGCGCGCTGCGGAGCGGCGGCCGCGCCGTGCGGTGCGCCCGGGGCGTACGGGGGGAGAGGCGCGGTGACACCCGGGGCGGTCGAGGCGTACGGGCTGGCCTCGGCGGACCAGGTCACCCGGTCCTGGGGACCCGACGGCGCGCTGCCCGACGGCGCCCCGGGGGAGCCCCACGGGGCGTCGGCCGGCGCGGGGCCGCCGGCAGCGCCCGGAGCGTAGCCCGGTCCGCCCGGAGCGTAGCCCGGTCCGCCCGGAGCGTAGCCCGGTCCGCCCGGAGCGTAGCCCGGTCCGCCGGGACCGTTGCCCGGTCCGCCGGGACCGTAGCCGGGTCCACCCGGGCCGTGGCCGGGTGCGGCGGGCCCACCGGTGCCCGGTGCGCCGGGGCCGCCGGGCCACGGAGGAGCCTGCGGCGGTGCGCCATGGGGCCCCCGGGGGCCGCGCTGCGTGAGCGCGGAGACCACGACGACCGCCACGGTGACGAACGCCGCGACCCAGAACAGGCCGGTGAGCCACCCCAGGTGGAGCGCGTCCCACCACGACCACCAGCCGCCGCCCCAGGAGAACCCGACGACGACGAACGCGGCCGCGCCGAGCAGCGCGACGTCCACGTTGCCGCGGAACGCCTCCTGGAGGTGGATGCGCCCGTCACGCCGCTCCGGCAGCAGGGCCCAGGCCGCGCCGTAGAGGACGAGCCCGGCGCCCGACAGGAAGAACGTCACGAAGAGCAGCCCGCGCACGATGAGCGGGTCGATCCCGAACCGCTCGGCGACGCCGGACGCGACGCCGCCGATCCACCGGTCGTCCGAGCGGAAGATGCCCACGCGGCGGACGGCGTCGAAGAAGCCGTCGGTGCCGTTCGGGCGGGTCCCGCCAGGGCCCTGCGAAGGACCCTGCGGAGGGCCCTGGGGGGTGCCCTGCGGAGGACCCTGGCCGGGGTCGGACGGGCCGGCGGGCCCGGCCCACGCGGGGTCGGGTCCGCTCGGCCCGGGAGGGACGGTGCCCGGCTGTGCGCCGGACGCGTCGGCGGCGCCGCCGGAGGGCCCGGGCTGGGCGCCGGGTCCGGGAAGGTCGGGAGTGCTCATGGCCACCACTCTGGCCCGGGAGCCGCCTCGCCGGTATCGGGTGCCACCCTGACCCGACCCTGAACCGGCCGCGGACCGACCCTGGTTTCCCCGTCCGGGGGCGCTCCGGGCGCCCGCGGCGTGTGACGATCGGGGGGTGACGACTCCTGCCCGCCCCGGCCCGCGGCCCGGTGCACCCACCGGTGCCGGGCCCGGTTCCCGACCGCGCGGCCTGCCGCTGCGCCGTCCCGAGCGCGGCCGGTGGGTCGCGGGCGTGTGCGCAGGGCTCGCGGCCCACCTGGGCGTGAGCGTCGGGGTGGTGCGCCTCGTGATGGCGTTCCTCGGGCTCGCGGGCGGCGCGGGCGTCGCGCTCTACGTGTTCTGGTGGCTCACGGTCCCCTCCGGCGACCCGGCCGCGGCGCGTGACGAGCAGCGCCCGGCGTCGCTGTCGCGCCTCGCCCCCCGGCTCCAGGGCAGCGTCCGCCGGCTGCCCGTGCGCGACGTCGCGATCGGCGTCGTCCTGCTGGGCGGCGCCGCGCTGCTCGTGGCGCTGCGCACGGGCGTCGACGTCGAGGTGTCGTGGGTGATCCCGGTCCTCATCGCGCTCGCGGGCGCGGCGCTCGCGTGGAGCCAGCTCGACGCCGTCGAGCGCGGCCGGCTGCTCACCCGGGCCGGGGGGCGCACGCCCGCCGGGGTCCTCCGCATCGCGGGCGGCGTCGTGCTCGTCCTCGTGGGCATCGTCCTCCTCGTGGGGCAGGACGCGCGGCCCACCCAGATCGTCCGCGCGGCGGTCGCGGCGGTCGCGGTGCTCGCCGGCGTCGCGATCGTGCTCGCCCCGTGGTGGCTCAAGCTCGTGCGCGAGCTCGGCGACGAGCGCGCCGCGCGCGCCCGCGAGGCCGAGCGCGCCGACATCGCCGCGCACCTGCACGACTCGGTGCTGCAGACGCTCGCCCTCATCCGCGCGCGGTCGTCCGACGCCGACACCGTCGCGCGCCTCGCGCGCGCCCAGGAGCGCGAGCTGCGCGAGTGGTTGTACGACGACCGCCCCTCGCCCGGGACGTCGCTCGCCGCCGAGCTGCGCGGGCTGGTCGCGGAGGTCGAGGACGGGCGCGTGGGCCGACGTTCCGAGCCCATCGGAGCACCCGTCGGCGCGCCCGGCGGGCCGACCGGCGAGGCCGACCCCGGGCCGGTCGTGGTCGACGTCGTCGTGGTGGGGGACTGCACGCCCACCCAGGAGACCGCGGCGCTGCTGCAGGCGACGCGCGAGGCGCTCGTCAACGCCGTCGCGCACGGCGGTCCGCCCTACTCGGTCTACCTGGAGGTCAGCGACGCGGCGGTCGAGGTCTTCGTCCGCGACCGCGGGGACGGCTTCGACATGGAGGACGTCGCGCCCGACCGGTTCGGCGTCCGGGAGTCGATCCTCGGCCGGGTCCAGCGCCGCGGCGGGAAGGCCGAGATCATCAGTAGGCCCGGATGGGGCACGGAGGTACGGTTGCGCGTGCCGCGCGCCCTGACGGCCGAGCCCGAGCCCGCCCGCCCGCCGTCGAGCGCACCGTCGAACCAGGAGACACCGTGACGACCATCCCCAGCACGCCGGCCGCCGGCGGCCCCTCGACCGGTCCCGTCCCGGTGGTGCTCGTCGACGACCACCACATGTTCCGGGCGGGCGTGCGCGCGAGCCTCGACCCCGCCCTCGTCACCGTGGTGGGGGAGGCGGACGACGTCGAGTCCGCCGTCGCGCGCGTCCACGAGCTGCGGCCCCCGGTCGTGCTGCTCGACGTGCACCTGCCGGGCGGCAGCGGGGGCGGCGGCGCGGAGGTCATCCAGCGCTGCGCCGACGCGCTCGGCGACGTGCGGTTCCTCGCGCTCTCGGTGTCGGACGCCGCGGAGGACGTCGTCGCGGTCATCCGCGCCGGGGCGCGCGGGTACGTGACCAAGGCGATCTCCGGGCCGGACCTGTCGGCCGCCGTCGGGCAGGTCGCGGGCGGCGACGCGGTGTTCTCGCCACGCCTCGCGGGCTTCGTGCTCGACGCGTTCGGCACGGGGGCGGGCGACGTCGCGGTGCGCGACGACGAGCTGGACCGGCTGTCCGCGCGCGAGCAGGAGGTCATGCGCCTCATCGCGCGCGGGTACACCTACCGCGAGGTCGCGTCCGAGCTGTTCATCTCGATCAAGACGGTCGAGACCCACGTCTCCGCGGTCCTGCGCAAGCTCCAGCTCTCCTCCCGCCACGAGCTCACCCGTTGGGCGGCCCAGCGCCGCCTCCTGTAGCGGGACCGTCCGTGCCGCGCGCCCGGCCCGGGCCTGACGCACACTGGCCGGTGTGAGCCTGGCAGCCCGTGCCCCGCGCCGAGAGCCCGCTGCCGCTCGGTGGGGGTGGGTCGTGGCCGCCGTCGTGGCGGTGCTGGCGTTCGTGGTGCGGTGGCACCTCGTCGGCGGGTCGGCCGGGGTCGGCGCGTACCGCGGGTACGACGACGGCGTGTACTTCTCGGCGGCGGTCGCGTTCGTGCACGGCCGCCTGCCCTACCGGGACTTCCTGCTGCTGCACCCGCCCGGCTCGATGCTCGCCCTGACGCCCTTCGCGGGGCTCACCGCGTGGACGAGCGACGACCACGCCCTGGTCGCCGCGCGCGTCGGCGTCATGCTCGTCGGCGCGGCGAACGCCGTGCTCGTGACGCGCGTCGCGCGCCGGTGGGGCGCGACGGCCGCGGTCGTGGGCGGCCTCCTGTACGCGACGTCCTACGCCGCCGCATGGGCCGAGCGACTCACGCTGCTCGAGCCTCTGGGCTCCCTGTGCCTGCTCGGCGGGGTCGTGCTGCTGCTCCGGGGCCTGGACGCGCGCCGGGAGGGCACCGGCAGCGGGCGTCTCTGGGCGTGGGCGGGCGGTGCCGTCCTCGGACTCGGTGCGACCGTCAAGATCTGGGGCGTCGTGCCGCTGGCCGTCGTGCTCCTCTGGCTCCTGGTCGTCGCCGGGTGGCGCACCGCCGCCCGCGCCGCCGCGGGCGCCGTCGTCGCGCTGGCGACCGTGCTTCTGCCGTTCCTCCTCGCCGCGGGCCCGGACATGGTCCGCATGGTGGTGCTCACCCAGCTCGGCCGGCCGCGGGAGCCGACGGACCTCGAGCAGCGGCTCGTGTGGATCACGGGGACGGGCGGTCTCGACGAGCTCGTGTCGCACCGGGCCCAGGTCGCGGCCGTCTGGACGGTGCTGGTGCTGGTGACCGTCGCGGCGGTCGTCGCCTGGGCCGGGCGGCGCGGGCGGCTGTGGGTCGCGCTGCTCGTGGTGCAGGTCGCCGTGCTGCTGGCCGCGCCGTCCGCGTACGCGCAGTACGCCGCCTTCCCCGCGCCGGCCCTGGTCCTCGTCCTGGCGGCGGCGTGCTCGCTGCTGCCGCGCCCGGGGCGGGTCGTGGCGGGGACGGCCCTGGGCGCCGGGGCCGGAGCCCTCCTGGTGGCGGCCGTGCTGACCGCGCCCCGCTTCGTGCCCCTCCCGACGGCCGAGGTCGCGGCCCGGCTCCCGGACGACGGCTGCGTGCGCGCGGACTCTCCCGGGATGCTCGCCGTCCTCGACGTGCTGAGCCGTGACCTCGAGCGCGGCTGTGAGCTCCCGGTGGACCTGTCGGGGTACACCTACGACCGCGGCGCGCACGAGGCCGCCGGCGAGGCCGTCCCGCGCCGTCGGAACCTCGCCTGGCAGGACGAGGCGCTGCGCTACCTGACCTCGGGGACGTCCGCCGTCCTCGTGCGGACGACCGGTGACGGGTTCAGCGACGAGACCTGGCGGACCCTTGACGAGACGACGACGACCGTGCTCGACCGCCCGGGCGTGCGGGTGCTGGTCCCGCACGACGACCCCGGTCGAGCGGGAGGCTGAGACCGCGGCTACCCGGAGCGGGGCCGCGCGCCGTGGCCGCCGCGCGGGGCGGGGGAGGTCCAGGCGGGGGAGAGGGTCACCACGTCGCCGACGACGGTCACGGCCGGCGGGCGGACGCCCGCCTCGCGCGCGCGGTCGGCGATCGTCGCGAGGGTGCCGACGGTCGTGCGCTGGCGCGGGCCGTAGCCGTCCTCCACGACCGCGACCGGCGTCTCGGGCGGACGGCCCTGCGCGACGAGCGCGGAGGCCGTCTCCGCGAGGCGCGAGACGCCCATGAGCAGGACGACCGTGTGGTCGCTCGCGGCGGGGACCTTGCCGACGTCCTCGTGCCCGGTGAGCACGGTGAACCCGCGCGACAGGCCGCGGTGCGTGACGGGGATGCCCGCCGCGGCGGGCACGGAGACGGCGCTCGTCACGCCCGGGACGACCTCGACCGGGATACCGTGCTCGCGGCACGCCTCGGCCTCCTCGCCCCCGCGCCCGAACACGTAGGGGTCGCCGCCCTTGAGCCGCACGACCCGCCGCCCGACGAGCGCGTGGTGCACGAGGATCCGGTTGATCTCCGACTGCGGCACCGGGTGGTGGCCCGGCGTCTTGCCGACGTCCACGACCTCGACGTCGTCGCCGAGCTCGGCGAGCAGTCCGCGCGGCCCGAGCCGGTCGACCACGACGACGTCCGCCTCCGCGAGGAGGCGACGTCCCCGCACCGAGATCAGCCCGGTGTCGCCGGGGCCGCCCCCGACGAGCGCGACCGTCCCCACCGGCCGCACGAGCGGTTCCGAGACGGCCCCGGCGCGGGGGGCGTCGTCGTCGGCCGCGGGGCGCGTGCCCGCCGGGCGGACCGCCCGGAGCGGGAGCTCGCCCGCCTCGAGCAGCGCCGCGACGGCGTCGCGGACGCGCTGGGCGCGGCGCGGGTCCCGGCCCGCGTTGACGGACACCGTGACCTCCGCGGCCGAGGCGCCGCGAGAGGCACCGCCCGGGACGCGCGTGCGTGCCACGGCGGGCACCCACGCGGTCGCGAGGTCCGCGTCGCCCGCGGCGACGCAGAAGACCCGGTCGGCCTCGGCGTCGGCCGCGACCTCGGCGTCGACCCGCGGGTCGCCGGTCGCGGTGTGGACGAGCCACGCGCCGTCGAGGTCACCCGTGAGGTAGTCGCGCCGCACCCACGAGAGCGGTGCGCCGTGGTCCGCGGGCAGGGCGACGTGCCCGTGGGCGTCGGCGGCGGGGCCGTGCACCGCGAGCAGCTCCGCGAGGTCCTCGCAGACGAACGGCGCGACGACGGTCACGACGGCGCCCGCGTCGAGGAGCCCGCGGGTGCGGCGCACCGCGACGGGGCCGCCGCCGACGACGACGGTCCGGCGACCGTCGAGACGCAGGCCCAGGGGGTACGTCTCGTGCTCGGGTGCGGTCACGGCGTCCAGCCTAGATCGCGTACGAGCCGGGCCGGGACGCCGGGCGGCGCGCGGCGGCGAGCGCGTCGCCGACCATGCCCGCGGCCAGGGTGCCGCCGTCCTGGCCGTCCACGAGCAGGAACGCGCCCGTGCGGCGGGCCACGACGTACTCCTCGGCCGCGACCGGCGACGCGAGCCGCAGCGTGACGCGGCCGATGTCGTTGAGGTCGAGGCGCTCGGCGGGCTCGAGCTCGGCGGTGTCGAGGTCGAGCCGTCCGACGACGTCGCGCACCACGGCCTGCACCGTGCGGGTCGTGTGCTTGAGGAGCACGCGCGCGCCCGGCAGGAGCGGGCGGTCGCTGAGCCACGCCACGGTGCCCTCGACGTCCTGCGTGACCTCGGGGGCCTCGGCGGCGGACGCGATGAGGTCGCCGCGCGCGACGTCCACGTCGTCGGCGAGGCGGATCGTCACGGACTGCGGCGCGAACGCCTCCGTGAGCACCTCGCCGGACGCGAGCGAGTCGGCCGTGTCGATCCCGACGACGGTCGTGCGGCGCCCCGACGGCAGGACCACGACCTCGTCCCCGACCGTCACGACGCCCGACGCCACCTGGCCGGCGTACCCGCGGTAGTCGCGGTAGCGCTCGTCGGCCGCGGCCTGCGGGCGGATGACGACCTGGACGGGGAAGCGGAAGGCCTCGGCCTCCGGGTCGTCGCCCGTCGGGAGCTCCTCGAGCAGCTCGAGCAGGCTCGGGCCGTCGTACCAGGGCGTGTTGACGCTCGACCCGTCCACCACGTTGTCGCCCACGAGCGCGGACACGGGGAGGGTGTGGACGTCGCCGACGCCGAGCGACGTCGCCGCCGCGCGGATGTCCGCGGCGAGCTCCTCGTAGCGCGCCTCGCTGTAGTCGACGAGGTCGATCTTGTTGACCGCGACGACCACGTGCGGCACGCGCAGGAGGCTCGCGACCGCGAGGTGGCGGCGCGTCTGCTCGAGCAGGCCCTTGCGCGCGTCGATGAGCAGCACGACGACGTCCGCCGTCGACGCGCCCGTGACGGTGTTGCGCGTGTACTGCACGTGGCCGGGGCAGTCGGCGAGGATGAACGAGCGGCGCGCGGTCGCGAAGTACCGGTACGCCACGTCGATCGTGATGCCCTGCTCGCGCTCGGCGCGCAGGCCGTCCGTGAGGAGCGCGAGGTCGGCCGACTCGAGGCCGCGGTCGCGCGAGACGCGCTCGACGGCGTCGAGCTGGTCGGCGAGCACCGACTTCGAGTCGTAGAGCAGGCGGCCCACGAGCGTGGACTTGCCGTCGTCGACGGAGCCGGCGGTGGCGAGGCGCAGCAGGGTGCCGCGGCGCGCGTCGTCGAGCGGGACGGTCGTGCTCTCGGCGGCGGTGCTGGTCTGGGTGCCCATCAGAAGTACCCCTCCTTCTTGCGGTCTTCCATGGCGGCCTCGGAGATGCGGTCGTCGGCGCGGGTCGCGCCGCGCTCGGTGATGCGGGTCGCGGCGACCTCGGCGATGACGTCCTCGACGCCCGCCGCGTCCGACCGCACGGCGCCGGTGCACGACATGTCGCCGACGGTCCGGTAGCGCACCGTCTCCGTCCGCAGCGACGCGGCCTCGGCGTCCGTGCGGGGCTCCGAGTACGGTCCGACGGCGAGCAGCATCCCGTCGCGGTCGAACACCTCGCGCTCGTGCGCGTAGTAGAGCCCCGGGAGCTCGATGCGCTCGCGCGCGACGTAGCGCCACACGTCGAGCTCGGTCCAGTTCGACAGCGGGAACACGCGCACGTGCTCGCCCGGCCGGTGGCGCCCGTTGTAGAGGTTCCAGAGCTCCGGGCGCTGGTTGCGCGGGTCCCACTGGCCGAACTCGTCGCGCAGCGAGAAGACGCGCTCCTTGGCGCGCGCCTTCTCCTCGTCGCGCCGGCCGCCGCCGAACACGGCGTCGAACCGGTGGCCCGAGATCGCGTCGAGCAGCGGCTGCGTCTGCAGCGGGTTGCGCGTCCCGTCGGCGCGCTCGCGCAGGCGGCCGTCGTCGAGGTAGTCCTGCACGCTCGCGACCTCGAGCCGCAGGCCCAGGCGCTCCGCGGTCGCGTCGCGGTAGGCGAGCACCTCGGGGAAGTTGTGGCCCGTGTCCACGTGCAGCACGGGGAACGGCACCGGGCCGGGCGCGAACGCCTTGACCGCGAGGTGCAGCATCACCACGGAGTCCTTGCCGCCGCTGAACAGCAGCACGGGGCGCTCGAACTCGGCCACCACCTCGCGGACGATGTGGATGCCCTCGCTCTCGAGCGCGTCGAGCTGCGCGAGGCGGCGGCCCCCGGGCAGCGCCGAGCCGGGGACCGGCGCGTCCGCGGAGGCGCCGGCGGGAGCACCGGCGGGGGAGCCCGGTGCGTCGGTCGTCAGGTCGATGGTCGTCATGCCCGTCCTCATACGTGGAGTCCGCACTCTGTCTTGTCGAGCCCCGCCCAGCGGCCGGCCCTCGGGTCCTCGCCCGGCGCGACGCGCCGGGTGCACGGCTGGCAGCCGATCGACGGGTAGCCGTCGTTCAGCAGGGGGTTGAGGATCACCTGGTGCCGCGCGGCGTAGGCGAGCAGGTCGTCGAACGACCAGGCCGCGAGCGGGTTGATCTTCACGAGCCCGTTCTTCTCGTCGAACGTGACGAGGGGGGTGTTCGTCCGGGTCGGCGCCTCGTCGCGGCGCACGCCGGTGACCCACACCTCGTAGCCCGCGAGCGTGCGGTGCAGCGGCTCGACCTTGCGCATCTGGCAGCACAGCGCCGGGTCGCGCGAGAACAGGTCCTTGCCGTGCGCGGCGTCCTGCTGGGCGACCGTGAGCTCGGGGCGGACGTCGACGATCGTCACGTCCATCTGCTGCTCGACGGCGTCGCGCGTGCCCACCGTCTCGGCGAAGTGGTAACCCGTGTCGAGGAACAGCACGTCGACCCAGGGGATCTGCGCCGCGACCACGTGCGGGAGCACGGCGTCGGCCATGGAGCACGCGACGGCGACGGACGTGCCGAACTCGCGCGCCGCCCAGGCGATGACCTCCTCGGCCGTCGCCTCCGGGCGCGTGGCGCCCTCGACCCCGGGCGTGCCCGCGCCGTGCAGCAGCTCCTCGCCGCGCCGCGCGATCTCGCGCAGCTCGTCGAGCGACCGCTTGGGCCTGCCGTGCCGCGCGCGCTCCGCGTGGTGCGCCGCCTTGGCGCTCTCGCGCTGCTCGGCCTTCGCCCGTGCCGCGGCGCGCAGCGCGGCCAGCGGGTCGGACGTCGTCGTGGCCTGGTCCTCGCTCACTGGAGCGCCTCCTCGTCCGCGCGGTGCGCCCACTGCGCGAAGGTCTCGGTCCCGTCCTTCTCCGCCTCGTACCGGCGCACGACGCGCTCGACGTAGTCGGCGATCTGCGTCGCGGGCACCTTGAGGCCGCGCACCGTGCGGCCCAGGCCGCCCTCGTCGCGGCCCGTGCCGACGAGGCCGCCGCCGAGGTGCACCTGGTACCCGGGCATCTGCTCCCCGTCGACGGTGATGATCTGCCCCTTGAGGCCGATGTCCGCCGTCTGGATGCGTGCGCACGAGTTGGGGCAGCCGTTGATGTTGAGGTCGAGCGGCCGCTCGACCAGCGACGGGACGTCGGCGAGGCGCTCCTCGAGCTCGCCGATGACGCGCGCCGCCGTGTCCTTGGTGTCGACGATCGCGAGCTTGCAGAACTCGATGCCCGTGCACGCCATGGTCGAGCGGCGGAACGGGCTCGGCCGGGCGGTGAGCCCGAGCGGCTCGAGGCCCGCGACGAGCTCGTCCACGCCCTCGGGCGGGACCCCCAGGACGACCAGCTTCTGGTGCGCCGTGAGGCGCACGGACCGGGCGCCGACCTTCTCCACCAGGTCCGCGAGCCCCGTGAGCGTGCTGCCGCCCACGCGCCCCACGACCGGGGCGGCCCCGACGTAGTAGTTCCCGTCCTTCTGCAGGTGCACGCCCACGTGGTCGCCCGGACCGGTCGCCGGCGCGGGCGCGGGGCCGTCGGCGAGGCGGTAGCCCAGGTACTCGCTCTCGAGCACCTCGCGGAACTTCTCCGTGCCCCAGTCGGCGAGGAGGAACTTCAGGCGCGCCTTGTTGCGCAGCCGGCGGTAGCCGTAGTCGCGGAAGATCCGCACGACGCCGTGCCACACGTCGGCCGCCTGCTCCTCGGTGACGAAGGCGCCCAGGCGCTCGCCGAGCCGGGGAGTCGTCGAGAGCGCGCCGCCGACCCAGAGGTCGTAGCCCGGGCCGAGCTCGGGGTGCACGACGCCGACGAGCGACACGTCGTTGATCTCGTGCACGACGTCGAGGCTGGGGTGGCCGGTGACGGCGGTCTTGAACTTGCGCGGCAGGTTCGCGAGCTCCGGGTCGCCGATGTACCGCCGCTTGATCTCGAGGATCACGGGCGTCGGGTCGATGATCTCGTCCGCCGCGATGCCCGCGACGGGGCTGCCGAGGAAGCCGCGCGGGGTGTCGCCGCAGGCCGTCGTCGTCTCGAGGCCGACGGTCGCGAGGCGGTCCCAGATCTCGGGGACGGACTCGATCTCGATCCAGTGGTACTGGATGTTCTGCCGGTCGGTGATGTCCGCCGACCCTCGCGCGAAGTCGCGCGAGATGCCGCCGAGGACGCGCAGCGCGCGGACGTCCAGCTCCTGGCCGTCCGAGCGGACGCGGAGCATGAAGTACCGGTCCTCGAGCTCGTGCGGCTCGAGCGTCGCCGTCTTGCCCCCGTCGATCCCGGGCTTGCGCTGGGTGTACAGGCCCCACCACCGGAAGCGGCCGTGCAGGTCGTCGCCGGGGATGGAGTCGAAGCCCTCGCGGGCGTAGATCGTCTCGATGCGCTCGCGCACGTCGAGGCCGTTGCCCGCGCGCTTGAGCTCCTCGTTGGCGTTGAGCGGCTCGGTGCCGTCCACCTTCCACTGCCCGTTCGGGCGGGCGGCGCGCGCCGGCCGGGCGGCGCGCTCGCCGGCGGGACGACCAGGTCGCGCGGTGGCGTCCTCGGTGGTCTCCGGCGCAGTCGTGGCCTGCGTCATCGGGGTTCCTCGTGTCCTCGTTCGGGGGCGGGGACGCGCGACGGCGAGCGCTCAGCGAGGGTGCGAGTGGCTGAGGACCGACGGCGCGCGCCGGTTCTCAGGGTTTCTCCGGGGAGAGGGGCGAGCCTGCGGGCTCGCGCTGAGTCGGGCGCGGTTCAGCGACAACAGCTGAGACACGTGTGCGCGCACGCCGACATCCCGTGACGCGAGGTCACGAGGAGGGTGCGGGCTGCCGTGGTCATGCGCAGAACGATAGCCGCGGTCCAGCGTGGTGGACACCCCTCGTCCGTATGGTGGGAAAACGGAAAATACTAGACTGAGCGAGTCCAGTTTGTCGAGCGGTTCGGGCTCCTCGGCCGGCTGCCGGAAGGGCGGCGTTCGGTGCGACCGGGCTCGCCTTGTGCAAAGTTTCACGACAGCGGCGTCAGCAAATAGGATGGCGCCATGGAGTTCCTCTACAACGTCTTCGTCGCGCTGCACTTCATCGGGTGGGCCATCGTCCTCGGCGGCTACCTCGCGTCCCTGCGCTCGCCGGGCCTGTACAAGGGCGTCTTCCACGGCGCGCTCACCGCGCTCGTCGCGGGGATCGCCATGGTCGGCATCGGCGAGGCGTCGGTCTGGGGTGACGGCGGCCCGGACATGGCCAAGATCGGCGTCAAGCTGGTCATCGCCCTGGTCATCGCCGTCCTGGCGTTCGTCGCCAAGCGCCAGGGGGCCAAGGCGGCCGACGGCGCCGTGGCGCCGGGCGTCAAGCACGCCATCGGGGGTCTGACCCTCGTGAACATCCTCGTCGCGGTCTTCTGGAACTGACCGCAGCGACCCGGCCGGGGCCCGTCGACGGATCGTCCGTCGGCGGGCCTCCGTCGTCCCCGAGGCGTTGACGGAAAACTAGGCGCATGGTCCACTAGTCGCATGGTCCTCCGCTACCTCGTGCTCGGTCTCCTCACGGTCCGGCCCATGACGGGCTACGACCTCAAGCGCGCGTTCGACTCCTCCGTGCGCCACTTCTGGGCGGCCGACCGCTCGCAGCTCTACCGCACCCTCGCCGCGATCGTGGACGCCGGGCTCGCCGAGGTGGAGGTGGTGCCCCAGGAGAGCTACCCGGACCGCAAGGTCCACACGATCACCGACGCCGGCCGCGCGGCGCTGCGCGACTGGCTCGCCTCGCCGCTGCAGCCCGAGGACCCGCGCGAGCCCTTCCTCGGGCGGCTGTTCTTCGCCGACCAGCTCGACGACGAGGGCGTCGCGGCGCTGCTCGCGTCCCGGCGGATCCTGGCCGAGGAGACGGTCGCGGCGCTCACCGCCGAGGAGGAGCGGGTCACGGCGGTCCTCGCGAGCGGCGGCCCCGACGCGGACCGCGTCCGCGGCACGCGCGGCCTCGCCCTCCGGCTCGCGACGCTGCGCCACGGTCTCGCGCACGCCCGGACCGAGCTCGCGTGGCTCGACGAGACCGAGCGCGAGGTGCTCCCGTGAGCCTGCCGGACGCCGTCGTGCACCATCCCGCGAGCAGCCCGGGCGCGCCGGGCGCCGGCTCGGTCTCCGTCGTCCTGCTGCACGGGGGCACCGTGGCGTCGTGGATGTGGGAGCCGCAGGTCGAGGCGCTCGACGACCTCGACGTGTGGACGCCCGACCTGCTCGGCTTCGGGAGCCGCGGGGACCAGGTCCCGGCGTCGCTCGACGCGGTCGTCGACGACGTCGCCGCGACGGTCTCCGCGCTCCCCGCCGGGCGGGAGGTGCACGTCGTCGGGCTGTCGCTCGGCGGGATCGTCGCGCTGCACCTCGCCGCGCGGCACCCCGGCCTCGTGCGCTCCGTCCTGTCGTCGGGCGCGGTGGTCGACGGCGTGCCCGGGCTCGCCGGCGCGCTCGGCCGCGCGCAGCTCCGGGTCTGGGACCGACGCTGGTACTGGCGCGGCCAGGCCGTCGCCACGGGCATCCCCGCGGACGCCCGCGACCTGTTCGTGCGCTCGGGCCTCGCGATCCGCCGCGAGACCATGGCGCGGCTGCTGGCCGACGTCTACGGCGGGCGCTGGCCGGACGGCCTCGCGGAGTCCGGGGCCCGCGTGCTCGCCGTCGCGGGCGGCCGCGACCTCCGCCCCGCCCGCAGCGCGCTGTCGACGATCGAGCGCCGCGTCCCGGGCGCCGTCGTGCGCATGGCGCCCGGGATGCACCACCAGTGGAGCGCGGAGGACCCGGACCTGTTCAGCGCGATGATCCGGTCGTGGGTGCTCGACGGCGTCGCGCACCCGCGGCTGGTGCCGCTCGCGGGGCGTGCGTAGCGCGCCCGACGTGCGAGGGTTTCCCCCGTGAGCGTCGGTGGAGAGGTCCTCGTCGGGCTGGCGATCCTGGTCGGGCTGGTCGGGATCGTCGTGCAGGTCCTGCCCGGGAACGTGCTCGTGCTCGGCGCGGTCCTCGTGTGGGCGATCGTCACGGGCGGCACCGCCGCGTGGGTGGTCTTCGCGGTCGCCGCGGTGCTCGTGGTCGCCGCCGAGGTGTCGCAGTACGTCCTCGCGGGCCGCCACATGCGCCGGGCGGAGGTCCCCTGGTCGACCCTCGTGTGGGGCGGGATCGCGGGCGTCGTCGGGTTCTTCGTGATCCCCGTGATCGGGCTCTTCATCGGCTTCGTGCTCGCGGTGTTCGTCGCGGAGCTCCTGCGCCGCCGCGACCGACGCGCCGCGTGGCGCGCGACCGTCGCCGCGATGCAGGCGACCGGCATCACGATCCTCGTGCAGCTCCTGGGCGGCCTCCTCGCGGCGGCGACGTGGGGCGTCGGTCTCGCCCTCACCTGAAGATCGCCGCTAGGTTGACGCGCGTGCGCTACTTCTCGTTGCGTTTCACCCCCGAAGCCGAGTCCATCGACGCGTCGATAGAAAGCAGGCTGCGTGCGGAACGTAAGTTCTCGGAGACCCGGGCGATCTTCGAGCGCGCGGGTGAGGACCCCGACCTCTACGTTCCCAGGCTCCGAGATGAAGCAGCGGTCGCGTCCCGGCGAGAGCAGGAGCTCGAGGGTATGCGCAGGCGCGCCGACGCTGCCGAGGTCCCGTTACGAGAAGCGCTGACGGGAGTCCGGCAACAGGCCGTGTCGGACGCCCTCGGCGCATGGTCTGGAGGCGAGCTGTTCTTCGCCCCGCTGCTCTTTCAGCCTCGCTGGCGTGACGGCGAACGCTGGGAGCGTGCTCTGCACGAGATCGCAGAGATCGGCTGGCGCCTGCAGTCGTGGCAGGTGGTCGGACCGGCACCGGAACCGTTCGGGCCGAGGGTGACCCTGATCCAGACCCTCTTCGTCCGGTGACGCCGTTCCGGTCGGCACCCCGTACCGACACCGTGAGACCCGTCGCGGCGGCTTCGGATGTGGGCGGGGGCGCCTAGGCTGGAGGGGCTATGGCTTCGCTCTTCGAGAACCTCCCGCTGCCCGGCCTCGACACGCTGTTCGACGGCCCGCGCGTCGACCACGGCGGCGAGTCCCGCCTCCCGCGGACCGCCCCGCGCTGGACCGACGACCCGGCCGTGCCCGACGGCGCGGGGTCGCCCGCCGGGGACGGCGCCCCGGGCGGCGACGGCGCGCCGTCGGGCTCCGTGTCGGGCCGGGTGCCCGGCGAGCGCCGCGGGCGGTACGCCCACCTCGACCCCGACGCGCTGCTCGACGGGCTGAACCCGCAGCAGCGCGAGGCCGTCGTGCACGCGGGCGGGCCGCTGCTCATCGTCGCGGGCGCCGGGTCGGGCAAGACGCGCGTGCTCACGCACCGCATCGCGCACCTGCTCGCGACGCGCCGGTCGAACGCCGGGCAGATCCTCGCCATCACGTTCACCAACAAGGCCGCGGCGGAGATGCGCGAGCGCGTGGAGGCGCTCGTCGGGCCGTCGGCGCGGAACATGTGGGTCTCGACGTTCCACTCCGCGTGCGTGCGCATCCTGCGGCGCGAGGCCAAGACGCTCGGGCTCCGGTCGAGCTTCTCGATCTACGACGCCGCGGACTCGCAGCGGCTCATCACCCTCGTCACGCGCGAGCTGGACCTGGACCCCAAGAAGTACCCGGCGCGGTCGCTCGCCAACAAGATCTCCGACCTCAAGAACGAGCTCATCGACCCGGAGACCTACGCCCGGGACTCCGGCGCCCACGCGACGGAAGACGGCCTCGCCGCGCGGGGCGGCCAGCACGGCGCGAGCGTGCCCGAGTTCGACCAGGTGCTCGCCGACGTCTACACGCGCTACCAGGCGCGGCTCGTCGCGGCGAGCGCGCTCGACTTCGACGACATCATCATGACCACGGTCAACCTGCTCCAGGCGTTCCCGGCCGTCGCGGAGCACTACCGCCGCCGGTTCCGGCACGTGCTCGTCGACGAGTACCAGGACACTAACCACGCGCAGTACGTGCTCGTGCGCGAGCTCGCGGGCGTCGGCGAGGACTCCGCCGCGACCGACGCCGCGACGAGCGGGACGGGCGAGGCGCAGGTGCCCGCGCTCGACCCCGCCGAGCTCACCGTCGTCGGCGACGCGGACCAGTCGATCTACGCGTTCCGCGGCGCGACGATCCGCAACATCCTCGAGTTCGAGGCCGACTACCCCGACGCACGGACCATCCTGCTCGAGCAGAACTACCGCTCGACCCAGAACATCCTCTCCGCCGCCAACGCCGTCATCTCCCGCAACCCCGACCGCAAGCCCAAGCGGCTGTGGACCGACTCGGGCGCGGGCGCCAAGGTCATCGGCTACGTCGCGGACAACGAGCACGAGGAGGCGCGGTTCGTCGCGGAGGAGATCGACCGCCTCGGCGACTCCGACGGCGTGCGCCCCGGCGACGTCGCGGTGTTCTACCGGACCAACGCCCAGTCCCGCGCGCTGGAGGAGGTGCTCATCCGCGTCGGCCTGCCGTACAAGGTCGTCGGCGGCACGCGCTTCTACGAGCGCCGCGAGGTCAAGGACGCGGTCGCGTACCTGCGCGCGATCGACAACCTCGACGACGACGTGAACCTGCGCCGCGTGCTCAACACGCCCAAGCGCGGTCTGGGTGACCGGGCCGAGGGCGCCGTCGCGGCGCTCGCGGACCGCGAGCGCATCTCGTTCGGCGCGGCGCTCGCCCGGATCGACGAGATCCCCGGGCTGACCAACCGCACGCTCAACCCGCTGCGCGCGTTCGTCGAGCTCATGACCGGGCTGCGCGAGCTCGCGGAGTCCGGCGCGACGCCGTCGGACGTCCTCGGCGCGGTCCTCGACCGCACCGGGTACCTCGCCGAGCTCCGCGCGAGCGACGACCCGCAGGACGCCACGCGCGTCGAGAACCTCGCCGAGCTCCACGCCGTCGCGACCGAGTTCACCGAGCTCGACCCCGAGGGCACGCTGTCCGACTTCCTCGAGCGTGTGTCGCTCGTCGCGGACGCCGACCAGATCCCCGCGGACGACGCGGACGACGAGGGCGACGGCGAGGAGAAGGAGGACCCCGGCGTCGTCACGCTCATGACGCTCCACACGGCCAAGGGGCTCGAGTTCCCGGTCGTGTTCCTCACCGGCATGGAGGACGGCACGTTCCCGCACATGCGGTCCCTGCACGACGACGCCGAGCTCGCCGAGGAGCGCCGCCTCGCCTACGTGGGCATCACCCGCGCGCGCGAGCGGCTCTACGTCTCGCGGTCCGCGGTGCGGTCGGCGTGGGGGATGGCGAACGAGTTCCCGCCGAGCCGGTTCCTCGAGGAGATCCCCGAGGAGCTGTGGGACTGGCGGCGGCGCGAGTCGTCGATGGCGACGCTGCGTGCGGGCGGGTCGGTCTGGGGCCGCGGCTCGGGGTCGTGGTCCGGTTCGCGGTCGGGGTTCGGGTCGGGGGCACGGTCAGGGGCCGACGACGACGGGTCTACCATCCGCGGCCCTCGTTCCTCGGGCCGCTCCCGCCAGACCCGCCACGACCCGTCGTCGTCGGCCCCTGCCCGCGCCGCGTTCGGCTCGCCGTCCGGTGGGGCGAAGTTCGGGTCGGCGACGCCGCGGGCCGACGGGGACGTGCCGAACCTCGCAGTCGGGGACAAGGTGACCCACGACGCCTACGGGCTGGGGACCGTCGTCGCGCTCGAGGGCGCTGGCCCGAACGCGGTCGCGAAGATCGACTTCGGGGCCGACGGGACCAAGCGCCTCCTGCTGCGCTACTCGCCGGTGACCAAGCTCTGAGAGCGCCTCGGCGCAGAGACGGCGACCACTGACCGAGGTAGTGACGTACCGGGTGCCGTGCACCGGGCTCTGAGCCGGGGGCCGCTCTCTCGGGGTGCGGGGGCTCGACCGCCGAGTCAGCCGATCGTGCCCAGGGCGCGGTAGGCGAGGACGAACGCTGCTGCCACGACGGCGGTGCCCCCGACGGCGATCGCGACCGGCAGCGCGCCGCGGAGCCGGCGCGCGAGCATGCCGCCGAGCAGGACGAGCGCGACGACGCCGATCGTGACCCAGTAGGTGGCGCCCGTCGTCTCGACGACGGTCGTGAGCCCGTAGACGGACTCGCCGACGCCGACGCCCGCGAGCAGCGCGGTGCCGAGGGCGGCGTGGACGCCCGTCCGCCACAGCCACGCCGCCGCGACCCCGACGAACGGTCCGACGACCAGGCCGACCGCGCCGAACATCGTCGGGTCGTAGAAGAACCCGCGCAGGTCGGCGGCGACGGTGTAGCCGAGCACGAGCAGGACGAAGCTCGCGGCGCCCAGCACGGCGGCGTGCCACGTCCGGGCGCGTTGGTCGCGCGCGGACCAGGCGACCAGCAGCGCGGTGAGCAGCGTCCACCCGCTCGCCGAGTTCGCGAACGGCGCCGCGGCGTCGGGCAGGAACCCCTGGGCGTACGACGTCAGGCCGCCCAGCAGGAAGCTCGCGACGAGGACGACGGCACCGCGCCGCCACGGGTGACCGGGCGACGTGGTGACCCGGACGGGTCGGGTCGGTGCCGACGGGCGGTCGTCGGCGCGGTCGGGGGGCGAGGTCGTCTCGGGCACGCCACGACGCTAGGCGGCCCGGGCCGGCGGGGCGTCACCCCGTCGTCGGGCACCGGGGCGGGAGGCGTCCTACCGTGGCAGGACGACCGAGCCCCGAGGAGCCTCCCGTGACCCAGCCGGCCGCCCGTCCCGTCCCCGCGCCCGCCTCCTGGCCCGACCTCGACGTGCGGCGGTGGAAGCCGACCCGTCGGCCCCTCCACCTGTTCACGCAGGTGGTCGGCAAGGTCGTGCTCGACCTGACGCCGTTCGTCAACCACTGGTGGAACGTCGCGTTCCACGTGACGTCGCGCGGGTTCGTGACGCCCGTGATGCAGGTCGGCGACCGCGCGCTCGACGTCGAGATCGACCTCGTCGCGGAGCGGGTCGCGTTCCGGGCGTCCGACGGGCATACGGAGACGATCGCGCTGGGGCCGATGTCCGTCGCCGACTTCTACGCGCGGACGCTCGCGTGCCTCGCCCGTCTCGACGTGGCCGTGCGCGTGTGGTCGACCCCGCGTGAGATCCCCGACCCCGTGCCGTTCGAGCAGGACACCGCGGTCGGGGAGTGGGACGGCGACCTCACGCGGACGTGGCTCGCGACCGTGCAGCGGGTCGCGGCGGTGATGGAGCGGTTCCGCTCCGGGTTCTACGGCAAGTCGAGCGGTCCGCGCTTCTACTGGGGCGCGTTCGACCTGGGGCTCACGCTGTTCAACGGGCGGCCCTTCCACCAGCCGGACGACGTCGAGCCCATCTACCGCTACGCGGAGAACGCGGAGAACGTCGCGGTCGGCTACTGGCCCGGCGACCCGACGACGCACGCCGACCAGGTCTACGCGTACGCGTACCCGCAACCGCCGGGAGTGACGGGCCTCGACCTCGCGCCCGGCTACTGGGACCCCGGCCTGCGCGAGGCGGTGCTCCCGTGCGGGGTGCTGCGCGACGCGGAGGACCCCGACGCCGTCCTGCTCGCGTTCTTCGAGCGCTCCTACCGCGAGCTGGCGACGGCCGCCGGCTGGGACCTGGCCGCGTTCACCGGGCCGGTCCCGCCGGGCTGAACGCCGCGCGGGACCGGCCGACGACACCCGGTCAGGACGCCTCGCGGTGCTGCGTCGCGAGCGCGGCGCGCAGGTCCGCGACGTCGGACCCTGCTGCGGTGAGCGCGTCGACCAGCGCGCGGTGCGCCGTCGAGCCCTTCGCGCGCGCGACCGCGGCGAGCACGTGGCCCGAGTCGATGGTGCGGGAGCCCGCGTGCACCGCCTCGCGCAGCGAGAGCTCGAGCGCCTTCTTCGCCTCGGGCGTGAACGGGATGTGGGAGCGGCGGTTCCGCCGCCCGCCGCGGCGCTCGTCGTCGCCCGCGCGGTCGAGCGCTCCCGGCCCGAAGGCCGCGTCGGTGCGCGCGCGGACCTCGTCGAGGTCGATCCCGAGGGCGGCGAGCGCCGGGCCGTCGAGCGTGTCGTGGCGGCGCGCGGAGTCGACGTGGCGCTCGAGGTCGTCGGCGTCGACGCCGGCCGCTGCGAGGGCGACCGCGCCCGCGCCGCCGTCCTGGCGGGCGAGGGAGAGGAGCAGGTGCACGGCGTCGATGGCGTCGTCGCCGCGGGAGCGGGCGACCTCCTGGGCGCCGACCACCGTGTCGCGGGCGTCGGCGGCGAATCGTTCGAACATGTCATGACCTCCTGGTGGTTCGGGACGCGCCGTACTTCTTGTGCACGGCCTGGCGGGTGACGCCGAGGCGGTCGGCGATCTCCTGCCACGACCAGCCGAGCGCTCGGGCGTGCTCGACCTGCAGCGCCTCGAGGCGCTCGGCGAGCACGCGCAGCGACCGCACGGCGCGCAGGCCCGTGTCGGGATCGGTGCTGCTCGCGGCGTCCATGTCGACGGGTTCCATAGGCGTCAATCTAGGTTGACAACCGCGCTCTGTCAACGAGGGTTGACGCGCGGCGGCGCGTGGACGCGTCGCCGGGACGGCGGGGGCGGTCCACTAGGGTCGTGGCGCCGCGCCGGCGTCCCGGGGGCGCAGGGGGCACGACGACGGAAGAGGAAGAGATGCACCAGTGGTCCATCGCGCCCGGGGGTCGTGCGCGCCGCGCGCTCCTGGCGTTCACGGCAGGCGTGACGACGGCGACGCTCGTCGCCGGGTGCGTGACGGTCAGCCCGGAGGGGCCCGTCGGGGAGCCGTCGGCGCCGGTCGACGCGGCGCCCGCCCGGTCCACGGACCCCTCGCCGGTCGTGGTCGAGGGCCACGTGCGCGGTGTCGACGTCGAGGCGAAGGTCGGGCCCGTCGCCGTGGACGGGGACCTCGCCGTGCTGCGGGTCGAGGTCGAGGCCACCGGAGGCGACGAGGCGGTCATGGCAGGGTTCGTGTTCGCCAACCGGGCGCTCACGCAGGAGGACTCGTTCGACGGCGTGCGCCTCGTCGACCTGGAGGCCGGAGTCGTGCGGGAGGCGGCGCGGACCTCGGACGGGGTCGCCCTGGCGTCCCTCGGCGAGGAGTACATGCTCTCGCCCGGGCGCGAGCCCGTCGTCGGGCACGTCGCGTACGACGCCCCGACGACGGCCACCACGTCGGTGCTCGTCCCGGCCGTCGGCCTGGTCGAGGGCGTGCCCGTGGTCGAGGCGGCCGACGCGGGCGGCCTGACCGTCCCCGTCGAGGAGCTCGCGCCGGGCGGCCTGGCGGACGTCGTCGCGTCCTCCGCCTACCTCGAGACGTTCAGCACGACGGCAGGCGACGCCGTGCGCACGCGCGACGCGCACGACGTGGTGAGCGTCGTCGTCGACTCCGACGTCCTCTTCGACGTCGACTCGGCCGTGATCGGCCCGGGCGCGGGCGAGGCGCTCGACGCGGTCGTCGCGCAGCTCGCGCTCGCGGCCGACGGCGACCTCGTCGTCGTCGGGCACACCGACGACCAGGGGGAGGAGGCCGCGAACCAGGAGCTCTCGGAGCGGCGGGCCCGCGCCGTCGCGGACCGGCTGGCTGAGATCGCCGACCTCGGTCGTTTCGACGTCCAGGTCGAGGGGCGCGGCGAGAGCGAGCCCGTGACGACCGAGGCGACCGACGAGGCGCGCGCGCTCAACCGCCGGGTGACCGTCGAGTTCACGCCCGCCGCCGACGCCGGGGTGGTCGAGGCACCGGCGACCGACGGGCTCGTCGCCGCGGAGGGGCCGACGGTCGAAGGGCTGGGCGGCGCCGTCGTCCTGCACGACGACGGCATCGGCGGGATCCAGCGCCTGCACGTCGAGCTGGTCGAGGTGCGGCGCGTCGGCGGGTACCTGGTGGGCGAGCTGGCCGTGCGCAACGACGGTCCGGAGCAGGCGTCGTTCGTCAGCGTCCTCGGCTCCGTCCGGGACGGCCGGGGCGAGCTCGGCCTGGGCCTGCTCGGCGCGAGCAACGTGACCCTGCTCGACGGCGGGGTGCGGGTCTATCCCGTCGACTACCTCGTCGACCAGGACTTCTACGACCTCCAGGCTCGCGACGTCCTCGCCGACGCCTCGGTCGGCTCGCTGGCGTCCGGGACGACGTCGACGGTGAGCGTGGTCTGGCCGGACCTCGGCTCCGACACGGTCGTCGTGGACGTCCCCGAAGGGTCGACGTCGGTCACCGACGGCAGCACGCCCATCCGCTTCGTCGACGTCCCGGTCTCGGGCTGAGCACTCGGGCCGTGCCCGCGCGGGCCGCCGCGTGACGAACGGAACACGCGGCAGCGGGTGCGGCCCGCCGTCGACCGATAGGAGCCCCGGCCTTCCCGGGCTACCCTGTACGGGGATGTCTTGATGTCGAGACATCGGTCATGCCGCACACGGCGCATCAGACGGAAGGACGCAGCAGGGTGGACCTGTTCGAATACCAGGCGCGCGACATCTTCGAGAAGCACGGCGTGCCCGTGCTGGGCGGGGTCGTCGCGACGACGCCCGAGGAGGCCCGCGCGGGCGCCGAGAAGCTCGGCGGCGGCACCGTGGTCGTCAAGGCCCAGGTGAAGACCGGCGGCCGCGGCAAGGCCGGCGGCGTCAAGCTCGCCCACTCGCCCGAGGAGACCGCCGAGAAGGCGTCCGAGATCCTCGGCATGGACATCAAGGGCCACACGGTCCACCGCGTCATGGTCGCCCAGGGCGCCAAGATCGCCGAGGAGTTCTACTTCTCGGTGCTCCTCGACCGGTCGAACCGCAACTACCTCGCCATGTGCTCCGTCGAGGGCGGCATGGAGATCGAGCAGCTCGCGGTCGAGCGCCCCGAGGCGCTCGCCAAGGTCGCCGTCGACCCGATCGTGGGCATCGACGAGGCCAAGGCGCAGGAGATCGTCGACGCCGCCGGCTTCGCTGAGGAGCTCAAGGCCCCGGTCGCGGCGGTCATCCGCAAGCTCTGGACCGTCTTCACGGCGGAGGACGCGACGCTCGTCGAGGTGAACCCGCTCGTCCGCACCGAGGACGGCTCGATCATCGCGCTCGACGGCAAGGTCACGCTGGACGACAACGCGTCGGAGGTCCGTCACCCGGACCACGAGGCGCTGGAGGACAAGGAGTCGACCGACCCGCTCGAGGCGAAGGCCAAGGCGAACGGACTCAACTACGTCAAGCTCGACGGCGAGGTCGGCATCATCGGCAACGGCGCGGGGCTCGTCATGAGCACGCTCGACGTCGTCGCGTACGCGGGCGAGGCCCACGGCGGCGTGAAGCCGGCCAACTTCCTCGACATCGGCGGCGGCGCCAACGCGCAGGTCATGGCGAACGGCCTCGACGTCATCCTCAACGACCCGCAGGTCAAGTCGGTGTTCGTCAATGTCTTCGGCGGCATCACCGCGTGCGACGAGGTCGCCAAGGGCATCGTGGGCGCGCTCGAGATCCTCGGCGACGAGGCCTCCAAGCCGCTCGTCGTGCGCCTCGACGGCAACAACGTGGACCTCGGCCGCGCGATCCTGCGCGAGGCGAACCACCCGCTCGTGACGCTCGCCGAGACCATGGACGGCGGCGCCGACAAGGCTGCCGAGCTGGCCAACGCCTGATCGCCCGAAGACGCGGAAAGCTGAGACAGAGAACACCATGTCGATCTACCTGAACTCCGACTCCAGGATCATCGTCCAGGGCATCACCGGCGGGATGGGTGCCAAGCACACCGCCCTCATGCTCGACTCGGGCGCGCAGATCGTCGGCGGCGTCAACGCCCGCAAGGCCGGCACGACCGTCACGCACAAGGACCACGAGGGCAACGACGTCACGCTCCCCGTGTTCGGCACGGTGGCCGAGGCCATGGCCGAGACCGGCGCGAACGTGTCCGTCCTCTTCGTCCCGCCGGCGTTCACCAAGGACGCCGCGATCGAGGCCGTCGACGCCGAGATGCCGCTCATCGTCGTCATCACCGAGGGCGTCCCCGTCCAGGACACGGCCGAGGTCTGGGCCTACCTGCAGGGCAAGAAGACGCGCATGATCGGCCCGAACTGCCCCGGCATCATCACGCCGGGCGAGTCGCTCGCCGGCATCACCCCGCACACCATCACGGGCAAGGGCCCGGTCGGTCTCGTGTCGAAGTCGGGCACGCTGACCTACCAGATGATGTACGAGCTCAAGGACCTCGGGTTCTCGACCGCCATCGGCATCGGCGGCGACCCGATCGTCGGCACCACGCACATCGACGCGCTCGAGGCGTTCGAGAACGACCCCGAGACCAAGGCGATCGTCATGATCGGCGAGATCGGCGGCGACGCCGAGGAGCGTGCCGCGGCCTACATCAAGGACCACGTCACCAAGCCGGTCGTCGGCTACGTCGCGGGCTTCACCGCCCCCGAGGGCAAGACGATGGGCCACGCCGGCGCGATCGTCTCCGGCTCCGCGGGCACCGCGCAGGCCAAGAAGGAGGCTCTCGAGGCCGTCGGCGTCAAGGTCGGCAAGACGCCGTCCGAGACCGCCGCGCTCCTGCGCGAGGTCCTCGCCTGACGCTGGGTCCGCCGTAGGACCCACGACCCGGGTCCACGACCCGACGCCCCGCGACCGGCCGGTCGCGGGGCGTCGTGCGTCCGGCATCCGCGCAGCGGCGCCGAGTGTCCCGCCGTCCTGGCCCCGGGCCGCGCCGGACGTCCCGCGTCAGGCGGCCGGGTCACGGTCCGCGCTCGGGACCGTGGGCGCCCCCGACGCCGCGAGCCACGCGTCGAGGCGCACCCACTGCGCGTAGAGCCACGCGGCGCGCTCCTCGTCGCCCGCCGGGAGCGCCTCGCGGGGCGTCGCCCAGATCTTGAGCGTGAGGCGCTTGTCCATCGGCAGCTCGCGCCAGATGTCGCGCACCGTGACCAGGCGCTCGAGGCCCGTGTGCGCGACGACCGCCACGCCCGTCGTCGGCGTCGCGTCGAGAGCGGCGAGGAACCCGCCCACGTGCGGCGCCATGACGTGCGGCATCCCCGCTGCCAGCGCGGCGAGGTCGTCCTCCCCGGAGGAGCGCAGCGCCGCGATGCGGGCGTCGCGGCGGCGCGGCGTGACGTTCCCGCCCTCGGGGAAGAGCAGCACGGCGGAGTCCGGCGCGAGGTCGGTGGCGAGCGCGGCGACCGCCTCGCTTCCCGACGGCGCCCCGTGCGGCCGCCGCGAGCGCGGTACCACGAAGTACGCCGGGACCCGGTGGAGCAGGACGTCGATCGCGGGGTCCCACTGCAGCGTGTCCTTGAGCACGACGCGCGGCTCGCGTCCCGCCGCGTTGACGATGCGGTCCATGAGCACGAACGAGTCGCCCGGCCCGGCGTGGCGGCTCACCACGAGCACCGGGGTCCCGTCGAGGCCGTCGGCCTCGCTGAGGTCGACGTCGATCCGCAGGCGCAGCGTCCAGCGCACCTGCCAGAACAGCACCGACAGCATCCGGCCGGCGAGCCGCACGTGCGCGCGCCGGAACGCCGGCCGGTGCAGCGCCCAGCCGAAGCCCGAGCCCACCCAGAGGCCGAACAGCGCGACGAGGGCGGCGGCGTCCCACACGACGTAGAAGCTCGCGAGCCACAGCACACGCGGTGCGCGCAGACGACCGGGCAGCGCCCAGCTCACGATGCCGCCGACGAGCAGGACGAGCATGATGCTCGTCGGGACGAGCAGCACCGCGACGACGACGACGGCCGGCGCGAGCAGCAGCCGGCGGACCCAGCGGGGCGGGGGCGCGACGTTCACGCGTCGGCGCCCCGTTCGTCCAGGTAGCGGCAGGACGCGGCGTACGACGAGGCGGCGCGGGCGCGCGTCGTGTCGAGCCGGCGCGACGACGAGAGCCGGTCGTCGCCGGGCAGCGGCCCGCCGCTCGGCAGGACGTGGACGGTCACGTCGTCGGGGACCTCTTCGAGCTCGCGCGCGAACCGGTGCCGCCGGGAGATCTCGAACGTCACCTTCGCGACCTCGACCGCGGTCCGCGGCGGGCGCAGCGGCTCCTCGATCCGCCCGACCTGAAGGACCCACACCGTCCGCGCGCCGCGGCGCACGGCCTCGCCCAGCGGGATCGAGGAGACCACGCCGCCGTCGACGTAGTGCTCGTCCCCGATGCGGGTGGGCGGCAGGGCTCCCGGGACGGAGGCCGACGCGAGCACGGCGTCGACGAGCGGGCCGTCGCTGAACCACCGCTCGGCCGCCCGCTCGATCGACGCCGCGGCGACGACGAGCGGCACGGCGAGGTCGGCGAACGTGGTGCGCTCGCCGAGCACCTGCCGCAGGAGCGCGCGCAGCGGCGCCGGGCTGGCGAGGTGGGTGCGCGTCGTGGCGAGCCGGTGCACCTGGCGGTACCACGCCTCGCCGTAGACCTGCGCCGCCGCAGGCGACGACCAGGCCGACTCGAGGCGGGGGACGACGGCGGGGGTGGGGTCGGCCGCGAGGGCGGCGCCGTTGATCGCGCCGATCGACGTGCCGACGACCAGGTCGGGCGTGATCCCGCGCTCCAGCAGAGCACGCAGCATGCCGATCTGGACCGCGCCGCGCACGCCCCCGCCGCCCAGGACGAACGCGGTCGGGGCGGGCGCCGTCGTCATGGACCGATCGTAGGCGCGGGTAGGCTGGCGCGCCGGGGAAATGCGACAGACCGACCACTCGATCGACGACGATGGGCACCATGAGCACCACCAGCACGACGCGTGGTGCGCGCACGCGCACCGTGGACGGCAGCCCGGCCCCCGCACCGGTCGCGGCCCGGCGCGGGCCGTCGGGAGTGCTCGCCGCGCTCCAGGCGCTCGCGCTGTCGCTCGCGGTCGTGGTGCTGCCCGGCGTCGTGGCCTTCCTCGCGTCGTCCACCGGGTCCTCCGAGGGCTCCGGGTGGGGGCAGTCGGTGACGATCGCCGCCGGGTTCTGGCTCCTCGGGCACGGGGTGCCGCTCGTCGCGAGCGGGACGACGGTCACGCTGGTCCCGCTGGGGCTCACCGCCCTCGCGCTGTTCTGCTGCTTCGCGTCGGCCCGCCGCTCCGCGCACACGGCCCTGTCCGCCTGGGTCGCGGGCACCGTGACCTACGCGCTCGCGACGCTCGGCGTCGCGCTCCTCGCCGGGTCCACCCCGCCGTGGGGCCTCGCCGTCGCCGTCGTCGGGGGCGCGCTCGTCGGCGGTCTCGGGCTCGGCGCCGGGATCCTCGCGCGGCCGGACGCTCCGTTCGTCGGCGACCTCACGCAGCGGCTCGACCGCTGGGTCCCGCCGACGGTCCGGCTGGGCTTGCGCGGCGGACTGCTGGGCACGAGCCTGCTGGCCGGCGTCTCCGCCGTCGTCGTCGGGGCGTGGCTCGTCGCCGGGCGCGCGACGTCGGGCGACATCGTCGCCGGCCTCGTGCCCGGGACCGTCGGCGGGATCGTCCTGGCCCTCGCACAGCTCGCCGTCCTGCCGAACGTCGTGGCCTGGGCCGGGGCGTGGCTCGTCGGGCCGGGCTTCGCCGTCGGCGAGGGCAGCACGTTCGCGCCGAGCGGCGCGGAGCCGGGCGCGCTGCCCGCGATCCCGCTCCTCGGCGCGCTGCCCGGCGACGACTGGACCAACCCCCTCACGCCCTGGGTTCCCGCGGTCGTCGTCGCCCTCGGGGTCGTGGCCGGGGCGTTCGTCTGGCGCCGCCTGCGCGACGTGACCGGCACCCACCCCGACGACGACGTCCGGTGGCTCGACGTCGCCCTCGCCGTGGGCGGGGCCGCGCTCGGCGCGGGACTCCTCGTCGGGGTCGTGAGCTGGCTCGCGGGCGGAGCCGTCGGGCCCGGGCGCCTCGAGGTCGTCGGCGCCGACGCGCTCGTCGTCGGAGTCCTCGCCGCGGCCGAGATCGGCGGCGGCGCCGCTCTCGCCGTCCTCTGGGCGCGCCTCGACGTCCTGGGCCGCCACCACGGCGACCCCCTCGACGACGAGGCCTGACACCGAGGTAGAGCCGTGGTCCGCCGAGGTAGAGCCGAGGCCACCCGAGGTGGAGCCGTGGTCCAGCCTCAGGCCCGCCGGGTCGGGTCCGCGGCGCGGGTGGCCTCGGTGCTGGGGCTGCGGCGCCGTCACCCCGGCCCTTCGGCCGTGGGTTCTAGGAGCGCCGCTCTGACGCCCCTTCGCATCCGAGCCCACCCCCACCGCTCGGCCGTCGTCTCGCCATGGCTCGGTGGCAAGCCGACCAGGCGGTCCTGGCAGGCCGAACAGGCGACCGCGGCTCGTCAGACGACCAGGACGAACCGAGACCACCTGTTCGGCGTGTTGTCGCGACGACAAGGTCGCGACGCGACCGCGACGCGACCCATGACCCGCAGCCGAGGCGCAGCGGTGTCGTGCCACGACCGGATGCGGTTACGGAGACCTGGATCGCGTACCGACACCGCGGGCAGTCGCCCGTGGTGAGCGGAGACCAGGGCGAGACGACGCCGGGCGGGGTGGGTGGTGGTGCCGCGTCGTGGCTGGGCCTGGCGGGAGCCGCGAGGAACGAGCGGAGGATGGTAGACGCGGCACCACCACCCACCCCGCCACCCAAGGTGACCAGACCGCCGTCGGACACGCCGACCATGCCTCTACCTCGTGCGACCACGGCTCTACCTCGGCGGACTGCGGTTCTCCCTTGGCCGAGCGAGGGTTCTGTCCCGGAGGTTCAGGCGGTCGGTGACGTGATCGCGGGCTTGCCCTCGGCGGGGGCGGCGGTGGCGGGGTCGGTGAAGGCCTGGCGCGGTACGACGGCGAGGAGGAGGACCGCGGCGACGAGCGCCGTCGTCCCGCACACGACCCAGACGGTGACGTACCCGCCGAACGAGCCGGCCGTGCTCTCGGTGGCGCCGCCCTGGAGCGCGGCGCCCGCGAGCGCGATGCCGAAGACGCACGACGCGATCGCCCCGCCGACGGTCTTCACGGAGTTCGTGAGGCCGGTCGCGACGCCGGTGAGCGTCGGGGGAGCAGCCGCCGCGGCGGCCGCGGGGAGCGCGGCGACGAGCGCCCCCGAGCCGAGCCCGACGACGACCATGTTGGTGAGCACGTTCGCGTACGTCGCGTGGAACGGCAGGAAGAGCAGGAAGCCGACGCCCACGAGGGTGGACGCGCCGACCAGGGTGAGGCGCGGCGTCGCGCGGCGGGCGACGCGGGGGTAGGACAGCGCGCCGACGATCATGCCGACGAGGTAGACGCCGATGAGCAGGGACGTCTGGAAGCCGGTCGTGCCGAGCCCGTACCCGTGCTCGGCGGGGTCGGTGCGCGCGAACGTCGACAGCGGCGCCTGGGCACCGAGCACGGAGACGCCGAACAGGCCGGCGGTGAGGAACACCGGGCCGAGCGCGGGGGAGCGGAACATGCGCACGTCGACGAGCGGGTCGTCCTGGCGGAGTTCCCACCGGACGAACGGCCACAGCAGCGCGACGCCGAGCACCACGAGCGCCCACGGGGCGAACGCGGTGACACCCTCGAGGCGCAGGAGACTGAGACCGCCAGTGAGCGCAAGGAGAGCGAGCGAGACGAGCACGAGCCCGACGGTGTCGAAGCGTCCGCCTGCGGTGTCGGGCGACTCCTGCACCCCGAGCAGCACGACGACGAAGCACACGACGACGAGCAGCGCCGGGACGAGGAGCACGACGCGCAGCGGCAGCGCGTCGACCAGCGCGCCGCCGGCGAGCGCGCCGACGATCGCGCCGGTCTCGAGCGCCGCGACGAGGACGCCCGCGGCCCGCGCGGTGACCGCGGCGGGGTTCGCGAGGCGCCGGGCGCGCGACCACACGAGCGCGATCTCCAGGGGCAGCCACACGACGTAGAACCCCTGCACGGCCCACGCCACGAGGAACACCGCGAACGAGTCCGTGAACGGCAGGACGAGCGACGCGGCCGCGGTCACCGCCGTCGACCACAGGAGGATGCGCCGGTGGCCGACCATGTCGCCGAGCTTGGCCAGCGCGGGCACGACGAGCGCGGACAGCATGAGCTGGGAGCCCTCGAGCCAGTTCACGTCGGCGTCGTGCACGCCGAGGTGCCGTGCGATGTCCGTGAGCATCGGCGTGTAGTAGCCCTGGAGGACGCCGCTCGTCAGCTCGACGAAGGCGAGGAACCCGACGACGCCGGCGAGGGTCGAACCCGCGAGGCGCCCGGTGAGCGAGCGAGCCATCGCTGCTCCTTCTGCGTGGGAGGCGCGCGCCGTCGCGCGCCCGTGAGGTGGGGGAGCGTCAGGGTAGCCGCTCGAGCAGGGCGCGGTGGAACCGCTCCCCGCGCTCGAGCTCGGCGACCTCGACGCGCTCGTCGACGCCGTGGATGGTGGCGCGCAGCTCGGCGGACATCGCGAGCGGCGCGAACCGGTACACGGCGGGGGCGAACCGGTGGAAGTGGCGCGCGTCCGTCGCCTGCATCGTGATGTACGGGGCCGGCAGCGCGTCGGGGTGCGAGACGCCCACGCACGCCGCGAGGAGGGCGAACCGCTCGTCGTCCACGGGGGACTCAGGGGACGGCTCGTCGGCCTCGACGACCTCGATCTCGACCTGCGGGTCGGCCACGCGCCGGCGGACGCGCTCGACGGTTCCCGCCACGGTCTCGCCGAGCGCGATCCGCAGGTTGACGGTCGCGGACGCCTGCGACGGCAGCACGTTCGCGGCCGTGCCGCCGGTGAGCATCGTCGGCGCGACGGTCGTGCGGACGATCGCCGCGGCCTCGCCGCCCATCGCGGCGAAGGTCCGCGCGGACACGGGCGGCGCCGCGGCCAGGGCGCGCAGCGCGGTGCGGGCCGGCCCGGTCGCACGGTCCGAGAAGAGGCGGAGCATGCGGGAGATCGCGACGGGCGTCCGCGCCGGGAAGGTGCGCGGGCCGAGCCGATCGACGGCCCGCGCGACCCGCCGGACCGCCGTCGTCGTGGGCGGGGCGGACGCGTGCCCGCCCTCGCCGCGCGCCGTGAGGCGCAGCGTGAGCACCCCCTTCTCACCGACGCCGATCATCGCCGCGCTCCCGGGGACGAGGGGGAGCGGGGAGTCCGTGACCGCGCCGCCCTCGTCGAGCACGAGCCACGGGATCACGCCGCGGTCGTGCAGGGTCGTCGCGATCGCGGCGGCGGCCGCGCCGTGCGACTCCTCGTTGCCGCCGAACGACAGGTAGACGTCCCGCGCGGGCGTGAAGCCCGCGGCCAGCAGGTTCTCGACGGCCTCGAGCACGACGACGAGCGGCCCCTTGTCGTCGAGCGCGCCGCGCCCGTGGACCCAGCCGTCGGCGACGCGCCCCTCGAAGGGCGGGTGCGTCCAGGCGTCGCTCTCGTCCACCGGGACGACGTCGTAGTGCGCCATGAGCACGAGCGGCGCCTCGCCGGAGCGGCCGCGCCACCGGTAGAGCAGCCCGAGGTCGGTGATGCGCTCGCGGTCGAGGTGCTCGTGGACCAGGGGGTAGAGCTCGGGGAGGAGGTCGACCAGCTCGTCGAAGGGCGCGAGCCCTCGCTGCTCCAGCTCGGCGGACACCGTCGGGATCCGGATGAGTCGGGCGAGTCGTTCGTCGGCACCGGGCCGAGGGGTCACGGACGCGGTCGTCATGGCCCCACCCTAGAGACTCGATGTCACGAGCGGGCGACGGGGGGATCTCTGTGTCATGGCCATCTGCCTGTACCGATTTAGTGCGACGCCGTGACTCTCGTCGAGGGGACAACTAGAGAGCATGCACCGCGTCATGGCTAGGCAGAGGGTTTCGGTCGATTCGACATCGCTACGTTGTGCAGAAGGGCAGGTGCCCTCTTGACTGCGCTGTCAAGAACCGGTTTACTAGCGCCACGTCACCGTCGGCGCAGGGAGGCGTCACCCGTGGGCGCGCGGCCGGCGACCTCGCCACAGGAGGCGAGGCAGGACGCGGCCCGCCTGGCGCCTCGCCCGGCGGCCGAACCGTCCGTCGGAGGCGGCACGAGCCGCCTCACCGTGAAGGAGCACCTGCGCGATGACGCGTCAGAAGTCCGGCACCGCCGTCGGCGCCCGTGCCGAGAGGCGACCCGTCCCGCGCTGCTCCCGACGGACGACGACCGACGTCGGCCTGCGCCGCCCCGACCGCACCGTGCGCGCGCCACGGACCACCACAAGGGAGCACCCCATGAGAAGCGTCAGAGCCCTGATCTCCGCCTTCCTGGCACTCGTGCTGAGCGCTGTCGGACTCGTCGTCGCGCCCGCGGGCGCGGCACCGCCCGGCGACGACGTCGACACGATCACGTCGCGCCTCCGGGAGTACTACCTGGGGCAGGGGGACGACGTCATCATCGCGAACGGCATCTACCTGGCACGTACCTCCGAGGCTCTCGACTACGTCGCGTCGCAAGGTGCCGACGGGTCGTGGCCGGACGTCGACTACACCGACCGGACGAGCTCCGCGAACGGTGCGACCTGGTCCGCGTACATCGCGCTCTACCGGATGCTCGCGCTCGCCCAGGCCTACCGCGACCCGGACGCCGCGGGCTTCGAGGACCCCACCGTCCTCGCCGCGGTCGAGCTCGCGCTCGTGCACTGGGACGCGGTCGACCCGGGCAACACGAACTGGTGGGAGACCGAGATCGGCGAGTCCATGGCGATGGGGCGTCTCACCGTCTTCCTCGGCGACGAGCTGAGCCCCGAGGCGAAGGCCGTCGCGCTCGAGCACAATACCGGCAGGCTCGACCCGGTCGGCGCCAACGGTGCGTGGCGCACGACGAACTACCTCTTCGAGGCGCTCGCGACCCGTGACCACGAGAAGATCGTGTCCGGCTTCGACACCATGGTCCAGACCGTCGCCGTCGACCGCTCCGGGGCGACCAACGAGGCGGTGCAGCCCGACGGGAGCTTCTGGGCGCACGGGGCACAGCTGTACAGCGAGGGGTACGGCATGGCGCTCTTCACCAACGTGGCGCTGTGGGCCGACGCGGCGCGCGGCACGGGTCTCGCGTTCACCCGGGAGCACCTGGACACGATCGCGTTCTACGTCGTCAACGGCACGCGGTGGATGATCCGCGGCGAGGTCGGCATGCTGTACCTCGGCTATCGAGAGCCGAAGACCGTCGACGGCGTCACGGGGTACGCCGCCGAGTTCCTCGAGCCGCTCACCAAGATGGAGCGCACGGACCCGCTGTACGCGACCGACTACCAGGAGCTGATCGACAGCATCAGGGGCACGACCCGGACCAACGGTGTCATCGGGAACAAGTACTTCTGGCGGTCGGAGTTCTCGTCCCACCTGCGCGACGGGTACGGCATCTTCACGCGGCTCAACTCGAGCCGCACCGTCGGCAGCGAGTACCGCTCCACCTTCCGCCCGGAGGTCGGCAACGAGATCGTGTGGAACGCGGCGGGCGCCACAGCGATCCAGGTGACCAACCGGGAGTACGTCGACCTCGGTCCGGCGTTCGACTGGTTCCACTACCCCGGCGTCACCGCTCCCTACGTCAAGGAGCAGACGCGTGGCACGGCCGGCCGGACGGGCAACGGAGGCAGCTTCACGGGCGGCGTCTCGGACGGCACCTACGGAGTGAGCGTGCACAGCCTCGACCGTGCCGACACCCAGGGCAGGAAGAGCTACTTCTACCTCGACGACGAGATGGTCGCGCTCGGCGCCGGTATCCGTTCGGAGTCCGACGCGCCGGTGCACACGACGGTGAACCAGGCCGTGGCGAAGGACAACGCCTCGGCCGACGGCCGACCCGTCGCTCCGGGGACCGTGGGCGCTGCGCTCGACGGTCCGTCGTGGGCCTACAACGACGAGGTCGGCTACGTCTTCCCGGCCGGTCAGCGAGTGCTCGTCTCGAACACGGCGCAGACGGGGAGCTGGGTCGGTCAGGACCCGGTGAGCCGGGACGCCTTCACGCTCTACGTGGACCACGGCGTGCGTCCGAGCGACGCCGGCTACGAGTACGTGGTGCTCCCCGCCGCCTCCCCGCAGGAGGTCGAGGCCTATGCCGCGGCACCCGCCGTCCAGGTGCTCCGCAACGACGCCGCGGTGCAGGCGGTGCGGCACGCCGGGCTCCGGCGCACGATGGCGACGTTCTACCAGGCAGGGAGCCTCGATCTTGGCGCTGGCCGGACGCTCGAGGTGAACCAGCCCGCGATCGTCCTCGTGGACGAGTCGGGCGAGGTCCCGCTGGCGAGCGTCGCGAACCCCGACCGGCCGGGCCTCGTCGTCTCCGTCGCTCTCGGCGGTCCGGACGGCGAGCACCGCGGCACGTTCGCACTGGGTTCCGGCGCGAGCCTGGGCAAGACCGTCACGGCACCCCTCTCGTCGGACGCCGGGACGGGCTCGGACCTCACCGCGAGCAGCGCGCTGGAGGGTCACGGCGCGGCGCTCGCGGGCGACGGGGACGACGCCACGGCCTGGCGCTCCGACGGAGAGGGGACGGCGTGGCTGACGAGGCGTCTCGCGCCGGGGTCGTTCGTCACCGGCGCCACGGTGTCGTGGGGCGACCAGCACGCGTCGCGCTTCCTGGTGCAGACGTCGATCGACGGCACGACCTGGACGGACCACCGGTTCGTGCAGGACGGCGCCGGGGGTCGCACCCGGCTCGAGCTGACCCCGACCGCGGCGGCCTTCGTCCGCCTCGTGATGCTGGACGGCCCGGGCGACGACGGGTACGCCGTCCGGGAGCTCGACGTCGACTCGAGCGTGAACCTCGCTCTCGGTCGGCTGGTGACCGCCTCCGGCTCGTCGGGCGGGGCCGCCGCGAGCATCACGGACGGCAACATGGACACCCGCTGGAGCGGGAATCTCTCGGACAGCGCCTGGGCGCAGGTCGACCTCGGCTCCGTGCAGCGGATCGGCGCCGTGCGGCTGTGGTGGGAGGCATCCTTCGCCCGCCAGTACCGCATCCAGGTCTCCGACGACGGCACCGCCTGGCGCGACGCCTACGCCACGACGGGCGCGGGCAGCGACGGGGGGACGGACGCCGTCGCGGTCGACGAGCGGGCGCGCTACGTGCGCATGCAGACGGTCCAGCGAAGCACGACCCAGTACGGCGTCTCGCTGTGGGAGCTCGAGGTGTTCGCCGACGACGTGGTCGTCGACGCGCCGACGGTGCCGGCGGGCCGGGAGAACCTGGCCCTCGCCCGGCCGGTCCAGGCCGACTCGACCTACAACGCGACCGCCGACGCCCGCAACGCCAACGACGGCAACCTCACGACGCGCTGGTCCTCCCAGCGCCAGGACGCGCCGTACACGATCGAGCGCTGGCTCCAGGTCGACCTCGAGGGAACCCGCGGCATCAACCAGGTCGTCGTCACCTGGGAGGCAGCGACGTCGAACGACTTCCGCGTCGAAGGGTCGCTCGACGGCCGGACCTGGGAGCAGCTGGCCCGGGTCGAGAAGACCTCGGCAGAGCTGCGGAACGTCGTGGACCTGCCCGAGTCCGACGTGCGCTACGTCCGGGTGATCGGCCTGCCCGTCACGAAGTACGGGCTCTCGATCTTCGAGCTCGAGGTGTACGGCGGGTACAACCTGCGGTGCGACGCGTCGCCCGTGGCCGCGGATCCCGCGTCCAGCGCGGTGGCGACGGCCAGCATCACGCCTCTCGAACTGGACGACGAGTTCGTCGCGTTCTCGCTCGACGAGTCGGTGGCGTCGGTCGTGGGCGACCCCCGCGTCGGCGACGGGCGCGTGGAGCTCGACCTGGCCACCGGCCAGGCCGGGAGGACCGTCGTCCTGGTCACGCACGCGAAGGGTGACGAGATCGCGTGGTGCGACGTGGTCGTCGCGGTCGACACGGCTGAGCTCGACCGGCTCGTCGCGCAGGCCGACGCGCTGGACAGCAGGCAGTACACGCCCGAGAGCTGGGCACCCCTGCTGCCCGCGCTCGAGGCAGCGAAGGAGGCGGCCCGCGCGGAGGGCGCGACCCAGGGTGACGTCGACGAGAAGGCGGCGGTCCTCGCGGCGGCGCTCGAGGGGCTCGTGGAGCGGGCCCCGGTGACCACGGCGCCGACCGTCGAGGTGACGGCGCGCTGCCTGGCCGGCACGGCCTACGTGGCGGTGCGCGCGACGAACACGGACGAGCAGACAGCGGCGATCGTGCTGTCGACACCGTTCGGCAGCCGGACGTACGCCGCGGTCGCGCCGGGAGGGAACGCCTACCAGTCGTTCAGCTCCCGAGCGGACGTGGTGGACGCCGGAGCGGTGAACGTCACGGCCACCGCACCCGGCCGCGAGCCGGTGACGGTCCAGGCACCGTACGAGGCCAAGCGCTGCGGCTGAGCCGCAGCGGCCACAGCCGGGCCGTCGTGGCGGTGTCGGAGGACACCGCCACGACGGCCCCGTCCGCTTCGTCAGAGATCCCTGACCGCGTCGTCGCGGTCACCCGTCCCGAGAGGAACCACCAATGCTTCCCCACCAGACACGACTCCGTCGCCGAGCCACGGCGGCGGTCGCCGGCGCTGCCCTCGTGGCGCTCGCCGTCGCCCCGGCGGCGGCGGCGACCGAGCCCTCGCTCCGCCTCGACACGCCGCGGATCACGGCCGACGGGTCCGTGACGATCACCTATGCCGCCGGCGCGGCGGTCAACACGAAGAACTGGCTCGGCGTCTACCGCGACGGCGTGCGGCCGGGCGGGCCGCCCTCGCTCGACTGGCGCTACGTGCCGGACGCGTCCGGCAGCGTGACCTGGGGCCCGGAGCACCGCGCGGGCTGGACGCGCGGTGCCGCGTCGATCGGTCCGGGCGACTACGACGTCTACCTGCTCGCCGACGACGGGTACGACGTGCTCGCCGGGCCGGTCGACCTGACCGTGGAGGCGGTGCGGCCGGTCGAGCCCGCCGAGCCCAAGCCTGAGGTCGACGGCGTCAGCGAGCTGAACGTGCTTACCTTCAACCTCTGGCACGGTGGCTCGCAGATCCCGGACGGGGCGCGCGAGATCGCCGACGTCCTCCGGGAGACCGATGCGGACGTGACGTTCATGCCGGAACGCAACGACACCCCGGCGGACGTGGCGGCGCTCCTGGGGTACGACCACCTTCTCGCGACCGGCACCGGCATCGTGTCGCGCTACCCGATCCTCGAGACCGGGACGGTAGGCGACCGGTGGTCGAAGGCCGTGCTCGACGTCAACGGCACAGAGGTGGTGGCCTACGGCGGTCACCTCGAGTACCGCTGGTACACGACGTACCTGCCGCGCGGGTACGGCGGAGCGGTCCTCGGCGACTGGCCCGCCGGGTGGGGCACGTGGGACCGGCTCGACGCGCCCGTGACGGACGTCGGCGCGATCCTCGCGGCGAACCTTCAGTCGGGTCGCCCGGCGTCCGCAGCCGCGCTCCTCGACGACGTCCGGGCGGAGCGCGCGGCCGGTCGCCTGGTCGTCGTGGGCGGCGACTTCAACGAGCCCTCGGCGCAGGACTGGACCGAGGCGACGACCGACCTGTTCGACCACCACGGCGTCGTCGTCCCGTGGCAGACGACGCAGACCCTGCTCGACGGAGGTCTCGTGGACGTGTTCCGCCAGGTCCACCCCGACCCCGTGTCGAACCCGGGCTTCACGTGGCCCGCGGACAACACGCTGTTCCCCACGTCGGAGCTGACGTGGGCGCCGGAGGCCGACGAGCGGGACCGGATCGACTACGTCTTCGTGGCACCCGACGACCGCGTGGCGGTTCACGGCGCCCAGGTCGTGGGTCCGCAGTCGACGATCGTGCGCGACGAGCGCGTCGACGACGACAGCGCCGACGTGATCCTCACGCCGGACGCCGTCTGGCCTTCCGACCACAAGGCTGTCCTGGCGTCGCTGCGGGTCTGCGACGAGGCGTGCCTGCCGAGCGGGGCGCCGGAGGTCGAGGCGGTCGTGCGATGCATGGCCGGAACCGCGCACGTGGCCGTGCGGGCGACGAACACGGGCGACGCCGCGGCGGCCGTCGTGCTGTCGACCGCGTTCGGCGAGCGCACCAGCGCGGACGTCGCGGCGGGACGCCATGCGTACCAGTCGTTCAGCACACGGGCCGCGCGGGCCGACGCCGGCACCGCGACGGTCACGGCGACCGTGGCTGGTCGGGCACCGGTGACGGTTCAGGAGGAGTACGCGGCGAAGAGCTGCGGCTGACGCGCCCACCGGCGCCCGTCTCAGGACGGGCGTCGGTGCCGCGTCGGCCCGGTGCTGCCCCGCACGACGAACTCGACGGACGGCAACCGGATCTCCGGCGGTTCCTTCCCCTCGACGAGCGCCACCAGCGTCTGGGCCGCGGCCGTGCCCCAGGCGACCACGTTCTGCCGGACCGTCGTCAGCGGCGGCACGATGTATGGGGCGAGCGGGATGTCGTCGAAGCCGACGACCGAGAGGTCCTCCGGGACACGGATGCCGCGGTCGGTGGCCGCGGAGATCCCGGCGATCGCCATGAGGTCGTTGCCGTAGACGATCGCGCTCGGGGGCCGCGGCAGGTCGAGGAGCTCGTGCGTCGCGCGCGCGCCGGAGCTGCCCGTGAAGTCGGCGGTCACGACGGGCCCCACGGGCAGACCGAGCTCGTCGAGCGTGTCCTCCCAGGCTCGGCGCCGCGCCTCGGTGTGGACGTAGCCCGGCACACCCATGACGTGGCCGATGTGCCGGTGGCCGAGCGAGTGCAGGTGGTGGACCGCGCGGCGGACCCCGGCTGCGTCGTCCATCCCGATGACGACGTCCGCCTCGGTGTCCGCTTCCTCGGGCGCGACGACGACGACGCTCAGCCCGAGCGCGCCGACGTCCCGGGGGCGGGTGTCCCCGGCCCGGACGTCGGTGAGGAACACGCCGTCGACGCGCGACTCGCGCGCGAGCCGCTCGTAGGCATCGCGCTCGCCGTGCTGGTCCTTGACCACCTGGAGGACCAGTGAGTAGTTCTGCTCGGACAGGCCGATCTCGACGCCCGCCATGAAGAGCGGGAAGAAGGGGTCGGTGCTGAGGAGCTCGGGCTCGCGCCGGATCACGAGGCCCACCGCCTGCGTGCGCGACCGGGAGAGAGCGCGCGCACGGGCGCTGGGCTGCCAGCCGAGGTCGTCGGCAGCGCGCAGGATGCGCTCGCGTGCCGCTGCGCTGACGCCGGGTCGGTTGTTGAACACGAACGAGACGGCGCTCTTCGAGACCCCGGCGCGGGCCGCGACGTCACCGATCGTCACGCGCTTGGCACCGACCGTCCGGGTGGTCCGGTCGCCGGGGGTGAGGGTCGAGTGCTCCGCTGCGTTCACCTCGTCAGGATAGCGCACGGTTTGACCCACTGTTTAGTAGTCGTCGCGCGCACTCTCGTCGGGGCGGGCGTCGACCGCACCGCGGCTGGGAGACGCGCTGAACGGTGCAAGTCCAGGCATCCGCGGGGATCGGCCGCGGGCAAGTACCTGCCATGACTGCTTGCGCCGCCCGGATCTCCGCGTGATCTTGACGCGCCTTGTTCAAACCGGTTTAATCATCGCGTCGACGCCGTCAGGACGACGGCGTCGGCGGGCCGCCGTGCGGGGGACCGAGGGGCGGGGCCAGAGCGACGAGCGGGTGACGAGCCCGGATGAGGAGTTGGGCGCAATGAAGCGTGGCGCACGGATGACAGCGCTGGCGACGACGGCTGCGGTGGTCCTGCCGCTCGCAGCGTGCGGATCGGGCGGCGACGGCGGTACCGGCGGGTCCGACGGAGGTCTCACGAGCGGACCGATCGACGTCTGGTACTCGACCAACGAGCAGGAGGTCGCCTGGGGCGAGCAGGTGGTCGAGGCGTGGAACGCCGAGCACCCGGACGAGAAGGTGAGCGCACAGGCGATCCCCGCGGGAAGCTCGTCCGAGGACGTCATCGCCGCCTCGATCACGGCGGGGAACACGCCGTGCCTCGTGTTCAACACGGCCCCGGCCGCCGTGCCCGCGTTCCAGAAGCAGGGTGGCCTGGTGAACTTGTCGACGACGTTCGACGACGCGGAGGAGTACGTCACGGGTCGTTCGGGCGCCGCGGCGGACGGGTTCCGCAGCGCCGACGGGGACCTGTACCAGCTTCCCTGGAAGACGAACCCCTTCATGCTGTACTACAGCAAGGACGTGTTCGCGGCCGCCGGCCTGGACGCCGAGGACCCGCAGCTCGAGACGTACGACGACGTGCTCGCGGCGGCGCAGGCGATCAAGGACGCCGGGGCGGCGGACTTCGCGATCTACCCGCCGGCGACCGCGGACTACACGAACGTCAACTTCGACTTCTACCCGTTCTTCCTCGCCAACTCTGGCGGTACGCAGCTCATCGAGGACGGTCAGGCGACGTTCACGAGCGACGCGGGCCTGGAGACTCTCGGCTTCTGGCAGACGCTCTACGCGGAGGGCTTCTCGTCCGCGGAGGCGTACAGCGGGGACATGTGGGCCGGTCCGTTCGCCGACGGTGTCGCCGCCATGGGCGTCGCCGGCCCGTGGGGCAAGGGGCAGTTCGACGGCAAGGTGGACTTCGGCGTCGTCCCGCTCCCGACCGCCGACGGCGTGCCCGCCGACGGGACGTCGACGTTCGCGGACTCGAAGAACGTCGGCCTCTACTCCTCGTGCAAGAACCAGCAGACCGCGTGGGACTTCCTCAAGTTCGCGACGAACGACGAGAACGACCTCGCGCTCCTCGAGATCACCGGTCAGTTCCCGACCCGCACGGACGTGCCCGAGCTCGCGGCCGACTTCCTGGCGGAGAACACCTTCTTCGAGCCGTTCGCGGCGTCCGTGCCGCTCGCCGTCGACGTCCCGACGGTGGACGGGCTCGCCGAGAAGATGCAGGTCTTCCGCGACGCGTGGAGCGGGTCCGTGCAGTCGGGGTCCGGTGACCTCGAGACGACGTTCGGCGAGGCCGCGGCGACGATCGACGGCCTGGCGGGCTGAGCCCAGGACGAGGCGAAGCACTCATGGTCACCCTTCACGACGAGGACGTGCAGCCGTCCGCGCGGGCCACGGCGCTCCGTGGCCCGCGCCAGGACCGGCCGCGACCCCGCGGCCGGCGACTCCAGCGCTGGCTCGGGGAGAACCCCCTCGGCATCCTTCTCAGCGTCCCGTACGTGGCGTTCGTCGTCGTGGTGTTCCTCGTGCCGTTCGGATTCGGCGTGTGGATGTCGTTCCACGACTTCTTCTTCACGGCACCCGGCGTGCAGGTCCCGCACCCCTTCGTCGGCCTCGACAACTTCCGGCAGGTCCTCGCGGACCCGGCGGTGCGTCAGGCGTTCGGCAACCTCGCGGTGTTCGGCCTCATCAACGTGCCGCTCACGGTGGTGCTCGGGCTCCTCCTCTCGTCGGGCCTCGATGCCGTCGTGCACTGGAAGGGCTTCTTCCGGGTCTCGTACTACGTCCCGTACGTCACGGCGTCCGTCGCGACGCTCGCGGTGTGGATCTTCATGTTCAACGGCAACGGGGTCGTGAACAGGCTCCTGGGGAGCCTCGCGCCGGAGCCGACCTGGCTCGCGAACCCGAGCCTGATCATGCCCCTGATCGCGGTCTACGTGACGTGGAAGAACCTCGGGTTCTACGTCCTGCTCTACCTCGCCGCGCTGCAGAACGTGCCGAAGGAGCTGCACGAGGCGGCAGCGATGGACGGCGCCGGGCCCTGGCGCCGGTTCCGGGCCGTCACGCTCCCTGCCGTACGGCCGGTGACCTCGCTCGTGGTGCTGCTCTCCGTCATCACCACCGGACAGATCTTCACCGAGCCGTACCTCCTCACCGGGGGAGGACCGAACGGCGCCTCGATGACCCCGGCGCTGCTCATGTACCAGAAGGGCATCCAGCAGGGGCAGCCCGACATCGCCGCGGCGGTCGGCATGATCCTCGTGCTCGCGGTCATGCTCCTGTCGCTGGCCTCGCGCCGTCTCACGGAGAGGAAGGGCTGATGGCCTCCACGACCTCGACCACGCGGCGGGACACGACCCGGGCCCGCGGCTCCGGCGGAAGCCGGCTGCTGCGCGTGCTCCGCTTCGCGGTGCTGCTGCTCGGTGCGTTCCTCGCGCTCGTGCCGTTCTACTACATGCTCCTCGGGGCGCTGCAGAGGGAGCGGGACACGAGCGTCCTGGGCCTGCTCCCGCTGCCACGGAACCTCACCCTCGACAACTTCGTGGGGGTCAACGAGTCGATCGACCTCGCCCGGTCGCTGCTCAACTCGTTGATCATGACCGCGGGCGTCGTGGGCTGCACGCTCGTGTTCGGGCTGCTCGTCGGGTACGCGCTGTCGGTGCTGTCCTTCCGCGGCCAGGGGCTCGTGTTCGCGCTCGTCCTGCTCGTCCAGGCGATCCCGTTCCAGCTGCTCATGATCCCGCTCTACGTCATGGTCGTGCGGTACTTCGACCTCGCGGACAACTACCTCGGCATGATCCTGCCGTTCGCCGTGAACTCGGTCGCCGTCCTGATCTTCCGGCAGTACTTCCTCCAGATCCCGCGCGACGTGTTCGACGCGGCGCGCATCGACGGCGCGAGCGAGCTGCGGATCCTGCGGTCGATCGCCGTGCCGCTGGTCCGCCCGGCGGTCCTCACCGCGATGCTCGTGACGTTCATCGGTCCGTGGAACGAGTTCCTGTGGCCGTTCCTCGTGACGAAGGACGCGTCGATGCAGCCGCTCGCGGTGAGCCTCGCCAACTTCTCGCAGGCGAACTCGTCGTTCCAGGCGAACCCGATGGGCGCGGTCCTGGCGGGCGCGTGCGTGCTCGCGGTGCCTGCCGTCGTCCTGTTCCTGCTGTTCCAGCGGCACTTCACGTCCGCGAACCTCGGCTCGGCCGTCAAGGGCTGACCCGTCACCGTGCGGGGCGGCGCGAGACCGCGCCGGCCCCGCCCCGACCTCTCAAGGCTAGGAAATGACCCAGGTGAACCACTCTCAGTCCCTCGTGACGGTCCCGTACGCCCTGCGTCGTCTCGGGACGATCATGTCGCCACTGCCCGGGGAGCCCCTCGAGGTCGAGGGCGTGCTCAACCCCGGCACCGCGTGGGGGCCGGACGGCACGCTGTACCTCTACCCCCGCCTCGTGGCGGAGGGGAACGTCTCGCGCATCGGTCGGGCGCGCGTCGTCCTCGAGGACGGGGTGCCCGTGGGCGTGGAGCGGCTCGGGGTGGTGCTCGCCCCCGACGAGGGCTGGGAGCACGGGCGGCAGAACGCGGGGGTCGAGGACCCCCGGATCACGTTCGTCGAGCCCCTGGACCTCCACGTCATGACCTACGTCGCGTACGGGCCGCTGGGCCCGAAGCCCGCGCTGGCCGTCTCCCGGGACACCGTGTCGTGGCGCCGGCTCGGACCCTTGCGGTTCGCCTACCAGCCCGAGCTGGACACCGACCTCAACCTCTTCCCCAACAAGGACGTGGTGTTCTTCCCCGAGGCCGTCCCGGGTCCCGACGGCCGACCCGCGCTCGCGCTGCTGCACCGGCCGATGTGGGACCTCGACTGGCTCCGCCCCGGCGAGGGGGCTCGTCCGCCGGCCGGGGTCGACGACCCGCGGCCGTCCATCTGGATCGGCTACGTCGACCTCGAGGCCGTGACGCGCGACCTCGGAGCACTCACGCACGTCGAGAGCTCTGCGCCGGTCGCCACGCCGGAGATGGCGTACGAGTCGTCGAAGATCGGTGGTGGCCCGGCACCCCTGCGCGTTCCCGAGGGCTGGCTCGTCCTCCACCACGGAGTGACGGGCGCCGACTTCTCCGGCTTCGCCCTGGCTCACGGTGCCCGGTACACGGCGGGCGCGATGATCCTGGACCCGGGCGACCCGCGCAGGGTGCTGGCCCGGACGCCCGAGCCGCTGCTCGTCCCGGAGACGGCCGCAGAGCTGGAGGGCACGCTCGGCAACGTCGTGTTCCCCACGGCCGTCGAGGAGATCCAGGGACGCCGGTTCGTCTTCTACGGCATGGCCGACTCCCGGATCGGTGTCGCCGAGCTCGTGCGTCTCGATGGTTGAGGGCCGGGCCGCGGACCTCACCGCGCACGACGCGCTCCGGCGCGTCGTCAAGGCGTACGACGTGCGCGGTGTCGTCCCTGACGAGCTGAACGACGACGTCGTGCGCGCGCTGGGCGCGGCCTTCGTGGAGACGGTCGTCCGGCCGGGCGCCGACGGGGTACTCCGGGTCGTGGTGGCCCGTGACATGCGCGAGAGCGGCCCCGGGATGCTGGCCGCGTTCGTCGACGGCGCCCGGGAGGCCGGCGCGCACGTGCTCGACGCCGGTCTGTGCTCGACCGACGAGCTCTACCTCGCGTCGGGTCTCCTCGACGCCGCCGGCGCGATGTTCACCGCGAGCCACAACCCGGCCCGGTACAACGGCATCAAGCTGTGCCTGTCCGGGTCACGCCCGGTCGGCCTGGACACCGGCCTGCGCGCCGTCCGGGACCGGGCCGAGGAGCTCCTCGCGGGCGATCCCGTCGGCGCCGGGCCGCGCGGCGGCCACGAGGCCGTCGACGTCCTGCGCTCCTACGCCGAGCGCCTGCGCTCGCTCGTCGACCTGTCCGGTGGCCGCCGGCTGCGCGTGGTCGTCGACGCCGGCAACGGCATGGCAGGGCTCACGGTCCCGGCCGTCCTCGGGATGGCAGCGGGCCTGCCGCCGCTCCCGCTCGGGATCGTCCCGCTGTTCTTCGAGCTCGACGGGTCGTTCCCTCACCACGAGGCCAACCCGCTCGTGCCGGCGAACACGGCGGTGCTCCAGGCGGAGGTCGTGCGTCGGCGTGCGGACCTCGGGCTGGCGTTCGACGGCGACGCCGACAGGTGCTTCGTCGTCGACGAGCGGGGCCGGAGGGTGGACCCCTCGGTGCTCACGACGCTCGTCGGGCTCCGCGAGGCACGCCGGGTGCGGGGCGAGGGCGGCGTGCCGGTCGTGCTGCACAACGCGATCACGTCGCGCGCGGTGCCCGAGATCCTGGGCGCCGAAGGGGTGCGGACGGTTCGCACGCGCGTGGGCCACTCGTTCATCAAGGCGCTCATGGCGTCCGAGGATGCCGTCTTCGGGGGCGAGCACAGCGGGCACTTCTACTTCCGTGACTTCCTCGGCGCCGACTCGGGCCTCCTGGCCGCGATGCACGTCCTCGCCGCGCTCTCGGAGCAGGACCGCCCGCTCTCGGAGCTGGTCGCTGGCCTCGACCCGTACGTGCGCTCGGGGGAGGTCGACGTCGCCGTGGCGGACCCGGAGACCGCGACGGCCGCGGTGCTCGACGTCCTCGGGGAGGCCTACGGCGCCGCGTCGCTCGACGTCGACGAGCTCGACGGCATGACCGTCCGCCGCTGGTACGGCGACGACCCGTGGTGGCTCAACCTGCGGGCGTCGAACACCGAGCCCGTCCTGCGGCTGAACGTCGAGGCCGCCGACGTCGGGACGATGCGCGCGGTCCGGGACCGTGTCCTCGACGCGCTCGCGAAGATGCCCGCAGAGGGCGGCGGGCCGCCGAGCGGCGGCGCGACGGTCGGGGGAGGGCGGCACTGACGATGTACCTCCTCGACAACCCCGTGCGCCGCTACCCGTGGGGCTCGACCACGCTCGTGCAGCAGCTCCTCGGCCGTCCCGTCGACGGTCGTCCCGTCGCCGAGGTCTGGATGGGAGCCCACCCCGACGACCCGTCCACCGCCGACGGTGGTGGACGCCGGGTCGCTCTCGACGCGCTCGTGGCGTCCCAGCCCGAGGCGATGCTGGGACCCCGCGTGCTGGCCGGGGCCGGCCCGCGTCTGCCGTTCCTCGCCAAGATCCTGGCCGCCGCCCGCGCGCTGTCGGTGCAGGTGCACCCGACGACCGACCAGGCCGAGGCGGGCTTCACGGCCGAGGACGAGCGCGGCGTCCCGCGCACCGACCCGGTGCGGACGTACCGGGACCGCTCCGCGAAGCCGGAGATCGTGTACGCCCTCACGCCCTTCGAGCTCCTCAGCGGGCTCCGGGAGCCGGAGCAGGCGGCGAAGCTCGTCGCTGAGCTCGAGGTGCCCGCGCTCGACCCCCTCGTCGTGCTGCTGCGTGCGCAGCCCGTCGACGCCCACCGGGGCGCGCTCACCTGGCTCCTCGGCCAGCGGGAGAGCACGGCGCCGTGGGTGGAGGCGGTCGCCGAGACCGCGCGTGACGCCGTGGGTGCCCGGCCGGAGCTGGCCGTGGTGCACGAGCTCGCGCAGGAGTTCCCCGGCGATCCCGGGCTCCTCGCTCCGCTCCTGCTGAACCACGAGCGGCTCGAGCCCGGCCAGGCCCTCTACACGGCCCCCGGGACGCTGCACGCCTACCTGCGGGGCATGGCCGTCGAGGTGATGGCGGCGTCCGACAACGTCCTGCGCGCCGGCCTGACGACGAAGCACGTGGACGTGGCGGAGCTGCTGGCGATCACGGACTTCACGCCGCGGCTCACCGGTTACCTGCGTCCGGTGCGCGTGGTGCCCGGTGTCGTGGACTACGTCGCGCCGGCCGCCGACCTGGGCTTGCGCGTCGCCACCCCGCGAGCCGGAGACGAGCTGCCGGGGCCGGAGGACGGCCCGCGGATCGTCGTGTGCGTCGAGGGCGAGGTGCGCGTCGTCGCGGCGGACGCGCGACGCCTCCTGCCCGGCGAGTCTGTCTTCGTCCCGCACGTGGACGGTCCGCTCGTCGTGTCAGGGCACGGGACGGCCGTCGTGGCGCGGGCCTGAGGTCAGGCCGTCGTCACGACGACGCGGGTGCGGGCGTGGGGAACCAGCGCGCGAACTTCTCCTCGAGCGCGTGGGTGCGCTCGACGTCGCAGCGCTTCTCCGCCGAGACGGTGATCGCGCCGTCGAGGCACTGCTGGTGCGCCAGCGCGACGTCCCACGTGACGAGCGTCGAGACCATCTGGAGCGCGAGCATCGCGGAGAGCCCGACCCCGATGCCCAGCGCCGGGACGAGCGCGCCGCGCACCCGCGCCCGCCACACGGCCACGAGCGCGCGGACGCCCACGACGATCGCCCCGAGCGCGAGCGCGAGGCTCACGGCCTGCCACGGGAACGGCATCGTGCTCACGACGATGACGGCCAGCAGGAGCATGCCGAAGTGCAGCACGCGCCGCGTCGCCTGCCGCGCGAGCTCCGGGTCCGGCTCGGGGGGCTCGGGCGGTGCCGGAGGACGGCCGCCCCCGGACGTCGGCAGGTCCGGCCGGCCGGGCGGAGGAGGAGGCGGGAGCGGCACGCCCGGGCCTGTGCCCGGCGCGCCCGGACGCGCGCCCCCCTCCGGCGGCTGCGGCGACTCGGGACGAGGCTGCTGCGGCGCGTCGGGACGGGGCGGTGCGTACGGGTTGCCCACGGGCAGCTCCTCGGTCGGTCGGGCGGCTCGCGGTACATTCTCCCATCGGAGACCGGGTGCCCGGGAGGGTGCCCGCTCCGCCCCGCCGGGCCCGGCGCTCGCGCCACCCTGAGGCACCGCGAGCCATCCCGAGCCACCCGTGAGCCACCCGTGAGCCACCCCGAACCCCGCAGGAGCACCGTGCAGACGCCGTCCGGCCACACCGTCGAGTCCACCCCCGCCGCCCGCGTCGTCGTCCTCGTCTCGGGCGCCGGCAGCAACCTCGCCGCGATCCTCGCCGCGCACGACGACGCCGCCTACGGGGCGCGCGTCGTGGGCGTCGTGTCGGACAAGGCCGGCGCGGGCGGTCTCGACCTCGCGCGCGAGGCCGGGATCGCCGCCGTCGTCGTGGCTCCGGGGGACTTCGACGACCGGGCCGCCTGGAACGAGGCGGTCGCGCAGGCCGTCGACGTCTTCCGGCCGGACCTCGTGGTGCTCGCCGGGTTCATGCGCATCCTCGGCCCGGCGTTCGTCGGGCGCTTCGCGGGCCGCACGATCAACACGCACCCCGCGCTCCTGCCGTCGTTCCCGGGCGCGCACGGCGTCCGGGACGCGCTCGCGTACGGCGTCCGCGTCACCGGGTGCACCGTCCACGTGGTCGACGACGGCGTGGACACCGGCCCGATCATCGCCCAGGTCGCCGTCCCGGTCGAGGACGGCGACGACGAGTCGTCGCTCCACGAGCGCATCAAGGTCGCGGAGCGCGCGCTGCTCGTCGAGACGGTCGGCCGCGCCGCGCGCGAGGGCCTGCGCGTCGACGGTCGCCGGGCCGTCGTCGGGCGGTCGCCGGGCGCCTGAGCCGCCCGCGCGGCACCCGGTAGACTCGTCCCGGACGCGACTGGCGAGGGTGGGAACGACCACCGGGGAGCGGCCGGATCTACCTGCTGGAGCGTCGACCGCCTGGGCGCCTGGGTTCTGCCTCGCGTCGGCGTCCGTCGACGCGGCGACCGCGACCCAGAGGAGCCCCTCGTCATGTCCCACCCGGCCCCGCACGTGCCCTCCGCCCCCGACGTCCAGCTCGCCGACGACGCGCAGCGCCCCGTGCGGCGCGCGCTCCTGAGCGTCTACGACAAGACGGGCCTCGTCGAGCTCGCGACCGCGCTCCACGCGGCAGGCGTGGAGCTGGTCTCCACCGGCTCCACCGCGTCGACGATCGCCGGCGCGGGCGTTCCCGTGACGAAGGTCGAGGACCTCACCGGGTTCCCCGAGTGCCTCGAGGGCCGGGTCAAGACCCTGCACCCGCGCGTGCACGCCGGGATCCTCGCGGACTCGCGCAAGGCCGACCACCTCGCGCAGCTCGACGAGCTCGGCATCGCGCCGTTCGAGCTCGTCGTCGTCAACCTCTACCCGTTCGCCGCGACCGTCGCGTCGGGCGCCGGGCCGGACGAGGTCGTCGAGCAGATCGACATCGGCGGTCCCTCGATGGTCCGCGCGGCCGCGAAGAACCACCCGAGCGTCGCCGCCGTCGTCGACCCGGCGCGGTACGACGACGTCGTCGCCGCCGTGCGGGGCGGCGGGTTCACGTTCGCCCAGCGCAAGCGCCTCGCGGCGCAGGCGTTCGCGCACACCGCGCAGTACGACGTCGCCGTCGCGTCGTGGTTCGCGTCGTCGTACGCGCCCGACGACGCGGCCTTCCCCGCGTTCACGGGCGCCACCTGGGAGCGGGCCGACGTCCTGCGCTACGGCGAGAACCCGCACCAGCAGGCCGCGCTGTACACGCACTGGCGCGGCGGGCTCGCCACGGCGACCCAGCTGCAGGGCAAGGCGATGAGCTACAACAACTACGTGGACGCCGACGCCGCGCGCCGGGCCGCGTACGACCACTCCGGCCCTGCCGTCGCCGTCGTCAAGCACAACAACCCGTGCGGCGTCGCGACCGACGACGACATCGCGGCCGCCTACCGCAAGGCGCACGCGACCGACCCGGTGTCCGCGTACGGCGGTGTGGTGGCGGCGAACCGTGTGGTGACGACGGAGCTCGCCGAGGCGCTCAAGCCGGTGTTCACGGAGGTCGTCGTGGCACCGGGCTACGAGGGCGGCGCGCTCGAGATCCTCGCGTCGAAGAAGAACCTGCGCGTCCTCGTGCTCCCGGAGGGCGTGCAGAGCGACCCGGTCGAGTTCCGTCCGATCTCGGGCGGGCTGCTCGTCCAGACGGTCGACCACATCGACGGCGTCGTGACCGCGGAGGACGGCACCGTCACCGGCGGCGACGACCCGCAGCACTGGGCTCTCGTGACGGGCGAGGCCGCCGACGACGCGACCCTCGCGGACCTCGCGTTCGCGTGGCGCGCGATCCGCGCGGCGAAGTCGAACGCGATCCTCCTCGCGAACGACGGCGCCGCCGTCGGCGTCGGGATGGGGCAGGTGAACCGCGTCGACTCGTGCCGCCTCGCGGTCGAGCGCGCCAACACCCTCGCCGACGGCGAGGAGCGCGCGCGCGGCGCCGTCGCGGCGTCCGACGCGTTCTTCCCCTTCGCCGACGGCCTGCAGATCCTGCTCGACGCGGGCGTGCGCGCCGTCGTCGCGCCGGGAGGGTCGATCCGCGACGCCGAGGTGATCGAGGCGGCGCAGGCGGCGGGCGTGACGATGTACTTCACGGGCACGCGCCACTTCGCGCACTGACCCGACCCTGCGCGACGGCCCCGCCGGTCTCCGGACCGGCGGGGCCGTCGCGCACCGGGCGTCAGACCAGGGCGTCGCGGAGGCGGCGGGCCGGGTCGAGCGCGACGTCGAGGTCGACGCGGAGGCGGCCGGTGCGGTTCATCGCCTTGCGGACCGGACCGACGTCGCGCGGCGAGTCGACCAGGAGGACCGCCCGGACCTCGGTGACCCGGCGCCCCGGGCCGCCGTCCGCCGTCGTGCCGCCGTCCGAGGGGGAGTCGGAGGCCGCTCCCGGGGCGAGGTAGAACGCGGCCCAGCCCTCGTGGCCGCCGGTGCCGCCGGACGGGTCGCCGCGGAACAGGACGTCGTCGCCCTCGGCGGGCACGCCGAACAGGGCGAGGTCGTGCCCCAGCTGCTGGGAGAACACGTAGGGGGCGTGCCCGGGACCGTCGGGCTCGTCGCCGAGCAGCGCGGCGACGGTCGCGTCCGGGTCGTGGAGGGCGGCGGACCAGTGACCGCCGGGCACCGCGCCGAGCAGCGGGTGCTCGCGCGTCGCGCAGTCGCCGACGGCCCAGAGCCCGTCCAGCCCGGGCACGGCGCCGGTGGCGTCCACGGGCACGCTGCCGCGCACGTCGCGCGGGACCGCGCCGTCGAGCCAGTCCGTCGCGGGGCGGGCGCCGACGGCGGCGAGCACGAGGTCGGCCGGCAGCTCGCGCCCGTCGGCGAGCCGGACGCCGTCGGGCCGGACCTCCGCGACGGCGGCGCCGGTCACGAGCTCGGCGCCCGCGGCCGCGTACCAGGGCGCGAGGTGCGCGCCGACGGCCGGTCCGAGCTGGCGCCGGAGCGGGGCCGGCGCGGCCTCGAGGACCGTGACGTGCGCGCCCGCGCCGGCCGCGACCCCCGCCAGCTCGGCACCGATCCAGCCGGCGCCGACGATCACGAGGCGGAGCCCGGGCCGCAGCGCGCCGCGCAGGGCCTCGGCGTCCCGGACGGTGTGCAGGAGGCGGGCGTGCTCCCAGCCGTCGGGCCGCACGGGCGTCGAGCCGACCGCGAGCACGACGGCGTCCGCGGTGCGGCGTTCGCCCGACCGGGTCGTGACCTCCCACGTGCCGCCCTCGGGCGCCGAGCGACGCTCCAGCCGTACCGCCGGGTCGGCGAGGCGCACCTCGTCGGCAAGGGTCTCGACGTCCACGCCGAGGTCCTCGGCGAGCCACGCGGGGCTCGGGCGGCTCAGGAGCTCCTTCGACAACGGCGGCCGGTCGTAGGGGCCCACGCCCTCCGCGCCGAGGAGCGTCACGCGACCCGCGTACCCCCGACGCCGCAGCGCGCCGACGGTCTGGGCGCCGGCCAGCCCCGCGCCCACGACCACGACCGACGCGGGCGGTCCCGGGTCCGCCGCGGGAGGGGACGCGCGGTGCGCGGTAGGTGGCGGGAGGACCGGCGGCTCGGCGGACGACATGCACGTCACGCTAGGCCACGACGGTAGGCTTCCGGACGTGGAAGGTGCAGCAGCGTGACCGACGTCACCGCGGACGGGGGGACGCGGCACCGGCCGCCGGCCACGCTCGTGCCGGCGTGGCACCACGTCGACGACGAGCCGGGAGACGGGGAGCCCCTCGTGGGGGCGCGACCCGACCCCGAGACCCAGCCGCCGGTCCCGGAACCCCCCGCGAGCCTCGCCCCGTCGCGCCAGCCCGCGATGTGGCTCGTGCTCGCGGGCGTCGCGGTCTCGACGCTCGTCGCGGTGCTCGTCGGCGCGCGCGCCGGCTGCTTCACGCTCGCCGGGCTGCTCGCCGTGGCCGGGGTGTGCCGTGCGGCCGTCCCGGGCCCGGGTCCCGTGGGGATCACCGTGCGCTCGCGCGGGCTGGACGTCTTCTTCTTCCTCGCGCCCGCCGTCGTCATGGCGTTCCTCGCGCTGACCCTCGACCAGGGCGAGATCTGAACCCTGCGTCGGCAGACGACGACGGGCCCGGACCGCGGTCGCGGTCCGGGCCCGTCGGGGCGTGCCGGACGTCAGGCCTTGGGGGCCTCGTCCGTGCCGGGGGTGTCGTCCGCCGTCGGGGCCTCGGGCTCGTCCGCCTCGACGACCTCGACGACCTCCTCGACGGCGACGACGTCACCGTTCTCGTCCGTGACGACGACCTCCTCCTCGATCACGGCGGCCGCCGTGCCCACGCCGGCGGCGCCCGCAGCAGCAGCGCCCGCACCCGCGGTCGCGGGGTCGGCGGGCACGGCGCCCGCGGCGGGAGCGTCCGCCAGCGTGACGACCTGGTCCTCGCCGAGGAGGTCGTCCTGCTTCGGGGCGAACGCGAACGCGCGGTAGAACAGGCCCGCGATGGCACCGCCGAGGAGCGGCGCCACCCAGAAGACCCAGAGCTGGCTGAGCGCCCAGTCACCGCCGAAGACGGCCGAGACGGTGGACCGGGCGGGGTTGAGCGACGCGTTGGTGAACGGGGCCGCGACCAGGATCAGGACGCCGAGCGCGAAGCCGATCGCGATCGGGGCGACGGTGCTGCGGGTCCGCGAGTCGGTCACGCCGAGGATCACACCGACGAACACGGCGGTCCCGATCGCCTCGATGAGGAGGGCGCCGAGCAGCGGCAGCGTGACCTCGAGGCCGAGCTGCTGCGCGGCGCCGCCGAAGGTGCCGACGATGGGCGAGTGCGACTCGTAGCCGTTGGCGGTCGCGCGGAAGAGCGCGCCCGTGGTGGCCTCGTCGAGGAGCTGGTTCTGCTGGAGCACGTCGAGCGTGGCGCGCGGGATCGTCGCCAGGAGCACGACGCCGGAGAGCAGCGCGCCGACGAGCTGGGCGAGCCAGTAGGGCAGCACGTCGCGCCACGCCGTGCGTCCGCCGATCGCGGCACCGAGGGTCACCGCCGGGTTGAAGTGCCCGCCGGACACGTGGCCGACCGCCGCGACGGCGGCGACGAGCGAGAGACCGCCGGCCAGGGCGACGGCCAGGACGAGGTTGCCGTTGAAGAACCGCACCCACATCGCCACGCCGACGATCGCGAGCACGAGGAAGAACGTGCCGAAGACCTCGGCGCCGAGACGCGCGAGGAGGCTGGGCTGGACGACGGCGACGGCCTCGGTCGGCGCGGGGCGCGGGGCGTCGACGAGACCCTCCGGTGCGCCGGGAGCGGTGGTGTCCTGGGACATGATGATCCTGTCTGGTTCGGTGGGTACTTCGGGCAGTCCCGGCCCGGCCGCCACGGTGCGGCACCGGGAGGCGGTCGGGACGACGGCACGATGCCTGACCGAGTGCCCGGCCATTCCGGCATCTGGGGGCATCTTGCCACCACCACCCGAGAGATGTGTGGAAATCAGCGGTGCTCCACCTGAGAACGGACGCCTCGTCTCACGATGCGGTCGGTTCGCCGGGAACCGCGAAAGTATCTTGACGTCGAGAAGTCGAGTACCCTGGACCGCGGTCAGCAACGCCCCTGTGTGCGACGGACCGGGCCCCACGGGCCGCACGGTCGCCGTCCGGCTCCCGGGGGCACCAGTCCCCGACAGTTGGAGCGATCTGCGCATGGGCAAGATCAAGGTCGTCAACCCGGTCGTCGAGCTCGACGGCGACGAGATGACGCGCATCATCTGGCAGTTCATCAAGGACCGCCTCATCCACCCGTACCTCGACGTGGACCTCAAGTACTACGACCTGTCGATCCAGAACCGCGACGCGACGGACGACCAGGTCACCGTCGACGCCGCGCACGCGATCAAGCAGTACAACGTGGGCGTCAAGTGCGCGACGATCACGCCCGACGAGGCGCGCGTCGAGGAGTTCGGCCTCAAGAAGATGTGGGTCTCGCCCAACGGCACGATCCGCAACATCCTCGGTGGCGTCGTCTTCCGCGAGCCGATCATCATCTCCAACATCCCGCGCCTCGTGCCGGGCTGGAACAAGCCGATCATCATCGGCCGTCACGCCCACGGCGACCAGTACAAGTCGACGAACTTCAAGGTCCCGGGCCCCGGCAAGATCACGATGACGTTCGAGCCGGCCGACGGCTCCGAGCCGCAGAAGTTCGAGGTCGTGACCATGCCCGAGGAGGGCGGCGTCGCGATGGGCATGTACAACTTCAACGAGTCGATCCGCGACTTCGCGCGCGCCTCGTTCGCGTACGGCCTCCAGCGCGAGTACCCCGTGTACCTCTCGACGAAGAACACGATCCTCAAGGCCTACGACGGTGCCTTCAAGGACATCTTCCAGGAGGTGTTCGACGCCGAGTTCGCCGAGGCGTTCGCCGCGAAGGGCCTCACGTACGAGCACCGCCTCATCGACGACATGGTCGCCTCGGCCATGAAGTGGGAGGGCGGCTACGTCTGGGCCTGCAAGAACTACGACGGCGACGTCCAGTCCGACACCGTCGCGCAGGGCTTCGGCTCGCTCGGCCTCATGACGTCGGTCCTCATGACCCCGGACGGCCAGACCGTCGAGGCCGAGGCCGCGCACGGCACCGTGACGCGCCACTACCGCCAGCACCAGCAGGGCAAGCCGACGTCGACCAACCCGATCGCGTCGATCTTCGCCTGGACCCGCGGCCTCATGCACCGCGGCAAGCTGGACGGCACGCCCGAGGTCACCGAGTTCGCGCAGACCCTCGAGGACGTCGTCATCAAGACCGTCGAGGCCGGCCAGATGACGAAGGACCTCGCGCTCCTCGTCGGCCCGGACCAGCAGTGGCTGACGACCGAGGAGTTCCTCGCCGCGCTCGACGAGAACCTCAAGGCGCGCCTGGGCTGATCCCGCCCGTCTCGCACGCCCGACGGCGGCGCCCCCTCGCGGAGGGGGTGCCGCCGTCGTCGTCCCCGGGGCAGCGGGAGCCGACCGCGGAACCTCGCGGGCGTGCCGCCCCGAGCGTCCGGGCGGGTCGCGTTGTGGGAGAGTGAGCGCATGACTTCCCCCGTGAACGTGACGGTGACCGGCGCGGCCGGTCAGATCGGCTACGCACTGCTCTTCCGTATCGCGTCGGGCCAGATGCTCGGCCCCGACACCCCGGTGCGTCTGCGCCTCCTGGAGATCCCGCAGGGCGTCAAGGCCGCCGAGGGCACCGCGATGGAGCTCGACGACTGCGCTTTCCCGCTGCTCGCCGGCATCGACATCTTCGACGACCCGACCGCGGCGTTCGACGGGACGAACGTCGCGCTGCTCGTGGGCGCGCGACCGCGCGGGCCGGGCATGGAGCGCGGCGACCTGCTGGAGGCCAACGGCGGCATCTTCAAGCCGCAGGGCCAGGCGATCAACGCGGGCGCGGCCGACGACGTGCGGGTCCTGGTCGTCGGCAACCCGGCGAACACGAACGCCCTCATCGCGGCGTCGAACGCGCCGGACGTGCCGAAGGACCGGTTCACGGCGATGACGCGACTGGACCACAACCGCGCGCTGACGCAGGTCGCGAAGCGGGCGGGCGTGCCCGTGTCCGAGGTGCGCAAGGTGACGATCTGGGGTAACCACTCGGCGACGCAGTACCCGGACATCTTCCAGGCGGACGTCGCGGGGACGCCGGGCGCGCAGCTCGCGGAGGACCGCGAGTGGCTCGAGGGGACGTTCATCCCGACGGTCGCGAAGCGCGGCGCGGCGATCATCGACGCGCGGGGGGCGTCGTCGGCGGCGTCGGCGGCGAACGCGGCGATCGACCACGTGCACGACTGGGTGCTCGGGACGCCGGAGGGCGACTGGACGAGCGCGGGCGTCGTGTCCGACGGGTCGTACGGGGTCCCGACGGGCCTCATCTCGTCGTTCCCGGTGGTGTCCCGCGGTGGGTCGTGGGAGATCGTCCAGGGCGTCGAGCTGTCGGAGTTCTCGCGCGGGCGCGTCGACGCGTCGGTCGCGGAGCTCCAGGAGGAGCGGCAGGCCGTGGAGCAGCTCGGGCTCGTCTGAGCCGGGCTCCGGTCCCGCGGTCGGGGGACCGCGGGACCGCGGCGGACCTCGGGACGGTCGGGGGCGGCGGTGCGGGGCGTTCGGGGGTGGCTGGCGGGTCGGAAAAACGCTGCGTCCGCGGGGGTGGGCCACCGTAGGGTCGACGGGCCATGATCGACGCCACCCTGCCGACCGAGCAGCCCCCGAACCCCCCGACCGTCCCCGACACCACCACGACGGCGGGTGCGTCGCGCGTGCCCGTCGACCCTGCTCGCCGCCTGGACTGGCGGCGCCTGCGCGGGCCGCTGGCCGTCGTCGCGCTCGTCGCGCTCACGCTCGGGGCGGTCGGTGCCGCGCTCGGGACCGTCATCGCGGGCTGGCTCGCGGACGACCCGACGACGGCGACGCTCCAGCTCCTCGCGCTGTGCGTCGTCGGTGCCGCGCTGCTCGACACGGCGGGCCAGGTCGTGTGGGCGGGCGTCGTCGACCGGGCGGAGGGCCGGCTGCGCGGCGACCTGCTCACGGCCGCGCTCCACCAGCCGCTCGCCACGCTCACGGAGCAGGCCGTCGGCGAGGTGCTCGACCGCGTCGACGACGACACGCACGCGGTCGGCACGCTGGTGCGCCGTCAGCTCTGGGGCGCGGGCCGCACGGTCGTCGGCGTGCTGCCGATGTGGGTCGTCGCGGGCCTGACCTGGTGGCCGGCCTGGTTCCTCTTCCCGGTGCTCGGCGCCGTCGCGGCGGTCATCGTGCGCCCCATGCTGGGCGAGATCGCGCGCCGCAAGGTGATCGAGGAGGCCGCGTGGACGGACCACGCCGCGGCGTTCGAGGAGTCGGTCGCGGCGCGGGACGACCTGCGCACGAGCCTCGGCCAGTCGTTCGCGGTGCGGCGCCTCGCCGAGCGCTCGGCCCAGGTGCACCGGAAGTTCCAGGCCGTGCTCGTGATCGAGTCGCGCATGCTGCGGCGTGCCGGGCTCGTCCTCGCGTCGCTGCTCGCGGGCGTGGCCGTCGCGGGTGCCGCGCTCGCCGCGGACGGCGACCTGGGCGTCGACCGCCTCGTCACCCTGTTCCTCGTGACGGCGATGTTCGTCGGGCAGGTGGACAACCTGGTCCACCACCTGCCGGACATCCAGGAGGGCATCGGGGCGCTCACCCGCATCCGCCAGATGCTTGCCGTCGAGCCCGAGCCTGCGGGCGGGAGGGCGCTGCCCGACGGGCCCGTGGGGATCGAGCTGCGCGACCTCCACTTCTCCTACGCCGAGGGCACGTTCGCCCTCGACGGCGTGAGCCTGCGGGTGCCCGCGGGCGAGACGGTCGCGCTCGTGGGGCGTACCGGCTCGGGCAAGTCGACCCTCGCGTCGCTCCTCTCGCGCGCGGGCGAGCCGCCACGCGGCGCGGTGCTCGTCGGCGGTGTGGACGTCCGCGACCTCGACCTGCAGGCGCTGCGCGCCGCGGTGGGGGTCGTGACGCAGCGCACCGAGATCCTCGCGGGCACGCTCGCGGAGAACGTCGCGCTCTTCGCCGACGTGCCGCGCGCCGACGTCGAGGCCGCGGTGCGCGAGCTGCGCCTCGACGACTGGGTCGCGGGGCTCCCCGACGGCCTCGACACGCTGCTCGGCCCGGGCGGGACGTCGCTCTCGGCGGGGGAGGAGCAGCTCGTCGCGTTCGCGCGGCTGCTCGTCCGCGACGTGCAGGTCGTCGTGCTCGACGAGGCGACCGCGCGCATGGACCCGCTCACGGAGGCGCGCGTCGTCGCGGCCTCGGAGCGGCTGCTCGCCGGGCGCACGGGCGTGCTCGTCGCGCACCGCCTCACGACGATCGAGCGCGCGGGGCTGCTCGCCGTCCTCGACCACGGCCGGGTCGTGCAGCAGGGCGAGCGGGCGGCGCTCGCCCGCGTCGCGGGCCCGTACCGCGACCTCCTCGCGGCGAGCGTCGCCGAGGAGGCCGCGACGGGCGCCGTCGGCACGCACCCCGGTGCGGGCGAGGCCCTGCTCGACGGCGACGGCGCGCGCGTCGCGCCCCCGGGGTCGGCTGTGCCGGGCGCACCCGGCGCAGCCGACGACGCGGACGCGGACCGCACGGCCGAGTCCGTCGGAGGTCGCCGACGGCGGGGCGCGCCGCCGGTCCTCGCGGACCCGGGCGACGGGCCCAGCCTCGCGCGCGGGGTGCTGCACGCGCTGTTCGTGCGCCCCGCGTGGGGCGTCGTGGGCGCGCTGCTGTTCCTGGCGACGAGCCTCGTCTCGGCGCAGGGTGCCGTCACGGGCTTCCTCTGGGGCCGCGCGGTGCAGGACCTGGACGAGGGCTTCCCGGCGCAGCTGCTCGTGCCGCTCGCCGTGCTCCTCGTGCTCGCGCCGCTGTGCCTCGCCTGGGCGCTGTACGTCTACCCCCGCTGGTGGATCGAGGTGCTGCTGCGCGTGCGCATGGCCGTCATGGCCGGCCAGACGCGCCAGCACCGGCTCACCGCGACGCCCCCGGGCGAGGTGGTCGCGCGCGCCATGGACGCCGACCGCTTCGTCCGGTACGCGGACCGGTGGGTCGACTTCGTCAACGGACTCGTCATCGCGGGAGTCACGGCGCTGCTCAGCGGGTCGTGGCTCGCGGGCGCGGTGCTGCTCGCCGTCATGGTCGTGTCGGCGGCGGCGTCCGCGCTCGGGCGCCCGATCGCCGGCCGGTCGGCCACGCGGTCGTCCGCGGCGCGCGCCCGGTTCGGTCGTGCCCTCGTCTCCGCGCTCGACTCGGCGCGCACGGTCAAGCTCGCCGCGCGGACGCCGCAGGTGCACGCGCACCTGCGCGACGTCGACGGGGGACGCGTGCGGGCCGCGATCTTCGAGCACCGGGTGCAGGCCGCGCTCGACGGCGTCCCGCTCGTCATGATCCAGCTCGGCGTCGTGGCGGCGTGGGCCGGGCTGCTCGCGGGCACGTGGGACCTCGCGACGGCGCTCCTGGTCGCCAACGCGGTGACCGGCTTCGGCTGGTTCGGCGTGGTCGCGGGGGCCGTCGTGACGGAGGCGCCCGGCACGCGCTCGTGGCAGCGCGCCACGAGCCGCTTCGCGGCGGGCACGGACCTCATGGACCTGCCGCCCGGCGTCGACCTCCTCACGGGCGAGGCCCCCGTACCCGACCCGGGCCCGCGTCAGCCGCTCGAGCGGCTCGAGCTGGCCGACGTCACCGCGCTGCACGACGACGGCACGATCGGCGTCCAGGGTGTCGACCTCGCGGTGCGTCGCGGTGAGCTGGTCCTCCTGCTCGGGCAGGTCGGTGCGGGCAAGTCGAGCCTGCTCTCGGCGCTGTCGGGCCTCATGGAGCACACGGGGCACATCCGGTGGAACGGGACCGACGTCGTCGACGCCCAGACGTTCCTGCGGCCGGGGCAGGTCGCCCACGTGGCGCAGGTCCCGCGCGTGCTCTCGGGGTCGTTCGCCGACAACGTGCGCCTCGGGCACGAGCGCGACGTGCACGGCCCGGTCGCAGCCGCGCGCCTGGAGCGCGACGTCGTCGAGGCCGGGGGGCACGAGGCGCTGGTCGGGCACCGCGGCGTCCGGCTCTCGGGCGGTCAGGTGCAGCGGCTCGCCCTCGCGCGGGCGCTCGCGACCGACGCCGAGCTCCTCCTCGCCGACGACGTCTCGAGCGCGCTCGACGCGGCGACCGAGATCGAGCTGTGGACCTCGCTCCGCGAGCGGGGGACCACCGTCATCGGTGCGACGTCGAAGCGGGCCGCGCTCGCGCGAGCGGACCGCGTCGTCGTGCTCGACGAGGGCCGCGTCGCCGAGGTCGGGCCGTGGCGCGACCTGGCACCGCGTTGGGGTCACCTGGCGGGCTGACCTCCTCTCCCGTCGAACCCGGGGTCGCTCCTCACCGGACGTGTTCCGTGAGGAGCGACCCCGGGTTCGGCGTCTCCGGGGCCGTACGGCGGGGGTGCGCCGAGCCCCGGTTACCGAACCTTGCTGCAACTTTCTGCAAGCAGTACAGTTCGACTCAGCCGTACGCTGAGGAAGCCGCGGTCGACGTCGCCCGCTGTCGGTCCCCGTCGTCCGCGTTCACCGGTTCGTGCCAGCTCATGCCTGCGGCCCCGCACCAGCCACCGGACGAGGGAGTCCTCATGACCTCCACGCCGCGACGTCGCCGCGTTCCGCGCATCCCGTCGCCCCACCCATCCGCTCCGTCGCCCCGCCGATCGCGCGGGGCCCGTACGACGGCGTCGGTCACCGCCGTCGCGCTCGCCACCTCCGGCCTGGCGAGCGTCACGCTCGCCGCGTTCGCGGTACCCGCCGCGGGGGCCGACGAGCGCACGCTCGCCCTCGTGGGCGACCTCCAGTCCGAGCTCGGCTGCCCCGCCGACTGGGACCCCGCGTGCGCGGCGACCGAGCTCGCGCCCACCGACGCCGCCGGCGTCTGGTCCGCCGACTTCGAGGTGCCCGCCGGCACGTACCAGTACAAGGTCGCGTACGACGACGCCTGGGACGAGGCGTACGGGCGCGACGGCGGACAGGACAACGCGCCCCTCGTGCTCGGCGGCGACGCGACCGTGCGCGTCACGTTCGACGAGTCGACCCACCGCATCGCGCTCACGCCGCTCGGGCTCGCGGGCGGCTACGACGAGGCGCAGGACGCCGACCTCGTGGTGCCCCCCGTGCGCCAGCCCGGGTCCGACGAGCGCTTCTACTTCGTCATGACCGACCGGTTCGCGAACGGCGACCTGTCGAACGACACCGCCGGGCTCGGCGACGACCCGCTCGTGTCCGGGTTCGACCCGACGAACAAGGGCTTCTACCAGGGCGGCGATATCGCGGGCCTGCGGCAGAACCTCGACTACGTCGAGGGCCTGGGCACGACGGCGATCTGGCTCACGCCGTCGTTCAAGAACCAGCCGGTCCAGGGCACGGGCGCCGACGCCTCGGCGGGCTACCACGGCTACTGGATCACCGACTTCACGCAGATCGACCCGCACCTCGGCACCAACGCCGAGCTCGAGGCGCTCATCGACGAGGCGCACGACCGCGGCATCAAGGTCTACTTCGACATCATCACGAACCACACGGCCGACGTGATCGACAACGAGCAGAAGCAGTACTCGTACGTCGACCAGGCCACGACGCCGTACCGCGACGCGGAGGGCACCGCGTTCGACCCGGCGGACCACGCGGGCACCGGCGACTTCCCGGCGCTGGACGCCGCGACGTCGTTCCCGTACACGCCGGTCGTCCCCGCGGGCAAGGAGGACCTCAAGGTCCCGGCCTGGCTCAACGACCCGACCCTGTACCACAACCGCGGCAACTCGACGTGGACCGGGGAGTCCGTGACGTACGGGGACTTCGACGGCCTCGACGACCTCATGACCGAGCACCCGACGGTCGTCGACGGGTTCGTCGACGTCTATCAGGACTGGATCGACCTCGGCATCGACGGCTTCCGCATCGACACCGTCAAGCACGTGAACTTCGAGTTCTGGGAGACGTGGACCACCGAGGTCCTCGACTACGCGCACGCGCAGGGCAAGGACGACTTCTTCATGTTCGGCGAGGTGTACGACGCCGACGCGGCGAAGCTCTCGCCCTACGTGCGCAAGACGGACATGAGCTCGACGCTCGACTTCACGTTCCAGTCCGCCGCGACGAGCTTCGCGAGCGGCAACAGCGCCAAGGGCCTCGCGTCGCTCTTCGCGAGCGACGACATGTACACGACGCCCACGACGAACGCGCAGGCGCTGCCGACGTTCCTCGGCAACCACGACATGGGCCGCGTCGGGTACATGCTCGCGAGCACGGACGACCCGCTCGCGCGCGACGAGCTCGCGCACGACCTCATGTACCTGACCCGCGGGCAGCCGGTCGTCTACTACGGCGACGAGCAGGGCTTCGCGGGGACGGGCGGCGACAAGGACGCACGCCAGACGCTGTTCGCGACGCAGGTCGACGAGTACGCCGACCAGCCGCTCGTCACCGGTGAGCAGGCGGGCAGCATCGACCGCTTCGGCACCGACGCGCCGCTCTACGCGCACATCGCCGGGCTCGCCGCGCTGCGCGAGGCGCACCTGGCGCTGGCCGACGGCGCCCAGGTCGAGCGCTACGTCGAGAACGGCGCGGGCGTGTACGCGTTCAGCCGCGTCGACCGTACGGAGAAGGTCGAGCACCTCGTTGCGCTGAACAACGCGGCGCAGGAGCGGACGGCGACGTTCACGACCCTCACGCCCGGCGCCTCGTACGAGGTGCTCTACGGCGAGCCGGCCGCGCCCGTCACCGCCGACGCCGACGGCGTCGTCACGCTGACCGTCCCGGCGACGGGCACCGTCGTGCTGCGGGCCGACCGCGAGGTCGGCGCGGACTCGTCGGGCGACATCGCCCTCACCGTGCCGCGGGCCGGGGGAGCGGTCACCGGCGTCGCGCCCGTGACGGCCACGGTCGACGCGGACGCGTGGGCCGAGACGTCGTTCGCGTGGCGCGAGGTCGGGAGCACCGAGTGGCACCCGCTCGGCACCGCGGAGGACACGGCGCCGCGCGTCTTCCACGACGTCGCCGGTCTCGCCGACGGCACGCTCGTCGAGTACCGCGCCGTGACGACGGACGCCGACGGCGACCGCGCCGCCGCCTCGACCTTCGCGAGCGTCGGGGTCGACGTGAGCGGCGCCGTGAGCGAGGAGCCGGAGCCCGAGATCGACCTCGTGACCGTGCCCGGCAGCCACAACGCGGCCATGGGCTGCGCGGGCGACTGGGCCCCGGGCTGCGAGGCCGCGAAGCTCACGAAGCGCGCCGACGGCGTCTACGCGGGCACCTTCGACATCCCGGCTGGGACGTACGAGTACAAGGTCGCGCTCAACGGGTCGTGGACCGTGAACTACGGCGTCGGTGGTGTACAGGACGGCAGCAACGCGACGTACACGACGACGGGCGGCCCCGTGACGTTCTACTGGGACCCGGTGAGCAAGGACTTCTCGAGCACCGCGCAGGGGCCGATCGTCACGCTCGCCGGCTCGTTCCAGGACCAGGTCGGCTGCGCCGGCTCGTGGGCGCCCGACTGCCTCGCGTCCTGGCTCAAGGACCCGGACGGCGACGGCGTCTACACCTGGTCGACCGACCGTCTCGCGGCCGGCGCGTACGAGGGCAAGGTCGCGCACGGCCTGAGCTGGGCCGAGAACTACGGGGTGGGCGGCGCGCCCGACGGCGCGAACTACCAGTTCTCCGTGGGCGACGGCGAGAACGTCACGTTCTCCTACGACCTCGCGACCCACGTCCTGACGATCGACGTCGCGAACCCGCCGCTCCCTGGCACCGGCCAGCAGGCCGCGCACTGGGTGCGCGAGGGCGTCGTCGCGTGGCCGGGCGACCTCGGCACGGGCGACGAGTGGACCCTGTGGGCCGCCCCCGAGGGCGGGCTCTCGGTCACCCCGGGCGCCGCCGACGGTGAGGTGCAGGCGCCGGAGGGCACGGCGTCGTACACGCTCGAGGTCGACCCGTCGGGCCTGCCCGACGGCGTTGCGGCGGAGTTCCCGGCGCTTGCCGGGCACACCGCGCTGCGCGTGCTCGACGACGGCGAGCCGCTGGACCGCTCGGCTGTCGAGGACGCCCTCACGGGACAGCTCCTCGTGACCCGCTCCGACGGCGGCGCGCTCACGGCCGCGACCGGCGTCCAGGTGCCGGGCGTCGTCGACGACCTGTTCGCGCAGGACGCGGCCGAGCGCGAGCTCGGCGTCTCGTGGCACGCCAACGGCAAGTGGGCGTCGTTCGCGCTGTGGGCGCCGACGGCGAAGGCCGTCTCGGTGCTCGCGTGGCCCGCGGGGGCGTCGCTCGACGACGACCCGCGCCAGTTCGAGGCCGCGCGCCAGCCCGACGGCACGTGGACGCTCGACGGCAAGACCGCCGACAAGAAGCTCGGCGGTGCGGATGTCGGGTGGAAGGGCGCGCGGTACCTCTACGAGGTGCAGGTCTACGTCCCGAGCACGGGGAAGGTCGAGACGAACGTCGTCACCGACCCGTACTCGGTGGGCCTGACGCTCGACTCCACGCACTCGGTCGCCGTCGACCTCGACGACCCCGCGTTCCGCCCGAGCGTCTGGGAGGGCACGCCCGCCCCGGTCGTCGAGCGGGCGGTGGACCAGACGATCTACGAGCTCCACGTCCGGGACTTCTCGATCTCCGACGAGACGGTCCCGGCCGAGCGGCGCGGCACGTACCTCGCGTTCGCGGAGAAGGACTCGGCCGGCATGACGCACCTGCGCGAGCTCGCGGACGCGGGCCTCACCACGGTGCACCTGCTCCCGACGTTCGACATCGCGTCGATCCCCGAGGACCGTGCCGCCCAGGCCACGACCGGAGACCTCTCCGGGTTCGCGCCCGACTCGCCCGAGCAGCAGGCCGCCGTCGCGGCCGTGCAGGCGCAGGACGGCTTCAACTGGGGCTACGACCCGTGGCACTTCTCCGCACCGGAGGGGTCGTACGCGGTCGACGCGGACGGCGGCGCGCGCGTCGCCGAGTTCCGCACCATGGTCGGGTCGCTGCACGACGCCGGGCTGCAGGTCGTGCTCGACCAGGTGTTCAACCACACCGCGGCGAGCGGGCAGGACGCGAAGTCCGTCCTCGACAAGGTCGTGCCGGGCTACTACCACCGGCAGAACCCGACCACCGGCTCCGTCGAGACCAGCACGTGCTGCCAGAACGTCGCGACCGAGCACGCGATGGCGGGCAAGCTCATGGTCGACTCCGTCGTCACGTGGGCGAAGGACTACCGCGTCGACGGGTTCCGCTTCGACCTCATGGGTCACCACTCGAAGCAGAACATGCTCGACGTCCGGGCCGCGCTCGACGAGCTCACGCTCGCCGAGGACGGCGTCGACGGGAAGTCCGTCTACCTGTACGGCGAGGGCTGGGACTTCGGCGAGGTCGCGGGCAACGCGCTGTTCGAGCAGGCCACGCAGGGCCAGCTCGGCGGCACGGGCATCGGGACCTTCTCCGACCGGCTGCGCGACGCCGTGCACGGCGGCTCGCCCGTCGACGGCGCCTCGACGTTCACGCAGGGCTTCGGCACGGGCCTCGCGACCGACCCGAACGGGCAGCCCGCCCGGGCGGGGGAGCCGGGGACCGTGAACGACGGCTCCGCGGACGAGCTCGCCGACCTCGGTCACCAGACCGACCTCGTGCGCCTCGGCCTCGCAGGCAACCTGCGCGACTACACGCTCGTCACGTCGACGGGCGAGCAGAAGCGCGGCGACGAGATCGACTACCGCGGGGCACCCGCCGGCTACGCCGACTCGCCCGAGGAGGTCGTGACCTACGTCGACGCGCACGACAACGAGACGCTGTTCGACCTGCTCGCGCTCAAGCTGCCGGCGGACACGCCGATGGACGAGCGCGTGCGCATGAACACGGTCTCGCTCGCGACCGCCGCGCTCTCCCAGACGCCGTCGTTCTGGCACGCGGGGACGGACCTGCTGCGGTCGAAGTCGCTCGACCGCAACAGCTACGACTCGGGCGACTGGTTCAACGCGATCGACTGGACCGGGCAGGACAACGGGTTCGGCAAGGGCCTGCCGATGGCGGCGGACAACGAGGACAAGTGGCCGCTCATGGCCCCGCTCCTCGCGGACCCGGCGCTCGAGCCGTCGCCCGACGACATCGCCACCGCGTCGGCGCAGGCGCAGGACCTCCTGCGGCTGCGGCACTCGACCGAGCTCTTCCGGCTCGGCGACGCGGACCTCATCCGGGAGAAGGTCACCTTCCCGGGTGCCGGGACGGACCAGGTCCCGGGCGTCGTCGCGATGTCGGTCGACGACACCGTCGGTGCCGACGTCGACCCCGCCCTCGACGGGCTGCTCGCGGTGTTCAACGCGTCGCCCGACGAGGTCGAGGTCCCGCTCGCGGCGCTCGCAGGCCGCGAGTACGTGCTCTCGCCGGTCCAGGCCGCCGGGAGCGACGCCGTCGTGCAGGGCACCACGTGGGACGCGGCCACGGGGACCGTGACCGTCCCGGGGCGCACCGTCGCGGTGCTCGTCCAGCCGCAGGCGCGCGGCGAGCTGTCCGTCTCGGTCGAGGTCCAGCCGCGCTGCCTCGCGGGCAAGGCGTACGTCGCGGTCCGCGCGACCAACGACGGCGCCGTGCCGGTGGACCTGACGCTCTCCACGCCGTTCGGCGAGAAGGGGTTCTCGAAGGTCGCGGCCGCGAAGAACGCCTACCAGTCGTTCGCGACGCGGGCGAAGACCGCCGCGGCGGGGGAGGCCGTCGTCACGGCCACCGCCGTGGTCGACGGCGAGGAGGTCACCTCGACCTTCACCGTCGCCCACGAGGAGCTCACCTGCTCCTGACCCGACCGCCGAGGTAGAGCCCTGGTTCGCCGAGGTAGAGCCCTGGTCATCACCAGGGCTCTACCTCGGCAGACCCCGGCTCTACCTCGGCTGACCATGGCTCTACCTCGGCAGGGCGCGGTTCTGCCTCAGCAGGGGAGGTGCTACGGTCGCTGGCCGTGACCACCTCGTCCCCGCCTGCCGTCGGGCCGACGGCGGGCCTCGCGTTCCGCACGGCCGTCGCCGCGGACCTGCCGCGCGTGGTCGCGCTCATCGCGGACGACGCCATCGCCCGGTCCCGGACGGGGGAGGTCAATACCGCGCACGAGGCGGCGTTCGCCGCGATCGACGCCGACCCGAACAACGAGCTGGTCGTGGTCGAGCTCGACGGCGAGGTCGTCGGCACGATGCAGCTCACCGTGGTCCCGGGGATCTCGCGCCGCGGAGCGTCGCGGCTCCTCGTCGAGGCGGTCCGGGTCGACCGGCGGCTGCGGGGGCAGGGCGTCGGTCGTGCCATGATGGCGTGGGCGCACGCGTGGGGCGTCGCACGCGGCTGCGCGCTCGCCCAGCTCACGTCCGACAAGCAGCGGACCGACGCGCACCGGTTCTACCGCGCGCTCGGGTACGAGCAGTCGCACGAGGGCTTCAAGCTCTCCCTCCCGCCGCGGTAGGCCCGCGGCCGTCTCGCTCCACCCGACCGCCATCACCACCGCGCTCGCCACCGCAACCGCCACCACGGCCGCGACCGCCACCGCGACCGCCACCGCGACAGCGGTCGCCACTGCGACTGCGATCGCCTCTGCCACCGCGACCGCCGGCTGCCGTCCTGCGGGGAACTCTCCCTGTCGCATAGAGCGCTCTCACGTCTTCAGTTCCTGACCGCGTGGGAGCGTTCTCCCTCTGTTTGCGCTCACATCAACGGCCGTTCTGCCGGTCGTCATGGGACCAAGGTCGCTGTTTGGTCACGGTTCTCCGGATCCTTGCGTTCAGGAGTTGACGCCAAGAACGTGACCGGCATAACGTCAGGCCCGCTCGGACGGCGCTGAGGGTGTCCGGGTCCGCGGGGCACAGGTGCCCGGCGAGCTGTCCTCGGCAGGAGGAGGTCCGATGACGGACGAGCGCGTGATCCTCGAGATGCGAGGCATCACCAAGGAGTTCCCGGGCGTGCGCGCCCTCGACGACGTGAACCTGCGGGTGCGGGCCGGAGAGATCCACGCGATCTGCGGCGAGAACGGCGCCGGCAAGTCGACGCTCATGAAGGTGCTCTCGGGCGTGTACCCGCACGGGACGTACTCGGGCGACATCTACTACGACGGCGCGGAGGTCCAGTTCAAGGACATCCGGTCGAGCGAGCACGCAGGGATCGTCATCATCCACCAGGAGCTCGCGCTGATCCCCGAGCTCTCGATCACCGAGAACATCTTCCTCGGGAACGAGGTCAAGGGTGCGTTCGGCATCGACTGGGGCGCGGCCCGTCGGCGCGCCGAGGAGCTCATGGCGCGCGTCGGCCTCCAGGAGTCGCCGGACGCCCAGATCAAGAGCATCGGCGTCGGCAAGCAGCAGCTCGTCGAGATCGCCCGCGCGCTCGCCAAGGACGTGCGCCTGCTCATCCTCGACGAGCCCACGTCGGCGCTCAACGAGGAGGACTCCGAGCACCTGCTCGACCTGCTCCGCGGCCTGCGGTCCAAGGGCCTGACGAGCATCATGATCTCCCACAAGCTCAACGAGATCGAGGAGATCGCCGACTCGATCACGATCATCCGCGACGGCCGCTCCATCGAGACGCTCGACGTCCAGGGCGACGAGGTCGACGAGGACCGGATCATCCGCGGGATGGTCGGCCGCTCGCTCGAGTCGCGCTTCCCGGAGCACACGCCGTCCATCGGCGAGACGTTCTTCGAGGTCGAGGGCTGGACCGTCGAGCACCCCGAGGTGCCCGGCCGCTACGTGTGCAAGGGCTCGACGTTCCACGTCCGCCGGGGGGAGATCGTCGGATTCGCCGGGATCATGGGTGCCGGCCGCACCGAGCTCACGCGGTCTCTCTTCGGGCGGTCGTACGGGCGCTACCGGTCCGGCGTCGTGCGCATCGACGGCCGCGAGGTGTCCCTGCCCACGGTGCTCTCGGCCATCGAGAACCGGATCGCGTACGTCCCCGAGGACCGCAAGGCGCTGGGACTGAACCTGCTCGACTCGATCCTCGGCACGATCCAGGCGGCCAACCTCCCGCGCATCGCGAAGGCGGGCGTCATCGACCAGGACGCGGCGTTCGTCGCGGCGGAGTCGTACCGCAAGGCGTTCTCCATCAAGGCGCCGAGCGTCCACGAGGGCGTCGCGAAGCTCTCCGGCGGCAACCAGCAGAAGGTCCTGCTCGCCAAGTGGATGTACACCGAGCCGGAGCTCCTCATCCTCGACGAGCCGACGCGCGGCATCGACGTGGGCGCCAAGTACGAGATCTACGGCCTCGTCCAGAAGCTCGCGGACGCGGGCCGCGGCGTGGTGGTCATCTCCTCCGAGCTGCCCGAGCTCCTCGGTCTGTGCGACCGCATCTACACCGTCTTCGAGGGGCGGATCACGGGCGAGGTCCCCGGGTCGGAGGCGACCCAGGAGGGGCTCATGCGCCTCATGACCGGGGCGCCCGGCGACGCACCCTCCGACGCCGCCGCCTGAGCGCGTCCCCCACCCCAGCCACTCGACCGAGAAGGAACCACCGACGATGTCGTCCATCAAGCAGCTGCTGAGCGGGGGAGCGCGCCAGTTCGGCATGCTCTTCGCTCTCCTCGCCCTGGTCATCTACTTCCAGATCGCCACGGGCGGGCGGGTCCTCACGCCGAGCAACGCGCAGAACCTGCTCAACGGCAACTCCTACATCCTCATCCTCGCGATCGGCATGGTGCTCGTCATCATCGCGGGACACATCGACCTGTCCGTCGGGTCGGTGGCCGCGGTGACCGGCATCATCGTGGCCATCGCCATCCGGGACTGGGGCATCCCGTGGTGGCTGGGGATCCTGCTCGGGCTGTGCGTCGGTGCCGTCATCGGCGCCTGGCAGGGCTGGTGGGTCGCCTACGTCGGCATCCCGGGGTTCATCACGACCCTCGCCGGCATGATGCTGTTCCGCGGCCTCAACCAGTTCATCGGCAAGTCGAACACCGTGCCGGTGCCGCAGGAGCTCCAGACCCTCGGCGGTGGCTACCTGCCCGAGTGGGGGCCGAACACCGGCCTCAACAACTCGACGCTCCTGCTCGGCATCCTCGCGATCGCCGCGGTCGTGTGGTCGGAGCTCCGCCGCCGGGCGAGCGCCCGCAAGCTCGGCGCCGAGCCGGTGCCGACCTCGGTCGCCGTGACGCGCGTCGTCCTCTTCAGCGCGGTCATCGCCTACCTCACGTACCTCTACGGCTCGGGCCGCGTCGGCACGTCGTTCCCCGTCCCGGCTCTCGTGCTGGTCCTGCTCGTCGTCGTCTACCAGTTCGTCGCGTCGCGCACGATCACCGGTCGCCACGTCTACGCGGTCGGCGGCAACCGGGCGGCGGCAGCGCTGTCCGGCGTGAACATCAAGCGCACGAACTTCTTCGTCATGATGAACATGTCGATCCTCGCGTCGCTCGCCGGGATGATCTTCATCGGCCGCTCGACGGCGTCCGGCCCGTTCGACGGCAACATGTGGGAGCTCGACGCGATCGCTGCCGTGTTCATCGGCGGTGCGGCCGTCTCCGGCGGCGTCGGGACCGTCGTCGGCTCGGTCATCGGTGGCCTCGTCATGGCCGTCCTCAACAACGGCCTCCAGCTCATGGGCGTCGGCTCCGACATGACCCAGATCATCAAGGGCCTCGTGCTCCTCCTGGCCGTCGCGTTCGACGTCTACAACAAGGTGCAGGGTCGCCCGTCGATCATCGGGCTCATCTTCCCGTCGCGACGCGACAAGGGCACCGGGGCCGTCGCGGGCGCCGACGACGTCGTGCCCGAGGTCCCCGTCGAGGCCGGGGCGACCGCAGCCAAGGGCTGACCGGAGCCCCTCCACGTCCCACCCACCGCACGACCCCCTGACCGCATCCGACGACGGATGCCCGACAAGAAAGTGGTACCCATGAAGAAGCTCACCACGACGCTCCTGGCGCTCACCGCCGCGAGTGCGCTCGTGCTCAGCGGCTGCTCCTCCGACCGCGGGGGCGACGCCGGTGGCGACTCCACCGGTGGCGGCGAGTCCGCTGCGGCCGGCTTCGATGAGGGCGCGACGATCGGCGTCGCGCTCCCGCAGAAGACCTCGGAGAACTGGGTGCTCGCCGAGCAGCTGTTCAACGACGGGCTCACCGAGGCCGGCTTCAAGCCGATCGTCCAGTTCGCCAACGGCGGCGTCTCGGAGCAGCAGAGCCAGATCGACGCCATGGTCGAGCAGGGCGCGAAGGTCATCATCGTCGGCGCCATCGACGGCTCGCAGCTCGGGACCCAGCTCAAGAACGCGAAGGACAACGGCGCGACCGTCATCGCCTACGACCGCCTCGTGAAGAACACGGACGCCGTCGACGAGTACATCGCGTTCGACAACTTCCAGGTCGGCGTCCTCCAGGGCGAGGCGCTGCTGCAGGGTCTCGCCGAGCGCAAGGGCGAGGGCCCGTACAACGTCGAGCTCATCGCCGGCTCGCCCGACGACGCGAACTCGACGCCGTTCTTCGAGGGCGCGATGAGCGTGCTCGACCCGAAGATCGAGGACGGGACGCTCGTGGTCCCCTCCGGCCAGACGTCGTTCGAGCAGGTCGCGACGCAGGGCTGGAAGGCCGAGAACGCGCAGAAGCGCATGGACACCGTCCTCTCGGGCAGCTACTCCGACAAGGAGCTCGACGGCGTCCTGTCGCCGAACGACACCCTCGCCCGCGCGGCGCTCACGTCGGCCAAGCAGGCCGGCAAGGAGACCCCGGTCATCACCGGCCAGGACTCCGAGGTCGAGTCGGTCAAGTCGATCGTCGCGGGTGAGCAGTACTCGACGATCTACAAGGACACGCGCAAGCTCGTCGAGGAGTCGATCAACGCGGTGAAGGCGCTCCAGGCGGGCGACGAGCCGGAGATCAACGACACCGAGTCGTACGACAACGGCGTCAAGGTCGTGCCGGCGTTCCTCCTCGAGCCGATCATCGTCACGCAGGAGAACGCGGCCGAGGTCTACGCGGGTGACCCCACCCTCGAGGACCTCACGAAGTGACCCGTTCGCGCTGAGCGACCGGGTGGCGGCGGCGTACCGGCACGCCGCCGCTCGACGGCCCCCGTCACGTCCTCGGACGTGGCGGGGGCCGCCGTCGTGCAGGGGGAGCGGTGCCGGTCGCCGGGGAGCCCGGGGCGGCGACGGCTCAGCGGAAGACGACGGTGCGGTGCCCGTCCAGGAGCACGCGGTGCTCCGCGTGCCAGCGCACCGCGCGCGCCAGCGTCTGACGCTCGACGTCCTCGCCGATCGCGACGAGGTCCTCGACCCGGCGCGAGTGGTCGACGCGCTCGACGTCCTGCTCGATGATCGGGCCCTCGTCGAGGTCGCCCGTCACGTAGTGCGACGTCGCACCGATGAGCTTGACGCCGCGGTCGTGCGCCTGGGCGTACGGGCGCGCGCCCTTGAAGCTCGGCAGGAACGAGTGGTGGATGTTGATGATGCGTCCCGGCATCTCGCGGCACAGCTCGTCCGAGAGGATCTGCATGTAGCGCGCGAGGACGACGAGCTCGACGTCGAGCTCCGTGACGAGCTCGCGCAGGCGCGCCTCGGCGTCGGCCTTGGTGTCCCGGGTCACCGGGACGTGGTGGAACGGCTTGCCGTAGAACCTCGCGATGTCCTCGAGGTCGCGGTGGTTGCCGACGACGCCGACGACCTCGATCGGCATGCCCTGGGAGCGCTCGCGGTAGAGCAGGTCGACGAGGCAGTGCGGCGCCTTGGAGACCATGAGCAGCGTGCGGACGCGACGCCCGACGGCGTCGAGCTGCCACGTCATCGCGAACCGCGCCGCGACCTCCTCGACCGCGCGCTCGATCTCGGCGCGCTCCGCGGCGGCCTCGACCTGCACGCGCATGAAGAACAGCCCCGAGAGCGGGTCGCCGAACTGCTGCGACTCCGTGATGTTGCCCCCGAGCCGGGCGAGCGCGCCGGCGACGGCGTGGACGATCCCCGGCCCGTCCGGGCACGAGAGCGTGAGGACCCAGTGCGTGGGGTCGCCGGTCGGGGGCTGCGCGGTGCGGAGCGCCGAGGTGTCGGGGACGTCGGCGCCACGGGGATCTGTCGTGGACACCCCTCAGAGGGTAGCCGCGTCCTGGTGGCAAGGAGGCCGCCGTCCGGCCGGACATCACCCGGGCACGCGCGGTCGCGCCGTGCGATGTCTGACACGATGTCCCCATGAACGACGCGCAGATCACGACCCGCCTCGTCGACGACGCCGAGGCCGGTGAGCTCCTGACCCTGCGGCGGGCGGCGTTCGTCACCGAGGCGCAGCTCTACCAGGACCCCAACATCCCCCCGCTGACCCAGACCCTCCACGAGCTGCGCGAGGACCTCGCGCGCGAGGACGTCGTGACGATCGGGGCGTGGCTCGGCCCGCGCCTGGTCGGCTCGGTCCGCGTCGAGATCGAGGACAGCAAGGCGACGCTCGGGCGGCTCGCGGTCGCGCCGGACATGCAGGGCCGCGGCATCGGGACGCAGATGCTCTTCGAGGTGCTGCCCTACCTCCCGGAGCAGACCACGGAGATCTGGGTCTTCACGGGCAAGGACTCCAAGCAGAACCTCGCGATGTACACCAAGCACGGGTACGAGGAGCAGTACGACAAGGCCGCCGGCGACCTCACCTACACCTACCTGCGCCGCATCCTGGGCGAGGCCGAGGCGCGCAACGAGTCCGACGCCGTCGGGCAGGAGTAGCAAGGCGCCTGGTCCCGGGCGAGAGCCCGGGGCTCGCTCGCGGGCCGTGCGCTAGGATCGACGCGTCGCGACTGGCGCCGCCCGGTGGATCTCCGCCCGGGCAGGGTGGATCACCACCGGGGAGCGACACGCTGTGCAGACGACGGGTCGTTCGCCTGGGCCCCGGGTCACACCCCTGGTGGGGCGTACCCGGCGAGCCGGGAACGTGACCACCGACGACACACTGCCAAGCACCCGCGGAGGAGACGCCATGAGCGCCCAGCCAGCCGACAACGTCCTCGACACCCCGCTCGCCGAGCTCGACCCCGAGATCGCGGCCGTCCTCGACGGGGAGCTCGCGCGCCAGCGCGACACCCTCGAGATGATCGCGTCCGAGAACTTCGTCCCGCGCGCCGTCCTGCAGGCGCAGGGCTCCGTGCTCACCAACAAGTACGCCGAGGGCTACCCGGGCCGCCGCTACTACGGCGGCTGCGAGCAGGTCGACATCGCGGAGAACCTCGCGATCGCGCGCGCCAAGGAGCTGTTCGGCGCCGAGCACGCCAACGTCCAGCCGCACTCGGGCGCCACGGCCAACGCGGCCGTCCTCCACGCGCTCATCAACAAGGGCGACAAGATCCTCGGCCTCGAGCTGGCGCACGGCGGCCACCTCACGCACGGCATGAAGATCAACTTCTCCGGCAAGCTCTACGACGTCGCGGCGTACGGCGTGGACCCGCAGTCGTACCGCATCGAGATGGACGAGGTGCGCAAGCAGGCCCTCGAGACGCGCCCCGACGTCATCATCGGCGGCTGGTCCGCGTACCCGCGCCACCTCGACTTCGCCGCGTTCCGCGAGATCGCGGACGAGGTCGGCGCGAAGCTCTGGGTGGACATGGCGCACTTCGCCGGCCTCGTGGCCGCGGGCCTGCACCCGTCCCCGGTGCCGTACGCCGACGTCGTCTCCTCCACGGTCCACAAGACGATCGGCGGCCCGCGCTCCGGCTTCATCCTGAGCAAGGAGGAGTACGCCAAGAAGATCGACTCCGCCGTGTTCCCGGGCCAGCAGGGCGGCCCGCTCATGCACGTCGTCGCCGCCAAGGCCGTGTCGTTCAAGATCGCGGGCTCGGACGACTTCCGCGACCGCCAGGAGCGCACGCTGCGCGGTGCGAGCATCATCGCGGACCGCCTCGCCCAGGCCGACGTGGCCCAGGCCGGCGTCTCCGTCCTCACCGGCGGCACCGACGTGCACCTCGTGCTCGTCGACCTGCGCCACTCCGCGCTCGACGGCCAGCAGGCCGAGGACCTCCTGCACGAGGTCGGCATCACCGTGAACCGCAACGCCGTGCCGTTCGACCCGCGCCCCCCGCGCGTCACGTCCGGCCTGCGCATCGGCACGCCCGCGCTCGCGACCCGCGGCTTCGGCGACGCCGAGTTCACCGAGGTCGCCGACATCATCGCGATCGCCCTGCGCGAGGGTGCCGCGGCCGACGCCGACACGCTGCGCGCCCGCGTGCAGAAGCTCACGGCCGACTTCCCGCTGTACCCGGGCCTCCACCAGTGACCGCGCAGCTCCTCGACGGCAAGGCGACCGCCGCCACCATCAAGGCCGAGCTCAAGGACCGTCTCGCGGTCCTCGCCGGGAAGGGCGTCGTGCCCGGCCTGGGCACGCTCCTGGTGGGCGACGACCCGGGCTCGCAGTGGTACGTCGCGGGCAAGCACCGCGACTGCGCCGAGGTCGGCCTGTCCTCGATCCGCGAGGACCTGCCCGGCGACGCGACGCAGGAGGAGATCGAGGCCGCGGTCCGCCGCCTCAACGAGGACCCGGCCTGCACGGGGTACATCGTGCAGCTCCCGCTCCCGAAGGGCATCGACACCAACCGCGTGCTCGAGCTCATCGACCCGGCCAAGGACGCCGACGGGCTGCACCCGACGAACCTCGGGCGCCTCGTGCTGCGCGTCAACGAGGAGGTGACCTCGCCGCTGCCGTGCACGCCGCGCGGGATCATCGAGCTCATCGAGCGGCACGGGATCTCCCTCGCGGGCAAGGAGGTCGTGGTCGTGGGCCGCGGCGTGACGGTCGGCCGGTCGATCGGCCTGCTGCTCACGCGCCGGGCCGTCAACGCGACCGTGACGCTCACGCACACCGGGACGACGGACCTCGCGGGGCTCGTGCGCCGCGCCGACGTCGTGGTCGCGGCGGCGGGCGTCCGGGGCATCATCACGCGCGACATGGTCAAGCCGGGCGCCGTCGTCATCGACGTCGGCGTCTCGCGCGAGGTCGACCCGGAGACCGGCAAGAGCCGGGTCGTGGGGGACGCCGCGCCCGACGTCGCCGAGGTCGCGGGCTGGATCTCGCCGAACCCGGGCGGGGTCGGCCCGATGACGCGCGCGATGCTCCTCGCGAACGTCGTCGACGCGGCGGAGCGCGCCTCCGTTTGAGCACGTCCCAGGGCGCGGCCGCGGATCCTCCGCGGCCGCGCCCTGCGGCGTTCCCGGGGTCGCGCCCAGGCGCTAGTCTGCGCGGGTGACGAGGGCGCGCATCGCGACGACGGCGGCGTACGCCGTGCAGGGCTTCGGGTTCGCCGTGGTGCTCACCAGCATCCCCGGGTACAAGGAACGGCTCGGCATGGGCGACGACGTCGTCACGCTCGTCGTCCTGGGCGTCTGCGTCTTCGCGGGGCTGGGCAGCGCGCTGTCCGGCGTCGTGGCGGCGCTCCGCGGCGCGCGCGCCGTGGTCGTGGGCGGCCTGCTGCTCGCCGCGCTCGCGGTCGCGGGCGTCGGGCTCGCGCCGTCGTGGCCGGCGTTCTTCGTGGCGATCGGGCTGTACGGGCTCGCGCTCGGCGCGGTCGACGCCGCGATGAACATGCTCGGGATCGACGTCGAGCGCGGGCACGGTCGCAGCCTGCTCGCCTCGTTCTACGCGGCCAACGCCGCCGGGGGCGTGCTGGGTGCGCTCGCCGTCTCGGGCAGCGCGCTCGTCGGGCTCGGCCAGCCGGTCGCGCTCCCGCTCGTGGCGCTGCTCGTCGCCGCGGGCGCCGGCTGGCTCGCGCTGCGGCTGCCCGACGGCGGCGCCACCGTCCCGGGTGCCGTTCCCCCGGGCGGGACTCCGGCCACCGAGCGGCCGACCGAGGCAGGCCCGGCAGTTGTCGGAGTGGCGGGCGACGGTCGCGGCGCGCGAGCGCTCGGGACCGTGCCGTGGGTCGCGGCGGGCACGATCGCGCTGCTCGGCGCGGGGATGCTCGCGTTCCCCGTCGCCGACTCGGCCGTGTCGAGCTGGAGCGCGACGTTCCTGCGCGACGTCCTCGCGGCGAGCGCCGCCGCCGCCCCGCTGGGGTACGCGGCGTACCAGGCGGCCCTCATCGTGTCGCGGCTCGTCGGGGACGGCCTCGTCGAGCGTCTCGGCCGGGTGCGGGTCGTGCGCCTGGGCGGAACGCTCGGCGCCCTCGGGTTCGTCGCGGTGGCCGCGGCCCCCGCCTGGCCGGTCGCGGTGCTCGGGCTGGCGGCGACCGGGCTCGGACTCGGCGTCGTCGCGCCGCTCGCCTTCTCGGCGATCGGGGACCGGGCCCGCGAGGCGGTGGCGGCGGGCTCGGTGAGCACCGGGCCCGCGACCCCGGGCGGGCACGTCGAGGACGCCGGCGGGGTCGACCGGGTCGTCGAGGACGTGCTCGTCGACGTGGACGCGGGCGTGGCGCCGGTCGAACCTTCCGCCGGGATCGTCGCGACGGTCACGGACCGTGCGGTCGCGCGCCTCAACGTCTTCACGTACGCGGGCGCGGTGCTCGGCGGCGTCCTCACGGGCGTGTTCGCGACCGCCCACCACCTCCGGGTCGGGTTCGTCGTCCTCGCCGTGCTCGCCGCGGTCTCCGCGGTGCTCGCCGGTGCGTTCCGGCCCGCCCGCGTCGCCCTCGTGAGCGTGAGCGAGACCACGCCGCCCGCGTGACGAGAGGGAGCCGTCCTGTCGGTGGCGTGTGATGGGATGGCCGGCGTGCCGCGGCCGTCCTGGCAGCCGCGCGCGACCGTCGTCGAGGGAGGACGAGCCCACTTGCTCACCATCGCCACCGCCAACGTCAACGGCATCCGTGCCGCCTACCGCCGCGGGATGGACGCCTGGATCGCGTCCCGGACGCCCGACGTCCTCCTGCTCCAGGAGGTCCGCGCCCCCGACTCGATCGTGAACGACTTCCTCGACGGGTGGCACGTCGCGCACCAGGCGTGCGACATCAAGGGCCGGGCCGGTGTCGCCGTCGCCTCGCGGCTGCCCGTCTCGGCGGTGCGCGTCGGGCTGGGCGCCGGCGAGCCGGAGCCGCCCGTCGACACGGGCCGCTGGGTGGAGGCGGACCTCGAGCTGCCCGACTGCGGTCGCCTCACCGTGGTCTCCGCGTACATCCACTCCGGCACCGTGAGCCAGCCGGAGACGATGGTGGCCAAGTACGCCTACCTCGAGAAGGTCACCGCGCGCCTGCGCGAGCTCGCGGCGACGGGGGAGAAGGTCCTGCTCGCGGGCGACCTCAACATCGCCCACCACAACGTCGACATCAAGAACTGGAAGGGCAACCTCAAGAGCGCCGGCTTCCTCCCGGAGGAGCGCGCGTACGTCGACACCTGGCTCGACCAGGTCGGCCTCGTCGACCTCGGCCGCGTCCACGGCGGCGAGGGCCCCGGCCCGTTCACGTGGTGGTCGTGGCGGGGTCGCGCGTTCGACAACGACTCGGGCTGGCGCATCGACTACCAGCTCGCCACGCCGTCGCTCGCCGAGCGCGCCGTCAAGGTCGAGGTCGACCGCGCGCCGACGCACGACGAGCGCTGGAGCGACCACGCGCCGCTCGTCGTCACCTACGACGTCTGAGCGGTCCTCCGTCCGCAGAGCCCCCGGGGATCGGCCATGGCGAGTCGGACGACGACGCCGCGGCCGACACGACGACCGGGCCCCGCGTTGGTGCGGCGACGTCAGGCGACGCGCTCGGCCGGTGCGGACGGGGTCGCGAGGAGGAAGCCGGGGGCGCCGAGGCCTTCGCGCTCGAACGCCGCGCGGACGGCGTCGGCGACGGCCTCGACCTGGTCGGCGCGGACGAGCGCGATCGCGGAGCCGCCGAACCCGCCGCCGGTCATGCGCGCGCCGAGGGCGCCGGCGACGCGCGCGGCGTCCACGGCGACGTCGAGCTCGACGCTCGAGACCTCGTAGTCGTCGCGCAGCGACGCGTGCGACGCGTTCATGAGCGGCCCGACGGCGTCGGGGCGGCCGTCGCGCAGGAGCGCGACGAGGTCGCGCACGCGACCGATCTCCGTGACGACGTGACGCACGCGGCGGCGCGCGACGTCGTCGGCCAGCTTCTCCAGGGCGACGGCGAGGGTGCCGGTGGGGTCGTCGCTCGTGGCGACGCCGTCGGCGAGCTCGCGCAGGGAGTCCAGCCCGAGGGTGCGGGCGGCGTCCTCGCACGTCGCGCGCCGCGCCGCGTACTGGCCGTCGACGAGCCGGTGCTCGGCGCGCGTGTCGACGACGAGCAGGGCGAGGCCCGCGGCGTCGAGGTCGAACGGGACCTGCTCGGCGGACTCGACCGGGTCGAGCCCGGGCCGGCAGTCGAGGAGCAGCGCGTGCCCGGCGGTCGCGCGCAGGGACGCGGACTGGTCCATGCCGCCCGTCGGGGCGCCTGCGATCTCGTTCTCGGCGCGGACGCTCGCGGCGGCCAGGGCGGCGCGGCCGGCGTCGGTCGCAGCCAGGCCCAGCCCGGCGACGTCGTCGAGCGCGACCGCGACCGCGCACTCGAGCGCGGCCGACGAGGAGAGCCCGGCGCCGAACGGGACGCTCGAGTCGACCGCCGCGTCGAAGCCCGTGATCGCGCCGGGGTCGGCGCCCTGGGCGATGAGATGCTCGCGCAGGGCCCAGGCGACACCCGCGACGTACGAGCCCCAGCCCGCGACCGTGCCCGGCGCGACGTCGTCGAGCGTCGTCGTCCACGTCTCGCCGGGCGCCTGGGCCGACGCGAGCCGGACGACGGAGTCCGTGCGCGGGCGCAGCGCGACGTACGTGCGGTGGGGGAGCGCGATCGGCAGGCACAGGCCCGCGTTGTAGTCGGTGTGCTCGCCGATGAGGTTGACGCGGCCGGGTGCCGCCCAGACGTGGACGTCGTCCTCGTGCTCGCGGGCGCTCTCGGCACGGGGGCCGGCCGCGTCGGCGCCGAACGCGGTGGCGAAGACCGCGTGAGCCCGGGCCGCGCCGTCGTCGTCGGACCACGAGCGGACCCAGCCGCGCGCCGCGCTCGACGGGGCGAGCTCCTGGAGCCGCGCCGCGATCCGCTCGGGCGTCGTGTCGCTGATCCACGCGCCCATGCCGGACTCCGAGCCGGCGAGGTACTTGAGCTTGCCCGGTGCGCGCAGGACGGAGAAGACCTGGAGGTGCAGCCGGGCGAGCGTCACGTCGTCCGTGCCGCCGTCCGCGACGGAGCGGCCCTCGTGCGCCGGCGCCTGGTGCCACGCGGCGATGTAGGGGAGCGGGATGGGGTCGCCGTCGGCCGTCTCGAAGAACCGGTCGAGGCGGCGCAGGAGCTCGAGGTAGGCGGTCGCGAGGTCGTCGCGCTCGGCGTCCGTGAGGGCCGGCAGGTCGGGCACGTCGCGTCGCGGGGCGAGGTGGACCTCGACGGGCCAGCGCGCCGCGAACGGCACGTAGGCGACCCAGTGCTCGGTCTCGAGCACGACGCGGCGCCCGTCCGCGAGCTCGGAGTCGAGGACGTCGCGCAGCAGGTTGCGGCCCGTGCGGTGGTGGTGCTCGCGCGCCTCGTCGAGCAGCGCCCGCGTGCGGGGCGTGACGTAGGGGTAGCCGTAGATCTGCCCGTGCGGGTGGTGCAGCGTGACGCCGATCTCCTGCCCGCGGTTCTCGAAGCAGAAGACCTGCTCCACGCCCGGCTCGGCCCCGAGGGCGGCGGTGCGGTCGGCCCACGCGTCGATGATCGTGCGCACGCGCTGCGGCGAGAGCGCGCCGAACGACGTGCGGTGGTCGCTCGAGAAGCACACGACCTCGCACCGGCCCGCAGCCGGGGCGTGGAGCTGGAGCGGCGCGTCCGCGACGACGGCGTCCTCGACCCCGGGCACCCGCTGCAGCGACGGGAAGCGGTTCTCGAAGACGACGACGTCGTAGTCCGTGTCCGGGACCTCGCCGTCGGAGTACGCGGCGCCGGGGCGCGCGGGGCACAGCGGGCACGAGTCGGCGGCCGGGAGGAACGTGCGGTTCATCCGGTGCGCGGCGAGCGGGATCCAGTCGCCCGTGAGCGGGTCGCGGCGCATCTCGGGGCCGACGTACGGGCGCGGGGTCCCGTCGGGGCCGGGGACCGGGGCGAACCGGTCGGGCAGCGGCCGCGGGTCGTCGAGCCGACGTGAGCGTTCACCCGAGACGTACGCGGGCGAGTCGTCGAAGTAGACGAGCTCGCGGCCGTCGGCGAGGCGGGTCGAGGTGCGGCGCAGGTGCGGGTTCATGCGTGCGGTGTTCCGATCGCGTGCGGTGGGGGAGGAGGCGGCTGCGGTCCGCCGTCAGGTGACGACGAGCTGCTCGACGAGGTCCTGGACCCGCGCGCGCTGGTCCTCGGCGAGCCCGGCGTCGGTGATGAGGACATCCACGTCGGCGAACGTCGCGAAGACGCGCAACCCGGTCGTGTGCCACTTCGTGTGGTCCGCGAGGACGACGGTGCGGCCCGCGGACTCGATGAGCGCGCGGTTGGTCGCGGCCTCGTCCAGGTTCGGCGTCGTGAGGCCGATCTCCGGGTCCACGCCGTGCGCGCCGACGAACGCGAGGTCGACGCGCAGGCCCGCGAGCGCGGCCTCGGCGAGCGGGCCGACGAGCGCGTCGGACGGGGTGCGGCTGCCGCCGGTGAGGATCGTCTCCAGGCGCGGGTCGTTCGCCCGGTGCAGGATCTCGGCGACCGGGAGCGAGTTCGTGACGACCGTCAGGGGGCGCAGCGCGGGGTCCGCGGCGATGCGGGCCGCGAGCAGGTGCGTCGTCGTGCCGGCGCTGAGCGCGACCGAGGCGTTGGCGGTGATGAGGCGCGCGGCGGCCGTCGCGATGGCCTCCTTCTCCGCGGCCTCGCGCGAGCTCTTGGCGGCGAAGCCCGGCTCGTGCGCGGTCGTGTGCGGGGCGACGGCGCCCCCGTGGACCTTGCGGACGAGGCCCTGGTCGGCGAGCTCGACGAGGTCGCGCCGGATCGTCATGTCCGACACCCCGAGCTCTCGGGTCAGGTCGCCGATACGGACCGCGCCGTGGTCCCGGATCTCCGCGAGGATGCGCTCCTGGCGCTGTGAGGCGAGCATGCGAACAGTATTGTCCACATCGCCGAGAAATCCAACACGATCAAACACGACCAAACATCGCGTTCTCCTGGCGCGCAGGCCGAGGACGGCGGGTCGCCCGGCGGGACGCCCGGTCGGGGACCCGTCCCGACCGGGCGACCCGGGCGACCCGTGCGGTCAGGTCCCGCCGCGGAGCGCCGCGATCGGCTCGATCGCCGCGGCCTTGAGCGCGGGGTACGTGCCGGCGAGGAGGCCGACCACGCCGCCGAGGAGAGCCGCCCCGACGGCCATGCGGACGTCGAGGATCGGCGTCCACTCCTGCACCACGGAGACGACGACCACCGCTATCACGCCCAGCGCGGCCCCGACGAGGCCGCCCAGCAGCCCGACGACGACCGACTCCACGACGAACTGCGCGCCGATGTCGCGCCGGGTCGCCCCCAGGGCGCGCCGCAGCCCGATCTCGCCGACCCGCTCCATGACGGAGAGCAGCGTGATGTTGGCGATCCCCACCCCGCCGACGAGGAGCGCGATGCCGCCGAGCGCGAGGAAGATCGCGTTGACGTCCGCCTGGACGTTCTCCCGCAGCGCCGAGCCCGACGTGGGCGCCTTGACCACGAAGCCCTCCGGGGCGTTGGGGTCCAGCGCGACGGGCGCCTGCCGGGCCACGACGCTGCCCGCGCCCGTCGCGATCCGCAGCTGCAGCTCCTCCGGGGCGCCGACCCCGAAGTCGGCACGCGCCGTGCCGGCGGGGAGGATCACGGCGTCCAGCAGGTCGGTACGGCGCTGCACGTCGTCGACGATCCCCATCACCGTGTACGACCGCTCGCCCACGAAGACCGACGGCTGGCGGTCCACGCGGTTGATCCCGAGCCGCTCGGCCGCCCGGGCACCGAGGACCGCGACGCGGTCGGCGCGCGCGTCGTGCCCGGCGTCGAAGAACCGGCCGGTGACGACCTCGCCCCGCACGGCGCCCAGGAGCCCCGGCGTCGCAGCGACGACGTCCGGGCTCGCCTGGGCGGCGACCGACGGGTCGTTGACGGGCACCGCCGTGACGGAGGCCCCCGCGACGTCCACGGCCGCGACCGCCCCCGCCTCCTCGACGCCCGCGAGGCGCAGCACGCGGTCGGGGCCGTCCCACGGGAGCTGCGCGACGGCGCGCTCCTCGCCCGACATGAGCGTCGTCGTCTTCGGCTCGACGACGACCTGCGTCGCCGCGACCGCGTCGAACTGCTTGCTGATCTGGCCGGCGGCGGTCTGCGCGAGGCCGACCGTCACGACGACGGACGCGATCCCCAGGACGGTCCCGAGCACGGTGAGCAGGAGCCGGCCGGGCCGCGCGGCGATCCCGTGCGCCGCCTCGGAGAACAGGTCGCGCGCACCGAAGCGGTCGCGCCCGCGCACGCGCAGCCGGACGTCGCGCCCGGAACGCTCCGTGCCCCGTCGACGGGCGTGCCGGACCCGGTCCCACGGCGCCCTCACCGGTCCAGCTCCTCGAGCCGGCCGTCCGCGATCCGCACGCGCCGCTGGGCGCGCGCGGAGACGACGGGGTCGTGCGTGATGACGGCCAGCGTGAGCCCGTCCCCGTGGAGCTCGTCGAACAGGTCCATGACCTCCGCCGAGTTCGTCGAGTCGAGGTTGCCCGTGGGCTCGTCCGCGAGCAGCAGGTGCGGCGCGGCCACGATCGCCCGGGCGACCGCGACCCGCTGGCGCTCGCCGCCGGAGAGGGTGGTCGGGTGGAACGTCGTCCGGTGCGTGAGGTGCACGCGTTCGAGCGCCGTGCGGGCCCGCTCCTCCCGCTCCCCGCGCGGCACGCCGCTGTACAGGGTCGCGAGCAGGACGTTGTCGAGCACGGTGCGCTGCGGCAGCAGGTGGAAGGACTGGAAGACGAAGCCGATCCGCCCGCCGCGCAGGGACGAGCGCACCGACTCCGACGCGCTCCCGGTCGGGACACCGTCGAGCAGGTACTCGCCCGACGTCGGGCGGTCGAGCAGGCCCAGGATGTTGAGCAGCGTGGACTTGCCCGAGCCCGACGGGCCGATGATCGACACGTACTCGCCGGGGTCCACGCGCAGGCTCACGCCGCGCAGCGCGTCCACCCGGGGCGGGCCCGGGAAGCTGCGCGACACGTCGACGAGGTCGACGACCGCGGCGGGCGCGCTCCCGGCGTCGGCACCGTCCGCGGCCGTGTCCGTCGACCCCGTGCCGCCGGGCGCTCCCGGGGCCACCGCGTCGGGGCCGCCGCCGGGGTCGGTCCCCGGGAGCCCCAGCTCGGTCCAGGTCACTCGCCGACCACCACCAGGTCGCCCTCGTCGAGCTCGCCGTCGGCGGAGACGATCTCGACGAAGCCCTGCGCCGCGAGCCCCGTCTCGACGTCCACGAGCTCGGTCGTCGCGTCCTCGCCCGACCCGCGCCGGACCTCGACGCGCGACTCGCCCCCCGGCCCCGCGGTGAGCGCCGCGAGCGGGACGGCGAGCACCTCGCCCCCGGTCGAGCTGACCGGGACGCGGATGCGCACGTTCTGGCCCTGCAGGGCGGTGACCTGCTCGGGCGTGAGGGCGTCGGGGGCCAGCGAGACGGTGAAGCGACCGGCACCGCCGCTCTTCTCCTCGCCCTCGCCCTCGCCGTCCTTCGCGGCGGACGCGGGCTCGACGGCCGTCACGGTCGCCGTCGCCTCGGAGTCGTCCGGCAGCGTGAGCGTCGCGGCGGCCCCCACCTCGAGCAGCTCGGCGTCGGACGCCGCCGCCGACGCCTCGAGCACGAGCGTCGCCCCGGACACGGACATGACCGGACCCTCGATCGTGCTGCCCCGCTCGACCTGCACCTCGTCCACGCGGCGGGGCAGCCCGGCGAGGAAGAGGACCTCGCTCGCCGGCAGCGCCGTGAGGGTCTGCGTCCGCGCCTCCTCGAGGGCCTCCTGCGCGTCGGCGAGCTGCCGCCGCGCCGACTCGACGCCCGCGCTCTCCGCCGCGGTCTGGCGCGGCCGGTCGAGCTCGGCCCGCTGCGCCTGCGCGAGCCGGAGCTCGTCCTGGGCGCCCGCGACGTCGCCGCCCTCGGCCTGCGCCGCCGCCACCGCGCGCTCCGCGGCACGCACGGCGTTGTCGGCCTGCAGCTTCTCCACGTCGCTCGCCCCGGTCTGCGCCGCCGCGAGCGCGGCGCGCGCCCCGTCGAGGGCGTCCTCCGCCGCGCGCACGCCCTCGCGCGCGCTCGAGACCGCGAGCGCGGCCTCCTCCGCGGCCGACGGCGCCGGGTAGCCGACCTGCGCGTAGAGCTTCTCGACGGCGGTGGCCGTCGCGGCGTCGTACAGGTCGCTGTCGGCGCGCCCCGGGTCGATGCCCACGGCACCGAGCGCCGCCTTGAGCTGGAGCACGTCGGGGCCGGAGACCCCCACGCGCAGCGACCGGTACGCCGGGAGCTCGCCCGGGAGCACGATCACGGGGCGCCCCGCGATCTCCAGCGCGACGCCCGCCGCGCCCAGCTCCGCGCCGACCTCGGGGACCTGCCCCGTGACGACCGCGGGACCACCCAGGTCGCCGGTCTCGATCTTCACCGACACCGCGTCGTCGTACGTCGCGTCCGCGCGCAGCGTCACGTCGTTGGCGAGCGTGCGGCGCTCCACGGGCACGGTGATGAGACCCGCCTCGGGGGGCTCGGCGTCGGCGGCCGCCTGGGCGGGCGAGACGACGAGCCGGCTGAGCACGATGCCGGCCACCAGGCTGAGGACGGCGACGCCCGCGACGAACCACACCAGGCGGTGCCCCGTCAGCGAGAGCCGACGGCGCCCGCGGCCGTCCTGCGGGTCCGGCTCAGCGGGGTCCTCCGTCGCCGGGTCGAGGAGCCGGGTGTCGTCCACGCTCACTGCTGGGACTCCGCCACGAGGTCGCGGATCTTCTCCAGCTCCGCCTGGTGCTCCTCGACGAAGGTCGTCTCGAGGTCGACCTGGACGTCCAGGTGCACCTCCTGGTAGCCGACCTCCTTCTGGCAGGCCGCGTCGGCGACGGCGGTGTCCCGCTCGAGGGTCTTGGCCGCCTCGAGGGTCTCCTCGCTCGGTCCCTCCGGGTCGGAACCCTCCCACAGCGCGTTCGAGCGCTCCATCATGTCGTCCATCGCCTCCTGCGGGGAGGCGTAGCCGGTGAAGCCCGCGTCAGCCATGCACCCGGCCCACGCGGTGTCGACCTCCTTGAGGCGCGGGTCCGCGGCGATGTCCTCGTAGAGCTGGGTCGTCGCGTCGTTGAACGCCGTCATCTCCTCGCTCTCCCAGAGGGCGTTCTGGTCGCCGTAGACCTCCTCCTGCGCGGCACCCTGGCAGCCGGCCGTCGACGGGTCGTACTCCGGCATCTCCTCGTCCTCGTCGTACTCCATGCTCGCCATGTCGCCGTAGAGCGCCTCGTAGTAGGCGTTCTGCTCCGACTCGGACATGGCCTCCACGTACTCCTGGTTCGGGTCGACCCAGGCGTCCATCTCCGCCTGCTCCTCCGCGGACGGCTCCTCGTAGAGGGTGAAGCCGTACCCGTACTCCGCCGCGTACTGCTCCGGGTCGCGCTCCTCGTCCTCCTCGGACGTGAAGCTCATCCCGGTCTGGTCGACCGGCTGGTACTCGAACCCCTGCTCGGTCATGCAGCGGGCGGTCGCCTCCTCGATCTCCCGCTGCTCCGCCTGCATCTTCTCCTCGTCCCAGTCCCCGTAGACGTCCTCGAAGAAGGCGTTCAGCGGGCTGTCCGCCTCGGAGGTCGACGGGTCGGCGCCCGACGAGCACGCCCCGAGCAGGAGCGCACCCCCCAGCACCATCGCGGTGGTGGTGGCGCGAGCCGTGAGTCGTCGTGTCATGTCCTGCATCCCCTGTCTGGTGTTCCTGGCTGTGGGCGGAGCGGTCGAGTACGTCGGACGTCCTCGTGACGGTCGGTCAGTAGCGGATCGCGTCGATCACCTTGACGCGGACGGCGACGAGCGCCGGGAGGAGGCCCGCGAGCGCGCCGATCCCGACGGCGGCGAGCATCCCGGTCACCGCGGCGGAGAACGGGAAGCCGGGGGCGTCCTGGACGGCCGAGCCCATGAGCGCGTCGAGCGGGAGGTTGTGCAGCGCGACGACCGCGACGGTCACGCCCAGCACTCCCGCGACGGTCGTCGCGACGACGCTCTCCATCATCACGGAGAAGAAGACGCGGCCCGAGCTCGCCCCGAAGCTGCGGCGGATCCCGATCTCGCGGATCCGGTACCGCACGGTGACGAGCGCGATGTTGACGAGCCCGAGGCCGCCGAGCAGGAGCGCGATCACGCTGACGCCGAGCACGACCCAGCGGATCGCGCCGTCGACGACGCCGTAGCTCGCCGAGTCCGACCGGTAGACCTCGGCCTGCGTGCCGCTGAGAGCCCCGGCGACGTCGCGCTGGATCGCCTCGACGAGCCCGTCGGCGAGCTCGTCGGGGACCCACAGCTCGAGCCGTGGCGGGCCGGTCATCTCCAGGGACTCCGGGGTGACCCAGGCCGACTGGGCGTCCACGAGGACGTAGGCCTGCGGCTCGGCGTGCGGCCAGTCGTCCGGGAACGCCCCGACGACGGTCGCGACCACCGGGTTGTCGCCCCCGATCGTGACGGTCGGGTGCTCGGCCACGGTCACACCGCCGAGCGCGTCGAGGAACGCCTGGTTGACGACGAGCGCGGGCGCGAGGCGGTCGGCGTCGGCGTCGGTGAACCACCGCCCCGACGTCACCTCGAAGCGGTGCATCGTGGCCCAGTCGGCCTCGACGCCGGTCGTGTACACCTCGCGCGTGCCGTCGGGGAAGCGGACGGGCGCGGGGGCGTCGCGCAGCATCGACGAGTAGCCGATCGCGTAGCGCTCGACGACCTCGTCGAACACCCGCTCGTACTCCTCGGGCGCGGGCATGACGCTCCCGCCTTCGCCGGTCGGCCACGCCGAGACCTGGAGCGTCGCCGCCCGGCCCTGCCAGCGGTCGTTCTGCTCGGCGGAGACCTGGCGCAGCATCTCGCCGGCCGCGGAGATCGCCGTGATCGCGCAGACGGCGACGGCGACGCCGACGAGCGCGAGCAGGACGCGGACCTTGTGGACCCGCAGCTCGTCCCACGCCTCGAGGACGGCGCCGACGACCCCGGTCACGCGGCGTCCCCTGCCCGCGGGGCGGAGCCGTGCGAGGCGACCAGCGGGCGGGCGACGTGCTCCGCCTGGTCGTCGCCGGCCTCCAGCGCGGGCGCGGCGGCGCCGTCCGCCCCGGGCCCGTAGGGGCCCGCGGCGTCCTCGGTCCCGGGGCGCGCGCCCGGGGCGTCGAGCGACGCGAGCGACCCGGCGCTGCGCGCGCTGATGGCGATCGGGGTGAGCACGCCGTCGGCGAGCCGGAACTGGCGGGCTGCGCGCGACGCGACCGCGAGGTCGTGCGTGATGGCGATGAGGGCCGACCCGTTCTCGCGCGCGATCGTGTCGAGCAGGTCCATGACCTCGCTGCCCGTGTCGACGTCGAGCGCGCCCGTGGGCTCGTCGGCGAGGATCACGCGAGGCACGCGCACGAGCGCGCGGGCGATGGCGACGCGCTGCTGCTCGCCGCCCGAGAGCTTCTCCGGGCGGGTGTCGAGGCGGTCGCCGAGGCCGACGCGGTCGAGCATCTCCGCGGCCAGCGTCCTGCGCTGCCAGAACTGCCGGCCGCGCGCGTACAGCAGCGGGGCGACGACGTTCTCGAGCGCCGTGCGGCCCTGGAGGAGGTTGAACTGCTGGAAGACGAACCCGAAGTCCGTCCCGCGGCGACGCGCCCGGGCGCGTCCGGAGAGCCGGCCGATGGGGACGCCGTCGAGCAGGTACTCGCCGCCGGTCGGGGTGTCGAGGAGCCCGAGGATGTTGAGCAGGGTGGACTTGCCGGTGCCCGACCGCCCGACGATGGAGACGTGCTCGCCGGCGTCGACCGTCAGGTCGATGCCGCGCAGGATCTCCAGCTCGCGGTCGTCGGGGAGGAGGACGGAGCGGGCGACCCCGCTCAGCTCCAGGAGGCTCATCCCCCGATCACCTCGCCGGTCATCGGGTCGACGACCGGCACGACGTCCTGGCCGGGCACGAACTCCAGGACCTCGTCGCCCTCGGCGAGGCCCTCGGTGACCTGGACGACGCTGCCGTCGGTGAGGCCGAGCGTGACCGCGCGCTCCTCGGGCTCGCCGTCGGTGCCGACGACCCACACCTTGCCCTGCTCGACCCGGCCGAGCACCGCCGTCACGGGGACGACGAGGGCACCCTCGACCGAGCCGGCGGTGATCTCGAGCTCGGCGGCGAGCCCCGCGAAGACGGTGACGTCGCCCGGGACGGCGCACGTGACGCTCGCCGAGGTCGCACCCGCGGCGGCGTCGGTCGCGCCCTCCTCGGGCGCCCCGGCGGGAGCCGCGGCGGTGCCCATGCGCAGGTTCGTGCAGGTGAACGGCGCGGGCCCCCCGGTGACGGTGACCGTCGCCTCGGTTGGGATCTGGAGCAGGCGGAACTGCTGCTCGGCGACCATGCTGCCCGTGACGGAGAGCGTCCCGGGGGAGACCGAGGCGAAGTCCTCGCCGACGGCGACCTCCTGGTCCTTCAGGGCCGTGAACGTGGCGACCGTGCCGGCGGTGGTGGCCGTCACGGTCTCCTTCGTCACCTTCGGCCGACGCTCGGTGACCGTGACCTCGCCGGTCTCGGGGTCGGTCTTCGTCAGCGGCTCCTGCGGCTCGGTGAGCGTCACCTCGAGCAGGGGCGCACCGGCCTCGACGACGTCGCCGGGCTTGGCGTGCACCGCCGTCACGACGCCGCGCTGCGTGACCTTCTGCGGCGCGGCCGGGTCGGCGACGATCTGCCCGGTCAGGGTGACGGTGTTGGTGACGTCGCCCGTGGTCACGGCCACGCGCGGCTCGACGAGCTCCGCAGAGGGCGCGGCCGGGTCGGCGGGCGGCTCGGGGGCCGACCGGAAGGCGATCACGGCGAGCGCGGCGGCGATGACCCCCCAGACGACGATGCGGAGGGCGGGGAAGACGATCCGGCGGGTGATACCCACGTGCGGGCTCCTGGGCGACGGTGGCGGGACGACGGTGACGGTCGGCGAGCGGGTGCGGCTGGCGGCGGGCGGGGTGGACGCCCGGCCCGAGGCTAGGGGGTGCGGAACAGGGGTGTCGTCATCCCTGGGGAGGAGTTTCGTCGTGATCTCTCCACCCGGAGGTCACCGACCGGTAACGGGTGGAGCGCGCCCTGAGAGGGCGACCGGGAGTGCGCGAGGGCGTGTCGAGGCGTATGAGGGCAGGGCAGAGCGGCGACGACGCCACGGAATGATCCCCCTCACCGGCCCGACGGCCGTCCCCCTGACGAGATGCGGGCGAGACTATACCGTGGCGCGGAGAAAAGACAGGGGTCCTGCGGGAGGACGTGGCGCGGCGCCCGGCCCGGCCCGGGGAGCCCCGGTCAGGCGCCCCGGCACGAGGCGCCCGGCGCCCCGGCTGGAGGAGTCAGACGACCGTGACCCCGAGCGAGCGTCCCGCGAGGCCGCGCGGCCTCCGCGCGAGCCCGAGCGCGACGTCGTGCAGCGCGACGGCCGCGGGCGAACCGGGGTCGGCGAGGACCACGGGGGTGCCGCCGTCGCCCGCCTCGCGCAGCGACACGTCGAGCGGGACCTGGCCCAGGAGCGGGACGTCGGTCCCCGTGGCGCGGGACAGGTTCGCCGCGACGCGCTCGCCCCCGCCGGAGCCGAAGACCTCCAGGCGCGACCCGTCGGGCTGCTCGAGCCACGACATGTTCTCGACGACGCCGACCACGCCCTGCTGCGTCTGCGTGGCGACCGACCCCGCGCGCTCCGCGACCTCGGCGGCCGCGACCTGCGGCGTCGTGACCACGACGATCTCGCTGCCCGGCAGGAGCTGCGCCACGGAGATCGCGATGTCGCCCGTCCCGGGCGGCAGGTCGAGCAGCAGCACGTCGAGGTCGCCCCAGAAGACGTCCGCGAGGAACTGCTGGAGCGCGCGGTGCAGCATGGGTCCCCGCCACACGACCGGCTGGCCGGGCGGGACGAACATGCCGATCGAGACGACCTTCACGCCGTGCGCGATCGGCGGCAGGAGCATGTTGTCGACCCGCGTGGGCTGCCGGTCGACGCCCAGCATGCGGGGGATCGAGAACCCGTAGATGTCCGCGTCGACGACCCCGACCTCCAGGCCCTGCGCCGCGAGCGCGACCGCGAGGTTCGCCGTGACGGACGACTTGCCCACGCCGCCCTTGCCGGACGCGATCGCGTAGACCTTGGTCAGCGATCCCGGCTTCGCGAAGGGGATCTCGGGCTCGCCCACGCCGCCGCGCAGCATCGTGCGCAGCTCCGCGCGCTGCTCCGCGCTCATGACGCCCAGCTCCACGTGCACGTCCGCGACGCCGTCGACCGCGCGGACCGCGGCGGCGACGTCGCGCGAGAGGGTGTCGCGCATGGGGCACGTCGCGACCGTGAGGTCCACGCCCACCGTCACGACCGCGCCCGGCGCACCGGGCGCGACCGCGACCGAGCGGATCATGCCGAGGTCCGTGACGGGGCGGCGGATCTCCGGGTCGAGGACCGTGGTGAGGGCCTGCCGGACGGCGTGCTCGAGCGGGTCTGCAACAGGGTCGGGCATGGACCCATCGTAGGCGCGCCCGCGGGGCGGTCCGCCGGGACCTAGGTCCCGGCACGGGCGTGAGGCGCATCGCACGCCGTGGTGCGTCGAACGGGTCTACGGTGCACGGATGGACGCCCTGGCCTCCCTCGCGCGGGACAGCGAGCTGTTCGGCGACGCCGTGCGCAGCGCGCCGCCGGACGCGCGCGTGCCGTCGTGCCCCGAGTGGACCGGCGCGGACCTGCTCTACCACCTCGCGGAGGTGCAGGACTTCTGGGCGCGCGTCGTCGGGCCGTCCCCCGGGCACGGCCTCGACGGCGACGACGTCACCCCGCTCGCGCGGCCGTCGTCGGACGCGGAGCTGCCCGCGCTGCTGCAGCGCTCGACGAGCCGGCTCGTCGCCGCCCTCACGGGTCGCGACCCCGACGAGCCGTGCTGGTCGTGGCACGACGACGGTCGGCACGTCGGCTGGGTCCTGCGCAGGCAGGCGCACGAGGCGCTGATCCACCGGGCCGACGCCGAGCTCACGGCCGGACGCGACGTGACCCCCGCCGACCCGGACGTCGCGGTGGACGGCGTGGACGAGGTGCTGTCGGTCATGGTCGACGGCGTGCCCGGCTGGGGCGTGTTCACGCCCGACGGCGCGACGGTGTCGGTCGTCGTGGACGGGTTCGGGGAGCGACCCCGGAGCTGGGAGCTCGCCTTCGGTCGCTTCACCGGGACGGGACCGGAGTCCGGCACCGCGTACGACCTCGACGTCGCCCAGCTCGTCGACCTGCCGGGCTCGACCACGACGCAGGTCTCCGGCCCCGCGTGGGCGCTCGACCTGTGGCTGTGGGGCCGCGGCCCGGCCGACGGCCTGACCGTCGAGGGCGACCCGGCGCTCGCCGAGCGACTGCGCCGCATCGCGGCCGAGGGCACGCAGTAACGGCTCCGAGATCGACCCGAGCGGCCGAGATCGACCCTCGGGAGGTCGATCTGGCGACGGGCGGGTCGATCTCGCGTCAGCGGTCGGAGGGTTCGTCGTCAGGCTGGCGCGCCGACTTCTCCTCCAGCTCCTCCAGCAGGTTGCGGATCTCCGAGCGGACGAAGTCGCGCGTCGCCACCTCGCTCAGCGCGATGCGCAGGGCGGCCATCTCGCGCGCGAGGTACTCGGTGTCGGCGAGGTTGCGCTCCGCGCGCTGCCGGTCCTGCTCGGCGGTGACGCGGTCGCGGTCGTCCTGGCGGTTCTGCGCGAGCAGGATGAGCGGCGCGGCGTACGACGCCTGGAGCGAGAGCATGAGGGTGAGCGCGGTGAACCCGAACTCCGCGGAGTCGAACCGCAGGCCCTCCGGGCCCCACGAGTTCCAGATGATCCACACCGCGCAGAACACGGTGAGATAGACGAGGAACCGGGGCGTGCCGAGGAACCGGGCGATGCCCTCGGTCGCGCGCCCGACCGCGTCCTGGTCGACCTTGACCCGCGGGATGAGGGAGCGGCGCGCGCTCTTCGGCGTGTCGAGGCGGTCAGCCACGGGTCACCCCCGTCGCGCCGCCCCGGGCTGCGGGACGCGGCAGCGACCCGGGCGCGAGCGCGGCGCGCGCGTGCTCCGTGTCCACGTCGTCGTCGCTCTCGCGCCAGTCGTCCGGCAGCATGTGGTCGAGCACGTCGTCGACGCTGATCGCGCCGAGCAGGCGCTTCTCCGCGTCGAGCACGGGGACGCACAGGAGGTCGTAGGTCGCGAGGATGCGCGTGACGCGCCCGAGCGGGGCGTCGGGAGCGACGCCCTCGACGTCGGAGTCGAGCACCGAGCCGACGGCGGCGTGCGGGGGCTCGCGCAGCAGCCGCTGGAAGTGCGCGACGCCGAGGAACCGGCCCGTCGGCGTCTCGAGCGGGGGCCGGGCGACGAACACCATCGACGCGAGCGCGGGGGCGAGGTCCTTGCGCCGGATCTGCGCGAGCGCGGTGGCGATGGTCGTCTCCGGGCCGAGCACGACCGGCTCGGAGGTCATGAGGCCGCCCGCCGTGTCCTCCGCGTAGGCGAGGAGGCGGCGCACGTCGCGCGCCTCCTCCGGCTCCATGAGCTCGAGGAGCTGGGCCGCCTGCGCCTCGGGGAGCTCGTGCAGCAGGTCGGCCGCGTCGTCGGGCTGCATCGCCTCCAGGACGTCGGCGGCGCGGTCGGTGTCGAGGCCGGAGAGGATCGCGACCTGGTCGTCCTCGGGCAGCTCCTCCAGGACGTCGGCGAGGCGCTCGTTGTCGAGCGCGCCCGCGACCTCGAGCCGGCGCGTGTCGCCCAGGTCGTGGATGACGTCGGCGAGGTCGGCGGGCTTGAGGTCGTCGTAGGCGGCGAGGAGCATGGCCGCGCCCTGCGCCTCCGTGCTGCCCGCCAGGCCGGTGACCGCCCCCACGTCCACGACGATCGCGTCGCCCCGCCGGCGCAGGCCGAGCGTGCCCTTGTGCTGCGCGCGACGCCGCACGTACAGCTTGGTGACGAGCCAGTCCCCGGTGCGCTGCCGCTCGATCGCGAGGTCCTCGATCGTCGCCGACCCCGACCCGTCGACGAGGTCGACCGTGCGCTCCAGGAGTTCGCTGACGGCGAGCGTCTCCATCGCGCGCTGCTCGAACCGTCGCATGTTCACCAGGCCCGTCGAGATGACCTGGCCGGCGTCGATGCTCGTGACGCGCGTGAGGGGGAGGAAGACCCGGCGCCGCCCGGGCACCTCGACGACGAGGCCCACGGCGCGGGGCGCGCCCTTGGGGCGGATGAGCACGACGACGTCCCGCACCCGTCCGACCTGGTCGCCGATGGGGTCGAACACGCTGGTCCCGGCCAGGCGCGCGACGAAGACGGTGGTGGCTGCGCTCACGCGGCCAGCCTACGCACGCGCCCCGGTCGCCGCGCGTTCCTTCCGACCTGTGGCGTCGCCCGGCGGCACGGAACGGCGGACGCGCGGGGACGCGGCCCTCGCGCGGTCCGCACGAGTAGGACAGACTGGGCGAATGAGCATGTCACGCCCGGGTGCCGTCCCCCGTGTCCCCACCCCGCCCCGTGGTGAGGAGATCGCGTCGTACGCGACCTACCTCGAGGCGCAGAAGGCGGTCGACTTCCTCTCCGACAACAAGTTCGCGGTCGAGCTCGTGACGATCGTCGGCACGGACCTCAAGATGGTCGAGCGCGTGACGGGCAGGCTCACGTACGGGCGCGTCGCGATCGCGGGAGCGGCGTCCGGCGCGTGGTTCGGCCTCTTCGTCGGCCTGCTGCTGTTCATGTTCTCCGGGCAGGGCGGGTTCGTCCTCACGGCCATCGCGATCGGCGCCGGGTTCGGCCTGCTCTTCTCCGTGCTGTCGTACGCGCTCACCCAGGGCAAGCGCGACTTCACGTCGCAGAGCCAGATCGTCGCGTCGTCGTACGGGATCCTCTGCGCGCCTGAGCGCGCGGGCGACGCGCGCCAGCTCCTGGCGCGGATGCCGGAGGGCGCGGGCGGGGTCCGCGCGCCGGCCGCCCCGGCGAACCCGACGTGGGGCACGCCCGGCGCGACCCCGCCCCCCGCCGCTCCCACGCCGACCGCCCCGGCGCCCGAGCCGCCGTCGGGCGCCGCCCCTGCGCCCACGCCCCCGGTCGCGCCGCCCGCCCGGACGCCCGACCCCCGCTGGACCACGCCGACGGGGGAGCCGCGCTACGGCGCCATGCGCCCGACGTCGGACCAGCCGGCCGACGCGCAGCCCGACGCGCAGCCCGCCCCCGGCGCGCAGCAGCCGGACCAGCCCGAGCGTCCCGCCTGACGGACGACGAAGGCCGACCGCCGGACCTCGTCGTCCGGCGGCCGGCCCTCGCCGGGAGCGCCGCTAGCGCTTCCGCGACTTCACCGCGGTCTCGGTCGCCCTCTCGCGCTTCTGGGCGCGCTTCTCCTTGAGGGACTTCGACGCTTCCTTCTTGGTGCTCTTGGCCACGTGAGCTCACCTCCCCTCGCCGGTCGATGAACGGGCCACCATAGCCCAGCTCCCGCCGGCGAGGGCGGCCGCGGCTCAGCCGCGCAGGCGCGCCATCCAGGCCTCGACGTCCTCGGGGCGGCGGGGGAGCGCGGCCGAGAGGTTCTCGTTGCCGTCGGCCGTCACGAGCACGTCGTCCTCGATGCGGACGCCGATCCCGCGGTACTCCTCCGGGACCGCCAGGTCGTCCGCCTTGAAGTACAGGCCGGGCTCGATCGTGAAGACCATGCCGGGCTCCAGGATCCCGTCCAGGTAGAGCTCGCGGCGCGCCTGCGCGCAGTCGTGCACGTCCAGGCCGAGGTGGTGGCTCGTACCGTGCACCATCCAGCGGCGGTGCTGCTGGCCCTCGGGCGAGAGCGACTCGGCCGCGCTCACGGGGAGCAGCCCCCACTCCTCCAGGCGCGCGGCGACGACCTCCATGGCGGCGGCGTGCACGTCGCGGAAGCGCGCGCCCGGCACGGCGACGGCGAACGCGGCGTCCGCGGCGTCGAGCACCGCCTGGTAGACGCGGCGCTGGACGTCGGTGTACTCGCCGTCCACGGGCAGCGTGCGCGTGACGTCTGCCGTGTAGAGCGAGTCGACCTCGACACCCGCGTCGAGCAGCACGAGCTCGCCGGTGCGCACGACGCCGTCGTTGCGGATCCAGTGCAGCGTCGTCGCGTGCTCGCCCGCCGCGGCGATCGTCTCGTAGCCGACCGTGTTGCCCTCGAGGCGCGCGTGCGCGTCGAACGTGGTCTCGATGACGCGCTCGCCCCGGCGGTGCTCGACGGCGCGCGGAAGGTTCCGCACGACCTCCTCGAAGCCCGCGATCGTCGCCGCGACGGCCTCGCGCATCTGCTCGACCTCGTGCGCGTCCTTGACGAGCCGCAGCTCGGAGACGGCCTCGACGAGCGCGGCGTCCGTGCGCCGGTAGGCGGCCTCCGCACGGGCGAGCCACTCGGCCTCCGAGAACTGCTGGTCGGCAGCGGCCGCCTCGACGTCGTCGAGCCCGGCCTCGGCGCGGATCGCCTCCACGAGCGCCTCCACCGCCTCGTCGGCGCCCGCGACGACGAGCAGCGTCACGCCGCCCGGGCCGACGTCCTTGGCGAGCGCGTCGCGCAGCTCGTCGACGTGCCGTGCCTCGACGCCCGTCGCGGTGGCGACGTCGTCGAGCGACGGGCGCGCGCCCACCCAGAACTCGCCGTAGCGCGAGTCGGCGTAGAACTCCTCGGTGTCGCGCGCGGCGAGCGGGCGCACGTAGAGCACCGCGTGATGGTCGGAGCCGCCGTCGCCGGTGCCGGGCTCGACCGGGTGCAGGACGAGGACGGCGTCGGGCTCCTGGTCGGTGCCGTAGCCCGTCAGGTGCGCGAAGGCCGAGTGCGGGCGGAACCGGTAGTCGGTGTCGTTCGAGCGCGTCTTCAGCGGACCGGCGGGCACCACGAGGCGCACGCCCGGGAACCGAGAGGACAGCGCGGCCCGGCGCGCGACGGTGAAGGGAGCGGCGGGCAGGGGCTCGACGTCGAGCTCCGCGCGCGGCGCCCAGCCGCTCGTGACGAAGGCCTTGAAGGCGTCGGAGTCGGGGCGCTGGGACCGGTTGCTGCCGCGCGCGGCCAGGTCCTGGCCGTCGCCGGCGCTCTCGGGGGCCTGGTCGGGCGTCTCGGACGTGGGCTCGGGCGTGACGGGGGTGGCGTCGGTCATGCCCCCAGTCTCGCACCGCGCACGCGGCCGAAGTCCGCGAGCGCGCGCCCGAGCACGCGGTTGAAGGCCTCGGGGGCCTCGCTGTTGACGTCGTGGCCGGCGCGCGGCACGACGACGAGCGCGGCGTCCGCGGCGGCGGCGAGGTAGCGCTGCTCGTCGAGGCGCATGTGGTCGCGGGCGCCGTTGACGAGCCAGACGGGCACGTCGACGTCGCGCACGTGGGCGAGCCACGAGCGGCCCGCGAGCTGGGTGAGGGCGTCGGTGACGACGTGCCAGCCCGGCGCGGCCGGGGTCGGGGCGCCCGCGTCGGCCGGACCGGCGAGCGCGTACGACGACGCCGCGCCGCCCGGGAGCGAGCGCCCGCCCCGGGCGATCGTGCCCCACGCGGCCGCGCTCGTGCGCGCCGCCCAGCGCGCTCCGCGCCCGACGGCGCCCCCGCCCGCCACGACGAGGCGCGCGACGTCGCGGTACAGCGCGACGGGCTTGCCCTTGGGGTCGGACGTGCACGCCGCGGCGACCACGCCCGCGAGGTTCGCCGGGCGGCGGGCCGCCCAGGCGAGCGACGTGTAGCCGCCGAGCGAGAGCCCGACCAGAACGACCCGGCGGCCGGGGCCGAACGCGGCGGCGGTCTCGTCGATCACCTCGAAGGACCGGTCGAGCGTGAACCGCTCGTGCGCGCGGACGCCGTGCGCGGGCAGGTCCACGGCGACGGCGTCGTGCCCGAGCGCGCGCACGTGCTCGACCTGGTGGTCCCAGATCGCGCCGGACGTGCGCATGCCGTGCACGAAGACCACCGCGGGGGGCGTCTGCGGGGCGCTCGCGGGTGCGTCGGACCGGCCGTGGGCGGGGCGGACAGGGGCGGCGGGAAGCGTCGTGGGGGTCATCGCGCTCGACTGTGGCACCCCAGCCTGGGACGGCCGTGGGGAGGGGCCGCGCCCCGTGTGCACATCGTGTGCGGGTCCCGTGCCGCCGACCGGGTGTCCCGTCACTATCCTGGGTCCCGTGCGCATCGACCTCCACACCCACTCGACCGCGTCGGACGGCACGGACGCGCCGGGAGAGGTCGTCGAGGCCGCGGCCGCGGCCGGGCTCGACGTCGTCGCGCTCACGGACCACGACACGACCGCCGGCTGGGCGCAGGCGACGGACGCCGCGCTGCGCCACGGCGTCGCGCTCGTGCGCGGCGCGGAGATCTCGGCCCGCTCGGGCGGCATCAGCGTGCACCTGCTCTCCTACCTGCACGACCCGGCGCACGCGGCGCTCCTCGCGGAGCTCGACCGCACGCGCGACGCGCGCACGAGCCGGGCGCGGAGGATGGTCGACCTGATCGCCGAGGACTACCCGATCACGTGGGATGATGTGCTCGCGCAGACCGTCGAGGGCACGACGATCGGGCGGCCGCACATCGCGGACGCGCTCGTCGCCGCAGGGCTCTCGCCCGACCGCTCGGCGGCGTTCGCGACGATCCTCGCCACCGACACCCCGTACTACGTGCCCCACTACGCGCCCGACGCCGTCGCGGCCGTGCGGGGGATCCGTGCCGCGGGGGGTGTGCCCGTCTTCGCCCACCCGGGCGCGGACGGCCGAGGCCGCGTCGTGTCCGACGCGGTGATCGAGGAGATGACCGCGGCGGGGCTCGCCGGGCTCGAGGTGTTCCACCGCGACCACGACGAGCGTCAGCGCGCACGGCTCGAGGACCTGGCCCGCACCCTGGGCCTGTTCGTCACCGGGTCGAGCGACTACCACGGGGCCGGCAAACCGAACCGGCTCGGGGAGAACACGACAGCACCGACCGTGCTGGAGCAGATCGAGGAGCTGGGACAGTTGGACGTGATCCGATGATCGGACGATGAGCGAGGTCTTCGACGTCCGGCTCTTCACGGAGGTCTTCGTCACCCTGTTCGTCATCATGGACCCGCCCGGCACCGTGCCGGTGTTCCTGGGCCTGACGAGCGCGATGGGTGCCAAGCAGCGCAACCAGGCGGCGCGCACCGCGATCCTCGTCGCGTTCGGCGTGATCGTCGCGTTCGCGGCGTTCGGCCAGCAGATCCTCAGCTACATGCACATCTCGCTGCCCGCGCTGCAGACCGCGGGCGGCCTGCTGCTGCTCCTCGTCGCGATGGAGCTGCTCACGGGCAAGATGGAGGAGCCGCAGCCGTCGGGCAACAAGGGCGTCAACGTCGCGCTCGTGCCCCTCGGCACGCCGCTCCTCGCCGGCCCCGGCGCGATCGTCGCGACCATGGTCTTCGTGCAGCGCGCGGGGGAGCGCGGGGGCGGCGTCGCGGAGTGGGTCGCGATCGTCGCGGGCGTCGTCGCGGTGCACGTGTGCCTCTGGCTCTCCATGCGCTTCGCGAACGTCATCAACCGCGTGCTCGGCGACTCCGGGACCATCCTCGTGACGCGCATCGCCGGTCTGCTGCTCGCCGCCATCGCGGTCCAGCTCGTGGCCGACGCCGTCACGCAGTTCGTCCAGGCCGCCTGACGCCGCGACGGCCCGCGGGCCCTGCCGCGGCGCGCGAGGTGCTCCCCGGGTCGGCGCCGCGCTGTCGAGAGGCCTCGCGGACGCCGTCGGCGGAGCGCTAGGGTCGGCAGCGGCGTGGACGAGGGTCGTTCGCGCGACGAGTTCGGCAGGGGTCCTCATGAATCCACGGGCAGGCGCGGCCGGACGCTCGGCGCGGCGCAAGATCGCTGCCGTCATCCTGGTCGCGGCGGGTGGATGTGCGAGCCTCGCCGGCTGCACCTCCCCGTCCGCCACGACGGCCACCGTCCAGGACCTCGGTCTCGTCCCCCTCCCGGCGTCGGTCGAGGTCTCGGACGCCGCGCCCTTCGTGCTCGACGACGGGACCCGGGTCGTCGTCGACGCGGCGGCGGGCAGCGCCGTCGGGCAGGAGGGCGCGGTCCACGTCGGCGAGCTGCTCGCCGCGGAGCTGCGCACGCCCACGGCGCTCGACCTCCCGGTCGAGACGGGCCCCGAGGCCGACGGCGGCGCGGTGGTCCTGCGGCTGGAGCCCGGCGGCGAGTCGTGGGACCCCCACGGCCTGCTCGACGACCCCGCCGCCGAGGCGTACACCCTGGAGGCCGAGGAGGACGGCGTCGTGCTCGCCAGCGCGACCCCCGCGGGCCTGTACCGCGGCACGCGCACCCTGCTCCAGCTCCTCCCGCCCGAGGTCGAGACGCCCGGGCACGTCGACGACGTCGCGTGGGAGGTGCCGGCGGTCACGATCACCGACGAGCCCCGGTACGCCTACCGCGGCGCGATGCTCGACGTCGCGCGGCGCTTCGCCCCCGTCGAGGACGTCCAGCGGTTCGTCGACCACCTCGCGGACTACCGCCTCAACGTGCTGCACCTGCACCTGTCCGACGACCAGGGCTGGCGGCTCACGGTCGACGGCCTGCCGGAGCTCACCGAGGTGGGCGGACGGACGCAGGAGGGCTGGCCGCCGGGGACGGGCGGTCCGTGGTTCTACACGCCCGAGGAGTACGCGGAAATCGTCGAGTACGCGGCCGACCGGTACGTGACCGTCGTCCCCGAGATCGACGGGCCGGGGCACACGCTCGCCGCGCAGTCCGTCCTCGGGTCGCTGCGCTGCGACGGGACGCCCGGCGAGCCGTACTGGGGGCCGGAGGTGAACAACCCCATGATCTGCTCGAGCGACGAGAACATGCCGGCGGTCGGGGAGTACCTCGACACCGTCCTCGCCGCCGTCGTCGCGCAGAACCCCGGTCCGTACGTGCACCTGGGCGGGGACGAGGCCCCCAGCCCCGCGGAGGGCTGGTACGAGAACTACACCGCGGCGGCGAACGAGATCGTCGCGGGGCACGGACGTACGGTCGTGGGCTGGCACCAGTGGGCGCAGGGCACGACCCTGCCGGAGGGCAGCCTGATCCAGTACTGGGGCGTGGGCGAGCGCAACCGGGGCCTCATCGGGACCGAGCGGGAGACCGCGGACGTCCAGGAGGTCCGCGCGGCGCTCGCCGCGGGCGCCGACCTGATCATGTCGCCCGCGGACCGCACGTACCTCGACATGAAGTACGACGACCTCACCCCGTACGGGCTCGAGTGGGCCGCGCGGATCGACCTCGAGCGCGCGTACTCGTGGGACCCCGAGACCGAGTTGACGTCGACCCTCGACCCGGAGCGGAAGGTCGACGTCGCGGGACGCGTCGCCGGGGTCGAGGCGCCCCTGTGGTCGGACCGCTCGTACCCGGACAGCCTCACCCACCTGCCGACGAGCACCGACGAGTTCGTCGACGTCGACGTCTACGTGGACTTCATGACCTTCCCCCGCCTGCCCGCGCTCGCCGAGGTGGCCTGGACCGCCCAGGCCGACCGCGACGTCGAGGACTTCGAGGCGCGCATCGTGCGGCAGGCCGCCCGCTGGGACGCCGCGGGGATCGGGTGGAACCGCGTGCACGACGTGCGCTGGGAGGACTGAGACGGACGGCCGGCGTCCGGGGGTCGCGCCCCCGGACGCCGACCGGGTCAGGGCCGGCCGGTCGTCAGGGCCAGTAGGAGTCGAAGTTCCGGGAGAACTCCCAGCCGTTGTAGCGGTCCCAGTTGATCGACCAGGTCATGAGGCCGCGCAGCCCGGGCCAGCGCCCGTGGGTCTGGTACGACCCGCAGCCCGTGCCCTTCGTGAGGCAGTCCAGGGCCTGGTTGACCTGGGCGGGCGCGGTGTGGCCGTTGCCCGCCTGCGTGCTCGCCGGCAGGCCGATCGCGACCTGGTCGGGGCGGAGCGCCGGGAACATCTTCGTCGTGTCGCGCGCGACGGGGAAGCCGGTCAGCAGCATGTCGGTCATCGCGATGTGGAAGTCCGCGCCGCCCATGGTGTGGTACTTGTCGTCGAGACCCATGATCGGGCCCGAGTTGTAGTCCTGGACGTGGAGCAGCGTCAGGTCGTCGCGCAGCGCGTAGATCACCGGGAGGTAGGCGCCGCACCGGGGGTCCTGACCGCCCCACGGCCCGGAGCCGTAGAACTGGTAGCCGTTCTGGACGAAGAACGTCTCCGGCGCCATCGTCAGCACGAAGTCGTCGCCGTAGCGGGCCGTCAGCGTCTTGAGCGCGGAGATGAGGTTGACGATCACCGGCGTGGTGGGGTTCCGGAAGTCGGTGTCGCCCGTGTTCAGCGACAGCGAGTGCCCCTCGAAGTCGATGTCGACCCCGTCCAGCCCGTAGGTGTCGATGATCGAGCTCACCGAGGCGACGAACGCGTCGCGCGCGGCGGTCGTCGTGAGCTGCACCTGGCCGTTCTGCCCGCCGATCGACAGGAGCACCTTCTTGCCCGCCGCGCGCTTGGCGGCGACGGCGGCCTTGAACTCGGCGACCGACTCGACGTTCGGGCACTCGGTCTGCGGGCACAGGCTGAAGCGGATGTCCCCGGACGTGACGGTCGTCGGCTCGCCGAACGCGAGGTTGATGACGTCCCACGAGTCCGGGACGTCCGCCATGCGGGTGTAGCCCGAGCCGTTGGCGAACGACGTGTGCAGGTAGCCGATGAGCGCGTGCGGCGGGAGGTCGCCGCCGGTGCCGCCGCCGTCGGTCGTCGTGGCGGTGACGGCGGTGGAGCGGGCGGACTCGCCGGCGCTGTTGGTGGCGGTGACCTGGAAGGAGTAGGCGGTGGCGGCGGCGAGCCCGGTGATGGTCGTCGACGGGGTCGTGGTGGTGGCGACCTTCGTGCCGTCACGGTAGACGGCGTACCCGGTGGCGTTGGTCACGGCGCCCCAGGTGAGGGGCACGCTGCTGGCGGTGGGCGTGCCGGCGGTGAGTCCGGTGGGGGTGGCGGGCGGCTGCGTCGTCCCGCTGCCCGGGCCCACGAGGCTCACGTCGTCGACGACGTAGGCGGGCTGGCCGTACCAGCCGTGCAGGAACACCGTCGCCGACGTGGCCGTCGCCGACGTCGTGAACGTGACGCTGAGGCGCTGCCAGGTCGAGGCCGACGGCGTCCACGTGGAGACGTCCTGCGCGGTCGCGCCGCTCGCCCCGAGGTACACGTACGCGCCCTGGACCCACGCGCTGAGCGTGTACGTCGAGGACGGCCGGACGGGCACGGACTGCGAGCAGCGCGCGTTGTCGGCGCCGGCGGGCGTGGCCCGCAAGGCCCCGCTGCCGGTGCGGACCGGGCTCGCGGTCGCCTGGCCCGTCGAGCCGGAGCAGGTCCACCCCGACAGCCCCGACTCGAACCCGCCGTTGACGGCGAGCTCGGTGTCCGCGGCGGTGGCGATGGTGGTCCCGGTGAGCAGCGTCCCGACGAGCGTCGCCGAGGCGACGAGCGCGAGCAGCCTGCTCAGCCGTCGGCGTCGTGGGGTGGTGGGGGCCATGGTGGGTCTCGCTTTCGTCATCGAGGAGCGGTCTCGCGCAAGGTCCTCCCGGCGGCGCGTGCTGGTCAATCCCCGTACGAGAGACCCCGTACCGCGCGACGGCGTCGCCGTCCAAACAGGGGATGTTAGGTTCTTTCGGTGAACCGGCCGATCGTCCCTCCCCGCAAGGTGTCCGAGCTCGTCGTCGAGCGGCTCAGCGAGCGCGTCGCGCGCGGCGAGTGGCCCGTCGGCACCCGCATCCCGCCCGAGCCCGAGCTCGTGGCGGAGCTCGGCGTCGGGCGCAACACGGTGCGCGAGGCCGTGCGGGCCCTCGAGCACGCCGGGATCCTCGAGCCCCGGCGTGGCGACGGCACCTACGTCCGCGCGGCCGACGGCCTCGACGCGGCCCTGGCCCGCCGGGCGCGGACCACCGACGCCTTCCACGTGCTCGACGTGCGCGGGATCCTCGAGCGCGGAGCCGCGCGCGCGGCGGCCGTCCGGCACGACGCGGACGCGCTCGCCCGGCTCGACGCCGCGCTCGCGGCCCAGACCGCGGCCCGCGGTGCCGACGAGGACACGTTCCAGGCCGCCGACGTCGCGTTCCACGCCGAGGTCGTGCGCGCCGCCGGCAACCCGTTGCTCGCGGACCTCTACGACGGCCTCGACCACGCGCTCGTCCGGACCTTCCCCTCGGGGGACCAGCGAGTGCACCACCGCGACGTCCCCGGCCACGAGGAGGTCGTGGCCGCGATCCGGGCCGGCGACGCCGACGCGGCCGAGGACGCGGTGGCCGCGACGATCGACGTCGTAAGAGCGCACCTCGTCGAGGCCGCCGCCGAGCACGCCGGGGCGACGGAGGCCGACGCGTGAGCGGGCTGCGCCGACCGCTGGGGTTGGGGGCGGTCGTCGCGATCGTCCTCGCGTCGCTGAACCTGCGCCCCGCCGTCGTCTCGATCTCGCCGGTGCTCGGCGAGATCCGCGCCGACCTGGGGCTCAGCGCGACAGCGGCGGGCGTGCTCACGACGCTGCCCGTCCTGTGCTTCGGCCTCCTCGCGCCGCTCGCCCCCGTGCTCGCGCGGCGCTGGGGCCTCGAGCGTGCGCTCTTCGTGAGCCTCGTCGCGCTGTGCGTCGGCTTCGCGCTCCGGCTGGTCCCCGAGACGTGGGGCCTGTTCGCCGGGACCGTCGTCGCCGGGTGCGCGATCGGCCTCGGGAACGTCCTGCTCCCGGCGCTCATCAAGCGCGACTTCGCCGACCGCATCGGCCTCATGACGGGGCTGTACTCGATGGCGCTGTCGGGCGGCGCCGCGCTCGCCGCGGGGCTGACGCTCCCGATCGCGACCGCGGCCGGTCTCGACTGGCGCGGGGCGCTCGCGACGTGGGGCGTGCTCGCCGTCCTCGGCGTGCTCGTGTGGGTGCCGCGCGCCCTGCGGCCCGACCCGGCCGGGACGACGGCGTTCGGAGCGGGCGCGGGGGCCGGGGTCGCCCGCTCCGCCGTGTGGCGCAGCCCGCTCGCCTGGGCGGTCACGGTCGTCATGGGCATGCAGTCGCTGTCGTTCTACGCCGTCAACGCGTGGCTCCCGGAGATCATGGTCGCGCTCGGCCGGACGCCGGAGGCGGGCGGCTGGCTCCTCGCGCTGTGCAACCTCGCGGGCATCCTCGGGTCGTTCGTGACCCCGGTCCTCGCCGGGCGCATGCGCCGGCAGCGCGGCATCGGGGTCGTCCTCGTCGTGCTCGTCGGGTCCGGGCTGCTCGGGCTCGCGCTCGCGCCCGGCGCCGCCGCGCTCTGGGTCGTGCTGGTGGGCCTCGGCCAGGGCGGCGGCATCAGCCTCGCGCTCACCCTCATGGCGCTCCGGGCGCGCGACGCCGCCCACACGTCCGAGCTCTCCGGCATGGCGCAGAGCGCCGGGTACCTGCTCGCGGCGACCGGGCCGCTCGGCCTCGGGCTCGCGCACGACGCCACGGGCGCGTGGACGCTGCCGCTCTTCCTGCTCGTCGCCGCGGCCGCGGTCCAGGGCATCGCCGTGTGGTTCGCGGGCCGCGACGCGCACGTGCACTGACGGTCCCGGAGGCGACGAACCCCGGGTCGCTCCCCACGGCGTGGTGACCGTGGGGAGAGACCCGGGGTTCGTCGTCGGGCTCGGGGACGAGGCCCCGCCGCGCGGGCTACTCCGCGGGCTGGGTCGCCTCGGTGCCGCCCTGCTCGACGGGGCGGCCGCCGCGCGTGCGGCGACGGTTGCGGGACCGACGGCGGCGCTCGCCGCCCTCGGACGGCGCGTTCTCGGACGGCGCGCCCGCGGCGTCGGTCTGCTCGCCCTCGGGACGACCGCCCGCGCGCTCGCCCTCCGCGCGACGCCCGCCGGAACGGCCCCGGCCGCCCGAGCGACCGCGGTCACCCTGCTCGCCCCGGCTGCGACCGCCGTCCGACCGGCCGTCGGACCGGCCGCCCTGGCGACCCCGCGACCCGCCGGCCGGCGTGTGCCGCTTGCCGGTCTCACCGAGGTCCTCGATCTCCTCCGCGTCGAGCCCGGCGAGCGTGCGCCGGTCCTTGGGGAGGCGGCCCTTGGTGCCCTCGGGGATGTGCAGGTCGGTGTACAGGTGCGGCGAGCTGGAGTACGTCTCGACCGGCTCGGGGATGCCGAGGCCGAGCGCCTTGTCGATGAGCGACCAGCGGGGGATGTCGTCCCAGTCGACGAACGTCACCGCGGTGCCCTTGTTGCCCGCGCGGCCCGTGCGGCCCGTGCGGTGCAGGTACGTCTTCTCGTCCTCGGGGCACTGGTAGTTCACGACGTGCGTGACGTCCTCGACGTCGATGCCGCGCGCTGCGACGTCCGTCGCGACGAGCACGTCGATCTTGCCGTTGCGGAAGGCGCGCAGCGCCTGCTCGCGCGCGCCCTGGCCGAGGTCGCCGTGGATCGAGCCGGCGGCAAAGCCGCGGTCGACGAGCTCGTCGGCGACCTTCGCCGCGGTGCGCTTGGTGCGGGCGAACACGATCGTGCGGCCGCGGCCGTCGGCCTGGAGGATGCGCGCGAGCATCTCGACCTTGTCCAGCGCGTGCGCGCGGTAGACGACCTGCTCGATGTTCTTGACCGTCTGGCCGCCGTCGTCGGGGTCATTCGCGCGGATGTGCGTCGGCTGCTTCATGTAGCGGCGCGCCATCGACACGACGGCGCCCGGCATGGTCGCCGAGAAGAGCATCGTGTGGCGCTGCGCGGGCGTGCGGGCCAGGATCTTCTCGACGTCGGGCAGGAAGCCCAGGTCGAGCATCTCGTCCGCCTCGTCGAGCACCACGGTCGCGGCACGTGTGAGGTTGAGGTGGCCCTGGTTCATGAGGTCGATCATGCGGCCGGGGGTGCCGACGACGACCTCGACGCCGCGCGTCAGCGCCTCGACCTGCGGCTCGTACGCACGGCCGCCGTAGAGCTGGATGATCCGCACCGAGCGGCGCTTGGAAGCCGTGGCGAGGTCGTTCGCGACCTGGACGGCGAGCTCGCGCGTGGGGACGACGACGAGCGCCTGCGGCTTGCCGGGGGAGGGCAACTCGTCGAAGCCGGGCTCGCCCGGGGCGACGACGCGGTGCAGGAGCGGCACGCCGAAGCCGAGGGTCTTGCCCGTCCCGGTCTTGGCCTGGCCGATGATGTCGTGCCCCGACATCGCGACCGGGAGCGTCATCGCCTGGATGGGGAAGGGGTGGGTGATCCCGGCGTCGGCGAGCGCGTCGACGATCTCGGGGCGCACGCCGAAGTCGGCGAAGGACGTGTTCTCGGCGTGCACGCTCGCGGCGACCGCGGTCGCGTCGGCGCTCACGTCCGGCGTCGCGTCGGTGCTGGTGGCGTCTGTGGTGGTCACTGGTGCCTCTGTCTCGTTCGGGCACGCGCGACCGTCGGCGGGCCCGACGGGGCCCGGTCCCGGGAGGCTCCCGGTCGCGGTCGTACGCACCTCGTGGCCGGCAGCCGATCGTGGGATGTCGTGGCCCGGCCCGCGCTGCGGACCGTGCCGTGCCGTCGTCGTTCGCGTGACGAGCGTGAGGTCTGGACGACCGGGCAACCGATGTACGTCGGCCATGATATCGGAGAACTATCCTGGCCCGATGAGCGACGCCGAGCACGCGAGCCCCCTGACCCTGCCCACGGCGGACCACGCGGACGCGGTCGAGCTGCTCGGCCTCGTCGCCTACACCGAGCTCGCGAGCTTCGGCCGGCTCGCGGGCGACGCCGCGCACGCGCCCACGCTGCGCCAGCGCCAGGCCCTGTCCCGGCTCGCGGCGGCGATGCTCGACCGGCAGGAGCGCGTCCTCGTCCGCGTGGACGAGCTGGGCGGGGACCCGGCCGACTGCATGACGGCGTTCGACGGCCTCTTCGACGACTTCGACGCCCGCACCCGTCCGAGCACCTGGTGGGAGGGGATCCTCAAGGGGTACGTGGGCCAGGGCGTCGCGGACGACTTCTGCCTGCTCGCGGCCCAGGGCCTCGACGAGCGCTCGCGCGCGGTCGTCGTCGACGCCCTCACGCAGGACACGCCGTCGCAGCGCTACGCCCCCGTCATCGCGGACGCCGCCGCCGCGGACCCGGTGCTCGCGTCCCGCCTCGCGCTGTGGGGTCGACGCCTGGTCGGCGAGGCGCTCGGCGTCGTCGGCGTCGTCCTGTCCGAGCGGGCCGCCCTCGCCCGGCTCGTCGCGGCGGGCGTGGACGCGACGGCCGACGCCGCGTCGGGCGGCCCGGCGCCCGCGACGCAGTCGTGGGTCTTCTCGCGCCTGACGGCGGAGCACTCCCGGCGCATGGACCGCCTGGGCCTGGCGGCATGACGAGGGCCTGGCGGCACGACGAGGCCGCCGCCGCACCCGGGGGCGCGACGGCGGCCTCGTGACGGTCAGGTCGCGGCGGTCAGAGCGAGCCGAAGCCGACCTTGCGCTGCTCCTCGGTGCCGATCTCGACGTAGCCGAGCGACGCCGTCGGGACGATCACGCGGCGACCGCGCGAGTCGGTGAGCTCGAGGGCGGGGGCGCCGCCGAGGGCGTCGGCGACGGCGGTCGCCACGGCGTCGGCGGACAGGTCGGTGTCGACGACGAGCTCACGGGCCAGGTTCTGCACACCGATCGTGACTTCCACAGCATCTCCTCACAGCGGCTGCGCCAGGCGCAGCGACGACGGGTCTCGGGCCGCCCGTGGGCGTCCCACCGGCGACAACGCGTTCGATAGTAGTCAGATTCCCGCGGCCGACCCGTCGAGCGCCGCGTCCGCGTCCGGTCCGGTGACGACGTCGGCCGACGCCGTCCCCGCCGCGCCCGGGGCCCCGGCCCGCGGACGGCGCAGCATCCCGTGCACGCCGCGCCAGACGAGGCGCGGGACGAGCCGGGTGACGTCGTCGGCCGAGGCGGTCCCGTCCGGCCGCACGGCCTCGGTCGCCGCCGCCCGGCCCACGGCCGTGCACGTCCGCGAGACGACGAGCGCCTCGTCCGCGTCGAGGTCGGTGATCCGGACGAGCACGTCGGCGAACGCGCCCGCGATGCGCGCGTCGGGGGCGAGTACGCGCGCCCGCACCACCGGGTCGCGCATGACGTCGGACTCGAAGAGCAGGGCCGCGGACCGACCGGCGGTGCGCGCGTAGGCGACGTACGCCCGGACGATGCCCTCGATCACGGCGAGCCCGTCGACCGCGAGCGCGTCGAGGTCGCCCGCGGAGATCCCGGGGGCCGGCTCGCGGAACGGGTCGAGCGTGACGTGGACGGAGCGGACGAGGCGGTCGCCCTGGTCGTCGATGAGCGCGAGGTAGAGGTCCAGCTTCGAGGGGAAGTGCCGGTAGAGCACGGGCTTGCCGACCCCGGCGCGGTCCGCGATGTCGTCCATCGAGATGTGGTGGTAGCCGTGGGAGGCGAAGAGCTCCTCGGCGATCGTCAGGAGCTGCGTGCGCCGCTCGTCCCGGGGCATCCGGGTGCGCGCGGCGACGGGCGGCCCGGCCGTGCCGCGCGTGCGTCCCTCGCTGGCTCCGGTCATGGGGGGAGGATACGGAAACGGAGGCCGGTGTCGACCGGGCGTCGCGAGGAGTGGGACGATGGGCGGGTGCCCGACAGACATACCCCCCCGAACCGCCCGTCGACAGCTCGCGCGAAGCGCTCCTCGCGGGGTCTGCGGCACGGTGCGGCGGTCGCCGCCTGCCTCGTCGTCGGCTTCGGCGGCGGCGCCGCGACGGCGGAGGTGTGGGACGTCGCGGGCGTGACCGTCCCGGTCACGGCGGACCGCGAGGACCCGCCCGCCCCGGTCCGTGACGAGCCCGACGCGGCGAGCCGGTCGGGCGCCGAGCGCGCGGGCGACGTCGTGCGGGCCCCGGAGCTGCGCGAGCTCGTCGCGCCGCGCCCGGACGTGGTCGCGCCGCTCGCTCCCGCGGACGAGCCGACGGCTCCGGCCGAGGACCCGGTGCCGGAGCCCACGCCGCCGGCACCCGTGGCCCCGGTCGCCGAGCCCGGCTCGGGGCTCGTGGGCGACGTCGTCGTCGCGCCCGACCTCGGGGGTGCGCTCGACGTCGTCCCGGGGGAGGCCCCGGCGCCGGGGGCGGGCACCGTCCGGTCCGTGCGGGTCGAGGTCGAGCAGGGCCTGCCCGTGGACGGCGAGGTCCTCGCGACGGCGGTGCTCGCGACGCTCAACGACCCGCGCGGGTGGTCCGGCCCCGACGGGGTGACGTTCTCGCGGACGGCGGCCGACGACGCGTCGATCCGCGTCGTGCTCGCGAGCCCCGCGACGACCGACCGGATGTGCGCCCCGCTCGCGACCGAGGGGAAGTACTCGTGCGGCAACTCCGTGTCCGGCGTCGCGGTGCTCAACTTCGAGCGCTGGGTGCTCGGCGCCCCCGACTTCGGCGACGACGTCGCGACCTACCGCCAGTACCTCGTGAACCACGAGGTGGGACACGTCCTCGGGCACGGCCACGAGGACTGCCCGGCCCCGGGCGCCGTCGCGCCGGTGATGGTGCAGCAGTCGATCTCGGCCCAGGGCTGCCTGACCAACGGGTGGCCCGTGCCGTAGTCGCGCCGCGCCGTCGGCGATGCCGACGCTGTGGGTGGCGCGTGATGGGATCGGGTCCGTGCCCCGGACGACCGCCCCTCGCCTCGTCGCGCGGCCTCGCGACCACGAGGCCGACGTCACGCTCGACGACTCCCAGCGCGCCGCGCTCGCCGCGGCGGCCGGGCCGGGCGCGACGCTCGTCGTGGGGGCGCCGGGCACGGGGAAGACCCTCGTCGCGCAGGAGGTCGTGCTCGCGGCGCTCGCCGACGGCCTCGCCCCCGAGCGCGTCCTGCTCCTCGCCTCGTCCCGGCGTGCTGCCGCGTCGCTCCGCGACCGCCTGTCGGCCCGCGCCCGCCGCACCGTCGGGGCGCCGATGGTGCGCACCGCGGCCTCGGCGGCCTTCGCGGTCCTGCGCGAGCGCGCGGCCGCGTTGGGGGAGCCCGTCCCGACGCTCATCTCCGGCCCGGAGCAGGACCTCGTGCTCTCCGAGCTGCTGGAGGGTCACCTGGGGGGCGACCTCGCGCACCTGGGCTCGCCCCTGGTCCTGCCGCCCGGCCTGCCCGAGGAGGCGCTCGGGCTCCGTGGCCTGCGCCAGGAGCTCCGCGACCTCCTCATGCGCGCGGCCGAGCGCGGCCTGACGCCCGCCGACCTGGCCGCGCTGGGCGACCGCTACGAGCGGCCGGAGTGGTCGCTGGGCGCCCAGCTCTTCGCGGAGTACCTCGACGTGACCGCGCTGCGCTCGGGGACGCCGGACGCGGGCGCCCGGTTCGACCCGGCGATCGTGGTCGACGAGGCGGCCGAGGCGCTGCTCGCGTGGGACGACGAGGTGCCCGACGCCGCCCGGCCGCGCTGGGACCTCGTCGTCGTCGACGACTACCAGGAGGCGACGGTCGCGACCGCGCGGCTCCTGCACGTGCTGCACGACGACGGCGCACGGCTCGTGCTGCTTGGCGACCCCGACGCGGCGGTGCAGACCTTCCGCGGTGCGAGCCCGGGCCTCGTCGGCCGTGCCTCGGCGCCCGTCCGCCGGGACGGTGCCCGGCGCGGCGAGCTCGGGGCGCGCGTGGCCGTGCTCGGCACGGCGTGGCGGCAGGACGCCGCGCTGCGGGACGTGACGCGCCGGGTCGCGGCGCAGGTCGGCACCGTCGCGGGCGCGGTGCACCGCGGTGCCGCGCCCCGGGACGTGCCGGTCGACACGGGTGCGCAGGACGCGCCCGGTCGGGCGGACGCGCCCGGGGGGAGCGGCTCGGGCGGGGAGCCCGGGGCCGCCGCGCCCGTCCAGGTCGTCGTGCTCTCCGCCGTCGCGCAGGAGGCCGCGTTCGTGGCCCGCGAGCTGCGGGCCGAGCACCTGCTGCACGGCACCCCGTGGCACCGGATGGCGGTCGTCGCCCGTACCGGGACGCGCCTCGCGGCGCTGCGCCGCGAGCTCGTCGCCGCCTCGGTGCCGGTCACCCTGCTCGGCTCCGACGTCCCGCTGCGCGACGAGCCGGCCGTCGCGCCGCTGCTCGCCGCGGTCCGCGTGTGCGTCGCGGACCCGGACGACGTCGAGGCGCTGGACCCGTTCACCGCGGCGGCCCTGCTCACCTCGCCCGTCGGCGCGCTCGACGTCGTCGCGCTCCGGCGGCTGCGGCGCGCGCTGCGGGCCGAGGAGCTCGAGGGCGGGGGCGGGCGCTCGTCCGACGCGCTGCTCGTCGAGCTGCTCCAGGACCCGGCGCGCGCGGCGACGCTGCCTCCGACCGTCCGCCGGGGGCCGGTCGCGGTCGCGCGGGCGCTCGCGGCGGGCCGGGCGGCAGCGGCCGAGCCCGGCGCGACGGCGCAGACCGTGCTGTGGGCGGTCTGGGCGGCGACCGGGCTCGCGGAGCGGTGGCGGTCGGCGGCGCTCGACGGCGGCCCGGCCGGGGCGCGCGCGGACCGGGACCTCGACGCGGTGCTCGCCCTGTTCCGCGCGGCGGAGACGTTCGTCGACCGCATGCCCGGGGCGCCGGCCGAGGCGTTCGTCGAGTACCTCGCGTCGCAGGACCTGCCGGCCGACTCGCTCGCGGCGAGCGCGAGCGGCGCCGACGCCGTGGCCGCCCTGACGCCCGCGGGTGCCGCGGGGCGCGAGTGGGACGTCGTCGTGGTCGCGGGCGTGCAGGACGGCGTCTGGCCCGACCTGCGCCTGCGCGACTCGCTGCTCGGGTCGCAGGCGCTCGTCGAGCTCCTCGCGGGCCGCGCGCACGACGCGCACGGCGTGGGGTCCCAGGCGCGGGCCCAGGTGCTCGCGGACGAGCTGCGCGCGTTCGTCGTCGCGACGTCGCGCGCGACCCGGCGGCTCGTGGTGACGGCGGTCCAGGACGCCGAGGAGGCGCCGTCGGTGTTCTGCGACCTCGTCGTCCCGCCGGCCGGTCCGGACGGTCCGGACGAGGGCCCGGACGGCCACGGGCCGGACGGCGGGTCGCCGGGTCCGGCCGCGGCGGGCGGGACCCCCTCCGGCCCCGGCGCCGACCCGGAGGCGCGGCGGCACGTGCGCGTCGGGGCTCCGCTCGACCTGCGCGGGCTCGTCGCCGCCGCCCGTGGCGTCCTCGTCGAGGCGGCGGCGCGCGAGGCGCGCCCGACCGCCGGTGACCCGTGGACCGCACCAGGGCAGGCCGGCCACGACGACGGCCACGAGCTCGACGACGGACACGGCGCGGCGCCGGACGCGAGGGCGGTCGCCGCGGCGACGCTCCTGGCCGACCTGGGCGAGCTCGGCGTCGCGGAGGCGCGGCCCGAGACCTGGTACGGGGTCGCCGGGGTGTCGAGCACCACATCCCTGCGGGGCGCGGAGGAGATGGTGACGGTGTCGCCGTCGAAGGTCGAGACCGTCTCGACCTGCCCGCTGCGGTGGTCGCTCGAGGCCGCGGGCGGCACCGCGCCGGACGCGACGCACCAGAGCCTCGGCACGCTCGTGCACTCGATCGCGGAGTCCCACCCGTCGGGGTCGCTCGCCGAGCTGCGCGCAGAGCTCGACCGGCGCTGGGCCGAGCTCGCGCTGCCCGAGGGCTGGCCGACGCGCCAGCTCCGCCGTCGGGCGGACCGCATGATCGAGAAGCTCGCGGCCTACGTGGCGCAGGCGGGCGATCCGCTGCTCGTCGAGCCGACGTTCGACGTCACCGTCGGGCGGGCGCGCCTGCGCGGGACGATCGACCGGGTCGAGGACGCGGGCGAGGGCAAGGTCCGCGTCGTCGACCTCAAGACCGGACGGCGCACCGCGACCAAGGCCGAGGGCGCCGAGCACCCGCAGCTCGGCGCATACCAGCTCGCGGTCGAGGCGGGCGCCCTCGACGTGCCCGAGGGGACGCGGAGCGCGGGGGCGCAGCTCGTCTACGTGGGCAGCACGCACGTCGGCCCCGCCGTCGTCCCGCAGCCCGCGCTCGACCCGGCGCCGGACGGCTCGAGCTGGGCGCGCGACCTCGTGGAGGAGGCTGCCGGCACGATGTCGGCGGCGACGTTCACGGCCCGCCAGAACGGGCTGTGCGAGATGTGCCCGGTGCGGCGCGCGTGCCCCGTGCAGCCCGAGGGCAGGAGGGTCGTGGCGTGAGCAGCGAGCTGTTCGAGCTCCCGGAACCGGACGCGGCGCGTGGGTCGGTCCGGCTGGTCGCGGCCGACGGGGTCGCGGTCGAGGCGACGGCGCCCGGGGCGGGCACCGTCGAGCCGCCCCGCCCGACGCTGTCCGCGACCCGCATCGCGGACCTGCTGGGCCGGCCCCGCCCGACGCCGGAGCAGGTCGAGGTGATCGAGGCGCCGCTCGAGCCGACGCTCGTCGTCGCCGGGGCGGGCTCGGGCAAGACGGAGACCATGGCGGCGCGCGTCGTCTGGCTCATCGCGAACGAGCTCGTCGCGCCGGACGCGGTGCTCGGCCTGACCTTCACGCGCAAGGCGGCGGGCGAGCTGTCCGAGCGCGTCCAGGTGCGGCTCGCGCAGCTCGCCCGCGCCCGCGGCGGCGCGTCGTCCGCCCTGTCGCTGCTCGACCGCCCGACGGTCGCCACCTACAACGCCTACGCCGCGTCGCTCGTCGGCGACCACGGTCTGCGCGTCGGTGTCGAGCCCGGGGCGCGGCTGCTGGGCGAGGCGCAGCAGTGGCAGCTCGCGTCGGAGGTCGTGGAGGGCTGGGACGACGACCTCGGCACGGACCGCGCGCTGAGCACGGTCGTCGCGGCGGTGCTCGGGCTGTCGGGCGCGCTCGGCGAGCACCTCCTCGAGCCCGCCGACGCCCGCGACCGCCTCGCCGGCATCGTCGAGCAGCTCGACGCGCTCCCGCTCGGTCCGCGGCAGAAGGCCCGGACCAAGGAGGTCGAGAAGCTCGTCGGCGACGTCGCCGAGCGCGTCCGGCTGCTCGACGTCGTCGCGGAGTACCGGCGCCGCAAGCGCGCCACGGACTCCCTCGACTTCGGCGACCAGGTGGCGCTCGCGGCCCGGCTCGCGCGCGAGGTGCCGGTCGTGGGGGAGACCGAACGGGCCCGGTTCCGCGTCGTCCTGCTCGACGAGTACCAGGACACGTCGCACGCGCAGGTCGAGCTCCTCGCGGGCCTGTTCGGCGGCGGGCACCCGGTGACGGCCGTCGGCGACCCGCACCAGTCGATCTACGGGTGGCGCGGCGCGAGCGCGGGCGGCCTCGCGCGGTTCCCCGAGCGGTTCCCGCGCTCGACGGGCGACCGGTCGGCGGTGCGCTTCCTGTCGACGTCGTGGCGCAACGACGCCGCGGTGCTGGCCGCGGCCAACGTCACCGCGGGCCCGCTGCGGGCGGCGGCGGGGGCGGGCGGCCGCGACCGGGTCGAGGTGCCCGCGCTCGCGCTGCGCCCGGGCGCGGGGCCGGGCGCGGTGTCCGCGCACGTCGCGGCCACCGCCGAGGAGGAGGCCGGGGCCGTCGCGGAGCTCGTCGCCGCGCGCTGGCGACCGGCGAGCGCCCCCGGTGGGCGCGTCACGGCCGCGGTCCTGTGCCGCAAGCGCAGCCAGTTCGCCGCGGTCGAGGTGGCGCTGCGGCGCCGCGGCCTGCCGGTGGAGGTCGTGGGCCTCGGTGGTCTCCTGACGACGCCGGAGGTCGTCGACGTCGTCGCGCTCCTCGAGGCGGTGCACGACCCGTCGCGCGGCGACGCGCTCGTCCGCCTCCTCACGGGTCCCCGGCTCAACCTCGGTTCGGCGGACCTGCACGCCCTGGGCAGCCGCGCCGCGGACCTCGCGCGGCACGAGGGCGCGCTCGGGTCGCGCCGTCGCGCGGCGGGACCGGCCGACGGCGCCGAGCTCGTGGTCGTGGAGGGCGACGTGGCCGACCACCGCTCGATCGTCGACGCCCTCGACGACCTTCCGGAACCGGGCGAGCCCGCCGCCGACGGCCGCACGCTCACGCCGCAGGGACACGCCCGCCTGTCGGCGCTGGCCCGCACCCTGCGCGCGCTGCGCGGGCTCACGTACCTGTCCCTGCCGGAGCTCGTCGTCGAGGCGGAGCGTGCGCTCGGTCTCGACGTCGAGGCCGTCACGAACGAGGCGCTGCTCGCGTCGCGCCGGCTCGCGGACCCGGAGGCCGTGAGCGACCGCGCGCGCGAGCACCTCGACGCGTTCCGCGACGTGGCCGCGACGTTCACCCAGACGGCGGACGTCGTGACGCTGGGTGCGTTCCTGGCATGGCTCGGGGTCGCATCGACGCGCGAGAACGGGCTGGACCTGCCGGTGCGCGAGCCCGACCCGGACGCCGTGCAGGTCATCACCGCGCACGCCGCGAAGGGGCTCGAGTGGGACGTCGTCGTCGTCCCGGGGCTCGTCGACGGCGTGTTCCCGACGACGGCGCAGTCGTCCTCGGGGGTGCGCGCGGACAGCGGCTGGCTCACCGACGTGAGCCAGCTCCCGTACCCGCTGCGCGGCGACGCCGCCGACCTCCCGGAGTTCCGCTTCGACCTCGCGTCCGACACCAAGGAGCTCGTGGTGCGGCGCGACGAGTTCCGCGCGGCGAGCGGCGAGCACCAGCTCGCGGAGGAGCGCCGGCTCGCCTACGTGGCGTTCACCCGGGCGCGCCGCGAGCTGTACCTCACGGCCTCGTGGTGGCAGACGGGCTCCCGCCCGCGCGTGCTCTCGCCGTTCCTCCTCGAGCTCGTGGAGTCCGGGGTCGTGGCGGCGGACGGGTGGTCGGCCCCGCCCGGGCCCGACGACACGAACCCGCTGGAGGACGTCGAGGTCACGGGGGAGTGGCCCGCGCCCGACGACGCCCCCGACGGGTCGGCCCGCGCCCTCCTGCGCGACACCGCGGCGGCGGTCGAGCGCGCAGCCCTCGTCCGCGCGGGCGGGAGCGGTCCCGCGGGGCTCACCGCGCCCGCGGGCGTGCTCGTCGACGCCGAGGGGCGCGACCTCGTCGCGCTCGCCCGGGTCCTGCTCGCGGAGCGGGCAGAGCGCTCGGGCCGGGAGGTCGAGCTCCCCGCGCACGTCTCGGCGTCGAGCCTCGTGCGGCTCGCGGCCGACCGCGACGAGTACGCGCTGCACCTGCGGCGCCCGGTCCCGGTCGAGCCGACGGTGCACGCGCGCCGCGGCACGCGGTTCCACCTGTGGGCCGAGCGCTACTTCACGACGTCGTCGCTCCTGGACGTCGAGGACCTCCCCGGCGCGGACGACGACGACCTCGACCCGGACGCGGACCTCGAGACCCTGCAGCGGACGTTCCTCGCGTCGGAGTGGGCGAGCCGGACCCCGGTCGCGGTCGAGGTCGACGTCGAGACCCCGGTCGGCGGCACGGTCCTGCGCTCGCGCATCGACGCGGTGTTCCCCGAACGGCCGGAGCACGCCGGCGGGGCGCGCGACGCCGTCGTGGTCGTCGACTGGAAGACGGGACGGGCGCCGTCGGACGCCGCCGCGCGCAGCGTGCGCGAGGTGCAGCTCGCCGTCTACCGGCTCGCGTGGTCGCGGTGGACCGGGCTGCCGCTCGAGAAGGTGAACGCCGCGTTCTACTACGTCGCGTCCGACGAGACCGTGCGCCCGCGCCGGCTCCTGGGCGAGGCGGAGATCGAGGCGCTGCTGGCGGGCTGACCGGGTGGGCCCTGCCGGCGGACGTGGGCGTGGTCCGGCCCAGACCGACCGGCGCCGGGGCGACGCGTCAGTCGTCGGTGTCCTGCGTGGCGTCGTCGAGGTCGGCGAGCATGTCCAGCGCGTCGGCGACGACGTCGTCGAGCCCGTGCCGGACGCCGTGCAGGAGCCAGCGGGCGAGCGCGAGCTCGCCGACGAGGAGCGCGCGGTCCACGAGGTTCTTGTCGGTGAGCTCGGTGCGGCGCAGCTGGTACGCCTCCATGATCGAGTCGATCGCCTCGGGCGGCGCGGAGACGAGCAGCCACGCGAGGTCGTCTGCGGGGTCCGCGACGCGCGCGCTCGCCCAGTCCGTCACGGCGACGACGCGGCCGCGCGCGACGAGGACCTGCTCCGGGCCGAGGTCCCCGTGCACGACGACCGGCTGGAACCGCCACAGCGACACGTCCTCGAGCGCCGTCTCCCAACGGCGCAGGAGGGTCGTCGGTACCTTCCCGGTCGCCGCCGCCTCGTCGAGCTCCGCCATCCGCCGGGCGCGGTACTCCTCGACGTCGTACCCGGGCAGCCCCGCGTCGTCGACGATCGTGCGGGGCAGCTCGTGGATCGACGCGAGGACGCGACCGAGGTCGGCGGCGAGCCCGGGTCCGGGGCGCAGCGAGTCGACGTCGAGCGTCGTCCCGTCGAGCGCCGGGTGCACGATCGCGCGACCACCCTCCGGCAGGAGCGCGGTCCCGCTGATGCGGGGCACCGAGAAGGACAGCACGCCGGTGTCGGCGTAGAGCTGGAGCGAGGTGAGCAGCTCCGCCTCGGCCTCGAGGGCGGCCCCGGCCTGGAGGCTGCGCGGGGCGCGCACGGACCATCGGGCGCCGTCGGCGTCGGTCACGACGGCGGTGTCGTAGTCGCCCGGGTCCTCGACGGCCAGCGCGCTGCGGGCGTCGAGACCCGGCACGGCGGCGGTCGCGAGCGCGGCGAGGGTCAGCGGAGAGCGAGGCACCCGACCACGGTAGTCGCTCCCCGCCCGCCGCCCGGGGCACCCACGCCGGTCGCGTGGCCTACGGTCGGAGGGTGACCACCCCCGCCATCCCGCCGTCGTCGGGCACGCTGCCCGTGACGACCCTCCGCGACCTCCCGCTCCCGCTCGACGGCGCGGTCCTGGACCGCGCGGCCCACCGCCGCGGCGAGCCGGACCTCGTGCGCGTGCTGCGCGGCGAGGCCTCGACGCGCGTCGTGCTCGTCCACCGGGGCCGCCTCGCGCTCGCCGGACCGGGACCGACGGACGGCGTCGCGCTGCTCGACCCGGCAGACCTGGCCGACGTCGGTGCCGCCGCCGACGAGGACCAGGCGCGCTGGCTCTTCCTCGGCGAGGGGGACGGCACGACGTACCTGGCGCTCGTCCTGCCCGACGACGCCGACGCCGAGGAGGTCGACATCGAGGGCGTCGACGCCTCCGACCCGTTCGCCGTGCTCGCGCGCGAGCGGTCGTGGTCGGGGCTGCGCGAGCTCGTCGGCGGGCTCGGTGCGCCGCTCGCGGGTCTCGCGACGGAGGCGGTCGCGCTCGCGGCGTGGCACGCGAACCACACCCGGTGCCCGCGCTGCGGTGGCCGGACGACGGTCGAGAACGGCGGGTGGACGCGGCGGTGCGTCGCGCAGGGCGTGGAGCTCTACCCGCGCACGGACCCGGCCGTCATCATGACGGTCGTGCACGGGGAGGGCGACGACGAGCGGCTGCTGCTGGGCCACGCGGCGCACTGGCCCGAGCGGCGCTTCTCGACGCTCGCCGGCTACGTCGAGCCCGGCGAGTCGCTCGAGAGCGCGGTGCGGCGCGAGGTCGCGGAGGAGGCGGGCGTCGTCGTCGGCGAGGTCGCCTACCGCGGGAGCCAGCCCTGGCCGTTCCCGGCGTCGCTCATGCTCGGGTTCGCCGCCCGGGCCCTGACGACCGACCTGCACGTCGACGGCGTCGAGCTCACCGACGCGCAGTGGTTCACGCGCGCCGAGCTCGCCGCCGCGGTGCGCGCGGAGGAGGTGCTGCTCCCGGGCCGCGCGTCCATCGCGCGCTCGCTGGTCGAGGACTGGTTCGGCGACCGCCTCCCCGACGCCTGAGCACCACAACGGGGTGGGGTCAGGCGGCGAGGCGCTGCTTGACCTCCGCGAGCGACGGGTTGGTCGCGGCCGAGCCGTCGGGGAAGACGACGGTCGGGACCGTCTGGTTGCCGCCGTTCACCGACTCCACGAACTCCGCCGTGCCGGGCGTCTCCTCGATGTTCACCTCGGTGTAGCCGATGCCCTCGGAGTCGAGCTGCGTCTTCAGGCGGCGGCAGTACCCGCACCAGCTCGTCGAGTACATGACGATCGAGCCGGGGTCGGGAAGGGTCGGGGCGGTGCTCATCGAGGGCTCTCCAGGTGCTGGTCCGGGCGGCGCGAGCCGCGGGCGATCGGTCGTGACGGTAACACCGGCGGCCCGCGCGCTGTTCCCGCCGTGAGGCCGCCCCGGGCCCCGGCAGGCGTCCGGCCGGCGTCCGAGCGAGCCGGCTCCCGCGTGTCAGCGACGCCTGCGAGAATCGCGGGTGATGTCCACGCCACCGGTCTCACGCCCGCCGTCCCTGCGCACCGCCGACGAGATCCTCGACGCGCTCGACCCCGACCAGCGCGACGTCGCGGTCGCGCTGCGCGGCCCGGTCTGCGTGCTCGCGGGCGCGGGGACCGGCAAGACGCGGGCGATCACGCACCGCATCGCCTACGGCGTCCGCACCGGCGTCTACGCCCCGACGAGCGTGCTCGCCGTGACGTTCACCGCGCGGGCCGCGGGAGAGATGCGCACGCGCCTGCGCGAGCTCGGCGCGACGGGCGTCCAGGCGCGGACGTTCCATGCCGCGGCGCTGCGGCAGCTCGGCTACTTCTGGCCCAAGGTCGTCGGCGGGGCGCCGCCGCGCATCCTCGAGCACAAGGCCCCGGTCATCGCCGAGTCGGCGCGCCGGCTCGGCGTCGGCGTCGACCGCGTCGCCGTGCGCGACCTGTCGTCCGAGGTCGAGTGGGCCAAGGTCTCGCTCGTCACCGCGGACGACTACGTCCGGGCGTGCGAGGCGATCGACCGCGAGCCCCCCGCCGGGTACGACCACCAGACGGTCGCGCGCCTCATCACGGCGTACGAGGACGTGAAGACCGAGCGCTCCGTCATCGACTTCGAGGACGTGCTCCTCATGCTGGGCGACATGCTCGCGACGCAGGGCGGGGTCGCGGACGAGGTGCGCCGTCAGTACCGGCACTTCGTGGTCGACGAGTACCAGGACGTCTCGCCGCTGCAGCAGTTCGTCCTCGACCAGTGGCTCGGGGGACGCGAGGAGCTCTGCGTCGTCGGGGACCCGTCGCAGACGATCTACTCGTTCACGGGCGCGACGCCGCACCACCTCCTCACGTTCTCGCGCACGCACCCGGGCGCCCAGGTCATCCGGCTCGTGCGCGACTACCGCTCGACGCCGCAGGTCGTGAACCTCGCGAACCAGCTCCTCGCGCGCGCCGGGCGCGCGGGCGGCGCGCACCAGGCGCTCGAGCTCGTCGCCCAGCGGCCCGCCGGCCCGCCGGTCGCGTTCACCACGTACGACGACGACGAGGCTGAGGCCGCCGGCATCGCGCAGCGGATCTCACGGCTCCTCGCCGCGGGGACGCGCGCGAGCGAGATCGCGGTCCTGTACCGGACCAACGCGCAGTCGGAGGCGTTCGAGTCGGCGCTCGCGGACGCGGGGATCGGCTACCTGGTCCGGGGCGGCGAGCGCTTCTTCCAGCGCAAGGAGGTGCGCGACGCGATCGTGCTCCTGCGCGGGGCGGCCCGGTCGGCGGATCCCGACGTCGCGATGCCCGAGACAGTGCGCGACGTCCTCGCCGCCGCCGGGTGGGCCCCGGCGCCTCCCGCCGCGCGGGGGGCGGCGCGCGAGCGGTGGGAGTCCACGCAGGCGCTCGTCGCGCTCGCCGACGACGTCGCGGCGCTCGCGGAGGCGGCCGAGGGGCCGGCACCGACGGTCGCGACGTTCGTGGCCGAGCTCGACGAGCGCGCCGCCGCGCAGCACGCCCCGACGGTGGAGGGCGTGACGCTCGCGTCGCTCCACGCGGCCAAGGGCCTCGAGTGGGACGCGGTGTTCCTCGCGGGCACGAGCGAGGGACTCATGCCGATCTCTCTCGCCGAGACGGACGAGGCGATCGCGGAGGAACGGCGGCTGCTCTACGTGGGCATCACCCGTGCCCGCGAGCACCTGGAGCTGTCCTTCGCCCGGTCGCGGAACCCCGGCGGTCGCGCGACGCGGCGCCGGACCCGGTTCCTCGACGGGCTGTGGCCCGACGAGCCGGGCGCCCACGGCACGCGTCGTCCGCGCTCCGGGCAGGCGAAGCTGCGGCTCACGGGGGAGTACGACCGCGAGCTGTTCGAGAACCTGCGCGAGTGGCGACGCCAGGTCGCGCAGGAGACGGACAAGCCCGCGTTCACCGTGCTGGTGGACTCGGCGCTCGCGGCGATCGCGGAGTCCAGGCCCACCAGCACCGCCGCCCTGGCCCGCATCAACGGGCTCGGGCCGGCGAAGATCGAGCGGTACGGCGCGACGATCCTGGAGATCGTGGGCCGCGCGGAGCGGTGACGACGAGCCGCTCCTGGGCCGCGAGGAGGGCCAGGAAAACTCGTCGAAGAAATTCTCGTAAATAAGTTGTGCGTCCTGCGACGCGCGACATATGGTCGACGAGTCCTGATGGAGAGGGGCGCGCCGGGAGGCGGGCCTCGAACGGAGAGAGGGGGTGGGAAAGCTGATGAAGAACCAGATCGCCATGGCGAACCTGCTGGATAACGCGTCCGTCTACACGGGCACGCCAGGAGGGCTCCGTCCGCGTGCAGCCGCACACCGCGGCGGCACCTTCGTCACCCGCCCCGCTCCCGACTCCGCCTCCAGGACACCTCTGGTCTGACCGACCAGAACCTTCCAGGCCGCGGAGTCCGTCTCGGACCCGTGGCCTTCGTGTTCTCCAGAGCACGTCTGCCGATGAGGATCACCGGTCTCTCCCGTCCTTCCTACGGACGGGGACCGCTGTCCTCAGGTCCTGTGACGACGACGTTCACACCCACGACAGGACATCACTGGAGGACATCGTGCGGCTCACCGCGCTGCTCGACAACATCACTGCCCAGGGCGGATCCGGCCCCTGGGTCCCCCACCAACCGCTGGCCACGCCGCTCGGCGAGCAGGACTCCGCGGAGTTCGACCGTCTCCTCGCGGGCCTGCTGCCCTGCCGCACCAACGACCCGGAGCTCTGGTTCGCCGAGCGGTCCGCCGAGGTCGAGGAGGCCAAGGCCCTGTGCCGCACGTGCCCCCTCGTCGAGGGCTGCCTCGCCGGCGCGATCGAGCGCCGCGAACCCTGGGGCGTCTGGGGCGGCGAGGTCTTCGTGGACGGCGTCGTCGTCGCGCGCAAGCGCGGCCGCGGCCGTCCGAGCAAGGCCGAGGTGCTCGCCCGCGAGGCGGAGCGCCAGGCCCAGGAGGCGTCGCGCGTCGAGGCCGGGGCGTCAGTCGGCGCCTCGACGGCGGCCTGACATGGTGAGCGACGCCCCGTCCGGGGGCGTGCGCGCCAGCTCGTCGCACCCGCAGCGCGGGTGGCGACCCGTCTCGCGCAGCCGCGGCACCGCATCGGGAGCAGGGATCTCGATGCAGGCCGTGGCTGCGCGGGGCACCAGCCCGTCCAGGGCTGCCAGGACCTGACCGAGCGCGACCGCGGCCGCCGACGCCGCGAGCGACGACTCCTCGGCCGAGCGCACGCCCCGGTCGCGCAGCTGCCGCGCGAGCTGCGGCCAGCACGGGTCGGCATCGGCGTGGTGCAGGTCCACGCACGTCAGGCACGGGTCGAGCCCCGGCCGGACGAACGGTCCGACGACGACGTCGGCCTCGCGCACCACGACCGACAGGTGCGCCACCCCCTCTCCCACGAGCCGCCCGACCCGTTCCGGGTCGGCCGCGCCGTGCTCGACCACGACCACGACGTCCGGCACCCGGCCCAGCGCTCCGGCCGCCTGGTCGTCCGCCGGGACACCTGCACCCGTGCCCGGGCGCGCGCCCGCGCCGGTGCCGGCGGTGACCACGACCCCGGGCGCCACCTCCTCGGCGAGCCGCCGCACCGCGGTCTCGCGGGGCGTCCCGACGTCGCGCAGCCGGTACGCGCCCACCCCGACGTCCGTGGCGAGGACCGTGCCGTGGTCCTCCAGGACGACCGTGCCGACCCCGGCCGTCGCGAGGTGCACGGCGAGCGCGGCGCCGACCCGTCCCAGCCCGACGACGGCGACGGTCGCGCGGGCGCGGGACGCGAGGACCCGGTGCCCCGCGCCGTCGGGCCGCAGCGCCGAGAGCACGCCCACGTCCGCCGCGCCGTTCGCCGGGGCGGGTGAGACGGGCCGTCGCCGGCGGGCGGGGACGAGCAGGTGCGCCTCCTCGAGGAGCTGGACGAGCGCGGCCCGGCGGGCGGGCGCGGCGAGCGGCCCGGCCTCGTGCCCGTCGCCCTGCCGGGCCGACGGCGACGCGAGCGTGCGCAGCCACTCCTCCTCGCCGGGCTCGAGCCCGGCGAGCCGGACCGACCACCGTGGGTCGGTGCCGACCTGCACCTCGCCCGGGGCGCGCCGCAGCAGCGGGGCCTCGGGCCGTAGCACGCGTCGTCGCTGCACGTGTCCTCCGCGGGTCGTGGGGCCGGCGGCGCGGTCGGCCGCCCGCCGGTCAGCGTGGCACGGGAGCGACCCCCGACCCGAGTTGTCCACAGGCAGACCTCGACGATGGTTCCGAGGCGGTTCCTTGACCGGGAGCACAGCCGCTCGCGACGTCCGCCCGACCCGTCGGCGCGGAAATCCGCGCCGCGCGGCGTGGGCCCCTGCCTTTTCGTGGCGAGAACCACTACGGTCTGAGCGTGGTCCGGGAGACGATCGTGGAGGTTCGGCGCAGCCGCCGACGCAAGAGCACGGTGAGCGCCTACCGCGACGGCGAGCGCACCATCGTGGCGATCCCGGCGCGCTTCACCCGCGCGCAGGAGCGGGAGTGGGTCCAGCGCATGCTCGACCGCCTGGCCGACTCCGAGCGGCGGCGACGCCCCTCCGACGACGAGCTCGAGCGTCGCGCCGTCGAGCTGTCCGAGAAGTACCTCGACGGCCGCGCGCACCCGACGAGCGTGCGCTGGTCCGGGAACCAGGACCGGCGGTGGGGGTCGTGCACCCTCATCGACGGGACGATCCGCATCTCGACCCGCGTGCGGGGGATGCCCTCGTGGGTGCTCGACTACGTGCTGCTGCACGAGCTCGCGCACCTGCTCCACGCCGGCCACGGCCCCGGGTTCTGGAAGCTGCTCGAGTCGTACCCGCGGACGGACCGGGCGCGCGGCTTCCTGGAGGGCTTCTCGTTCGCGCGGGACGCGGAGCTCGAGCCCGACGGCGACGAACCCGGCGCCCCCGGGGAGGACGCCGGGCTCGCGGCCGGAGGGTCGTCGGGCGCCTCCTGACGGACGGCGCCGAGGCTCAGCGCGCGCCGCCGCCCGCGTCCGTCGGCCCGTCGTCGGTCGTGTCGTCCGGCGTCGTGTCGTCCGCCGTGCCGGTCGGGGGCTCGGTGCCGCCCGTCCCCTCGGCGGCGCGGAAGATCTCCTCGAGCGCGCGGTCGACGTCGGCCTCCTCGATGCGGGTCACGGCACGCCGGCTCTCGTAGCCCGCGGGGTCGTCGAGGTCGGTCGCGTCGGGCAGGAGGTCGGGGTGGTCCCAGACGCCGTCGCGCGCGCTCGCCCCGGACTGCGCGGCGATGAGCGCCCACAGGGCCGCCGCGTCGCGCGAGCGCCGGGGGCGCAGCTCCAGGCCGACCAGGGTCGCGAACGTGTGCTCGGCGGGGCCGCCCGCCGCGCGCCGGCGCCGCAGCATCTCCCGCAGCGGGACCGCGTGCGGCAGGTGGGGGAGGGCAGCGGCGGCCGTCACCTCGTCGACCCAGCCCTCGACGAGCGCGAGCGTCGTCTCGAGCCGCAGGAGGGTGGCCTGCTGCTCGGGCGTGTTCTGGAGCCCGAAGACGCCGCCGGACAGGGCGCGCTGGAGCGCGTCCGTGTCGGTGAGGTCGACGTCGGAGAGCTGTGACTCGAGCGCGGACAGGTCGATGGTGATGCCGCGCGCGTACGCGTCGACCAGGCTGCGCAGGTGGCCGCGCAGCCACGAGACGTGCGTGAAGAGGCGCGCATGGGCCGCCTCGCGGAGCGCGAGGAACAGGCGGACCTCGTCCGCGGGGGCGTCCAGCCCCTCGGCGAACGCCTCGACGTTCGTCGGCAGGAGGACCGTCCCGGGCTGGTCGAGCAGCGGCAGCCCGACGTCGGTGGCCCCGAAGACCTCGCGCGACAGCGTCCCCGCCGCCTGGCCCACCTGCATGCCGAAGACGGCCGCGCCGAGGCGCTGCATGAGCGCCGCGGGGTCGCCCGGCATCCCGAGGGCGCCGGCGGGGAGCCCGGGCACCTGGCCCGGGAGCGTGAAGCCGACCCCGGGCAGCGCCGACGGGTCGTCGCCGAGGCCCTCCGGGAGCTGGTCGCGCAGGACCGTCGCGAGCGCGTCGGCGACGGACGCCGCGACGGGCGCGACGAGCTCGTTCCACGCGGGGAGCGTGTGCTCGACCCACTCGGACCGGCTCCAGGCCTGGGCACGTCCGCCGGACGGCGGGAGGTCGGTGACGGCGTCGAGCCACAGCTCGGCGACGGACAACGACTCCGTCACGGCGCGCTGCTGCGCCGCCGTGACGGAGGGGTCGCCCTCGGCGACGGCGACCTGGCGCGCGACGTCGTGCGAGACGTCCGTGTTCACCGGGCCGTCGCTCGGCGTCGACAGCAGCCGCTGGACCTGCGCGAGGACGTGCTGGAACAGCTGGGGGTCCGCCGCGCCCCCGGCGGCGAGCGCCTGGGGGTCGAGGCCGCGGGCGCGCAGCTCGCGCAGCGCCTCGTCCGCGTCGGGTCCGAGCATCGAGCGGAGCAGCTCCTCGAACCGCGGGTCGAAGGGCGTGTCGTCGTCGCCCGGTCCGGGCGTGCGGTCGGGGGGAAGGCTGCTCATGGCGACTCCTCACGGTAGCGTCGGTGATCACCGTAACCACGATCGACCGCCGAGAACGGGGGCTGGGCCATGTCCGAGGGCCGGGTTCGCTCACGGCGCAGCGACGCGGTCCCCGCCGGGGGGCAGCCCCCGGGCGACCCGGGGGAGGCCCCCCGGTCCGAGCCCGTGAGGCCGCCGGGAGACCCCGTCGTGGTCGTCGGCGTCGGGCAGGTCGCCGGCGCGGTGCGTCGCGGGCTGGGCGCGGCGGACGCGTCGCCCGTGGACGCCGAGGGGTGGCCCGCCGGCGTACGCCGGCTCGTCGTGGTCGCCCCGGCGGGGGAGTTCGGGGCGCCGCGCGCGAAGACCGACGCCGAGCAGCGCGCCCGGCTGGCGCTCCTGGGGCGGCGCGCGGGCGAGGCCGCGGTCGCCGCGGGGATCGAGCACGTCGTCGCCGTGACGTCGGCCGCGGTGCACGGGGCCGCGCCCGGCCGGGCGGTGATCGAGGACGACGACCCGGTCGCCGTCGACGACGGGCCCGGCTTCGCGGGGGACGTGGCCGCGTTCGAGGACGCGCTGCGCGAGGCGCTGGGCGGGGTGCCGCTGGGGCTCGTGCGGCCGACCGTCGTCGTCGGGCCGGGGATCGACACGCTCCTGACGCGGCACTTCGAGGCCCCGCGCCTGCTCACGGTCCGCGGCGGGGAGCGCACGTGGCACCTCGTGCACGTCGAGGACGTCGTCGCGGCCGTCCGCGTCGCGCTCGACGGCGGCCTCGTCGGCGGGCTGACGGCCGGCCCGCTGCGGGACGGGCTGCCCGACGCGTTGGACTCCGAGACGGTGGCGGCCGCGGCCGGGCTGCGCACGGTGCAGCTCCCGCCCGCGACCGCGTTCGGCGCCGCGGAGCGGCTGCACCGGGTGGGGGTGCTGCCGTCGCCGGCGAGCGACCTCGCGTTCGTCGTGCACCCCTGGTCGGTCGCGGCCGGGCGCCTGCACGACGCCGGGTGGTCGCCGGCCTGGTCGGGCGCGGCGGCGCTGGAGGTGCTGCTCGCGGAGGTGCGCGGCCGGGTGGGCGTCGCGGGGCTCCGGTTCGGGGGTCGTGACGCGGCGGCCCTCGGCGCCGCGGGAGCGGCGGTCGCGGTCCTGGGGACCGCGGCGGTCTGGCGGCAGGCGCGGTCGCGCCGTCCCTGACCGTCCGCCGTCGGGCCGCGGTCGGGAGCCCCTGCGGCGCGCGGGCGCGGTCGGCAGGGAGATCCCAGCATCCTCGGGGATGATGTCCCGGTGAGCGACGCCCCCTCCTTCGACGCCCTCCTCACGGAGGACGAGCACGTCCCGCCGCCGGTGACCCGGCGGTCCCTGACGTTCGGCATCTCCCTGCTCGCGACGACGCTGCTCGTCGCGGGCCTCGCGATCCTGCCCGCGCCCTACGCGGTGCGGTCGCCGGGGCCCACGGAGGACACGCTCGGCGAGCAGGACGGCACGCCGCTCATCTCCATCTCGGGCGCCGAGACGTTCGACTCGACGGGGGAGCTGCGCCTGACGACGGTCTCCGTCGCGGGCGGACCCGGCTACCCGGTGAACCTCGGCCAGGTCGTGCAGGGCTGGTTCGACCGGTCGCGCAGCGTGCGCCCCGTCGAGGAGGTCTTCCCGACCGGGCGCACCAAGGAGGAGACGGAGCAGCAGGGGCAGGCCGAGATGATCTCCTCGCAGGAGAACGCGACGGTCGCGGCGCTCACCGAGCTCGGGTACGAGGTGCCCGCGACGCTCACGGTCGAGGCGGCGGTCCCGGACAGCGGGTCGGACGGGGTCGTCGAGCCGGGCGACGTCATCGTCGCGCTCGACGGCGCCCCGGTCCCGACGTACCAGGACCTCATCGACGGGCTGGCCGCCGTCGACCCGGGCGCCGACGTGACGCTCGGCGTCCTGCGCGACGGCGCGGAGACCGACCTCACGGTGACGACGACCGACGGCGGCGACACCGCGCTCCTCGGCGTGTTCATCGACCCGACGTTCGACTTCCCCGTCGACGTGGCGATCCAGATCGAGGACATCGGCGGCCCGAGCGCCGGGACGATGTTCGCGCTCGGCATCGTCGACCAGCTCACGCCCGAGGACGAGGCGAACGGCGTCGTCATCGCGGGGACCGGCACCATGAGCGTCGAGGGCGACGTCGGGCCGATCGGCGGCATCCAGCAGAAGCTGTACGGCGCCCTGCGCGACGGCGCGACGTGGTTCCTCGCGCCGCAGGCCAACTGCCCGGAGGTCGTGGGCAACGTGCCCGACGGCCTGCACGTCGCGGCGGTCTCGACGCTGGCCGACGCCCGCGCGGCCATGGAGGCGATCGGCGCGGGCGAGGGCGACGCGCTCGCGACGTGCGAGGCCCGCTGACGGCGACCGCTCGCGTCAGTCCTCGAGCGTCGCGCGCAGCGCGGTGACGAGGCCCGGGACGAGGTCGGGGCCGCCCGCGACGTCCGTGGCCGAGTCGTGCGCGCGCGACCGGACGGCGCACCAGGCCGGACCGTCCCGCAGCACCCCGACGGCGAGGCGCACGTCCTGCCGGTCCGGGTGCGACGTGAGGTAGGCGAGCGCCGCGTCCGGGTCCTCGGGCACGCCCTCCTCGGCGGCCGGGGGCAGGACGATCCGCTCGACGACGAGCGCGGCGCCGTCGACCGTCGCGGGCCAGGCCACGCGCGCGAGCCCGTCCTCGAGGTCGCCGTCCACGGCGAAGCCCTCCTGCTCGATCGAGAGCAGGTGGTGCGGGTCCGCGGTGGCCGCGGCGACGACGTCGGGCGGCAGGCGGTCCGCGAGCGTCGGGTCCGCCGCGAGCGCGCCGGCCGTCGCGACGAGCGCGAAGAGCCGCGGCGAGGCGTCCCAGCCGGCGTCCGCCGCGTGCACCTCGATCTCGTGGACGGCGAGCGCGAGGGCGTGCTGCGGCGTCGGGCCGCCGGGCGCGACCGGGGCGGGGCCGGGTGCGGAGTCAGGGGTGGAGGTGGAGGCGTCGTCAGGCTGGGGCATGCCTCCATGGTCTCCCATCGCGCGCCGTCCGGCGGCGGACGGTCGGTGGCGGACGTGACGTCCCCCACGAGGCCACGGACCGTGGGAACCTTGGGGGAGGACCGGGCGTTGACCCCGGTGCACGCCCGAGCCACGACCGAAGAGGTATACCCACCGTGTCATTCGCCGCAGCGCCCCGCCGGCCGTCCTCCGGGGCGCGGCCCGCCCGGCGCCGGAGCCCGATCGGGATCGCGATCGCCGTCGTCGGCGCCCTCGTGGTCCTCCTGCTCCTGCTCGCCCAGTTCTGGACCGAGGTGCTGTGGTTCCGGCAGCTCGACTTCGCGAACGTCCTGTGGACGCAGTGGGGCGCGCGCATCGCCCTCTTCGTCGGCGGGTTCCTCGTGATGGGCGGTCTCGTCTTCCTGTCGTTCTCGATCGCGTACCGGTCGCGGCCGATCTACGCGCCCTCGACGCCCGAGCAGGCGACGCTCGACCAGTACCGCGAGGCGATCGAGCCGCTGCGCAAGGTCGTCATGATCGTCGCGCCCGCGCTCGTCGGCTTCTTCGCCGGCGCGGCGGCGGCGTCGCAGTGGCAGACCGTCCTGCTGGCGCTGAACTCGGTGCCGTTCGGCACGACGGACCCGCAGTGGGGCATCGACCTGTCGTTCTACGTCTTCACGCTGCCCGCGCTCCGGTTCGTCGTGAGCTTCCTCATGGCGGTCGTCATCATCGCGGGCATCGCGGCGGTCGCGACGCACTACCTGTACGGCGGGCTGCGCATCGGCGGCGGCTCCGACGCGGGCCCGCGCACGACGACGGCCGCGCGCGTCCAGCTCTCGGTGACCGCTGCGCTCCTCCTGGTCCTCATCGGGGCCAACTACTGGCTCGACCGGTACTCGATCCTCACCTCGGGCGGCGCCAAGTTCGACGGTGCGTCGTACGCGGACGTGCACGCGGTGATCCCCTCGAAGGCGATCCTCACGGTCGTCGCCCTGTTCGTCGCGGCGCTGTTCGTCGTGACCGCGGTGCGGGGCAACTGGCGCCTCCCGGCGATCGGCGTCGGTCTGATGGTCGTGTCGGCCATCGCCATCGGCGGCATCTACCCGAGCGTCGTCCAGCGCTTCCAGGTCACGCCGAACGCGCAGGACTTCGAGGAGGAGTACATCCAGCGCAACATCGACGCGACCAAGGCCGCGTACGGGATCGACCAGGTCGAGACCGAGCAGTACAACGCGAAGACCGAGGCGGAGGCGGGCGCGCTGCGCGAGGACGCCGACACCACGGCGTCGATCCGCCTGCTCGACCCGGAGATCGTCAGCCCGTCGTTCAGCCAGCTCCAGCAGAACAAGCAGTACTACCAGTTCTCGAGCTCGCTGTCGGTCGACCGGTACACGATCGACCAGGAGAGCCGCGACACCGTCATCGCGGTGCGCGAGCTCAACCAGGACGGCCTGGGCGCCGACCAGCGCAACTGGGTCAACGACCACACGGTCTACACGCACGGCTTCGGCGTCGTCGCCGCGTACGGCAACCAGATCGGCCCCGACGGCCGCCCCGCGTTCTACGAGGGCTCGATCCCGTCGACGGGCGCGTTCACCGACGCGGGTGGCTACGAGCCGCGCATCTACTTCTCGCCCGAGGCGCCGCAGTACTCGATCGTCGGTGCCCCCGAGGGCCGCGACGCGTGGGAGCTCGACTACCCCGTCGACGACGAGGGCGGCCAGGTCAACAACACCTTCCCGACGCAGGACATCGAGGCGGGCCCGAGCGTCGGGTCGTTCATGAACAAGGTGCTGTACGCGCTGAAGTTCGGCTCCGAGCAGATCCTGTTCTCCGACCGCGTCACGGAGGAGTCGCAGATCCTCTACGACCGCAGCCCGCGCGACCGCGTCGCGAAGGTCGCCCCGTACCTCACGCTCGACGGGCGCGTGTACCCGGCGGTCGTGGACGGTCGGGTCAAGTGGATCGTGGACGGCTACACGACGTCGAACGCGTACCCGTACTCGACGTCCGAGTCGCTCGAGGACTCCACGCGCGACTCGCTCGTCGCGGCGAACTCCGTGGAGGCGCTCGCGCCGCAGCAGGTGAACTACATCCGCAACTCGGTCAAGGCGACCGTGGACGCGTACGACGGGTCCGTGGACCTGTACGCGTGGGACGCCGAGGACCCGGTGCTCCAGGCGTGGACCCAGGTCTTCCCGACCTCGGTCCAGCCGATCTCGGAGATCTCCGGCGACCTCATGAGCCACCTGCGCTACCCCGAGGACCTGTTCAAGGTGCAGCGCACGCTGCTCGCGAGCTACCACGTGGACGACGCCAACGAGTTCTTCTCGGGCCAGGACTTCTGGCGCAGCCCGGAGGACCCGACGGCGAGCGGCCAGGTCAAGCCGCTGCAGCCGCCGTACTACCTCACGCTCCAGATGCCGAGCCAGGACGCCCCGACGTTCTCGCTCATGTCGACGTACATCCCGGGTGGTGGCTCGGACCGCAACATCCTCACGGGATTCCTCGCGGTGGACGCCGAGCCGGGCAACGAGGCGGGGGTGCGGTCGGAGGACTACGGCACGTTGCGACTCCTCGAGCTGCCGCGCAACGCGACGGTGCCCGGACCGGGCCAGGTGCAGAACAACTTCAACACCGACCCGACGGCCGCCGACGGCCTGCTGGCGCTGCGGCGCGGTGACTCGACGGTCATCAACGGCAACCTCCTCACGCTCCCCGTGGGCGGCGGTCTGCTGTACGTCCAGCCGGTCTACGTGCAGTCGACCGAGGGCACGCGGTTCCCGCTGCTGCGCAAGGTCCTCGTGTCCTTCGGCGACGAGATCGGGTTCGCCGACACGCTCGACGAGGCGCTGGACCAGGTGTTCGGCGGCGACTCGGGTGCGAACGCGGGCGACGCCGACGGCGGGGTCGAGACCGAGGTCCCGGACCAGCCGGCCGACGGCGAGACCACCGACCCGGGGACGACCGACCCGGGCACGGAGCCTCCCGCCACCGAGGAGCCGGCGCCGCCGGCCGACGGCGGCACGGTCGACGGCGGTGCGCGCGCCGAGCTCGACCAGGCGCTGCGCCAGGCGCAGCAGGCCATCGAGGACGGCCAGGCGGCGCTCGCGGAGGGCGACTTCGCCGCGTACGGCGAGGCGCAGGACCGGCTGCAGCAGGCGCTCGAGGCGGCGCTCGCCGCGGAGCAGTCGCTCGACACCGAGTCGTCGGCGGGCTGACGAGGCCCTCGCGCCGGCGCGACGCACGACGGGCGGGTCGGGACACCTTCGGGAGTCCCGGCCCGCCCGTCGTCGTGCCGGAGTTGTCTTTTCGTGCGCCGACCGGGAGGATCGCTCCTCGTGACTTCTGCAACGGTTTGCAGCAACGCTTTCAGCGTGGCGGGCGACGAGGCCGCGGCCGTCCCCGCGGTGCGCCTGCGCCACCCGTCCGGGGCCGAGCTCGTCGTGGCGCTGCGCGGCGCCGCCGTGCTCGCGTGGCGCGCGCCGTGGCGCGGGCCGGACGGGGTCGTGCGCGTCGAGGGCCTCGTCGACGGGTACGCCGACGAGGCCGAGGTCGCCGCGCACGACGCCGCACGGTCGGCCCTCATGGCCCCCTTCGTCAACCGCCTCTCCGGCGGGGAGTACGTGTTCGACGGCGTCCGGCACCAGGTGCCGCCCGTCCTGCCGTGGGAGCCCGTCACGATGCACGGCTTCGCCCGCACGCTCGACTGGACGGTCGTCGAGCGGGTCGAGGGGCCGACGAGCCCCGACGAGCCGGGAGCCGCGCGTCCGACGTCGGTCCGGCTGGCGGCGACGGTGGCCCCCGACGCGCGCGCCGGGTACCCGTTCGCGCTCGCGCTCGAGGTCGAGTACGTCCTCGGCGCGGGCTCGCTGGACGTCACGATGCGGGCCCACAACGTCGGGGCGACGGCCGCGCCCGTCGCCCTGGGCTGGCACCCCTACCTGCGCGTCCCCGGCCACGGGACGATCGACCGGCTCGAGCTCACCGTCCCGGCCGCGCGGGCCGTCGTGACCGACGCCGGGCGGCTCCCGCTCGCGGGGGCCGAGGCATTCGCCGCGGTCGACGGCCTCGGCCCGGTCGTGCTCGCGGACGTCCGCCTCGACCACGCGTTCGGCGCCCTGCGCGCCGACGCCGACGGTCGCGCCCGGACCCTCGTGCGCGACCCCGCCACGGGGCAGGGGCTCGCCGTGTGGCAGGACCGCGGGTTCGTCCACGTGTACACGGGCGACGGCCTGGCGCGGCGCGAGCGGGCCTCCGTCGCGGTCGAGCCCGTCGAGACCCTGACCGACGCGTTCAACCGCCCCGACTGCGCGGCGGACGTCCGGCTGGAGCCGGGGGACGTGCGGGAGTTCGCGTTCGGGGTCGAGGTCCTGGCGTGACCCACGTCTCGTCCACCCGATTTGGCCTGGTCCGGAACCTCACGTAGAGTAGTGATCACCGACGCGGGGTGGAGCAGCTCGGTAGCTCGCTGGGCTCATAACCCAGAGGTCGCAGGTTCAAATCCTGCCCCCGCTACAAAATGAAGGGCCCGTGGTCAGCAGAAATGCCGACCACGGGCCCTTCGCCTTTTCCGTGAAGCGAGGTGCTGGCGGTCTGTCGCTCGCGCCTCCGGCCGTGGACACCACCACGCGTCGTCACCCCGCCACGCTTCCAGTCCGGAGCTGGCGTGGCCCTGGCCCAGTGGGGCCAGTGGCCGGTCGCGGCGCGGCCGCGCCACCGAGGTCGGGCGGCAGGTCGTGTCCTGTGACACCGGCTCGACGCGACATATGATGATCCATATATCCGTCGATGGAGGAGTTCACATGGCCATGACCAGTGTCGATCTCGACCCTCGCCTGATCGAGCGTGCCCGCGAGCTCACAGGAGAGCGGTCGAATCGTGCCGTCCTCGACCTTGCGCTGCGCCGACTCATCGCTTCGAAGCAGAAGGGCGCGATGATCGACGGTATCGCCGGGCTCTCCGACCTTCCGGAAGGGCTCGACGCTCCCGTCGTCCGCAGCGACGGGGCCTCGTGACCGACTACCTCGTCGACAACTCCGTGTGGGCCAGGCTCGCCCGCGGTGACGCGGCCGTCACCGCGCGCCTGCGTCGCGTCGAGCGTGCCCCCGCCGACCTGTTCGTCACGTGCCCGCCGCAGGTCCTCGAGTTCTGCCACAGCGCGCGGACGCCCGACGAGCACGCGTTCTACCGCGAGCAGATCTCTCTCGGGTTTCCGCTCGAGCACGCGCCCGACGAGTCGCTCGTCCTCGACATCCAGGCTGCGCTCTGGACCTCCGGGCTCGTCCGCTCCGCCGGGGCGGTCGACATCCTCGTCGCGGCCTACGCGATCGTCAACGACGCGACGGTGCTCGCCGCCGACCACGACTTCGACCACATCGCCCGGGTGAGCGACCTGCAGCACGAGTACGTCGCGCCCGCGCAGTAGTGCCACGGGTGTCATCGCACGATCGGGCGTGCACCCTGTGACGCGACCCACCCCGCCGAGGAGCGGCCGCGGGAAGCCACGGCCCACGGCCCGGCGTTATCGTCAGTGGCCGGCGCCCACCACTTCCCAGGGCGCCCGACACCCGGAAGGTCACCATGCGCCGTCTGCGTCCCCGTCCCGCCGTCCTCACCGCCGTCACGGCGGTCGCCGCGCTCGCGCTGACGGCCTGTTCCTCGGGAGGCTCCGACGGCGGCGACGCCGCGAGCCCGAGCGGCAGCGCCTCGGGCGACGCCGCGCAGTGCGAGCCCGGCGCGCTCCCGACGCTCACCGACGGCGTGCTGACCGTCGGCGCGGGCGAGGCGTACGCGCCGTGGTACGTCGGCGAGCACGACTCGGGCGAGGGTTTCGAGTCGGCGCTGATCTACGCCGTCGCGGACCGCCTCGGCTACGCGGCCGACGACGTCGTCTGGGAGACCGTGACGTTCGAGCAGATCATCAGCCCGGCCGTGAAGCCGTTCGACGTCGCCGCCTACCAGACCTCGATCACCGACGAGCGCAAGCAGGCCGTCGACTTCTCCAGCCCGTACCTGACGACGCGCCAGGGCGTCATCGTCATGGAGGACGGCCCCTACGCGGGTGCGACGACGCTCGCCGAGCTCGACGGCGCGCGCATCGGCGTGACGGCCGCGCAGACGAGCCTCACGCTCGCGGAGGCCGCGTGGGGCGAGGACGCGGACATCTCGCCGTACAACGCGGCGGGCGACGGCATGCAGGCGCTCCAGTCCGGGACGATCGACGCGATGGTCATGGACGTCGACCAGGGCGTCGCCGCGTCGACCGAGTACTTCCCCGACTCCGTCGTCATCGGCACGCTGCCGGACCAGGGCGTCGTCGAGCAGTACGGGCTCGTGCTCGACCTGGACTCGGCGCTGACCGGCTGCGTGACCCAGGCGGTCGACGAGCTCGAGGCCGACGGCACGCTCGCCGAGCTGCGCACGACGTGGCTCAAGTCGGACGACATCCCCGTCCTCGAGTGACCCGGCCGTGACCGTGCCCGACGACGCGCGCCCGCCCGGGCGCAGCGAGGTGCCCCACGGGGCCCCGACCACCGCGTGGTCGCCGTCGCCCCTCGCGCTCGACCGCGCGGCGTTCCGCCGCGCGCAGCACCGCCGCTCGCTCCTGGTCGCGCTCGTCAGCACGGTGCTCGTCGTGGCGGCGGTCGTCCTCGTCGTCGTCAACGCGCCCGGCTGGGAGCGCGCGCGGACCGCGTTCTTCGACCCGGCGATGGCGTGGGAGTCGCTGCCTGCGATCCTCGAGGGGCTGTGGCTCAACCTGCGCGTGTGGGTCGTCGCGGGCGTCGTCGGCACGCTGCTGGGGCTCGGGCTGGCGATCGCGCGCACGAGCCGCATCCCCGCGCTCTTCCCGCTGCGCGCGTTCGCGATCGGCTACGTCGACCTGTTCCGTGGGGTGCCGCTCCTGCTCGTCCTGCTGCTCGTGGGCTTCGGGCTGCCCGCGCTGCGGCTGGAGTGGCTGCCGACGTCGGGCGCGTTCCTCGGGGCGCTCGCGATCGTCCTCACCTACACCGCGTACCTCGCCGAGGTGTTCCGCGCGGGCATCGAGTCGGTGCACCCGTCGCAGGTCGCGGCGGCGCGCTCGCTCGGGCTCACGCGCGCGCAGACGACCCGCCGCGTCGTGCTGCCGCAGGCCGTGCGCAACGTCACCGCGCCGCTCGCGAACAACCTCGTCTCCTTGCAGAAGGACTCGGGCCTCATCTCGGTGCTCGGCGCGGTCGACGCGATCCGCGCGGCGCAGATCGCCACGACGGGGAGCTACAACTTCACGCCGTACGTCGTCGCGGGGATCCTGTTCTTCCTCGTGTCGTTCCCGCTGACGCGGGCGGTCGACGCCTACCAGGCGCGCCGCGGCTGGGGCCGGTCGCTCGCGACCGTGAGCGGGGCGGGGGACATCCGATGAGCGCGTCCGTCCCGCCGTCCGGCGCGATCCCGCACGACGCGGGCGCGCACCACCTGCTCTCCCTGCGCGGCGTCCGCAAGACCTTCCCCGCCGCGGGGGCCCCGGGCGGGCGCCGGGTCGTGCTCGACGGGATCGACCTCGACGTCGACGCGCACCGGTGCGTCGTGCTCGTGGGGTCGTCGGGCTCCGGCAAGTCGACGCTCCTGCGCGTCGTCAACCTCCTCGACGAGGTCGACGACGGGCAGATCCTGCTCGACGGCGAGGACGTCGCGGACCCGCACCTCGACGCCAACCGGGTGCGGGCGCGCATGGGCATGGTCTTCCAGGCGTACAACCTCTTCCCGCACCTCACGGTGCTCGACAACGTGACGCTCGCGCCGCGCCTCGTGCACCGGCGGGCGCGGGCGGAGGCGGAGGCGGCGGCCGTCGAGATGCTGGGCCGGGTCGGGCTGGGGCACAAGGTGACCGCGTACCCCGACCAGCTCTCGGGCGGCGAGCAGCAGCGCGCCGCCATCGCGCGCGCCCTCGTCAACGGGCCGGAGCTGCTCCTGCTCGACGAGGTGACCTCGGCGCTCGACCCCGAGCTCGTCGGCGAGGTGCTCGACCTGCTCGCCGAGCTGCGGGCGGAGGGGCGCACGATGCTCGTCGCGACGCACGAGATGGGCTTCGCCCGCCGCGTCGCCGACGAGGTCTGCTTCCTGCACGAGGGCCGCGTCCACGAGCGTGGCACCCCGGATCAGGTGCTCGGCGACCCGCAGCGCGAGCGCACCCGCACGTTCCTCCGCCGCCTCCACGCCTGACGACGCTCCCCCGCGGCCGCCGAACACGACGTTGCTGTCGTTCTGGGCGTCAGAACGACAGCAGCGTCGTGCTCGACGGCGCGTGGTGTCGTTCTCGTCCGCGGGCGGACGCCGGGTGTCAGCCGGGTCGTGCCGGCTGCGCGTGGGGGGCCTGGGGCGGCTGGTAGGGTCGCGCGCAGCGTCGCGTGCTGGTGGCGGACCACGTCAGGCATGGAGGCGCCGAACCCGGAAGGGGGAGCCGTGACGGCACGGACCCTTTCCTCGTTCCTCACCGGTGAGTGAGGGCGAGAAGACCAGGCTCGTGGCCTGGTACGACGAGATGCAGGCGGTGCACGGCCGGCTGCGGCGCGCGCTGGCGCTGGTGCGTCAGGCAGCAGCCGAGGCGGACGAACCACCCGGCGCCCGGCGACCCGGAGCAGACCCGCCCCCAGCGGCGCGACCTGGTGCCGAGACGAGGGTCGCAGAGCACGACCGCCCGGCACGGGACGGCGGGGCGCAAGGGGCCGGCCCCGACACGGCGCCCGCCACGGACCTGCTCGTGTGGTGCCGCGGGTTCTGCACCGCGCTGACCCGCCACCACACCGCCGAGGACGCCGTGCTCTTCCCCGAGCTGGAGCGTCGCCACCCCGACCTGGCCGACGTGCTGCGGCGCCTGCGCCAGGACCACGGGATGATCGCGTACCTCGTCGCCGACCTCGAGCACGCGCTCGACCGGGCGACGGACCCCGACGCGTCGCGCGACGCCGTCGGACGCCATCTCGACGGGGTGGGCGCGATCATGGAGTCGCACTTCCGGTACGAGGAACGGGCGCTCGGCGGCGTCCTGGCCGCGCTCGACCTCGCGGCCCCGCGCGACGACGTGCTCGGCCCGCTCTGACGGCCACGGTCGGGCGGCACCGCGCGGTGCCGCCGGACCGTGGCCCGACGCCGGCCCGACGCCGGCCCGACGCCGGCCCGACGCCGGCCCGACAGCGGCCCGACTGGGGCCCGAAGGTGGCCCGACGGCGCCCACCACCGGCCGTCCCGCGACGGCTGCTCAGCCGCGCAGGACGAGCACGACCGTGGCCACGACGGACGCGGACGCGAGGAGCGCGTACGGCCAGATCCACGTCCGCTGCCCGGCGACGCGCAGCACCACGGCGACCACGAGCGCCGCCAGGGCCAGGACAGGGCCGTCGACGAGCGGGGCCAGGTCGACCGAGACGCGCAGGGTCTCCAGGAGCTGCGGCGGCACGGGGACGAACGGCTCGCTCTGCCGGGCCGCGCCGTCGGGCACGAGCCACAGCGTGCGCAGGACGGCCAGGACCGCGAGCAGGCGCGGCAGCGCGCGCAGGAGCGCGCTCCCGACCCGCGAACGGTCCACGCGCGACGACGTCGCGGACCGCGAGGATCCTGCCGACCGCGAGGAAGCCCCCGACCGCGACGACGCCGCGGACCGGGACGCTGGCGCGGCCGTCGACGCCGGGGGCTGGTGCGGCGGCGCGGGGAACGCGGGAGCGTCCGGCCGCGCGATCGAGGGCTGCGGGGCCGGGGCGCTCGCGACGGCCGCGCCCGTGATGCGCGGCCGGGCGGACCGCGGCGTGGGCCCGAGGTGCTGGACGGGGCTCCGGCGCGGCGGGACCGACGGCGGGACCGGTCGCCCGACCTGCGTGGCGACGAGGTCGGGCGAGTCCATCACCCGGGTCCTCGCCACGGCCGCGGGCGCAGGCTTCGCGGGGGCCGACCCCGACGGCGGTCGGCCCAGCGTGGACACCCGCCGTACGGGCACCGGCCAGGCGCGCCCGCCCGCGGCGCCGCGCGGCGGGACGACGTCGGGCTCGTCGGTGCGCAGCCGGGCGGCCCGGGCCGCGGGCTCGGGCACGGCCGGCGTCACGTGCGGCGGGCGACGGTACGCCCGCCACCCGCGCAGGGTGTCCGGGTGCCCGGCAGGAGGGGTGGCGGCCTGCCACTGCATCGCCTGCCAGAGCCAGTCCTTGAGCTCGGCGGGGGTCCGGCCGTCGGCGACGTGCGCGCCGATGCTCGCCACGTGGTCGGCGATGACCTCGGACGCGGCGCCGTCGAACCCGTCGCCGTGCACCTCGGCGAGCACGCTCATGAGCGTGGCGTCGTACACGAGGGCGTGCCACGGCTCTCGGGCCCGGCCCGCGCCGGCCTCGGTCCCGGTGGGCGCGTCCTGTGCGGGCGGCCCGGGCCGGACGGGTGCTCCGGTCGCGGCGGACAGCCCGGCGACGGGGCCGAGCGCGCGCTCGGCCGCGGTGGCGCCGTCCGCCACGATGCGCTGCGTGAGGAGCAGGGTGTCGTCGGCGACCTCCCCGGCGAGCCGGGCGCGGAGCACCTCGGCGACGCTCTCGAGCGCGGGGCGGTGGTTCGGCTGGTACCGCGTCATCGACAGGATCAGGTCCTGCAGGTGCGGGTCGATCTCCGGCAGCTCGGCCGGGGACGGGGCGAGCTCCATCCCGGCCGGGACCCCGACGAGGTCGTCCGGCACCTCGCGCACGAGGTCCTCGGCCTCGAGGTCGCGGCCGAGGAAGTTCAGGTCCGCCGGCACGACGCCGGTGCTCGCGAAGATCAGCAGCAGGCCCAGCGCGTACACGTCCGAGCGGGGGTGCACGCGGCGGGCGAACAGCTCCGGCGCCATGTACGCGAGCGTCCCGACGGGCTGGGTGGACGTCGCGGTGTCGAACAGCTTGGCGATGCCGAGGTCGATGAGGACGGCGCGGTCGCCGTCGACCATGATGTTGGCGGGCTTCAGGTCGCGGTGCACGCAGTGCTGCTCCTGCAGCACGAGCAGCGCCTCGGCGACCTGCGAGGCCAGCCGCAGCGCCTGCCGCCCGTCCAGCGGGCCCGACGCGCGGACCTGCTCGCGCAGCGTGGTGCCGGGCACGAGCTCCATGGCGAACCACGGCTGGTCGTGGTCCAGGCCCGAGCGCACGAACGCGGGGAAGCCGCGTCCGCCGACGGCCTCCAGCAGCCGCGCCTCCTGCGTGAAGCGCTCGCGGGAGCCCTCCTGCAGGCCCGTGAGCACCTTCACGGCCACCTCCGCGCCGTCCGCGTCCGTGGCGCGGTAGACGTGCGCGAACCCGCCGTGCCCGAGCACCTCGCCGAGGGTGAACGGGCCCCGGCGGTCGCCGCTCGCCGGCACCTGACGGACGGGTCGACGGGGCAGCGGCGCGGGCGACGGCGGGCTCGGGTGGGTGTCGTCGTCGGTCGCCGCCGCGAGGACGGACTGCTCGGGGCCGGGCATGGGCGCAACGTTACAAGCGCGCACGTCCTGGACGTAGCAGACAAACCCGTTCTGGACTCCGCTCGCCGCGGCGCCGCCACCTGGCAGGCTGGGACGCATGGTCAACCGCCTCGCCGACGCCGTGAGCCCGTACCTGCGTCAGCACGCCGACAACCCCGTCGACTGGTACCCGTGGGGCGCCGAGGCGTTCGAGGAGGCGCGGCGCCGCGACGTGCCGGTCATGGTGTCGGTCGGGTACGCGACGTGCCACTGGTGCCACGTCATGGCGCGCGAGAGCTTCTCCGACCCCGCGGTCGGCGCCCAGCTCGCGCGCGGCTTCGTGGCGGTGAAGGTCGACCGGGAGGAGCACCCCGACGTCGACGCGAGCCTCCTCGCCGCCGCGAGCGCGTTCACGTCGGACCTCGGCTGGCCGCTCACCGTCTTCACGACGCCGGACGGCGCCCCGTTCTACGCGGGCACCTACTGGCCGCCGGTCCCCGTGGCGGGGCGGCCCGCGTTCCGGGACGTGCTCGACGCCGTCGCGCAGGCGTGGGAGCTGCGGCGCGACCAGGCCGTCGAGACGGGGGAGACGATCCGCGCCGCGCTCCGGGACGCGGCCGCGGGGCGGCGGACGGGGGTGCCGCGCGCCGCGGCGACGACGGTCGCCGCTCCGGGGGAGCCCGGCGCACCCTCCGGGGCCGACGACGGACCGGTCGGCCGGCTCGCCGACCATGCGCGGACGGTCGTCGACCGGCTCGAGGCCGCGGAGGACCGCGTGCACGGCGGGTTCGGCGGCGCGCCGAAGTTCCCCGTCGCGCCGACGCTCGAGCTCCTGCTCGACCTGGCGGCGTCGTCCGTCGTGGACCCCGAGGTCGCGCGGCGCGCCCTCGTCCTCGCCGGCCGCACGCTCGATGCCATGGCGTCGAGCCCGCTGCGCGACGTCGACGGCGGGTTCTTCCGGTACGCGACCCGGCCCGACTGGTCGGAGCCGCACTACGAGCGGATGCTCTACGACAACGCCCAGCTCCTCTCGGCCGCGACGACGCTCGCCGTGCTCCGGCGCACCGGGCCGGTGGACGGCCCGCTCCGCACGCCCGCGCCCGCTCCCGGGACGCCGGACCCGGGCGAGGGCGCCGCGCGGGTCGCGGCCGACGTCGGGCGCTTCCTGCTGCGCGTGCTGCGCCTCGCGGACGGCGCGTTCGCGAGCGCGCAGGACTCCGAGTCGGTCGTCGACGGCGAGCGCGTCGAGGGCGGCTACTACCTACTGCCGCCCGCCGAGCGCGCGCGCCACGAGCCGCCCCGGCTCGACACCAAGGTCCTCACCGGCTGGAACGGTCTCGCGATCGAGGCGCTCGCGCGCGCCGGCCACCACCTCGACCTGCCCGACCTCACCGACGCGGCGCGCGCCGCCGCCGACCGGCTCCTCGCGACGCACGTGCGGTCCGACGGGACGCTCGTGCGGGCCTCGGAGGGTGGCGTCGCGTCGGGCGCCGTCGCGACGCTCGAGGACCACGGCGCGCTCGCCACCGCGCTCCTCGTCCTCGGCGGCCTGACGGGAGAGGCCCGGTACGTGCGCGAGGCCGTGCGCCTCGTCGACGCGACCGTCGGCGCGGACGGCGAGCTGCGGGCCCCGCAGGGCACCGACCCCGTGCTCACCGACCTCGGGCTCGCGGCGGGCGCCGCCGCGGACGCGTCGGAGGGCGCCGTACCGTCCGGCACGACGGCCGCCGCGCGGGCCGCGCTGCTCGCCCACCTCGCGACCGGCGAGCCGCGCTACCGGGACGCCGCCCGCGCGCACGTCGCCGCGTCTCCCGCGGCGAGCGACCACCCGCTCGGCGCTGCCGGGGTGCTGCGCGTCGCCGTCGGGCTGGCCGAGCCGCCCCACCAGCTCGTGCTCGTCGCGGCCCCGGACCTCCGCGAGGCATTCCGGCAGGTCGCGCGGGACTGGTACCACCCCGGCGCGCTGCTCCTCGGCGCGACGCCCGGCGACGCCGCGGCGCTCGCGGTCGACGGCGTCGGGCTCCTCGCCGGCCGCGGACCGGGCGCGTACCTGTGCGCCGACTTCGTGTGCCGTCTCCCGGCGCACGACCCCGACGCGCTCCGGCTCCAGCTCGGCGCGTGACCGGGCCGCCCGGGGGTGCAGGGCGCCCGTGCCGGTCGCATGATGGAAGAGCGGTGCGGCACGAGGAGGAGCCATGAGGGCATCGGTCGGGGACAGGATCGTGACCGCCTCGGGGGTCGTCGGCGGAGCGGTGCGCGACGGGGTGGTGGTCGAGCTGCGGCACGAGGACGGGTCGCCCCCGTACCTCGTCGAGTGGACCGACACGGGGGAGCGCACGCTCGTCTACCCGGGGTCCGACAGCTACGTCGAGCACGTCCCCGGCGCGGAGGTCGGGGGCGGGACCGGCTCGACCAAGGTGTGGCGCGTGCAGGTGAGCGTCGTCGAGTCGGAGGGTCGTACGACGGCGGAGGCCGTGCTGGTCGCGGAGGTGCCCGGCCACGTCCGGACGGTCGGGCGCGCACGCCGCGACCCGCACGACCTGGACGTCCCGCTCATCGGCGACGAGATCGCCGTCGGGCGCGCGCTGCGGCGGCTCGCGGACCGGCTGCTGGACGACGCCGAGTCCGACATCGAGTCGTCGACGGGCGTCCCGGCGCACGTGCACCTGTGACGGGGTCGCCCGACGCGCCGGTCGTCGTGCGTGCCGTCGTGCACGGGCGCGTGCAGGGCGTCGGGTTCCGCTGGGCGACGCGCGAGCGGCTCGCCGTGCTGGGCCTCGACGGGGCCGCGACGAACCGTCCCGACGGCACGGTCGAGGTCGTCGCCACCGGGCCGCGGGACGCCGTCGACCGGCTCGTGGCGTGGCTGCGCGACGGCCCGACGCCGGGCCACGTCACCCGGGTGGACGTCGACGCGCGCGGGGGGTGACGCCGTCGTGCGAGGCGGGACCGCCGCGGGTGCCGGGAACCACGACCGCTCAGGAGTCCGCGCGGGCCAGGACCGACTCCCAGTGCCACGGCTCGGGCACGCGCCCGTCCGGCTCGGCGAAGTCGGGGTGCGTCCAGCCGAAGGCCTCGGCGTTCTGCTTGAGCCACTCGTACTGGGGGGTGCCGAACGCCTGCACGCCGCCGCCCAGGTCGACGGCGAACCCCAGGCCGTGGTTCGAGCAGCCAGGCGGGGCGGCGATCGGCGACGACGGGTCGTAGAGGCCCGCCTGCTCCTCGTACGTGCGGTAGGAGGAGTTGATCGTCAGGTGCACGCCGAACCGCTCGACGTAGGCCGCGTCGAGGGCGACGAGGCCGTCGAGCACGTCGGCACGCACGCGGTCCGACGGCGACCACGGGATCGCGGCCAGGGCGGAGTCCGGCACACGTCCGCCGTCCGGGTCCCACACCTGGTCCGGCGCGGGGCAGGAGACGGCGTCCTGCGCGGTCGACGTCTCCTCCGTGGACGTGGCGACGGACGCCAGCTCCGCCTCCAGGTCGAGCACGGCCTGCTCCAGGGCGGCGAGGTCGTCGGCGGCGGCACCCGCCCCGGCGGTCTCCGCCGTCGCCGCGGCCGCGTCGAGCGCCTGCCGGAGCCGGGCGCGCACCGCCTCGTCGGCGCCCAGGCCCTCCGTGGCGGCGTAGATCTTCTCGCCCTGCTCCTGGACGGGCGCGAGGCTCGCGCGTGCCGCGTCGACCGCGGCCCGCGCGTGCTCCAGCATCGAGGCGTGCACGGCTTGTGACGCCTCCTCCAGCGAGACGGTCGCGCCCGTCGTGCCGGTCGTCATCCGGTCGACGAACGACGCCCCGAGCAGGGCGCGCGCGGCGTCGACCTCGACCGCGAGGTCGTCCCGGACGGCGGGGTCGGCGACCTTCCCGTCGGAGGTCGTGAGCAGGGCCTGCGCCGTGGTGGCCTGCGCGGCCAGGTCGTCGTAGGTCGATCCCCGGTACCAGACCAGCCCGCCGCCGCCGGCGCCGAGGAGGAGTGCCAGCGTCACGACGACCGCGACCCACGCGCCGCGGTGCCGGCGCGTCCCCCGGGCGTGCCGCCGCTCCCGCCCGGTCGGGTAGCCCGAGGGGCCGGCGGAGGGCGGGGTGCTCGTGACGGTCACACCGCCAGAACCTACGCCACCCCGCAGGTGCCCCCGGACCGTTCGCCGGGTGAGCGTGGACACGCTCACCGAAGTATCACGATCCCCGCCGTACCCTCCCCAGATGGTGACCGCGGCGACGGTGCCGGGACGAGGTGGGGAGGGGCCATGAAGCGGCTGGTGCTGTGCTGCGACGGCACGTGGAACTCGCCGGTGAACGCGAGCGTGTCGAACATCGAGAAGATCGCGCGCTCGGTGCGCACCGGCATCGGACCGGACGGCGTGCAGCAGATGGTGTTCTCCGTCGAGGGCGTCGGGGCGCAGGGCTACCTGGTCGACCGACTGCTCGGCGGGGCGTTCGGGTACGGGCTGACGCGCAACGTCGTCGCCGGGTACCGCCACCTCGCGCTCAACTACGAGCCCGGCGACGAGATCTACGTGTTCGGCTTCAGCCGCGGCGCGTACACGGCCCGGAGCGTCGTCGGCATGGTCGCGACCGTCGGGCTGCTCACCCAGGACGCCCTCGCGCGCGACCACCTGTGCGACGCCGAACGGATCTACCGCGTGCGCGACGCCGCCCAGCGGTCGGAGCAGGCCGCGGCGTTCCGCGCCGAGCACTGCCACGACCACGTCCCGGTCGCGTTCCTCGGGGTGTTCGACACCGTCGGCGCGCTCGGGGTCCCCGGGCTGTCGCGCCGCCGCAGCCGGTTCCACGACCTGCGCCTGTCGACCGACGTCGAGTGCGCCCGGCAGGCCCTCGCGATCGACGACCGCCGCATCACGTTCGAGCCGTGCCTCTGGGACGTCCCCGTCGCCATGGCGGCGCGGGTCAAGCAGGTGTGGTTCCCCGGCGGGCACAGCGACGTCGGCGGCGGGGCCCGGGCGCGCGCGCTCTCCGACACCGCGCTCCTGTGGATGGTCGGCGAGTCGATCGCGCGCGGACTCACGTTCGACGAGGACCGGCTGTTCGCCCAGCTCCACCACGAGGACGAGTTCGTGTGCCGGTTCCGCCCCGGCCTGCTGTTCGGTGCCCTCAACCTCCTCAAGCGCATGCACCCGCGCCCGCGCTTCCGCGGCGACCGGCGCGTCCTCGCGGGCGTCCCGACCCCGCCGGACACCGTCGACGCCGTGTACCTCGCCCAGACCGCGGCGTACCTCACGGCCGACCCGTCCTCCGAGTACGCGCGTCACGCCCGCAACGTCACGTGGTGGCGCGAGAGCGCCGGGCCCGGCCTGGACCGCCTGGTCGAGCCGATCCCCGGCGGCACCCGGGAGGACCGGCCGCTCGTCCTCGCGTGAGGGAACGAGCGGACGCGATCGGCGACCGGCGGCCGGCGACGGGCGATCGGTGATCCGCGACGGGCCGGACGTGGACGCGCCGCCGCGGTGTCCGGGTGCGGGGACGACGTCGCCCGCTCGCCAGGTGCGACGCGCCCGCCCCGTGCCATGCTGGGCGGCGTGAGCGAGCAGACCGCAGCACCCGTCCCGGCCGACGCGCACGTGCTCGGCAACCCGGACGCGCCCGTGACGATCGTCGAGTTCGGCGACCTCGAGTGCCCGTACTGCGCCGCCGCCGCGCCCGTGCTGCGGCAGGTCGTCGAGTCGTCCGGCGGTCAGGTGCGCCTCGTGTTCCGGCACTTCCCGCTCTTCGAGATCCACCCCCACGCGCTCTCCGCGGCGCTCGCGGTCGAGGCCGCCGCGGCGCAGGGGCGGTTCTGGGAGATGCAGGCCGCCCTGTTCGAACACCAGGACCAGCTCGGCGAGGCCGGCCTCGCCGACCGGGCCGAGGAGCTCGGCCTCGACGGCGCCTCGGTCGTGGGGGACGCCGCCCAGCAGTACGCCGCACCTGTGCAGCGCGACTACGCCGACGCCCTCACCCTGGGAGTCCAAGGCACCCCGACCTTGTTCGTCAACGGCGTCCGCTACCGCGGCCGCGTCACCGCCGACGGCCTCCGCACCGCGATCGAGGCCGCCGCCTCGCCGAGGTAGAGCCGTGGTCGCGCGAGGTAGAGCCGTGGTCTGCCGAGGTAGAGGCGTGGTCAGCCCAGGTAGAGGCCTGGTTTCGTGCCCGACGGCGGTCTGGTCACCTTGGGTGGCGGGGTGGGTGGTGGTGCCGCGTCTACCATCCGCCGCTCGTTCCTCGCGGCTCCCGCCAGGCCCGCCACGACGCGGCACCACCACCCACCCC